>Ga0315291_10011240_pt1 | contig 10921 bp, 5 predicted proteins | sample YL17G12_20_MG_FD_203070 | JGI IMG/M metagenome (GOLD analysis project Ga0315291, IMG submission 203070) | Sediment microbial communities from Yellowstone Lake, YNP, Wyoming, USA - YL17G12_20 | ecosystem: Environmental > Aquatic > Freshwater > Lake > Sediment | place: USA: Wyoming | collected... | reverse complement strand
GTTTTGCCTTTCTATCTGACCCACGTGCGCGCACGCGCCGCGCCCCCCTCTCCTCCCTCTCTCCCTCCATGCGCCGCCCTTCCCTGCCAATCTGCGTCGTTCTGTGCCGCCCACACACACGCTCCCTGTGTGCGAACTCCTTTAAAACGTGTCCCCCACGCCATGCCACCGTTCGCGCCCCGCCTTTCCCTAGGGGTGCCCAACATCAACTTCCCCATCCCGTTGCACGCGCCGCGTGGCACGGGGCTGTCTCTTTTCCTGGCACCCCTATCGCCGCCCGGAGCCCATGGATAATGTTGCGATGGCCCTTGCTTTAGGACATTAAAAAAAAAACGCACGCCCCTTTTCCCCCCGGTACAGACCCCGCACAGCAGCGCAGAGAGAGAAGAGAAAGAGAAGAGAAAGAGACTGTATTTTTGTGATTTGAGAAAGAAAACCACCCCGCGTAGACCCCCTAGGCGCGCGGTAAGAATCGCGTTCAGCCGGGCTCCCTGTGTGACTAAAATGAAATGCTGTACGCCGTCTTTTTTTTTTTTTTTTTTTTTTTTTTTGTCGAGAAGTTTTTTTTTGTCGAGAAGTTTTTTTTTTGTCGAGAAGTTTTTTTCACTCCTATTCTTTCTCCGCCCGCGGACCGTGCCCACCCGGCCCCCGCGAACCTCGCAGAGCCTGAATACGCAGGTATGCTGGTGCAATGAGTGCACCTACCTCATCATGCGGTGTGTCCCACAAATGCGTCATCCTCCAGTCGCCCTTCATGCGGCCCCCCGTGTTGCTGCACCAAGCCACCCTTTTTTATTCCCGCGCCCGCGCCCACCGCCTGCCGTCTCGAAAACGCATTCGCCACCCCTCCCGGCTGTGGTCCAGACCACTTTGATGTGCCTAGGCGCTGTAGAGCGGTGGCCAATTTCTGCCTGCCGGCACCCCGCATCCGGGGTCACGAAAAGATGGGGCCTGTTCCCAGTGCGTGGCTCACGTTTTTTTATCCCGGCCCCAGCACTCACACCCCTCGCCCCGCCCGTTCCCCTCTCCAGTCCACTTCAGGCGCGCCCTAGATCGTACAGAAGCACCAGGGAGAGGCTGTGCGCCAGGACCTCCCTTGATACCACAATGCGGTGTGCACGGACCACGTCCACGCCGGCGCTGGCGCTGCCACCCATGTCGTCGCGCTGTCCGCTCCGCCCGCGCCGCCCGCTCCGGGCCTCCGCCACGCCTGCGCCCCAGCCGCCGCCCGAATCGTCGGACGGTGCCTCCACTGTGGGCGGGAGTGGGCCCGGCTGGCCCGTGGGCATGAAAGCGGAACCGATGGGCACGACCGCGGCGGCGGCTACCACCACCCGGTCTGCCCCCTCTCGCCCGGCCGCCCCAGGCCCGCCCCGCGCCTCCACCCTCCCCACGGGCACCGCCGGCGCCACCCTCACCCCGGCCCCCTCCTCCACCTCCTGGCCCGCCTGGCTGGCCCACTTCGTGGCGATGGACGCGCTTGCCCAGCTGAGCTCGGTGGCGGGCGAGACCAGGGACACGGCCGCCGAGGAGGAGGACTTTACTGTCGCCGCGGCCGCGCACGCCACCACCGTGCGCCTGGCCAGACGGGACACCGTCCGGGAGGTTGGCATCGAGCTTTTTGAAGCCATCGCAGCCGAGGACTACGCGGCTGCGGCCGCCCTGCGCGACGCGGGCGGGGCCGGCCTGGTCGGGTGGTGGGCGTCCGCGCCCACGCCGGCCGACCCGGCCGGCCACCTCCTGCGCGTGGCGCCCGGGTACGGCATGTACGAGGGCTCCCTGTTCCGGGCCTCTGGCATCGCGGAGGCGGCGGGGTGGGGCGATTTCGGGAAGGGCGGCTCGTCCTCGTCCGGCTCGCCCTCCCCCACTGGGTCGGAGGATGAGGAAGAGGATGAGGGCGAGGAAGAAGAGGAGGACAGCGACCTGGACGAGGGGTACCCGACCCAGTGGCTGTCAACCTTCGGTGAAGCCGCCCTGCAGGTCCAGGAAAGGGTGGCCGGGCCGTCCGCTTTTGATGACGTCGGCCACCCCGTCCTGGAATGGTACGTCCGGGACCGACGGCCGGAGGCGGTCGCCGACGAGGAGGCGAGCATCCCGTCTTCGCCCTCCTCTCGAGCCGCGTTCATCGCCGCGCTGGAAGCGCGCGCGGTCGTCCTGCCCGCCCCCGCCGCCTTCAACATCTTCATCGAGGACGCCGACGACGAGGCGGACAGTGAGGATGACGAGGAGGCAGAGTCTGAGGAGGACGACGCGCGCTCCGTCCGGGCCACCACGCGCGGCCGGCGCCGGCGGCGGCAAGTGTTCGGGCGGCCGTTGAGCCCGGAAGCGATTGAAGCATTGAAAGAAAAAGGGGAGGCGGAGGGAGGCGGGGACGAGGCAGAGGCCGCGGACGCCGCCGCCGCCCGCGTGTTTGCCACGGCAAAAACCGACGCTAGCGATGAAGGCGACGACGACAACGACGACGACGACGACGACGGCGACGATGCCGACGACGACGACGACGACGACGACGACGACGACGACGACGACGACGTCGACGAGAAGTTTGGGTCGCTAGGTGGGGCCACCGCCGGCCGGCGGGAGGACGGGGGCCGGCGGGGCGGCGGCGGCCCCAACCGGCACCTGGTCATGTTTGCAGTCGCGTCCAACCCGCTCCTGCCGGACGAGGAGGAGGTGGACGACGACGCTGGAGTGGAGGCGTCTGGCGCGGGCGCCATGGGCTGCTGGATGTCCACGCGGAGCGCTCCGCCCCGCCTGTCCGGGGCGGCCCGCAACGCTGCGCTGGCGTCCGTCGCGGGCTCCCTCCTAGCCGGGTCCGCCGTCGAGGCCGCCGCGGCTGCCGGCCTGGGCCTGGGCCTCGGCCAGCAACCCACCACGCGCGCGCGCGCGCCCGCGGCCGTGTCCTGGCACTCGCCCGACCGGTTCACCCTGTCGGTGGACGCCCCGCCCGCCCCGTCACCGCCCGTTGTGGACGCGGTGACAGCCCCGGCCGATGGCGCGGCCGTGGCGGCGGGCCCCGCCCCGGAGTTCGCGGTCGTCGCGTCCGCGGTGTGTCTGGCCCGGCTGGCAGATAATGACGCGGCGTTAAAATGGGACGAAACAGGTGAGGCCTCGCCCCGATCCCTCTCAGCCATCCGTCTTGGGGCCGGCCGCCCCTACCTCGACAACGAAGCGGAAGGAGACGACGGCCTCGTCCGCGCATCCGCGATCGTGGCCCGTGCGGTGGCCAAGGCGTCGCGGGCGGCCGGGCGCACCACGCCGGCCGCCTCGCCAGCCGAGGTCGCGGACGTGGTGCGGGGCGCCGTCGCCGCCGCCCTGGGCCCGCGCGCCGACGTCACCGTGGACGTCGCGCCCTCCGCGCCCTGCCTCACCGGCTCCACGACGTATGACCGCCTGGACCCGGTTGCCCTGACCCGCCCGGCCGACCCGTACTGTGGCCTCTACCTGGCCGCCTTTGGGAGCAACGGCCCCGAACTGATCCTTGTCCGCCGGGAGACCCCGGCGGAGCGGGCGGCCGCGGCCACGGCGAAGTGGGTGGCAGGCCGGCCATCGCCCGCGGCGAAAGCAAAGAAAGGCTCCGTGCCTGGCCGCGGGCAATCCGTGCCCGCACCGGCGGAGACCGTGGTGGGCGTCCGCCTGGCGTCCGACGTGGGCGGGCGCGAGCCCGGCATCGTCTTTCGGGCCACCCTAGGCCGGGAAGGGAGCCGCCCCCCCGGCGACGCCTACCCGGCCGAGCTGGGCGTCCGGAGGCGATACAGGGCGGTCGGCTACATGCACCGCCCGGACCCAGCGGGCTGGGGTGGGCTGGATGAGGAGGACGAGGACGACTTTTTCGGCGGCCGGCGAAGCAGCGGGGGCGGTGGCGATGGCGGGCGCCGTGGCCGGGCAGGCCGGGCGGGCCGCTTGGGTGGTTCAGCCTCTGGCCGGTCCCGCTCCGCCTCCCGCTCGGCGAGCCTGCCGCCCAGAAAGCGGCATCCCGTGCCGGGGGAGCTCATCGAGTTCTCGGGGGTTTCGCCCCTCGTACGGGGCGCGGGCCTGGGCTTTGTGTGGATTGCCCCGGGCGAGCGTGGAGGCCAGCGCCACCTCGTCCTCCTCACCCGGGTGCCCCTTGACGACGTCGCGGGCGACGCCCGGACACAGGCGGCATGTAAGAGGGGGTTTTCGGGGTGAGACGTGGATGCTTTTTTATAGGGAACTCTGGGGCGGAGCGTGTGTTTGCGTGTGCTTGTGCGTGTGCGTGTGATGCTGAATGTTCGTGCTGGGGGGCGGGTGGGGGCGGGTCCAGGATTGTTGACACAAGGGTCTTCACGACTCGACTTTTCTCTCTGATCTCCGGAGGGTAGGTGAATGCACGGGCTGTGCCCCATCTGAAGCTCCAGTCACACGTTCAGCCTGCCACTGCATCCAGTCCGGGGTGGTGGGTGGCCAAGGAGCGCGGGCGCAACGCCAGCGCAAAAAACGCCGGCGCTCTCGATTCGACGGCCCTGCCATCGCCAAAACCTAGCCGTTTTCAAACCATGCGCCCGCCCGCCGCATCCCGCCTCCGTCCCGCAACCCTGCTCCCCACACCATGGCGAGCCAGGCACACCTCCTCCCCCCCACCCGCCACCGCACCGGACCCGGCCGACTGGGAACGCTCCCCTGAATGGTATGGCAGCCAGGGCCGGGGGTGGGGCAGGGGAGCCGGGGAGCCCGTGTTCTCGGCGGCGTCACCCGTGGGGAACGGCGTCGTCACTGTGACCGCCCACCCCGCGTCACTGGCGCCTCTAGGATCAGTAGCACCCGAATGGCGAGTTCTCCGTTTTGGTGAGGACACCCGCCAATCGGTGGCCCTCGTGGATGTGCCGCGTGGTGGCGGCCCTGCCTCAACCCCGACCTCCCGCCCGGCCGCCCTGGCGTTTGAGTACGTGAAGAGCGTGGTGGCGTGTTCGTTGACCGCCCTGGGCAGCATGCCGCCCCCCATCCTGGAGGCGGCTGCCGGCGGGGGGGCAGGAGGCCGCACCCCCCAACCGCCGTCCATCCTCTGCATAGGCGTGGGCGGCGGGTCTGTCCCGCTGGCCCTGGCGTCCCTCTTCCCGGGCGCGTCCGTGGCGGGCGTGGACCTGTGCCCGGCTGTGCTGGGAGCGGCAGACGCGATGGGCTTGACCGCGGCGGCGGGGAGGGCCCCCAACCTGACGATCCGCCTCGGCGATGGCGTGGCAGCGCTGGAGGCCCTCCCGGCGGGTTCGCTCGACCTCGTAGTCGTCGACGCCTTTGACGGTGCGGACGACGTCCCTTCCGCTCTCACGACCGTCGGAGGGGTGGGCTTATCCGCTGCCGCGGCTGCCCTCCACCCAGCTCACGGAGCCCTCGTCATCAACCTGCATGCCGGCCCGAAACCGGGGCCCGGAGACTGGTTGACGAGCTTGGGCAGGGGCGGCCCGGCACACCCGCCCACCATTGTCGTCCGCCCTGACGGGACGGGCCCTGGAGCGTCCGCGCTGGCAACTGCCCGTGCCTGGTCACTCGCTCTGCTGGATGGCGGAGCAGGCAGCGCGTGGCTGGTGGGCGTGCGGCGCCAGGCAAACGCGGTGGTTGTGGTCGCACGGGGGGGGAAGGGGGGTGGTGCGAACAGTGCTGCATCCGCGGCCACAGCTGCCGCCGCTCGGGCCGCCATGGCCTTGCCCTTCGACGTGGGCGACCGGGCGGCGTACGGATATTACCGCATTGGCGACGGGTAGGGGAGGTGGCTTGTAGCGGCGGGCGAAGAAAAAGAAATCAGGAAGAAGAAAAACGCTCGTGGGTTGCACCTCCTCTTCTCTCTCTCCTCTCTCAAATACGCCCCGCCGCATCTCTCTCTACCGAGTACACACCCGCGTTCTCTCACATACACTCTAGCAGCAGGCTGACCGGGTGGGCCGGGCGGGCACGGCTGCCTCCAGCGTGAGGCCTGGGGGCGGACCAGCGGCCCCCGCGCTCCCACCCACGCCGCCCGCACCCGCAGCGGGCGCGGCGGCCCGGGGCAAGCGGGCCGCGACGTCCGCGAAGAGCTCGGCCACGTTGTCACCCGTCTGAGGAGATGGATTGGTTGATTGGTTGGAATTGGTCAGGGAAGGACATGGGCGAAAGCCGCTCTCTCCATCCCCATCCACATCCCCAACCCATCATCACATCCTCATTCTCTCTCATTACCTTGGCCGACGTCTCCCAAAAGTGGAGCCCATTCTCCGCCGCGTACGCCCGGGCCTCCTCCAATGTCACGGCCCGGGCGTCGGCGGCCAGGTCGGCCTTGTTGCCGGCCAGGGCGATGACCGCCCCAGGAGCGCCCTGGCGCTGGAGCTCGCGCACCCAGGCCTGCGCCTTGGCGAACGATTCGGCGGACCCGATGTCGTACACCACCACCGCCGCCGCCGCGCCCCGGTAGTACATGGGGGCGAGGGAGTGGTACCGTTCCTGGCCGGCGGTGTCCCACTATGGACGCGGGGATGGTGAAGAAATGAATTAAAAGAATGTGTTCCGAGACTGGAGCGGGGGTGTGGTGAAGCGACCCGCCAACCCCGCGCGCTCTCCCCTCACACCATCAAACTCACGATCTCAAACTTGACGCCGTGCTCGGGCATGGCCTTGGTGAGGAAGGCGGCGCCGATAGTGGATTCCTGGGAGTTTGGGGGTGAAAGAGGTGAGGGAGCGGAAGGGTTTGCTGCGCGCAGGGCCGGCCTTTTTTTATTATTTTCCGGTGGGCGTGGACCCAGGGCTCCGGGCGGGGTCCGCTTACAGCTGGGACCAGACAAGAGCGTGGTCGAAATGTAGTTCCTAGCCCCGCGTACCCGGTGTATGGCTCCACCGCCCAGGCGCGCGCCGGGGCGAGGAGGCAGCGGACAGCGCACGCCATTGAGAGAGGGCGCGCTCGTTGGCGAGGTTCTCTTTCCTCTCCCCGCCCTCCGCCCACACACCCCACACCCTTCCTCTGCCTCACGCCTCCTTCGCCGAAGGCACGCCACACCACTCCGTCTCACTCACCAGGTGGTCAAAGTACTGGCCCTTGACGAAACGGATGACGAGCGAGCTCTTGCCCGCCCCCATGTCACCCAGCAGGACCAGCTTGGCCTGGCGGAGGCCGGCCTCCGTCATTGGTGGGTGCGAGTTGTGTGTGGGAGATATGTAACGGGGACCTGGTGGAAGGCACCGGTGTGAAGTGGGATGCGTTGGGGGCGTCACGCAATAAGTTTATCAGGAGGAGTGAGGCTGGGCGCTTGCTTTGCTCTGCTCGACTGCACTTTTTTTTTTTTTTTACCAATCCAGAGAGGCCTCTCTAATTTTTTCTCGCCCCGTCGATCTGACCATGGGTGGCGAACGCGCACAGTGTGCGGCGCCACCTGTAGCCTCCCTGGACGTGGAAGGTGAGCACGGGTGGGAGTGGGGTGTGAGATCAGAGACAAGGAGACACGAGCAAGTGGTGTGTGTTTCTCACCCAGCGGCCGACTCACAATGGGGGCGTGCACGCTGCGGGGATACATCCCGCCCGCGCACGCCCTCGCCACCCTCACGCCGAGATGAGTGGGCTCTGGTTGTATCCACATGCATGTTACCTGCGTTGCCTCGCTGCAGCTTCCGGCACCAAAACAAACTTTTGACTTAATTTAATGTTACTAAAACCCGTCCTCCCTTTCAGCTGCCCCCAAGCCGTCTACCTCCGCGCCGACCGGTGGCGGCCCGCCCTCATCGTTCTGGCGCCGGGCCGCCGCGTTTTGCACGGTCGCACCCCTGCAGTCGGGCCGGACGGGCTTCTGGGATGCGGTCCTCCTGGTGGCGGGGCTGCAGGTAAAAATAAAAGAGATGAGAGGGATGGGATGGAATGGGGATGGATGGATGGTGGGTTGAGAGCGAGCGTCTCACACGTCCCATTTCATCGTCACAGATCGGCCAGATCATGCTGGTCATGCCCCGAGCCATGTGGCTGACCGGTATGGCGGCGGGTATGGCCGTCAGCGGACTGGCCGTCCTGGCCGGCGGGTGGACGCTGTACGTGCTCCTGGCCCTGTACCTTGAATTCAAGGGGCGCAGGGTGGGCACTCCTCTGAAACCCGCCGGTCGGCCGCCTGCTGCCGAGGACGAGGCTGTAGACCCTCCTATCGACCCGGGCCTGCGCCGGGAGGTTGTACAGTACCACGACGTCGTGGCTATGCTGGGGTCGCCCGCGGCGGGCGCGGCGGTGCAGGTGCTCACGGCCGTCGCCCTGCTGGGCCTGGCGGTCGCCCAAATCCTGGCGTGCGCGACCAACACGTACGCGGCGGTGGGTGGGGACGTGCCTGGGCGGGCAGGCGCGGACTCCCTGTCCAAGCGCACCTACGCGCTGGCGTGGGGCGGGGCCATGCTGGCCTTCACGGCCGTGCCCTCCTACCGCGACACGCGCGTCATCAACGGGATCGCGCTCCTTGGGACAACGTTCACCGCCTGGTACATCGTCGTCGCCTCCAAACCTGCCGCTGCGGCCGCCGCCGCAGCGGCGGGGCTGGTCCGCTTGCCCCCGACGCCCCTGGGCCCGGCTTCGGCCCGCAATTTCTTTTTGGGCGGGACGATCATTATTGGCTCCCTCTCGGGGCATGTGATCTGCATGGAGATCTTTGACGCCCTGGGCGGCTCCCGCCGCTTCCTGGGCGCCTACCTCCTGGCCCAGGTCTGGGTGCTCACCCTGACTGTGCTGCCCGCGGGCGTGGCGGCCTCCGCCTTCGGAAGCTCCCTGGCGCGGGCTGACTCCATCTATGGCGTCCTCCCACCCTCCACCAACCGGTCCGTCTCGGCCTGGCTCATGAACGTGCACCAGGTCGTGGTGTTCGGCATGGTCCTCATGCCGCTCTACTATTACGCGGAGCGTGGGGTCGGGCTACACGGGCGTGGCGCGTTGGGGCGGTTGACCGGGGCGCGCCGGTTCGCGGCCCGTATGTGCGCTCGCATGCCCATCTCGCTCATCGTGTGGGTGCTGGCCTTAGCCTTTCCCTTTTACGGCGCCATTAACGCGCTCATCACGGCGATCTCGTTTCCGACCCTATCCTTCCTCGTCCCATGCGCGCTCTATAACTGGGTGTACGGGCGGCGTGGTGCGAGCGGGGCGGCTGCCCGGGCGGCCGCTCCATTCCCTCCCCCCACCCTGGGCGGGCGGGTGTCTCTCCGCGCCGCCTGGGGCGCCTCGCTGGCCTTTAACTGGGTCCTCGCCGTCACGGGCTTTGCCTTTATGTGCGGGGCTCTCTTCTTCAGCATAGGGGCCGTCGTGAGCGGCGTGCGGGCGGACGGCGTCTTTGCCCGGTGCTGGCAGTGTGGAGGCTTGTGAGTTCATTTTTTTTCCCCTTCATTTGTTCGCTTATCAAATTTTCCCAATCATTTTCTTGTTATTTTTGTGTGGGGTTTGTGCAAAGACGTGAACGTCGCATCCAAATGGGCGCTTTATTGTGGGAGAAAGGGGTGTGCCTATGCGGGCGGGCTGGTGAAGGCAAGAGAGGCACACAGACGGATGAGATGAGGGTGAAAGAGAAGAGAGGTGCCGAGGTTGGAAGAGACGTGCCACACCCACTCACACTCTCACAACAGCCCGAGCGCGCGCACTGCCCCTCTGCGTGTGCCTGTCCCCACGCACGTCTCACACGTCACACAATCCCTGTGCACCCTCATGCCAAAGACAGTCACTTTGCCCCCGGTTGTTATTCCGGGGGTGCGGGTCGAGGTGAGGAGATTCAGCGAGAGGAGGAGAGCGGACGCGCCGCAATGTCTCTTATTCCGACGGCCCGCATGAGGAGGCCCGCCTCCGCCACGGTGTCTTTCGTGCTTTACCTGAATGTATGAACTCTCTAGCTGCCCAAGAATTGTGCCGAGGGGTGAAAACCAGGACCGTGAGGCCCTCAAACCCCGATTCCGGCCAACCTCGGGGAGTCCGCGGGGCCGCGCCCGCGCGGCGCGCACCCCCTCACCCCTCTCACCTCCGCCCACCCCTCTCACCCGTCTCCCTTCTCGTCTCTCCTCCAGGACATCCTCGCCCTCTACCGGCAGGGCGACACATACGTCCAGTACCATCGGGAAGTCAACAAGAATGAGCACATCAAGGTCAGCCCCTGGGTGGGCGGCCGCCGCCGGGTGGCCTTCGTTGTCCCGCTGGCCGCGCCCGCCCTCCTCCAGCGCGCCCTCGGGACGGACAAGGTCAAGATCCGGGATTTCCATGTCCTGGAAGCCGAAGCCTGCGCTGAGGGGCGGGGCCTATCCCGCCTCATCATGCTGTCCACGCCCATGCTGTGGATGCCCGGCAGCGGCCCCGACCTCCACATCGCGTCCGTGACCTTCACCTGCGCGCGCGGCGAGGTGGTGGCGACAGGTGAGGGCGGCGACCCCGCCACCCAATCTGCGCACGTCACCCTGGGCGCGACCATCACCGCCACGGCCGAGGCGCTCAAGTGGTTGGTCGGCGGGCTCCGGGCCGCGGTCGAGGGCATGCTCCTGCGCCAGTGCGAGGGGATGGCGTCGTCGTTTGTCCGGTACACAGCCGCCCGGGCGGCCGGGCTGGCGGCCGGCGCGGCCGCCCCGCGCCCCTTGCCCGCCCTCCCGCCCATCGCCCTGCCGCCGCCCCTGCGCCCGCTGGCGGGGCGGGACATCAGCCTGCCGTCCACGCCCGCAGCCGCGTCTGAGCTGCAGCGCAAGGCAGGGGCGGGTGGCGGGGGCGGGTGCCTGGCCGGCGCGGCTGTCCTGGCCCGCCTGCTGGGAGAGGACGAGGGTGGCTGTGCTGCCAACAACTCCTTCTGCATCGCGGCGTCTACGCCCGGCATCGCCCTGGCGTCCGCCACCTCCTGCGGCAATCTGTCGGACACCAGTGATTACCACGACGCGGTTGAGGAGGAGTGGCGGCCAGTGCCGCTGGCAGGTAGGAATGAATGGAGAGGGAGAGAAAAAATCATCATCC
>Ga0315291_10011233_pt1 | contig 10926 bp, 10 predicted proteins | sample YL17G12_20_MG_FD_203070 | JGI IMG/M metagenome (GOLD analysis project Ga0315291, IMG submission 203070) | Sediment microbial communities from Yellowstone Lake, YNP, Wyoming, USA - YL17G12_20 | ecosystem: Environmental > Aquatic > Freshwater > Lake > Sediment | place: USA: Wyoming | collected... | reverse complement strand
GCTTTTCCCGTGGACGGCGCCCCGCCCGGCCTGGCCCCCACCGCCTCCGCCAACGATTTCGTTTACCCTTACCTGGACGACGAGCTGGCGGCGGCGAGCGAGCGGGCCCGCGAAAACGCGGCGGCCCTGGGCGGTGGTGGGAAGGAGGGTGAGGAGGAAGGAGAGGGCGCGACGTCTCCAGGCGGCGACGGCGGCGACGACGCCACCACCTCCTTCAAAGCCGACCTGGGCGACCTGCCCAGTGGGGGGCGGGGCAAAGGCCGGTCCTCCTTGCTGGGCGGCGCCCCGGCCCGGGGCGGGCGCGGGCGGAGCGGGGCCCGCGAAATGGAGGTGGATGAGGGCGAGGGCGGCGGCGTGGACGGGGAGGGCCCGCCGCCCGTGGAGGGGGCGGACCGGAGCGATGAGGACAGTGATGGGGATTAGAAGAGGAAAGTGTGTGAAAGTCGACGACGTGAGCCCCTCATCGCGGCAGGCGGGGGGGAATTGTCTATCTCCCCAGGCGGGCGTGTGTGAGCAAAGAATGGATCAATGAATCAAGGTCCATTCGTTCACACTCCCCGTCCCTTTTCTCGTCTCCCCGTCGTTTTCATCGCTCAATCCTCACCATGCAGACCGTCCTCGCCTCCCGCGGTCAGGTGCGAGAAGCCGTGATATTGGAAAGGCGACGCCCCGCGCGAGTGCGGAATTAAAAATGGGGGTTTATCGTGGGCACGCGCGGGGGAGAGAGGCGAGCAGCAAAAAAAAAGGGTTGCGCATCTCCCCTCTTTTTGCCCTCCCTCTCTATCCCTCGCGGGCGACGCGCGCTGGTCGCACCGCCTCCTCCCTGCCATCTCTCTGTATGATGCTAGAGTCTCCGCATGCGCTGCGTTGGAAATCAGCCGGCCAGCGAGCTCGGGCTCGCCCCCTGCGGTGGATGACGGAAGATCATTTCCAGAAGACCCGACCCTTTCGCGCATGGCTCAACCTCTCTCCCTCATCCCATCCTCCATCCCCATCCCCCTCAGCTGACCATCGCCGCCGCCAAGAAGGCATCCAAGACCGCCACCCGGTCCGCCCGCAAGTCCACCGGCGTCCGGGGCACAAAGATCTCCTGGTACGGCGCGGACCGCCCCAAATTCCTGGGCCCCTTCACCGCGCCGCCGGCCTACCTGACTGGCGAGTTCCCGGGGGACTACGGCTGGGACACCGCCGGCCTGTCCGCCGACCCGGCCACCTTTGCCCGGTACCGGGAGATCGAGGTCATCCACGCCCGGTGGGCCATGCTGGGTGCTCTGGGCTGCCTGGTCCCGGAGGCCCTGGACGGGACGAAGCACGTGGAATGGTGAGTGGAAAGGACGGGAGTGTTTTTTCTTTCTTTCTTTCTTTTTCTTTCCATCCGTAGTCGCCTCACCTTTTTCTCTCTCTCTTTTCATTTAGGTACAACGCGGGCGCCGTCATCTTCGAGCCCCAGGGTACTCAGTACCTGGGGATCCCGGGCCTCATCAACGCTAAATCCATCATTGCCACCGTCATCGTCCAGGTCCTGCTGATGGGGCCCATCGAGGGCTTCCGCTTTGCCGGCCGGGGCGCGGGCATCGAGGACGACGACGTGTCTGGCGACGCCCTGTACCCGGGCGGGCCCTTCGACCCGCTCGGCCTGGCCGACGACCCGGACACCCTGGCCGAGCTGAAGGTCAAGGAGATCAAGAATGGGCGGCTGGCCATGTTTGCGATGCTGGGCTTCTTCGTGCAGGCGATCGCGACGGGGGCGGGTGCGTTTGTCGAGAGAGAGAGAGAGAGGACGCAAAACGGGCGCAGCACGCCCGACCTCATCACTCACTCTCCTCCCTCCTCCTCCACCTCCATCAATACAGGCCCCATCGCCAACCTGAAATCACACCTGAGCGCTCCCGGGACGAACAACGGGTTTGCCTTTGCCTCGCGCTTCCTGCCGCAGTGAAGAAGAGAAGAGGAGCCTGTCCTGTGCATTTTGGGACAGTGATTTTAGAGGGGAGGGGTCGTGTGCGTGCGCGTGAGGGTAATGAGATTGTGCAAACAAAACAGAGAGGATTGCACAAAACCCATGCGCGTGAATTGAAAACGGGAACAACGGAACCCTTGCGTGTGAATTGAAAACGCGGATGGACGGGAGCACAGAGGTGGTTGAACTTCTTTCTGCCTTTGTCACTCTCGCCTTCTCGGAAGCAACCATATTCCCCCCAGAGGCCCCGCCTGAGCTTTAAAACTACATCCAGCTCCTCTGTGACCCACGCGCATCACCCTCTATATGTCCACCGCCGTCCCGCCCGCACCGGCCGCGCCCGTGGCGGATGAAGCAACGGATGCCGATTGCGCCGGCGACGACGGCGCCCAACAGGAAGTGATCGAGGGCACGATCGGGGAGGTCCTCACCCTGCCCTCCCTGTGCATGGAGTGCTTCAAGAATGTGAGTTGGGTATGGGGGGCGTGCCGTGGAGGAGAGGAGGAGGACGGGGTGTGAGAGGCGGGCGCGCGGCGCAGAAGGGAGTGCGAGCGGCCAGCCGAGTGCGCAACCTTTTCTTCTCACCTCAATCATCGACACACACATCACGTCCCTACTTGGACCCCCGCCAACAGGGCGAGACCCGCATGCTGATGACCAAGATCCCGCACTTCCGGGAGGTCATGGTCTGCTCCTTTGAATGCCCGCACTGTGGGAACCGGTGAGAGAAGATTGAGAATGGGTGACAGAGAGAAGCGGGGACCATACGCAGCGCAGCACCGACCCAACACCGTCCTCTTCTCCCAGTCTGCCACTCACGCACACGCTCGCTCTCTCTCTCTCTCTCTCTCTCTCTCTCTCTCTCTCTCTCTCTCTCTCTCTCTCTCTCTCTCTCTCTCTCTCTCTCTCTCGACACCCCCAGCAACAACGAGATCTCCTTCACGGGCGCCTTCGGCGAGCGCGGCACCAAGACCACCCTGACCATCCCGGCGGGGTCCCCCGGCATCCTGTCCCGCCAGCTCGTGAAGGCGGAGACCGCGGCCGCGGCCATCCCTGAACTGGAGTTTGAGATCCCGGCGGGCACGCAAAAGGGCTGCATCACGACGGTGGAGGGCCTGCTGTCCGAGGCCGCCGACAAGCTGCGGGTGCTCCAGCCGGAGCGGCGGGCCGCGCACCCGGAGGCCGGGGCAGCGATCGATGTGTTCCTAGGGAAACTGGATGCTGCAGCCAGGGGGGAACGTGCGTTCACGCTTGTCTTGGACGACCCGGCCGGCAACTCCGGCGTGGAGTCGGCGGGGCCCTCCGACCCGCTCGTCAGCGTGTCCTACTACGAGCGCACGCCCGAACAGGCGGCGGCATGCGGGCTCAAGCCGGGAGAGGTGAGCGGTAGTGACGGGGAGAGAAAGGATGGATGGACAGAGCGCGCGCGACGTGAGCGCCGGGGGGGGGTTGGGGCAGCGCGCGCGCGACATGCTGAGGGCACTTCACATCACATTCACTCCCCCCACCCCCCTCCAGGCTCCCACCACCGGCCCCTCCACCCACCTCCCCGAGATCTCGCCCGACGACCCCCACCACGGCCACGCCCCCCTGGGCGCGGTGGCCGCCCACAAGGCCTTCGCCCGCCTGAACGGGCCGGCCGCCGAGGCCCTGCTGTCGCGGTACGCCGCGCCGGAGGAGGTCCTCGTCTTCCCCGGCCACTGCGGCGCGTGCGGGGGCGTCACGGAGACCCGGGTGTACCAGACGACCATCCCCTTCTTCAAGGACGTCATCCTGATGGCGGACGCGTGCGATGCGTGCGGGTACAAGAACGCGGAGGTGAAGGGCGGGGGCGGCGTGCCCGAAAAGGGGAGGCGGCTGGAGCTGAGGGTGGCCACCCCGGGCGACCTGCGGCGGGACGTCATCAAAGCGGAGACGGCCCGGGTGGCCATCCCCGAACTGGACCTGGAGGTCAGCACGGGGTCGCTGGGCGGGCTGATCACGACGGTGGAGGGCCTGGCCCTGGCGGTGCGGGACTCGTTGCAATCGACCCAGACCTTCCAGCTGGGCGACGCGGCGGGCGGGCTGGACCCGTCCGCTCTGGCCTGGAAGACATTTTATGAGGGCCTGGAAGCCTGCGCGTCCGGCGACCGGCCCTGGACGCTCGTCATGTCCGACCCGCTCGCCAACTCCTTCATTTCCGGACCGCCCGGGTTGGGGCCGGACGAGGCCGACCCGGCCGCCGATGCCGCCCTTTCTTGCGTCGACTATGAGCGCTCGGCCGAGGAGGATGAGGAGTACGGCATCGATTTCTTGAAGGCAAACGCGGCGACCAACGCGGCGGGCGGGGAGTGTGAAGTGATTGAGGAAGGGGGGGAGGCGGCGGCGGCGGAGGACGAAAAGGCGGGTTGATGGGTGAGGTTGTTGTTGTTTCCTCCTCCGTGTACGTTTTGCTGCTCGAACAAACTCATCACACGGCGCCCGCGCCGCCGCTGTCGTTCCCTACTGCTGCTGCTGCTGCTGCTGCTGCTGCTGGCGGCGGCGGAGCCGCCCCCCCTCCCCCTCCCCCCCCACCCCATTTCCGCTCCAGCCGCCGCCGCCCGGCCTCCCGCCCGGCTGCCAACCCGTACAGGGCCAGCGCGCACACGGCCAGCAGGCACGGCAGGGCCGCATACACGCCCAGGGTGGCCGGCCCGCGGCCCCAGTCGAACACCCGGTACACCCACACGCCCGCGCCCGCGTGGAATGAGAATAGGAAGATGAGGTACGTGCCCGCGTAGGCAGCCAGGACCGGGAAGTGCGGGCTCGCGCCGGGCGTCCGGGCCAGGATCGTGTCGACCAGCGCCCACACCGCGTTGACGCCGTGCTTCATGACCGCGTCCGGGTGGGGTGGGGCGCCGCCGCGGGCCTTGGAGTCGGCCGGGAAGAGGGCAGACCAATAGAAGATGGTCACGAAGAGGGCGGCCGGAGCCAGGGCGGCCATGAGGAGGACGTGCGCCCTCTGGTCCAGGCGCCAGGGAAGGGGAGCAGCAGGTTTCAGGCTGCTTTCAGCCGGTTTTCCACGCCTCCTGTCCGCCGTGACGGCCCGCCCGGACACCCAGGCGGCCAGCAGGGTGGCGGCCAGCATCAGCACAAACGTCCAGTTTGTGAAGAAGGCCGCCCACCAGCCGTCCGCCCCGAAACCGCCGCCCGTGCTGGCATTGACGGCCAGGGAGGCGACCGCGAGTGCGATGCCGACCAGGCGCCAGGTCAGGACCGCGCGCGAGGGGCGGGGCGAGCGAGACCAGGCCCTGGCGACGGGGTGGGCCGGGTTGAGGATGGAGAAGGCAAACCAGCCGGGCAGCGGTGGCGGTGGGGCGGGGTGGGCGCCGTCGCCGTCTGGGTCACCGTTCCCTGCTTTCCGCCCGTTCGTCACCCGTACCAGCTTGGAGGTGGGCAGGCGCAGGGCCCGAGCGATGGGGGGACTGAGCACGGACGCCGCCAGCAGGGCGGCGACCACGATGAGGACGGAGCCGGCGGCAACGGCGGCAGACATTTCGACCAATTTTGTGGCTTTCGCCCTCCGCGCTGGGCGGGCGGCTGGCGTTTGCCGGGGCTCCCCCGGGCCCTGGCGCGTGAGCTCGATTTCCTGGCCCTCGCGGAGACCGAGCCCCCCAAAGGGTCCTGGGGTCGCGCGCGGATAGAGGGCCGGACGGAAGTGTGTTGTGTGTGAAACGTCTTCCGAGGTCAGACCCGACAAAATAATTTGTGCATTTTTCTTCACACGCGCGGTGGCCGCAGGAGGGGGAGAGACACAAACACACACACGCACGCGTGAATGTGCAGGGTTTGTACTTTTTTCTCCCCTTTCCCCACCGCGCCCGCGCGAGAAACACAGAGACCAAGATTCAGTAATAAAGAGAAAATTCAGGGTCTTGGGTTATAAGGAAGCCACGAAGCCCACGGGGGCCGTTCAAAAAAAGGATGGAAAGAGAGGGGCGCCGCGGGCCTCTCTCTCCGACGCACTGGTACGCTCGCGGTGCGCGCAGGCACGGGCATGGCAGGTGTGGAGAGAGAGGGGGGATGGGATCAAAAAAAGGGGAGATGGATAAAAAAAAAGGGGGGACTGGGGGGGGGGGAGATTCATTTAGGAGTAAGCTGATTCAGAAAAGACACCGCCCGCGCGACGCTTTCAGTCGGTCACCGTGCCGCGCCCGTCCAGGCCACAAAGGCCGCCCCCAACAGCTGGGATGCCGCGCCGGACGCGGACAGAGCCGCGACGGCGGCCTGCGCGCGGCCCGGGAGGTGCGGGGCGTCCGCCCAGGCAGGGGGTGGCATCGAATGAGCGAGCGCGCTCCAAGCGAGCGCCGCGCCCAGGGCGCCCGCGCCTGCCGGCAGGGCGGAAGCGCTCGCCGGGGCAGCCGCAGACAACAGGGCCGCCAACAGGTGCGGCCCGGCCCGGGGGCGGGTCGCCAGGCGGCCCGCCCGCCCGCCCGCGAGGGCGAGCCAGCCGGCCGCGGCCGCGCGCCCACAGGCAGCGACCGCCGCGGCCTTGGGCGGGCGGGGCGCCGTCTCCACCCCGCCGCGGACAGGGCGCCACCGGGCGGCCACAGCCACCAGCGGGGCCAGGAGCGCCAGGGCGTCGGACGCGGCGCAGGTCGCGAGGGCGGCGGGCGTGGCGGCGGCAAGGGTGGTTGAGGAGAGGCAGAGAAAGCGGTCGGCCACGAAGGCGCCGCACGCCAGGGCGACCAGGGCGGCCAGCAAGGCGGCCAAGGCAGTGGGCGAGTGGGCGGCCGTGGCAGCCAGCGGCGCGGACGGGCGGGCCGGGACGGGGTTGGCGAGGGCCGGGCTAGGGCCGACGACCCACCAGCCACCGCCCGCCGAGGCGGCGGCCGCGGCGGCCGCTCCAGGCGCCGCCGCCTCGGCCGCGTCCACGGCCTTGGCTTTGCCCTTGCCTTTCTTAGCGGCGGCCGCATTGCCTTTCTCAGCGGCGGCCGCAGCCCGGCTGGCGGCGGTGACGGCCTCGGTGACGGGGGCGGCCGCGCTGCCGAGGACGCTGCGTGAGTGGGGTGAGGAAGGGGGAGGGATATGTGGGAGGCTGATAGGAAAGTGGTGCGATGCGACGCGACGCGGTGGGGGGCGGCCCCCGGCGGGTCTGTGTGTGTGCGCTGCAAAAATATGCCCGCCAGAGGGTACACGGCCCCCCCAGGTTCCGGCCACACCAGAAAGGAAGCCAAGTTACTTTCGCGAGGGAGGCCAGCGCGTGGCTGAGGAATGGCCGAGCCCGCGCAAGGCGGGCCACCCATGCGCGCCAGAAGTGACCCGCAGGGTCCGCAGGCGACAAAAAGGCGCCGGTACACCTCTCTTCTTGGGGAGCGCACCACCCGCGGGTGTGTTGAGGGGTTAGGCGCCTTCACCACGCATGCAAACAGCCTTGGCGGTCCGCTAACATCCTCCAGGCGTGCGTGCCCCCAACGGCCCTCCCCATGCGCCAAGCACAGGGCACCCTTTCTCTGACTCGCATCACACACACCAAACGCACCTCCGAAGCGCGGCCTCCAAGCCCAGCGCCTCCACCACCGCCGCCGCCGGGGCCGCCCCGCCCAGCAAGGACTCAAGGACGGCCAGCTCGGCGGGGGATGGAGGGGGCGGGTCCGCCCATGCTGCTGGGGAGCAGCAGGCGCTCATTGTTGAATGAAAGTGTGGAGAGAGTTGCCCCCTTTTTTTTTTGGCCTCCATACTTTTGTTTGCACCGGGCGCGCTGTGTGCGCGGGGCGGAGCCTCCTGTGCGCGACAGCACACACACAGACACACACACAGGCTTTCCTGTCTGCCACCATCCAGCGCACCAGGACCCTCATGCTGCTGGTCGTGGCCCGCCGCCTGTCGGGCGGCCAGGCGGGTGGGAGTGCCGCGACCAGCGTGGCACTGCCAGCCTCGCCCCTAGTGCGCCGCGGCCGGAGTGGGTGGGCGGGCGGAAGCTTGCGGCGGGCTGGCCAGGGCCAGCCAGGGCTAGCATCTGCCTGGCCGGGCGTCGGGAGGATGCCGCTGGCCGGCCGCCCCGCCTCCACGGCCCCACATGCGCCGGCGGCCAGCGCTGCCGCTGCTGCCGGCGCGGCTACTCCTTCCGCCCTCGGCCCCGCCGCCGCCGCCGGCATCACCGACCCGGCCACGTTTGTGGTCGTCAATTTCTACCACCTGGTGGACGTGGTGGATCCTGGGAAGGTAAGATGAAATGGAGAGAGAGAGCGAGGGAGAGAGAGAGCAGGCGGCGGACACCCGGGCGGGCGGGCTGCCGCTTTCTCACCGCACAACCCCTCCCTCTCTCTCTCTCTCTTCCCAGCTTCACGCCGCCCACGCCCGCGCCCTGGACACCCTGGACATCGCCGGCCGCATCTATATCACCCCTCAAGGCATCAACGCCCAGTTCTCCGGTCCAGCCGGCGATGCAGACGCGTACGTGGCCTGGGTGAGGAGCGAGACGCCCGGGTTTGGCCAGATCAGGCCGTCGGCCGAGGCCGCGCCGGGCGGGGGCCACCTCTTCCCGCGCCTGCGCCTGAAGCTGAAGGCCGACCTGATCTCCCTGGCCGGCGGCTGTGGGCGGCTGCCCCTGACCGACCCGGCCGCGCGTGCCAAGCCTCTGAAGCCGGACGAGTGGGCGGCGATGCTGGGGATCAAAAAAGGAGGCGAGGAGGGTCCTCCATCAACCTCGCCCTCCCTCTCCACCCCGCCGATCCTCCTGGACGTGCGCAACGGGTATGAATGGGATGCCGGCCACTTCCAGGGGGCGGCCCGCCCCCTGGAAGACAATTTCAATGAGACCCCGACGGACGTGTCCCCCCGGCCGGCGCCCGGCGGCGACAGTGAGGGCGATGATGATGAGGCCTCGCCGCCGCCGCCGCCCCTGCCCATCCCGGCCCACCTGGCCGCCGCCCCGCGGGACGCGCCCGTCCTGATGTACTGCACGGGCGGCATCCGGTGCGACGTCTACTCCGCCCACCTGACCGCCCAGGGATTCACTAACCTGTACACGCTGGAGGGCGGCGTGCACGGCTACTTTCGGGAGCGGGGAGGGGCCGGGTGGGACGGGTCGCTCTTTGTCTTTGACGCCCGACTGGCCGTCAGCCCGGACGGCCGGAGCGGCCTGACGGAGGATGGCGGGGAGGGCTCCTCGGCGCCCCCTCTCGCCGCGGCCATGCCCTGCGCGGTCTGTGGGGCCGCCGACGCGGCCCTGCCCCACCTCAACTGCGCCAACATCGATTGCAACAGGCTCTTCCTCGCGTGCCGTGCCTGTGCGGGCAAGCACGCGGGGTGCTGCTGTGCGGCCTGCACGTCCGCCCCGCGCCTGCTCCGCCCGGCCAAGGTTTCGGGGCAGTACGGTCTCTGGGGCGCGGAGGTCAGCGGTGGCACTGCGGATCGTGCCAGCCCACCGCCGGCCGACGTGGCGGCCGCAATGGCGGCCGGGCGTGGTGACGGGCGCCTGGTGCGCCGCCGCGCTCGCGCGGCCCGCCTGGCCGCCGCCCGGGATGGCGACCGCGCGGAGCGGGCCCGGCGGAAGGCTGCGGTGCGGAAGGCGCTTGCAGAGCGGGGTGAAGGAGATGGCGGCGAGGATGAAGAAGACACCCGCACGGGCCGGATGGAGGCGTTGAAGGCGCGGCTGAAGGCGCGGCTGGGCCGGTAAGTTTTTTTTTTGGAGATGGGGAGAGTTCTTCCGTTGTTGTATCCGACGAAAGACACTTTCTATTGACGTCTCCCCTCTGTCTTCCCTTTCCTCTTTCAGCAGCGACAGCTCGCCGGTCGTCGTATTTGATGGCGGCACCTGCCCCTCCTGCGGGTCGGCGACGGCGAGCACGCGTATTTCTTCTTTCAGCTCCAAAAGTGACACCGCCCTGCTCCTGGTCGCAGCGGACTCGTGTTCGGCATGCGGCTGGAAGGGCGGCGTGGACGCGTGGGAGAGCGATGGCGGCGCGGCTTCCACTGCTACCACGCCCTTTCGCCTGGTCATCGCCAGCGCTGAGGACGCGGCCGCCCCCTTACCGCCGCTCCACCCGGACGCCGCGCTCTCTATCCCGGAACTGGACCTGCAGCTCGCGCCCGGCTCGCGCGCGGTGGCGGGCGCGACCACCCCGGCCGCCCTGCTAGCTGCCTTCCGGGCGGATTTAGGGGGCCGCCGGGCGGTGGCCGTTGGGGAGAGTGATGACAATGCCGAGTGGTCGTCTTTCTGGGAGCGGTTTGAGGAGGCGGAAACGGGGCGGGCGCCCTGGACGCTGGTGGTCGGAGGGGGTGATGATGATTTTTGAAAACTACACGCACTTCTTTCTGCTTCCTCTCTCTCTCGCCGTTCACATGTGATGCACGCACCATACACGAGTACAGCAAAATCTACTCCTCCCTGCGGCTCGCTCGCCGGTTCTTGGCGACCGGCAGGCCCGCTGCCCGCCGTCTTCCCACCTCCTCCATCTGCCTCTTGCGCCCCACCGCCCGGCGCTGCTGCTTCCGGATCCGGTCCTGGGCAGCCGCCTCAGGCGAGACCAGGGCATGCACCGCCTTGGCTGTGCGCCGGGCGGACCGGGCCGCCAGGACGGCCGCCCGGGCGGCGTTGTAGCCGGCCAGGGCGGGGCCCGCGCCCGCTGCGCTCCGCACCGCGTCCAGGACCTCCGCCGTCAGCGCCTTGGCCTCCTCCGGCGCCGGCGCCCCGCCCTCCGTGATGCGGAAGGCCGGGGTGAGGAGGGTGGGGAGGTAGGGCGCGATGGCGGCCGGGCCCAGGCGGGCGGGCAGGGCCGCGACCAGGCGCAACCCGGCCAGGCGTTGGGCAAGGGCTTCCGGGTCGGCGGACGAGGGCGCCCCGCGGCCGCCGCAGGGGCGCCCGTCCGCCAGGCGGGCGGCTGCCCGGCACAGGCCGAGCAGGGTGAGGCCGGTGCGGTTGGAAGGCGTGGCGGCGGTGGCGGCGTCTTCGTCATCGTCCGAAAAAGCAGCAGCAGCGGTAGCAGCCGCTGCGTCGGCCGCCT
>Ga0315291_10011232_pt1 | contig 10928 bp, 4 predicted proteins | sample YL17G12_20_MG_FD_203070 | JGI IMG/M metagenome (GOLD analysis project Ga0315291, IMG submission 203070) | Sediment microbial communities from Yellowstone Lake, YNP, Wyoming, USA - YL17G12_20 | ecosystem: Environmental > Aquatic > Freshwater > Lake > Sediment | place: USA: Wyoming | collected... | reverse complement strand
ACCGTACGCTTCGCCGGAACCTCAACTCGCGCCAGAGTCTTAGGATTCTGGGCTACTCGGGCCGCCCTTGTTTTGGTCTCGAATACCCCGAAGTCCCGGAATTCAATACGGTTATTCTCACACAGCTCCTTTATGATCTCGTCAAGGAAGGCCTGAATTATTTCCTTTACCGTCACCCTCTTGGCCTGGGTCTGCTCTGCAATTCGATCGATAAGTTCTTTCTTTGTAACTGTTGCCATACGTTACCTCGCTTGTGGGAAAGAGCTTTTGTAAAACTCGTTTCTTGGCCACACAAAAAAGCCCTTGCACAACATATTACCCTGTTCCTGTCGTCCAACAGCCCGTCGCCATACACCTCAACAACCTTGCGGTTCCCCAAAACCCCGCATCGGGCGGATTTCGGGGCGCACAACTCGCCTTCTCAGCCGCAAAACCAACCGCAAAATGCACTTCACAAAACACTGCAACCTACTATACTACAAAGACTTCTAAACGGCAAGCAATTTTTGGACAAAATTCCTGGTTTCTTGAAAAAACCAGTTTTGCTTCAACACTCCCGTAACATTCGCCGGATATTCGGCGAAGCGTGCAACTGCCGCACAGGTCCTCGAAAGAGTCGCCCGCTCGCCAATTCTCAAAAGGCAGCAGTCCTAAGGCATAAGTCATGGCCCAAAACGTAAAAACTGTAAAGTCTTTATTGACAAGATGTTACAAAAATGTCCGCGTGCTTCCTGCACGGCGGCGCATCAGCGGCCTTGACCAGACCTTATGAGGCCGTCGGTTCGCCGCAGTGGGCGGGAATCGCGCATTTTGCCGTGCCGGCAGTGCGACAGAAATCGGCGTTTCCGCAGTCTTCTTGCTCGTTGAGCGGATTGTTCACGACACGCACACAGCAGGCAGACTTGCCACAGGACAAAATACGGCATGGTTCAAATAAGTCAAATTCCGGGTAACATTATTTGTGGTTTCACAGGGTGTGGCAGCCTCAAATCCGAAGGATTTGGGGATGGTTGCACCGCTTTGTGAGTTTTGCCATCCCCAAGCTGCGCTTGAGGCTGCCACCCAGAATTGAACCATGCCCAAAATACCTTGTTGACCCGCCGAGGGTTTATCGGCATAATTACGCCTTCTGTATTTGCCGGCTGATTTGTAGCTCTCGTGTGTGGCCTTTGGCGACTACCGGATTCGCTGGGCGAACGGTCGGCCCCAGTGTTTGATTAGTCTTTTTGAAACGGACAACCCAAGGCCGACCATCTGACGGAATGCGTATTTATGCCTTCGACCAAGAGCGAAGAAAAACAAGATTCCAACAAGGCTCATCATAAGAAGAAGGACAGGGCGGCTGAAATCGCCGACACCTTCGAATGGCTGATAACTGCCTTCATACTCGCCTTTGTCTTCAGGGCCTTTGTGATGGAGGCATTCCGCATACCCACAGGCAGTATGGCCGATACCCTCAAAGGCGCCCATTTTCGATTGCGATGCCGCCAATGCGGATACAAATACGAGTACGGCTATGTCCCCGAAGTTGAGGACAAAATTCCTGCTGGCGGCGACAATTTACCCTCTACTCGCTGCCCGAGTTGTGGCTACTTTCCGCTGGCAGGGACAAAAATGCCGGTCGCAAACGGCGACAGGATACTTGTCTTGAAGTGCATTTATCAGTTCCTCGAACCCAAACGCTGGGATGTAGTCGTCTTCAAGTGTCCGAACCTGCCTCACATCAACTACATCAAAAGGCTCGTCGCCCTGCCCGGCGACAGCCTCGAAATAATCGACGGCGACGTCTATATCGACGGGAAAATCAGTCGAAAGCCGCCCAAAGTTCAGGACGAGCTGTGGATGCCCGTGTACGACAACGACTACCAGCCCGTTAATCCGAGCGAGCCTAACTTCTTCAGTTTCACCGGCAACAAGCCATGGCGTCAGCCCTTCACAAATACGCCGGGATCGCAATGGGTGACGACCGACCATAACAGTCCGACCCTGTTTCATTTGGACAGCCCCCCGGACGGGATCAATGAGATTGTCTATGACAGTTCGATAGGCAATGATTTCAGAACAGCCTATGCTTATAACGATGTCGGGGCATACAGGAACATGCCCTATTGCAGCGACCTGATGGTGCGTTTTTACTCACGCCCCGCCGACGTCGCAGGAACAATCGGGATAAGCCTCAGTAAATACGAGACGACCTACAAGGCCTCCGTCGATGCAGCCGGGCAAATGGTCATCGCCAAAGTCTCCGGCGGAGCTGAATCCGTGCTCGTCAGTGAGCAGGTCGAGCCCCCGGCGGCGGATAAGTGGATGCTGGTCAGGTTTGCCAACGTTGACCATCGACTGACCTTCGAATTTGGCGCGAAGAAAATAAGCTATGACCTTGGCCTCGAACCGTTGGCTGCCGGTGAAAGAAAAACTGATATTGAGCCGAAAGTCGTTATTCTTGGCTCCGGAAAACTGACGCTCTCCCACGTGGCGATATTCAGGGACATTCACTACACAGCCGGGCCCCCAATAGACGGTTCCCCGGCAGGGCGGGCCGCTGAAAGCTACCCTTTTGTTCTCGAGAAAGATGAGTTCTTCATGCTGGGCGACAATAGCCCCACCAGCGCTGACAGCAGGTTCTGGCCCAAGCCGGACAAGGCCAACAAAGGCCTGTCTTACAGCGCCGGGGTTGTCCCGCGTGACTACCTTGTCGGAAAGGCGCTCTTTGTCTATTGGCCCGGCGGGTTCAAGCCGTTCGCCAAATTCCCGATAGCGGCTATTCCAAACGTCGGAAAGATGCGTTTCATCTACGGCGGCTCGAACTGAAAAACGCAGAGCCTGACACGCCGGCCTTCGACAGCGGGATGAATACTGAAGAAGATGTTGTCCTCGGGGTCATGTGCGAGGACGACGACGACAATCGGATAAGTGTCGTCGATATTGTTGAGGGCTCGCCTGCGGACAGGGCGGGACTCCGGCCCGGCGACGTTATTCTGGAGATAGGGGGGAGCAAGGTCCAGAGTGTTGAGGCCCTGGCTGGCTGCATGGAGGCTCTTAAGGGCCGGGACAAGCTCGAAATCGTGCTCATACGACCCGGCGGAGACGACACGCCCGAGAAAATGCCCATCGGCTTGAAAGGATGAATCCCAGATAACAGTTGGGCGTTTTGGTGAGAATTAAAGACGGAGAATTGAAGGTCTCCGAGCATCTGGCTTTCATAGTTTCCTAATTATCCCCGAAACTTTCAGTTTTGACTGGTTGTCCTCATATCCCAAATGCGGATGGGTCCCGTTGAACAGCACCCACGGCTCCCGCGTATGGCTTGCCATCTGAGCCCAGATCCTCCAAGATACTCTGCCAGTTATTGGCTTCATCCATCCTCCCGATAAAGGTTCTCCCACTTGTACGCGAGCCAATAGTATCCGGGGTGATGCGGCCACGCACGGAACCACGCTAACCAACAGGACGACAAGGATCACCATCGTGACAGTTTGCCTTGTTCTCACTGCCTGCTCCTTTCCAACTCCATTGCACCTAATCTAATACCCGTAGTATCCAGCCAAGGCCGAAAGCCAACGACCTGGAACCAATACGATAACCGAAGGTGATGCCGGACAATGAGAGAACGTGTTTACTCGGCGAATATCTCGATGCCGTTGATCGCCGGGTTCTCAACGTTTGGTGTAAACGTAATCCTCAGCTTGCCGTCGCTCACCACAACGCCCTTGTACTCGCGCTGGATCGCCTTATACGGCCCGCCGGCCTCCTTGAAGATGTCGAAATCCTTCTCCGGCTTCTGTCCCTGCACGGCAAACGAATACACCCGCTGGCCGACGCCGGTGATTCCCGCGAAGGTCTCGGCAAAATGCAGACGAACGGTGTACTTGCCATTGGGAAGATTGAACTCGTAGGCGCTCATGCTGTACCGCTCAGTCCGGAAGATCTGCGGGAACGCTACATTCGGAACCTCGAAGATTTCCCTCCGCTCGATGGTCATTCCATCCAGCGGGCTCAGCGACGCACCGGGAGCCCTGACCTCATCGGGCAGCCAGAGGTTGCCATTCTTATCGGTGTAGGGCTGATTGGCCCCACATGCCACCCGGATCACCCGCTTGCTTGCAGCCGGAACCGACGGAGGCGCCGGTAGTGTCGGTGCAGTCGACTTGAAGATGTGTTGGGCGAAGAGATACAGGTTGTTGGCCCATTCGGTGGCGTCGTGGCCATTGGAATCGACATGCCAGATGTGCGGCACGCTCTTCTCTTTGAGGTAGTTGTGGACGCCCTGGCTGATACGTATCAGGCCGTCCTTGTTGCCGCATGCCAGCCACAGGAGCTTCAGTTTCTCCCTGGCGGCTGCGGGATCAGGTACGAGTTCGGCTGGAGTCTTGGTATTGGGGGCTGATGAGAACCCCCCAATCCAGGCGAAAACGTCGAGGTGGCCGAGGCCGAAGTTCAAGGACTGACCCCCGCCCATCGACAGGCCCGCCAAAGCCCGATGCTCACGGTCGGTGTAAACAGCGTACTCGGCCTCGATAGCGGGAATCACGTCATTGAGCAGATCGCCTTCGAACGCGGCGAAAGCCGGCGCGCTGGCGAAGACATTGCCTTCGGCTCGGTCGTTCTTCTGGGCCCGGCCGTTGGGCATGACGACTATCATCGGGTGGATCTTGCCGTCCCCCAGCAGGTTATCGATGATGTTCTCGGTGTGGCAGAATCGCTGCCATTCCGTCTCGTCCCCTCCGATGCCGTGAAGCAGATACAGCACCGGACACTTTTTGTCGGCCGAATAGCCAGGCGGCGTGTAAACGAGCATTTTTCGGCGGGTTCCGACCGTCTTTGAGTCATACTCAACCATCGTCAGTTCGCCGTGAGGGACATTTTCACGCTTGGCATTGAACCCCGCGGGTGGATCGGCGAAGACGGGCTTATCGTCCGGACCCAACTCGATCGGTCCGCCGAATCCGCCTGGTCCTCTCCCTCTGCGGGCGTTCCTCGAAGCCGGGTCATCGCGTGCAGGTGCATCTGTGGCAGCAGGCTTGAGATCATTTGTATCCAGTGCCAGATGATCATGATCTAGGCTTAGCAATCCAAGTCCATAGGGTAACTGGTCGTAGCGTCCGTTAATCGCGGGATCGCGACCTTGATAGAGGAGTTGGAGGTTGTCGGGGTCAATGGTCAGCGTTTCATCATATCCGTCGCGAATCAACTCTCCGTGGCTGATGTCTCTTGTCCAGGGTGGCACGCCCTCTTCGAAGGTGACGTTGTTGATCCCGGCGAAGGGCTTCTGCCACGTGTTTGCATCCGAAAGGGGCGTCCATTCGCCGTCCAGGCGGTCGGATGTCCAAGCGCGATAGTACCGTGCCGGGGTCATGGCCTCGACCAGTGTCAGATAGGTGCCGGCATCCTTGATCTTGTAAGTCATACTTCCTTCGAAAACGTCATTCCGCGGACCCTCGATGACTATTTCCGGGTCGCTCATGCCCTTGGGAAAGTTCTCGATCTTGGTCCGGCTGCGATACACGCGGCCGTTATCGCCGGTGAAAAAAAGGTAGGCATGCGTGTTGTCGCAGATCATCCAGTAATCGATCCAGAGATGCGGGGCACTGGCCGGCTTGGTATCAAAGAAGTTCTCCGGCTTGGTCCAGGTTTCTGGCTTGGAGAGGTCATCGGTGGTTGAATATTGTGGCGGCTGAGATTGGTAAATCAGGTACCACTTTTTGTGCGGGCGGAAGTAGAAGACTTGCGGGGCGCAGTGGTAGCCGCGCAGGTTCGGATTGTTGTCAATGTAGTAGGGTTTGGCATCAGCGGCATCCGACCAATCCGCAAAACTAAGATAGACCATGCTCCAACTGCCTCGAGTATTGGCGGTGGTCGCGTAGACGTGCCATTTGTTGCTGTAACGGACAACCGTTGGGTCTTTCACCGATACGATGTTGTGCGTTTCGTCGGACACCGGCGCGATCAGCACCCCTGTAGATTTCCACTGGAGCGGTGTGGCGAAGCCCAGCGCGGGAGGGTCCGCACGCACCGCTGACGACGTAGCGGACTGAGTCTGAGTGGCTGCCTCGACCGCCAGGATTACAGGGGAGCCGCCGGCCAGCAGCACCGAGATGACAAGAGAGGTGAGGATAAGTTTGTTCATCAGTCGGCCTTTCATAATAACGAGCTTGCAGGAGTAAGCCGGACGCCAGCATTGCCCCATGTCCGTCTGAACTCAGATTCGCGAGTCAAGACACTCGTGACTTTAGGGCCATTCTAATGGTTAGGATTTCCGATTTCTATGGTTTTTTTGGTATTTTCCTTGTGTTGATCCTGCTTGGGAATACTCTATGATTGCCGGCCAGAGGATAGGGCTCTGCGGGGGCGCAACCCGAGCGTTGGCTGGTCCTTCACGGTTCGCGTGATTGTCAAAGGCTGTGAGGGGGCTCTCTAGTGGATGCGGAAATCGCGGGGCAACGTACGATGATTTCCTATAGTCCTGATTTACCTTTGAAGAAGCTTGCCTTCCACACGGAAGGCCTCGAACTCAACAATGTTCAGATCTCGCCACTCAAGGAGCAGTGGTTTTATGGGCGCGTAAGTTCCTACTCGACAAGCACTTTGCGATAGGCAATAATTACACCATACGAGGTTTCCATATAAAGAAATAACCGTTCAAAATGAAGGTAAGCCATGAAGAGATATCAGTTGTTGCTCCTCGCATTAATATATGTCAGCATTTTCGCAGGTGTAAACTTACAAGCAAAGCCCGCCAGGAATCCCATCATCTGGGCTGATGTTCCGGATGTTGCGGCCATTCGCGTGGGCGACACCTACTATATGAGCAGCACCACCATGCACATGAGCCCCGGCTTGCCTATTATGAAGTCAAAGGATTTGGTCAACTGGGAACTGATTGGTTATGCCTACGACACACTCACAGACAACGAAGCCCTTAGACTGGAAAACGGAAGAAATGCCTATGGTAAGGGGGCTTGGGCCAGCAGCTTGCGATACCACGACGGGATGTTCTATGTGTCAACGTTTTCCAGCACGAGTAGCAGAACTCATATATATACCACAAAAGATATAGAAGAAGGCCCATGGAAAGAAACGAAGTTTGCCCCTTCGCTACACGACCATTCGCTATTCTTCGATGATGACGGACATATCTACATGCTCCACGGTGCTGGCAATCTTCGCCTTACCGAGCTGACAGCGGATGTCTCTGCGATCAAGCCGGGCGGTTTTGACGAGGTGATCATTAGGAATGCCAGTGTCGTGGCTGGTCGCAATATTGGTTTGCCGGCTGAGGGTTCGCAATTACGCAAGATCAATGGCAAGTATTATGTCATGAATATCACATGGCCGCGAAATGATATGCGTACACAAATTGTTCATCGAGCCGACAAGATCACCGGTCCTTATGAGGGTAGGGTTATCCTTCATGACCAGGGTGTTGCCCAAGGCTGCCTCGTCGATACTCCGGAAGGTGATTGGTATGCCCTTCTGTTCCAGGATCACGGTGCGGTTGGACGAATTCCCTACTTGGTTCCGGTTACATGGGAGGATGATTGGCCCGTTCTTGGTGTGGATGGCAAGGTACCGATGATCTTGGATATTCCTGCCGGCGAGGGCGGTTTGGCCAATATCGTGGCCTCCGACGAATTCAATCGAAAGCTCGGCGAACCGTTACCCCTGGCGTGGCAGTGGAACCACAATCACGACAACCGTTACTGGTCGATCGGCGAACGGAGCGGTTACCTGCGGCTGACCACCGGACGGGTGGACAGGGAGGTCGTGCAGGCCCGTAATACACTTACCCAGCGTACCTTTGGCCCGGTGAGTTCCGCGACCACGAAAATCGAGGTAGGTAATATGCAAGATGGTGACTGCACCGGCCTGATCGCCCTGCAGAAGCAATACGGCTTTGTCGGTGTCAAGATGGTAGAAGACAGCAAGTTGATCGTCATGGTGAGTGCCCAATCCAATGCACCCAAAGAAATCGAAAGCGTTCCACTGAAGCAGCAAACCGTGTATGTCAAGATCGACTGCGACTTCAGGGACCGTACGGACAAGGCCTATTTTTACTACAGCCTGGACGGCAAGACATGGACGAAGATCGGCACGGTTCTGCGGATGGCCTACACTCTGCCGCACTTCATGGGCTACCGCTTTGGGCTGTTTAACTTCGCGACAAAAACCCCAGACGGATTCGTGGACTTCGACTACTATCGCGTGAGCAATGAGATCGGCTTGGAATAGCTGCGTGCACCCAATTAAGAAACTATGAAAGCCAGATGCTTGGAGACGGTGTGTTATAGTCGTCTCGACGTGCTCGCCGCAGGGGCGGCACAAATTCAATGAGCTAAACTTTTTTAAGGAGCATCTGACCATGATATTGGCAGCTCTTGCTCTCCGCAACAGGAACTATTTAGCAGGTTCACCAGGGGAGGATGCTTGCGTTTAGCAAATCTTTGTGCTTAAATCCTTTCAGGTTCGATGCCTAATAACAGTATCTCTAACGGAGTAGAAGAATGAGAATCGGATTGATTTCGATGGTGGTAGCGGCGATGATGTTCGTCGCGAGTGGATGCGCAACTCTTAACGACGGCCGGACCGCCGCAAAGGACCTGCGATGCGAATACCTCACCGACCCCCAGGGCATAGGTCCCGCCAGCCCACGACTGAGCTGGGTTATGGACGCGCCGGGACGCGGACGGGCGCAAACCGCATACCACATCCTCGTCGCCGGCAGTAAAGACCTGCTCAAGCGAAACGTGGGCGATCTCTGGGATAGCGGCAAAGTGCTGTCCGACCAGAGCAGCCAAATCGTGTATCAAGGCGTGCCCCTCAGCTCAAGGCAGCAGTGCTGCTGGAAGGTCCGTGTATGGGACAAAAACGGCAACGCATCGCCCTGGAGCGCGCCTGCAACGTGGACCGTCGGGCTGCTCAACCCCGGCGATTGGAGGGCAAAATGGATAGGTTATGACGCTGATCCTTCCGCCGCTTATCCCATAACCACGGAGCAGGATCCGCTCAGCCTCGATGGATGTAGCTGGGTCTGGTATCCCGGCGAGGACGGCGCCCAGCCGGTGCCTGTAGGGACGCGATATTTCAGAAAGAGCCTCAAAATTGCGCCCGGCCGGAAGATCAAGCAGGCCCGCTTCCGCCTGCTCGCCGACAACGAGGGAACACTCTATGTTAATGGGCAGCTTGTCCAGAAATTCTCCGGCTGGCAGCCGACTTACACCCTCGATGTGACCGGTAAGCTAAAGCCCGCAGAGAACGCTCTTGCCGTCGCCGTCGAGAACAAAGGAGATGCGCCCAACCCGGCCGGGCTTGCGGGCAAACTGTTTGTGGAGTTTGCTGAGGGAGGCCGCCAGACGCTCTCGGTTGACGCATCGTGGAAGACGGCCAAGGAAGCCCCCGATGGCTGGATAGCTGCCGGTTTTGATGACACCGGCTGGGCCAATGCCAAGCCTATTGTCGAAGTTGGCGGCCAGCCCTGGGGCCCGGTCCACAAGCCGCAACTAATTCTGCCGCCGCCGCCTTATCTTCGCAGCGATTTTACGGTCGATAGACCTGTCAAGAGCGCCGTGGTTTACGCATCGGCGCTCGGCCTTTACGAGCTGCACATCAACGGCCGGCGCGTCGGCCAGGATTATTTCACGCCCGGCTGGACCGACTACGCAAAGCGCGTGTATTACCAGACGTATGATGTTACGGACCTGGTGCGGCAGGGCGGCAACGCCATCGGCGCCATTCTCGCCGACGGCTGGTACGCCGGCTACATAGGATTCGGAAAGAAAAGAGAGCACTACGGCGACAAGCCCCGCCTGCTCGTGCAGCTTGAAATCGAATACGCCGACGGCGCTAAGGACACCATCGTCACCGATGAATCCTGGAAGGCTGCTTACGGCCCGTGCCTCGAGGCAGATTTCCTCATGGGCGAGACGCACGACGCCCGCTTGCAAATGGCCGGCTGGGACCGCACCGGCTTCGACGATTCAAAGTGGGAGAAAGTTACCGTAACAGACAAAATCGATGCGAAAATCCAGCCCCATCCCGGCGTCCCTGTCCGAAAGATTATGGAAATCAAGCCTAAGACGCGCACCGAGCCAAAGCAGGGCGTTTACGTCTTCGATATGGGCCAGAACTTCGCCGGATGGGTCCGTTTGAAGGTCGCAGGAAAGGCCGGTACGAAGGTCGTCCTGCGCTTCGCCGAGATGTTGAACCCCGACGGCACAATCTATACCACGAATCTCCGCGAGGCCCGCTGCACCGACTCCTACACGCTCGCCGGCGCCGGCACGGAAATCTGGGAGCCCAAGTTCACCTTCCACGGCTTCCGGTACGTCGAGGTCGCCGGCTATCCCGGCAAGCCATCACTCGATGCAATTACCGGCGTTGTCGTTCACTCGGATATGCCCGTCGCCGGTTCCTTCGAGTGCTCCAATCCAATGATCAATCAGCTTTATAGCAACATTGTCTGGAGCCAGCGGGGCAACTTCATCGAGATTCCCACCGACTGCCCCCAGCGTGACGAGCGGCTTGGCTGGACCGGCGACGCCCAGATATTCATCCGCACCGCCACCTACAATATGGACGTCTCGGCCTTTTTCACAAAGTGGCTCATTGACCTCGAAGACGCCCAGACCCCCGAAGGCGCCTTCCCCGACGTCGCCCCCCACAAGGTTGCGATGGGCAGCGGCGTCCCGGCCTGGGGCGATGCAGGCGTTATATGTCCCTGGACCATATACGAGGTCTATGGCGATAAGCGCGCCATCGAGACGCACTACGAGTCGATGAAGAAATGGATTGCCTATCTGAAAACCAACAGCAAAGACCTCCTGCGCCCCGCCTACGGCTACGGCGACTGGGTCTCCATCGGCTCCGATACGCCCAAAGATGTTATCGCCACCGCCTACTTCGCATACAGCACGCGATTCCTCTCGAAAATG
>Ga0315291_10011231_pt1 | contig 10928 bp, 8 predicted proteins | sample YL17G12_20_MG_FD_203070 | JGI IMG/M metagenome (GOLD analysis project Ga0315291, IMG submission 203070) | Sediment microbial communities from Yellowstone Lake, YNP, Wyoming, USA - YL17G12_20 | ecosystem: Environmental > Aquatic > Freshwater > Lake > Sediment | place: USA: Wyoming | collected... | reverse complement strand
TGATTGTCGGGGTGTCGGTTGGTGTCTGAGTCGGTGTTTCAGTGGGCGTCTCAGTGGGTGTGGGCGTAATAGTCGGTGTTGCGGTTGGTGTAGGCGTGATGGTCGGGGTCTCCGTGGGTGTCTGAGTCGGCGTTTCCGTGGGCGTCTCGGTCGGTGTGGGCGTGATTGTCGGGGTGTCGGTTGGTGTCTGAGTCGGCGTTCCGCTAGGTGTCGACGTAGGAGACATCGTGGGCGTCTCAGTCGGCGTGGGCGTGATCGTGGGCGTCTCAGTCGGTGTGGGAGCTTCATAAGCCACATCGCATAGACCCGTATCAGTATAGGTTGACCCATCTGCACCGATGTAGAGGACAGTATCCCAGCCACTTATCGCTGGAAAATAAACCGTGTTGCTTGTGCCGTCGTGTTGTATCGTGATTGAATCTCCACTCTGAATCGCTATCTCCTCGGAACTGCCGAAAACTTCAACTACAAGTGGAGTGTTGCTTAGCGTTTCAACGTGACTGTAACTATTTTCATTATCAAAAATAAAGCCTACTTGATGTACAAACGCATAATCCCAGAAGTTGAAGCCCCATCCGTCCGAATAACCCGACCTCGTGGTATTAATATGCGCACCCGTAATCTCCGACACTCTCAGTGGCGTATGGCACGGTGTCGGCGTGATCGTCGGAGTCGGCGTCGGTGTGTATTCCCCGAACACATACAACCTCCCGTCATCCGCGCATTGATAATACCGCGTATCCGATATTGCTCCGTTTCCACCACCGCCGCCGAGCATATACGACCATTTCAAAGAGCCGGATGAGTTGATCGCATAAAGGCGATTATCTGCCGCATTACCATATACCAGTCCGTCGGAGCTGACTGCTGAAACTGAACCGCCTTTTGAATCTTGAATTCGATATGACCATTTCAATGTGCCATTGCTGGAAGATATTTCTTCGAATAGTTCAACAGGCCAAGATTCGCCACCGAAAGTAATATAATCGCCTGCTGCCGATGTTCTACCTGTTATTGCCAATTCGCCATTAAAATTCCCGATCAGCGAGCCGTTTGAATTAAGCGCGAGAATCCCCGCATTGGAAGCGCCATATTGATCGCCGAATTCATAGAAAATCCTATTCGCCGAATCCGTCATAACGTCCATTGAATAGGAATCGATGGGCGAGACTGCGTAGCTCCATCTTAGCGCACCCGACGAGGTCAACGCATATAGGCGCGGATCGGTGGGGTCGTCAACGTTTCCCGTCGGCCAGTACACATTCCCCGCGGTATCGAGGCATGGATAGTTGTTCTCCCCCGCCTGAGAGGTATAACTCCATAACAATTGACCGGTTGAAGAGATTGATTTCAAATTTCCCCATATTGTCACCAGTCGCCCATCTGAGCCATAACCGGATACCATTCCACCTGCAGAGTAACTCCACATCAATGTCCCGTTTGAGTTCAATGCCCTCAAAGGATTCGCACCAGATATGATTTTGCCGTCATTGTATGTGACCGATGTGCCATTCCAACCTGTATTATACGACCACAACAATGCGCCGCTTGAATTGAGCACGCACATGGGATCATCTGCAAGATATATCTGCCCATTGACCCCTATCGAGAGAGAGTTCGGAGATGTCGCGTGGTAACTCCATAGCAGATCGCATTTCGACGGGCCTTGCAGAGTTGAATAACTGGTCATCCCCGCATCGCACCTGAACATTGGCCAGGGAAGCGGGGTTGGAGTTATCATCGGCGTCTGGGTGATCGTTGGAGTAGGCGTTATCGTCGGCGTCTCTGTCGGTGTTGGTGTTATTGTCGGCGTCGGTGTGATCGTTGGAGTGGGGGTGATTGTGGGGGTTTCCGTGATCGTCGGAGTAGCAGTCGGCGTGGGCGTGATTGTAGGTGTCTCAGTCGGTGTCTGAGTCGGAGTCTCCGTGGGCGTCTCGGTCGGCGTCGGAGCAGTGAAAGCCATCATTCCGCCTGTGCCAAGACACATGTAGATTGTCCCATCGGAAGCAAGTGCGGGTGAAGATTGAGAGCCGGCGTTCAGATATGTCCATAGCATCGACCCATCGGAATTGAAACAATATAATCTCCCATCACCACTGCCCACATGAATACTCCCATCTGATCCTATCGCCGCGGAGGAATCTACATCCCCGGCAGTCCCATAACTCCAAGAGAGCGTGCCGTTGGAATTGAGCACATAAAGATAATTGTCCCTGGAACCGCATATAACTGTTCCATCCGGAGTCACCCCAGGAGATGCCTGTATTACATCTCCCGTTGCATAACTCCAAAGCAAAACATCAGCCGGTGAGATCTTGTAAATAACATGGTCCGCACTCGGTATGATTATATTCGTGTCAGGACCTATCGACGGGCTGCTTGCAATATAATTCCCTGTTAAGTAACTCCACGACAAAGTGCTATTTGAATTCAAACAGTACAGACGATTATCGAGGGATCCAACATAAACTATCCCCGCTGTACTTATTGCGGGAGCAGAATAAGGATTGCCGCCTGTCAAATAGCTCCACACCAGCGTCCCATTCGAATTGATGTGATACACTTTCTTATCATTCGACCCGCCATAGATCGATCCATCCGGTCCGAGCGTCAAAGGAGAGAAGCGGATTTCACTACCAGTACAATAAGACCATTTCAAATCTCCTGGAGAATTAAAACTATAGAATCTGCCGTCTCGGGAACCGATAGACATTGCCCCCGCAGAATCCACCACGGGGGACGATTCGATGTCATTTACAGTCTGATAACTCCATGAGAGGGAGCCCGCGGATGATACGCAATACAAGTTATTGTCATACGTACCCATGTAGATCGAGGCATCCGTCCCTATCACGGGAGAAGTAAGTATCACTGAGCCGCCGAGCACATAACTCCATTTCAAGGTGTTGGATTGCGCACCCGCATATTGGCTCTGGCCGGTATGCCCCACATCATGGCGGAACATCGGCCAGGGGCCGCCGTCAAGCTGCGCGTATGAGGTCGCGGCACATAAGAAGAGACAGAGTGAAACAGCATGTGTGAAGAGCAAGGCTCGTTTCATGTGAATGCCCATACGTAATGCGCGGTCTCCGTGACCTGCGCATGTGCCGCCTGTCCCCCGTCCCGGATGATAAACTCTCTCACGCGCACAAAACCGCCGCATCGCTCCTCATTTCGCGGGCTCAAGCATTGAACATGCGCGCCATGACGCGCGCAATATCCGGCCGACCGCTAAGGGATCGGATACTAAAATAAAGCTATGCGCCTTTTTTCAATAAATACACCATTTTATGCAGAAAGTCAAGTGGCCGGCTCTTCCCGAAATAGCGGGTTTGGGGTGTTTAGATATGCGAGTTTTGAAGAATCCAGTGCGATAGACGAGGGAATCAACGTGGAGGGATCGGCCGCAGACAATAGATGACACTATCAGTGCCGCCGATATATAACCTTCCGTCTTTTCCTATAGCGGGAGAAGTCTGGATAAATCGCGCGGTCATGTAGCTCCACAGGAGCGAGCCATTGGCACCCAGGGCATATACCCTGTTATCAAATGCTCCAAAATATATCGTTCCGCCGGCACCTTCTATCGGTGATCCTTGCCGGGGCATCATGATGGGAGGATCCCCAAATGGTGGGCTCACCGCAGTCTTGTAGCTCCAGTAAAGAGAGCCGTTGGAGTTCAGCGCGTATAACCTATTGTCAAATGAACCTACGAAGATCCTTCCATCGCTCCCAAGTGTGAGATATGAATCTACGAACCACCCTGTGGTATAGCTCCAGTTGAGCGCGCCACCTGAGTTGAGCGCGTATATGTTGTGGTCGCCCGAACTGCCGAAATAGAGCTTCTCATCACTGCCAACTATAGGAGACCCATACACAATTCGCTTAGTCCTGTAACTCCACAGGAGCGAGCCGATAGAGTCGAGCACATACATGTTATTATCGTGAGAACCCGCACAGATCCTTCCATCAACCCCCCGTGCGGGAGATGACGCTATTTCCCCACCGGTCTTGTAGCTCCATTTGAGTGAGGCGTTTGAATCGACTGCGTAAAGCCCCTTATCGGCAGAGCCAAGATATATCTCTCCCCCATCCCCTAACGCATTGCATGTCCACACATCATCGCCGATCATGTAGCTCCAGATAAGCGAGCCATTGGACCCGAGGGCATATAACAGATAGTCCTTTGAACCGAAATATATTTTCCCACTGCTCGCGATCAGCGGGGATGAATCTATAAAGCCATACGGCCCTGTCCTGTAGCTCCATGCAAGAGAGCCCGCTGAGTCGAGGACATACAGATTGGTTACTTCTCCATCACTTCCTCCGGCGCCGATATATATCCTCCCGTCATCCCCTATCGCAGCAGATGACTGGATAGGCGGACGGCCGTCTATCGCCGCTGTCCTGTAGCTCCACGAGAGAATGCCCTTCTCATGCGCTGGCTCCCTGACCATGCCAACGCGCTCCACAAGCCGACGGAACATAGGCCACAGGCCCTCCTGTGCGGAAAGGGGGAGAGCAAAGATAAGAAGCAAAGTAAGGGTCAAACCCGAAGTTCTAAGTTCTTTGTTCCACATTACCCACCTCCGATAATCATCATAATTTTGAGCGCACAGCCATCTTTAAAAACCGCCGATGGTTTGACGGATTTACCGTTCATGAAATAGGAGAGCAGTTCCACGTGGGCAGGATTGTAGCCGAGCTTCTCGACCATGAACCGCTCGATGGTGGTCCCCTCGCCCACCTCAACGTCAACCGGCCCTTGCCCCAGGGGCTTCTTCATGGCCCCCAGCATCTCAAGCGTTATTCTCACATCCTGCCTCTATATTCACCTACGGGGTGAAATTTTGGGTTCAAAATATCGCTATTTAAGAAGCTGCACTTGCTGATTATTTGAGGCTCTGTGCTTTCAGGGCGCGGAAGACTGTTTCAGGGGTATACGGTAGCATGCGCAGCCTGATGCCAATGGCGTCAAAGATGGCGTTTGATATCGCGGGGCAGGGGCCGTTGATGCAGACCTCCGCGATGGACTTCGCACCGAAGGGGCCGGTGGGCTCGTAGGTGGGGACAAGAAACGTGCGTATCTCCGGCAGGTCGGGCATGAAGAAGACACCGTAGGTGCCGAAGGAGGGGTTGAGCAGTCTCCCCTTCTCGTTGTAGATGTAGCGTTCGGTGAGGGCGTAGCTGATTCCGTTAAGCACAGAGCCTTCGACCTGTCCCTCCGCGAGCAGCGGGTTTATGGCCACGCCGCAATCCGTGGCGGTGACATATCTCACCACCGTGACTTTTCCGGTCTCGGTATCCACCTCGACCTCGGCAACGTGGGCAGAGAACGGCGGGGGCGATTGGTCCGAATAGGCAGATGCGAAGGCGGCTATCTGGTGCTGGTCCTTCTCATAGAGGCTTCTGGTACCGACCTGCGCGAGGGTCACCTCGCCTTTCGCGCCTTTCGCCTTGCCAGCTTCAAGCCTGATCCGCGCCATATCCTCCTCAAGCATCTCCGCCGCAACTTTCCTGATCTGGTCCGCAATCTTTTCGGCGCACCTCTTTGCCGCCATGCCCGACAGATACGTGGTGCTCGACGCGTACGCGCCCACATCAAAGGGAGTGAGATCGGTATCGGAGGAGTAGACGATGACATCGCCCGTCCGCACTCCCAGCACCTCGGCCGCGATCTTCGCCATCACGGTATCGGAGCCGGTCCCGATATCGGTCGCCCCGCAGAGGAGGTTGAACGAACCATCCTCGTTCATCTTGATCGAGCAGGAGGCCATATCAATTTTCGGTATCGAGGAGCCCTGCATCATCACCGCCATGCCGACGCCGCGGCGGATGCTTCCCGTCCCCCGTTTATTCCGCTTTTCAGCCCACCCGCTCTCCCTCACCACGATATCGATGCACTCATCGAGGCCGCAGGAATTGATGGTCATCGCGTGCCCCTCAGCCCCTTCTCCCAGCGCGGCAAACACCGGCGACCCCTCCCCCTTGCGGATATGGAGCTTCCGGTAAAGGTCGGGCGGATCCATCCCGATTGCGCGCGCCATCTCGTCCATCTGGATATTCACCGCGAGGCCGGACTGCGTGCCGCCGTAACCGCGGTAGGCGCCACCCTGCGAGAGGTTGGTGTACACGGACCACGCATTGAACCTCACGTTGGGGCATCTGAAAAGAGGAAGGATTTTTGAACCGGTGTTCGTGAGCACCGTGAGCCCATGAGTCCCGTAGGGCCCCGCGTTCTGGAGGCACTCCATCTCTATGGCGGTCAACATCCCAGCTCTTTTTATCCCGGTTTTCAGCCTCGTGATGGTCTGGTGGCGGGTGCGCGAGGAGGTAAATACTTCCTCCCTCGTGAGCTGGAGCCTCACCGGCCTCCCCGTCGCGAGGGTGAGCGCCGCACAGAGCGGCTCTGTGACAATGTCCTGCTTTGATCCGAAGCCTCCGCCGATGCGCGGCTTGATAACCCTGATGCGCTTCACGGCCAGCTCGAGCGCGCGCGCCACGATCCTGCGGACGTGGAACGGCACCTGCGTGGAGGACACAATCACGAGCCTGTTGGAGGGATCAAGATAGCTGATCGTGGTGTGCGGCTCGTTGGTGACGTGCTGGGCGCAGTGGTTCTCGTATTCGTTTTCGAACACCAGGTCCGCCTCGGCAAATCCTTTCCCCATGTCACCGATGGTCACATCCGCCCGCCCGCAGAGATTTTTCTTTGGATCCATCTCGACGGGGATGGGGATCAACCACTCCGGCTCGTCGTGGAGCACGGGGGCACCCGGCTTCATCGACTCCCGGGGGTTGAAGATCGGCGGGAGCGGTTCGTATTGAACCTCGATGATCGTGAGCGCCCTCTCCGCGATCTCCGTGGTTTCGGCGGCGACCACCGCCACCTCGTCGCCCACGAAACGCACCTTGTTGTCGAGGATGAACTTGTCGTAAGGAGATGGCTCGGGGAAACCCTGCCCCGCCTCGGTGATGATCACCCTCGGCACATCTTTCCAGGTGAGCACCGCGCGGACACCCTCGAGGGCCCGTGCTTTTGAGACATTTAGTGATGTGATGCGCGCGTGGGCGTGCGGGCTGCGGAGCACCTTCGCGGAGAGCATCCCGGGTATGTCATAGTCATCGGTGAAAAGCGCCCTCCCCGTCACGAGGCCGATGCCATCCACCCTCCGCCGGACCTGGTTGACCTCGTTGAACTTTCTCTCAGTGCTCATCTCCTTCCTCTCTGCAACATGCCATCATCGCTATTCTTTAACCGCGGATTACACGGATCAGGCGGATTAAAATGAATAACTATGTAAAAATGAACTACTGCGCACAATCCGCTTCATCCGCGGTTTCTCATTTAATCCGCAGCCTCTTCGCCGCCAGTTTTACCGCAGCCACAATCTTCACGTAGCCGGTGCACCTGCAATAATTTCCATCGAGTGCCCCTTTTATCTGGTCATCCGTCGGGTTCGGTCTCTCATCGAGAAGTGCCTTCGTCGCGAGTATGAAACCGGGGGTACAGTATCCGCACTGGACGGCCCCTGCATCGAGGTACGCCTCCTGTATCGGGTGCAGCCTGTCCACAGCCCCCACCCCCTCTATTGTAGTGATCTCCCTGCCTTCTAGGAGCCCCACCAGCAGGAGGCATGAGTTCACCGGTTTGCCGTCCAGGAGAACGGTGCAGGCACCGCAGAAGCCCTGCCCGCACCCGAACTTCGCGCCTTTGTAGCCTTCGCGCCGGAGCACGTGGAGCAAGACCTCGCCCGGCTCCGCTTCCACTATTCTCTCCGTCCCGTTTATCTTCAGTGCGAGCTTCATCTCTTACCACCTGCCGTGCGAAACGCATCCTCCAACGCCCTGCGGGCGACGGTCAAGGCGAGCCCCTTCTTATACTCATCGCTGACCCTGATATCCCTGACCACTTTCACCGCGCACACCGCCGCCGCGGCTGCCTTCCGCATGAGCTCCGGTGAGGGGACCTGTCCCTCAAGGATGCGCGCAGCCTCTTTGGATACCCTCGGCAACAACTGGAGCCCTCCGATGACAAGCCTCGCCGAAGCGCACTTCCCTGAGCTGCCGAGCGCAACACACGCAGCAGCAGAGACAAGCGCGAATGTGTTTGCTGTCTCTGAAAATTTCTCAAACGCACCCCCTGAATGAGGACCGGTATCGGGGACGATTACCTCCTCGAGGAACTCTGAACGCTTCAGGACAGTAAGCGGTTGGGCCGCATAAAACTCATCGCAGGAGATCTTTCTCATGCCTTTCACCCCCCTCACCGCGAACACCGCGCCCATGGCGCAATAAACGGAGGGGAGATCGGACCAGATGAAGAGGCGGATGGCATTTCCGCCCACGGTGATGAGGTTCCTGTTGGGAGTCGCGGCTACCCGTGAAGCAGCCGTAGCGAGCAGCCCGCCCCTGAACCGCGCCGCATCCGGCGAGGCGGCCAGTTGTGCGATGGTCACCATGGCGCCCAGCCGGAGACCATTTTTGCCGCGGACAATCCTGTCCAACCCGAGGGATCTCAAGCTTGCGAGCTCGGCGATCTTCGGGGGTGAAGAAAAAGAAAATGACACGCCCCCACCTACCGGGGCGACGCGACCCTTGCCTTTGTCAAGGAGAGCGGTGAGCTCTTTCGCGCTCCGCGGGTAATGAATCAGCTTGATCCTGGTCATCATGTCGTCTTCCCAAAGATTACTTTGGGTCTTCGCTGAAAAAAGAGCGAACCAGCAGAGACCTGACCCCACGTCGGGCAAATGTAGCAAAAGCACAGTGAGGTTGCAAGGCGAATGAGGAATTGGAGTAAGAAACTGCGCCGCAAAAAGATGTGCTGCGAAAAGCGATTCAGAGCCTCATCATTGTTGCTCAATCTCGCCTGGCGTAATAAAGCAGCGAATCCAGCTACGAAATTTTACCACCCGGAGGCATGTTCTATACATTCGCCAGAGGACCACAGGCTATGCCCGTGGGTAAATGGCAATCCTGGCTCAGTATTCCGCCCCTGAAGGGGAAGGAATACTGTGCCGAAAAGGGGACCACGCGCTCTGCGCGTGGGGGCTCTATTTCTGCAGCGCCCGCGGGATCAGTACAGAACCGAAAGCGTACCTGGGCGGCGTCCGCTTCCCGCAAGGATGGTCAGGGAAAGTTCTCGATATGCGCATTCCTGATGGCGTCACTCCCGGCGTGTATGCCTGCTACGGAGCCCTGTTCCCCGCCGGACAACCGCCCCACCTGGATGGTGGCGCACTGGGTGGAATTGCCCCATCTTATTGCGAAGTGAAACGTTCTCCGCAGTGAAGTTTCATTACCTTTTCTTGAGATTTCTTCCGACAAAAAAGGCTCTCCCGATCTCCTTTCCGAGCCCGCGATAGCGATGATTCTCCGGCAAAAAAATAAACGGCCGCACGCGTTCGATGTCGGGGAGGCCATCGCCGCCAATGCACTCTTCATCCACCTTCACATCCATTATTTCTCCGATGAATTGTGTATGCAATCCGATCTCAATGGTGTGGAGCACCCTGCACTCCAAAACGAGGGGAAATTCTTTTACATAGGGAGCGTTTACCAGCTCGCTCTTGACCGGCGTGAGTCCCGCGAGCGCGAACTTATCCTCATCTCGCCCGGATGCAATGCCGAAGTAATCAGCTTCCTTCACGTAATCCTCGGAAGGAATACTGATGGTGAAGGCCTCCTGTTCGACAATGTTTCCATAGGAATAGGTCGCCTTCCTCAGGGATATCGCCACGCAGGGCGGCTTCGAACAGCAGATCCCTCCCCAGGCGACCGCCATCGCATTCGGTTTTCCCGCTCGATCGTACGTGCCGACAACAAATACCGGCGTGGGATACACCAGTGTCCTCGCGCCAAGAGATTTTTTCATACCGCCTCCTTGTTCAAGGGCTTCGACTCTTACCACAGATAAGCACAGATATACACAGATGCCCACCACAGTTCAAAGCGTAAAGCTGAAAGAATGCTTCGTGCCTTATACTTTACACCTTTCACTTTAAGCGTGCGGCTGTGGCACGCATCTGTGGTTATCCATAGCCGCAGTCAGAGCGTTTTCACATCATTTATTCAATAGCGTAAGGACCCCCGTGACGTCGTCGAAGATATAGTCCGCTCCCGCTTCCCTGAGCTCACGCTCCGTCCCGCTCCCCGTCAGAACGCCCGCCGTCCTCATGCCGAACTGCCTGCCTGTCTGAATGTCAAGGGGATGATCTCCCACCATGAGGGCCTGTGGAGGTTCTGATCCGAGGATCTCAAAGCACCTCTCGAGATGTGCGGGATGAGGCTTCACATGCGCCACCGCTTCGCGCGGCAGAAAGACATCACAGGCATCGTCTATCCCCTTGAAGGCCATCCGCGCGGCTGCGCCGGAGTTGCGCGTCACTATCGCCACCGCGATACCGCGGGAGCGCAACTCCGCGAGCAGTGCGGGGATACCATTTATGAGCCGCGCGCGCCGTGCCGCTTCTATCTCAATTGCCTCGATGGCCGCATACGCCTCCGCGCGCATCCGTGACCCCTCTCCCCCGCGATTCTCCAGAAGAACAGCGGCCCCATCGACCAGCTCCCAGACGCGGAGGCGGAAGAGCGCCGGATCGCCCACGCCGTGCGAGCGCACGATGGCGATCGCCTCATCACGCATCCTGCCGAAATCGATCGCCAGATGAACAAGCGTGCCGTCAAAGTCGAAAATCACCACTTCGATAGGGCCACTTTTCATAATATCTTCATGTCCGGACGGAGCGCTGTTCCACAGTATCATCATCACGGCAGGGGCACAATGGAATTTCGAAAAACATGGTAATGGGTTACTTATGGGTGGTTACTAATGGGACAGTTATAGGGGGTAGCCGCAGATTTACGCGGATGAACGCTGCTACACCTATATACAATCAGCGTGTATCTGCGTGTATCCGCGGCAAGAA
>Ga0315291_10011230_pt1 | contig 10929 bp, 7 predicted proteins | sample YL17G12_20_MG_FD_203070 | JGI IMG/M metagenome (GOLD analysis project Ga0315291, IMG submission 203070) | Sediment microbial communities from Yellowstone Lake, YNP, Wyoming, USA - YL17G12_20 | ecosystem: Environmental > Aquatic > Freshwater > Lake > Sediment | place: USA: Wyoming | collected... | reverse complement strand
TGAGAAGCGGCGGAAGCGGCAGCAGCGGCGGCGGCAGCGGCGGCGAAGAAGAACAAGGGGAAAAAGAGGGTTTTGGAAGACGAAGACGGAGACGGAGAGAGGCGCGCCAACCCTCCCCCCCTGGCTTTCCGCCCATTGCCACCAAAAAGGACCGCCGTCGCTATCTCCCCGAGGCTCACCACGGCGCGGCCGCGGCAGCAGCAGCAGTGGCAGCAGCAGCGGCAGCAGCAGCAGCAGCAGCCTTTTTCTTCTTCCCCCTCGCTCGTCAGGCCCCCCGCAGTCGCCTTCCCGGCTCCTCCCGCTGCTGCTCCCGCGACGAGGAGGACGGAGATGAACCTCGTCCAGCTGCTGCAGCAGCGGAGGCAGCAGCAGCAGCAGCAGCAGAGAGCAACGGCGGCGGGAGGAAACGGGAGGAAGAGGCCCGCCGCCGCCGCGGCCCGCGGCGGCGCTCCGCCGCTCGTTTCTTCCTCCTCCCGGGCGACGGCGGCGGCGGCGGCGGCCTCTTCTTTCCGCGGCGTCCCCGCCTCCGCGGACCAGGAGGCGCACCTAGCCGCGGCCAACGACCTGCTCGCCGCGGAGGCGATGGACGGGAGGCTGTGGTTCGCCGCGTGCGCCGACGGAGACGAGGAGGAGGGCACCGGCGGAGGTGCCGCCGCCGCGGGCGCCGCGCCTCCCTCGTCGTCCTCGCTGCCCCCTGTCCCGGCCTCCTTCCCTTCCCCTCGGGCGTACGTCGGCTCCTTCCTGCCCTTGGTGCTCGAGGAGGCGAGGCAGGAGGTGCGGTCGTCGTGGGCAGAGGCCGTCGCCGCGGGGAACAAGAGCTGGCCGGTGAGCGTCGAGAGGGTCGACGGCTTGGAGGAAGGGGGGGAGGGAGGGGGGGCGGCGGCGGCGGCGGGGGCGGCCGAGGCCGAGGCCAAGGCCAAGGCGGCCCCGGAATCGCCCTTCTGCGGGCCTCCCTTGTCCTCCAGGACAGCAGCAGCAGCAATGCCGCCGAGAGCATCCCCCCCCCTCTCGGCCTCCTCGCCCCCCTCGCCGCCGGCGCCGGCGGTCGAGGCGAGGCTCCGCTTCCCGGGCGCGAGGCCGCCGCCGGGGGCGCTCCGCGACGGCGACGTCGTCGTCGTCACGCGCGGGCTCCCCCCGGGGGGCCGCGGAGGCGCGGGAAAGGGGGAAGGGCCGGAGGAGCCCCCTCTGGACTGGGCCGCGGGAGGGAGGGCGCGCGCGGCCGCGGAGGGCGTCGAGCTCGAGGAGGGGGAGCTGGCCCTCGACGCAGCGGCGGCGGCGGCGGCGAGGGCAGCGACGGCGAGCGGGCAGCAGCAGCAGCCCCTACGCCCTCCCCCTCCCGCCACCGGCAGAGACCGCGGCGGCGCCTGCCCCGTCGCCGGGATAATCCGCTTCTCTGGAAACGCTGTTACGCTCACCACGCGCTGCCGCTGCCCGAGGCACCACCGAGGAGGAGGGGGAGCAGGAGCAGGAAAGGGAGGAGGAGAGGAAGAGGACCCCCCTTGCGTCGCCGCGCTGCGCTCGCTTGCAGCCGCCGCTTCCTCCTCCTCCTCTTCCTCCGCGACGAGGCAAGAGGACGGGGGCCGCCGATGGTACCTCACCGTCGTGGGCAACCTCGTCACGCACGCCAGGGAGGTCGCGGCGCTCTTCGCCATGCCGGCGATGCCGTTGGCGCGGGCGCTGCTCTCCCCGGGGGCGGCCGCCGCGGCGGCGGGAGCGGCCGCCGCCCGCTGGCCCAGCGAGGCCTCTTCCCGCGCCTTTATCGGCAAGCTGCAGGAGACGTACGACCACGCGCAGCTGCGGGCGATAGAGGTCGCGGCGGGCCACCTCAGCGCCGGAGGTGGGGGCGGGGGCGGGGGTGGGAGCTGCGACCGCCGCGACGGCGGCGGCGGCTCTTCGGCCCCTCCGCGCCCGCCGCTGTTCACGCTCGTGCAGGGTCCCCCGGGAACGGGCAAGACGCACACCGTGACGGGAATCCTCAACGTGTGGCACCTGGTCGCCTACCAGAGGCACCACGCGGCGACGATAGCGGCGCTGACGAGAGGGGGCGGCGGCGGCGGAAGCGGAAGCGGGGGCGGCGCCTTCCCTCCGGGCCTCTTGGCCGACTTCGCGCCAACGCTCCCTTTCGCCACAAACAGCTCCAACTCAAACTCGAAGCCCCGCCTTCTCGTCTGCGCGCCCTCCAACGCCGCCGCCGACGAGCTCCTCGCGCGGGTGATGGACCGGGGCTTCTTCGACGGCCACGGCAGAACGTACAGGCCCGACGTCGTCCGCGTCGGAGCCGACTCCTCGCCGATGACGGAGCGCGCGAGGGAGGTGTGGGTGGAGGGGAACGCCCTCGCGCTGCTGGAGGCGCCGCCGGCGCAGAGGAGCGTGGAGCTGCAGCAGGCGAGGTGGGACAGCGCGAGGGCGAGGAGGCAGGTCGAGGCGCTGCGGCTCTCCTTCCCCCCCGCGCCCTCGGCCTCAGCCTCGGCGGCGGCCTCGGCGGCGGCGGCGGCGGGAGCGGCGGCCCGCGAGGCAGCGGCCGGGGACCTCGCCGCCGCCGCCGACGCCCTGGACAAGGTCGAGGCCCTCGTCGAGCGCCTCGAGATCGCCGACCGCGCGGCGCAGGGCGGGGGCGGGAACGGCGGCGGCGGCGGCGGCGGCGGCGCGGACAGGCGGCAGGCGCGCGAGCGGCTCGAGGCGCTGCTGGTCTCGCGCGCCGAGGTGGTCTTCACGACGCTGTCGTCGACGGGGCGGCGCGTCTTCCGGCGGCTCGCCGCCGTCTTTGACACCGTGCTGGTCGACGAGGCGGCGCAGGCGACCGAGCCCGCGCTGCTGCAGGCGCTGCGCTTCGGCGCGCGCAGCGTCGCGCTCGTCGGGGACCCGAGGCAGCTCCCCGCCACGGTGCGGTCCGGCGGGGCCGCGCGGGCGGGCCTCGCGAGGTCGCTGTTCGAGCGCCTTGCCGACGGGGAGGGAGGCGGCGGCGGCGGCGGGGCACGGGGAGCGCGGGGGGCCGTCGGGAGAGGCCCCCGCCTCGCCGTCGGGTCGTCGCCTTCTCCCTCTCGCCCTGCTCCTCCGGCCGCGGCCGCGGCGGCGGGCGTGCCCGTCGAGCTGCTGCGCGTCCAGTACCGGATGCACCCCGAGATACGCTCTTTCCCCTCCCGGGCCTTCTACGCTGGCGCGCTGGAGGACTCGGCGGCCGTGCGGAGCCGCCCCGCGGAGCCCTGGCAGCGGCGCGAGGGCGGGGGGGGCGGGCTGCTGCTGGGGCCGTACCTCTTCTTCGACGTCGCGCGGGGCAGGGAGGCGCGCGGCGCGGGCCGCGGCGGGGCCGCGCCGTTCTTCGCCTCGGGCTCTCTTTCTTCTACCCCTTCCTTCTCCTCATCAGCATCGTCATCGTCATCTTCTCCCTCCCTGCGCAACGACGAGGAGGCCGCCCTCGCCGCCGCCCTCGTCGCAGAGCTGCGGCGCGAGTGCTCGCGGCTCGGCGCGCCCTTCCCTTCCGTCGGCGTCATCACCCCGTACCGCGCCCAGGCCGCCGCGCTCCGCCAGGAGCTCGAGCGCGCCGGCGGCGGGAGAGGCGGCCGAGGGTGGTGCACGGCGGTGGAGACGGTCGACGGGTTCCAGGGGAAGGAGGTCGACGTCGCGATCGTGTCGTGCGTGCGGTCGCGCGGCGGCGGCGGGAGGGACTACCGCCACGACGGCGGAGGCGACGGCGACGGGAGCGACGCCGCCGTCGCGGCCGTCGCCTCTCTCTCCGTCTCCCTCTCCTCCTCGACCCTGGGCTTCGTCGACGACCTGCGCAGGCTCAACGTCGCCGTCACGCGCGCGAGGCGGGCGCTCTGGGTCCTGGGAAGCGGCGAGGCGCTGCGGAGGGGGAGCGGCGCGTGGGCGGCGCTGCTGGCGGACGCGAGCAGGAGGGGGCTCGTGGTCAGGGGCGAGGACGCCTGGGGGAGGATTCGGCATCGGGCGCAGGGGCAGCAGGAGGGCCGAGGCGGGGCGGGGGGGGAGGGAGGAGGAACGAGTTTGTAAGAGAGAGAAAAAGAGAGAGAAAAATCGCACGCTCCACAACTTGAAATCCAAAAAACAAAACCCAAAAAAATGCTCACTATCGAAGCCAAGAACAAGGCCCTGGACTCGCTCGCCGACGCCCCAGTGGGCTCCGGCATCGTCCTCTCGGCCTACAGCCTCGCCGCGACGATGAAGGCGCAGCAGCAGAAGGAGGCGGAAGAGAAGGAGAAAGAAGAGAAGGAGACGACAAAGGCGGCGGTTGTTCGCCCGTGGCCGCTGCTGCAGCAGAAGCTCTCCTCTCGCCGCCGGCTGCCGCTGCAGCAGCAGCTCTCGTCCAACCCCGCCGCGGCCTCGGAGGGCCTCGAAGACGACGACGGCGGCGAAGGCGACAAGGAGAACTCGTACGAGGGCTCCTACGAGGGCGCGGACGGGATGGAAGAAGGAGAAGAGGAGACCAAGGCCGCCGGCGACAAGGAGGAGGAGAACGACGAGAAGGAGAACGCGGGCTGGGCCATGAACATGATCTCGAGCGCCGCCTCCAAGTTCCGCGTCGCCGGGATCTCGCGCAAGAGGAAGGCGGCGGGAGGGGCGTGAGGAGGAGGAAGGGAAGGCGGGGGGTAATAAACGAGGGGGGGGGGGAAAGAGAGAGCGAAAGAGCGGTCGAGATGAAAAAGAGAAAAAAAACTCGAAGTCTTAGCCTCGGCCCACTCACTCGGTGTTTTTTTTCCTGCTCTCTCTGCCTCTGTCCTGGTTTTCCTTCTGCCATCCCTCCGCCCACCGCCACCCCCCAGGCCACCCCCCATTCGTAGCTAGCTGGCTCACTCGCGTTCGCTCGAGGTCCCAGCCGCTCTCTCTCTCTAGTCGCTGGATCTAGAAAGCAAATAAAGAAAGCAAAAAAACAAAAAACAAAACAATTTCGATGACGACCGCCTCGGCCAACGCGTTCCAGGCCCTGGCCCCTCGCCGCGCCCCCTCGCCCGCGCAGCAGCTCCTCAACAAGGGGAACAACGGCCTCCCTCCCGCCGACGAGAGAGAGGAAGAAAAAGAAGCCAGGCTCACCAGGGAGGCTGAGGAGGTGGCCGCTCTGGGGCGGGCCATCTTTGAAAACGGAGGAGCAGGCAAGGCGGCGAGCGGCGGCGACGGCGAGGCGAACGGGAGCATCATCCCGGAAGCCGCAGCTGCCGCGCTCATGTCCGGCAATTGGGCCGACACGGATGACGAGGAGGAGCAGCTGCGCCAGGTGAGAAAGAGGGCTCTAAGAGGTGGAGGAACAAGAGGCTTCCTCGCCCACGAGGCAGGGCAAGTCAATCGTCGGCCATTGGCCAGCGTCGTCGTCGAGCGACGGAAAAAACAAAAAACGAGACCATCGAAACTCTCTCACCTTTTTTTCTTCTCCGTCCGTTACCCTTCTTTCGCCTTCCAACCCAAAACAGAAAATCAAGCTCGAACACAGGACCATGAACGCCCTCGAGGAGATGGAGAGGGAGAAAAACGCCGAGGCAGCCGCGGCGGCGGAGCAAGACGTAAGAGAACGTTTTTCGAGTCTTTTTCCGCTTTTTCGTTTTCGCTCGCTGCGGCGGCTTGCTTTTTCATGCACGGGGAGGAAAACGAAAACTCGCCTTATCTCACTCTTTCTTCCCTCTCCTCTCCCACAAAAATAAACCCCAGCTCGCCGCCCGCAAGGCCGCGGTCGAGGCCGAGCTCGGCATCGAGGTCGCGCGCCTTTCTGATGACGAGGAAGAGGAAGAAGAGGGCAGCGACGGCGACGACAACGAGAGCGAGCTCCCTCCGAAGACGCCGCCGCCGGCCTCGTCGTCTGCAAGCAGGGACGGCGGCGCCTCTTCCGCCCCGGCCTCCGCAGAGAAGCAGCAGCAGCTGCTGCTGCAGAGACAGCTCTCGAAGAAGGAGCGCAAGAAGAAGGAGCTCGAGGAGCTGGACGCGGTGCTCTCGGAACTCGGGATCGAGGAGAAGGAGGGAGGAGGAGGAGAGGCCGGAGGAGCAGCGGCGGCAGGAACAACAACAGGGGCGGCGTCGGCGGCGGCGACGGCGGCAGACTCCGAGGCCGCGGCCCGGAGGAGGAGGAAGAAGGAGCGGGCCGCCGCCGCAGCGGCTGCCGCCGGCTCTTCCTCGTCGACGCAAGAGGCAGAGTCCGCGGCCGAAGAGCCCTCTTCCTCGGGCGAGGCGCCCGCCGCCGTCCTCGACCCCGCCGAGGCGCGGAAGCTCCTGGCGAGGAAGCGCTCCTCCTCCTCCTCGGCCGCCGGCGGGGGCGGCCCCAACAAGGAGTCCGCGTCGCAGAAGGCCCTTCGCGAGGCCAAGGAGCGGGCCAAAAAGGCCTCCAAGGGGAAGAAGAAGGACGCGGCCAAGTGGAACGAGATGCCGACGCGTTGAAAAGAGTTTTGAGATAGAGTTTTTTTTCCTATGATTGAGTTTTTCCGAGTTTCCGAGGTTTTTTTTTCGTTTGAACAAGAGAAAGAGAGAAGAAGAAGAAGAAAAATCAGTACCCCCACGACCGACCGATCAATAACACCCTGCAAAAATGGACAGATCAATTGCCCCTCTCTCTTTCTCTCTCTCCGCGCGCTGTCCCTTTTTTTTTTCGAAGGAGGTGGAGCGAACGAGAAGAGGAGAAGAAAGAAAGAAAGAAAGAAAGAAAGAAAGAAGAAGAAAAAAACATAGTGACTAAAGTCCCTCTCTCACTCTATCTCGAAGAAGAAAGCGAAAACCTTTTTCCCTCGTCTCTTCTTTCTTTTCTTTGCTTTCTTCGTTCCCGACTATGATCGCCTCTGCGCGTGCTAGCACGCGCTCGGCGTGCGTGCGCGGCGTTGCACGCAGCAGCGGCAGCGAGAGGGCCGCTGCTCCCAGGGCCAACGCCGCCCCGGTCGCCCGATCCTTTTCCTCGATCGGAAACGGTGCCTTGCCGAAGTCGACGACCATCAACCCCGACATCCGTCCCGTCGTCGCCGCCTCGCCGCGCCGCCAGGAGCGCAGCGTTGCGTGCTCCGCCGCCGCAGCTGGTGCGTCTCGAATGTTTTCTTGTCTCGTGTGTCCGAGGGGCACGATTGAAACGGCTCGATTGTCCCCGCGCGGGGGTGGGGAACGAGATGAGATTGTCCAGTTCTTGGCTAGAAGGGAAAAAAGGGAAAAAGGAAAAAAACTCACCCTCAAACCTCTCTCAACCTCGACCAAACAAAAACTATCACCAGACGCCTCCTCCTCCCCTTCCTCCCCCGACTTTGCAAAGACGGCCCTGCTCGGCGCGCTCTTCGCGGCCTGGTACGCGTTCAACATCTGGTTCAACATCTTCAACAAGCAGGTCCTCCAGGTCTTCCCCTACTCGCTCTCGTGCACGACGCTGCAGTTTGCCGTCGGCAGCGCGCTCGCGAGCCTGATGTGGCTCTTCAAGCTGCACCCGGCTCCGAAAGTGGACAAGGCGCTGATCAAAGCCGTGCTCCCGCTGGCCGCGGTGCACACGCTGGGCAACCTGCTCACCAACGTGTCCCTGGGGGCCGTCGCGGTCTCGTTCACGCACACCATCAAGGCCATGGAGCCCTTCTTCTCGGTGCTCCTCTCGGCCCTGTTCCTGGGCGAGGCCCCCACGCTCGCCGTCGTGGGGTCGCTGCTGCCGATCGTGGGAGGCGTCGCGCTGGCGTCCGCGAGCGAGGCGACGTTCAATTGGTTTGGGTTTTTGGCGGCGATGGGGTCCAACGTGACGTTCCAGTCGAGGAACGTCTTCTCGAAGAAATTCATGGGCCAGGCCAAGGGGGCGCTGGTGAGTTCGTTTTTTGGGTTTTTTTTTTAAGGTTTCCCTCCGAGAGAAGCGACAGCGGAGCGAAGAAGGTTTCTATTGTCTTTTCTTCGAGCGAAGCGATAGCGGAGCGAAGAAGGTTTATGTTGTCTTTCCTTCGAGCGAAGCGAGCGAAGCGAAGCAAGCGAAGAAGCTTTCTATAGTCTCCCCATTTTTCAGAACACTCTTCTTTTGCTCACCCCCACCCCCACCCCCCCCGCTCTCGCTCTCGTTCTTGACCTCCCCCCCCCCAACCAACCAACCAACCAATCCCTTCCCTCTTTTTTCCAAACATCAAAACAAAAACAATCAACAGGACAACATCAACCTCTTCTCCGTCATCACCATCCTCTCTTTCTTCCTCCTCGCGCCCGTCACCCTCGTCAAGGAAGGCGTGAGGCTCACGCCCTCTGCTCTCACCGCGGCGGGCGTCGCCAACCCCACGCTCGTCATCCAGCAGGCCCTGGCGGCGGCCGCGTGCTTCCACGCCTACCAGCAGGTATCGTACATGATCCTCGCGAGGGTCAGCCCCGTCACGCACTCGATCGGCAACTGCGTCAAGCGCGTCATCGTGATCGTTGCGTCCGTGGTGGTGTTCCGCAACCCGATGGGCCCGAGGTCCCTGGCCGGGACGGCGATCGCCCTGGGCGGAGTGTTCCTGTACTCGCAGGTGAAGAGGTCGCAGAACAAGAAGGCCGCGGCGGCGAAGGCGGCTTGAGAGTATTTTTTGAGTTTTTTCTTTTTTTGCAGAGAAAAAGTGGCGGAGGAAGTGGAGAGAGAGAGAGAGAGAGAAGATTTTCTTTCGTTTTCGTCTTTTCTGCTTTTGTATTTGCCATCCTCACCGGGTATCCCAAAAAGAGAGAAGAGAACATTTTGCGTTTCATTATTGGTTGTTGTTTTTAGAATGACAAGAGGGGCGCGAAGAAAAGAAAGAAACAGAGGCGGCGGGAAGAAAAAAAAAACAATCACTCGCCGTCGCCTTTCCCCTCTCCTCCGCCGCCTTGCTGCTCCTGCTGCTCGTCCCTGATGCCCAGCGCCTCCATGTCGTCCAGGAGCTCCTCGAGCGGGACCTGCGGTACGTCGTCGTCCTCCTCCTCCTCATCGCTTCCCTCCATGCGCTCGTCAGCCGCTGCTGCTCCGGCGGCGGCGCCAGCGGCGGAAGAAGGAGGAGGAGGCGCAGCGGCGGCGGCGTCAGCGACATCCGGTGCCTTGTAAAGGGCGACCCTCGCTCGGAGGTCGGGGTCCTCCTCGAGCTCCTCCATGAAGCGCTCGTAGTCGGCGGCGTCGTCGGCGGCGGCGTTGCTCCCGGCCCCTCCGGCGTTGGCGGCGGCCCTGCGCCGCGACGAGGAAGAAGACGCCGCCTCGGCGGCGGCGGCCGCCGCCGCCGCCTCCTCGCCCCCCTCGCCGCCGTTGACGTCGAGCCGCTTGAGCACCCACGGCCTGCGCTCCCCCCTCGCGCGCCTCCTCGCCCTCGCCGCGTCGTGCGACTTGCGCACGAGCAGCGCGTCCGGGATCGACAGGCGGCCCGACTCCACCGCGGCGTCCAGGGCCTCGTCCGACGGCGCCGCGGCCGCCAGGTCGTACCCCAGCGCGGTGTCGCCCGGCTTCAGCAGCGCCCCGAGGTGCGACCGCACTGTCGTCACCCTGTCGTTCTGCCCAAAGTCCGACCTGCGCGCCACGGTCACGTCCGCGAGCGCGTACCTCTTGGTGTTGGCCCCGGCCTCGGAGGCCGCATAACTCTGCCCCCCCATCGTCAGCGTCGCCGCCGACATCCCGCCCGCCGCCGCCGCCTCGCGCAGCTCCGCGGCGGGCAGCACGTTGACGGGCTCGACGTCGAGCACGACGTACTCGACGAGCTGCCTCGATCCCATCAGCGCCCTCAGGGGAGTGGCCCCGCGCCAGTACTGGTCCGCGTTGAGGTGCGCCTCGCGCAGCGTCGACGGGTCGGTGAGCGTCAGCAGCGCAGAGACCCGGGAGACGAGGACGAGCGGGCCGAGGCCGCCGAGGGCGTTGCAGAGCTTGGCGGGGAGGCAGAGGAGGTCGTCCTGTTGGAGGTCGTGGAGTTCCGGAGGCGAGAGGGAGGGAGAGGAGAGACAAGGGAGAGAGAGAGAGGGTGAGATGAGAACGAAAACGGCGATGTCAGAAGAGAGGGGGAAACCCCCGAAGGGGGAGAAAAACTCCTCGTCCTCGTCCTCCTCCTCCTCCCTCGCCTCTCCTCGCCTCGTTCTCACCCTGCAGATCGGCGCGATCTCGACCGAGAACGTGTACTTGTAGTTGTACGTGCTCGTGTGCGTGTTGTGGGAGACCAGCTGCTTGTCCGAGCGGTGCCTGGCCGGCACGGCCGACTGCACGAAGTCGACGAACTTGGAGCACTGCGCCCTCGACGCGAAGTAGAAGTCGAGCCCGCCGTGCGCGGCCCTGACGCCCGTCGCGCTCGCGTCCGCCCGCGCGCGCAGGACGGCCTGCTCCAGGAAGAAGAAAGTGCGCTTGTGGCCCACGTGCTGCCGGACCTGCGCGCAGGCGATCCAGCTCGCGGCGTTGGTGGCAGCCCTCGTGCAGTCGATGCACTGGTGCGGCTCGACGGTGAAGTCGACGACGCACGCCTGCTGCAGGGTCGCCCCCCCGAGCACCTCGGCCTGTACCGTGAGCTTGACCTTGATCCGCCGCGAGTGCGGCTCGGTCCAGATGAAGCCCGCGTCGACGAGGCGCACGCCGCCGTGGCTGCCGCTCGTCGACGCCGACCCCTTGCCGATGCCCTTGATGCGGCGGAGGCAGAGCGTGAGGAGCTCCTTCGACTCGGGGTTGGCTCGGGCCCAGTGCTTCGGGGGCTGGAGGTAGCGCTCGCAGGCTGCGCACCAGAGGAGCGAGAGCTGAGGGTTTTCGTTTGGTTTTTGGTTGGTTTTGTGGAGTTGGAGGAGGAGCGAGGAGGAGGAGGAGAAGCGGCGGCGGCTAGTTTTTTTCTCGTCGTCGATTGAACTTTTAAAAAAACTCGAAAAAATCAACACTCACCGACTTGGAAAGCCCCTCGGTGATGTCGACCTGCGATCTGATGCAGGTCACGCACATGTTGGACGGGTTGGGGAGGATGGACGCGCCGCAGAGGCAGCAGAGGCTGTTTGGTTGACAAGGGGGGGGGGATGAAGAAGGAGACGGAGATG
>Ga0315291_10011229_pt1 | contig 10929 bp, 2 predicted proteins | sample YL17G12_20_MG_FD_203070 | JGI IMG/M metagenome (GOLD analysis project Ga0315291, IMG submission 203070) | Sediment microbial communities from Yellowstone Lake, YNP, Wyoming, USA - YL17G12_20 | ecosystem: Environmental > Aquatic > Freshwater > Lake > Sediment | place: USA: Wyoming | collected... | reverse complement strand
TGCTGCGGGCTCTCCCCGGGGAACGTCGTGTCCAGCACCTCGATCTGGTCCTCTTTCTCCAGCGGCCGGATCTCCACCGAGGTCGGGTCTATCAGCGTGTTCACCCACGAATACTGCACCGGGTTCACCCCTACTTTGAGCGACAGGCTCCGCGTCTCCCGCACCAGCGTCAGGTCTTCGGAGTTGTAGATCGTCAGTTGCACGCTCTCCCGCGGCGGCAGCGTCGCCAAGTCCACATTCCCCGCCCCGACAGGCGAGACCAGGACCGCGAGCACTGCGAGTACCGCGCCAAGGGCGAGCGCGATGCGCTTCTTGTCCACGACGTGTGCTCCCTTCACAATGCCTCCGCACGTATGAGACGCACAGGCGGCCCGGAAGTTCCCGCCGGGCGCGCGGCGAAAGAACCATGTTACCAGAGCGACTGGGCTTCGACACCCTTCTGCTGCTTGCTGTAAAGCTCCTGCTGCTTGCGCGCCCGCGCCTGCTGGAGAGGTTCGTTTGACATCTCGACGTTCCTCAGATACTGCACTGCCTCACGAGCCGCCGCCTCGCCAGACCCAGGCGGCGGAGGCTGCAGGACCGCCTTGCCGCGGTAGAAGGCAAAGTGGCCCTCTTTGTCGCGGACGATGACGGTGGCCGTGCCACGGATGTTGTCGGCGACGAACACGCCGCGCAGGTCGCTCTCGCCGGCGACGAAGTCCTCGTTGCCGGAACCGATGACCTTCACGTGGACGTCCCTGAGGTAGTTGCCAGTTTTCCTATCCATGACGTTGACCCGGACGCGTCCGCTGACGGCGTCCTCCTGGACGTCGAGCTTGAGCGGCGTCACCAGGACCATGCCGGAGGCATACAGGTCTCCCCCGCGGCAGATGACGAGGTAGGCGCCGCTCTCGCGGGCCTTCAGGGGGATGCTGATCTCCTTTTGCGCGTAGTCCTTGCCTTCGCCCAAGTGGACCGAGAGCGGATCCAGCGCCGGGTGGATGCCAGCCAGGTTGACCTGCGTAATCCGGCTCAGGTTCTTCTCCGTGAGGTAGAGCGTCATGAGGTCCACGCGGTAGACGAGGAGGTGAACGTCGGGGACGTTGCGGTACTTGAGCGCGACGGCCGGTTCCTGGCCGGGCTCGAAGGTGGCGACTTCTTCGAGCGACAGGTCCTTGCGCTCGAAATACTGCACGGCCTCAGCCGCGTCGGGGAACTTGTCTTTCACCTTGGCGTAGAACTCTATGGCTTCGGCGGGCCGGCCGCGGGCGTGCCAGATCTGGCCGACGATGTAGAGGGCCAGGTCGCGGTTGTCGCTCGGCTTCCGCGTGCCGTCGGGGAGCGTGTAGACCTTCTCGGCCACGCGCGTGGCAAGAGCGATGGCCTTGTCGTAGTCGCCGAGGTTCCACCGGGCGACGGCCTCCACGTACTCGAAGCTGTCCAGGAAGGGGCTGTTCGGGAAGCGCGGCCCGAGGCCAGCGCAGAGGTCCACGACGGACTGGAAGTCCTTCAGCGCCACGTAGGCGTTCACCAAGTTGAGGGCCGCGTCATCCGCCGCCGGGCTCTCGGGGTAGAGCGTGAGGTAGTTGACCAGGATGCGGACGGCCATGGCCATCAGGTCCTCGCGTGCGAGCTTGCGCTCCTTCAGCTCCTGGATCTCATGCGCCCGCGGCGCGAGCGTGTAGAGGGTGTCGGCGAGGGCGAGGTAGGCGTCGGTCACGTCGGGCGTGTCGGGGTAGGTAAGCCAAAGGTCCTTCATGAACTCGACGCTCGCCAGGGGCCGGCCTTGCTCCTGGAGCACGCCCGCCACGTGCGCGTCCTTGACGAAGCTGGCCGCGATGGTGCCCTTGTAGACAAGGGCTGCCCGCTCGAACTCCTCGAGCCGGCGATAGGCCGCCCCGACGGCGAGGACCTTGTCGAACGGGATCACGAGTCCGGGGTACTTCTCCTTGATGGCCTCGAAGTAGCGGACGATGTCCTTCGCCTCGGCGCGCTCGATGCTGATGAAGAGGAGCATCCTCGCCGTCTCGCGGCAGGGCTCGTCGTTGAGCAGCGCCTGCCACGTGTCGAAGAGCCGCTCCAGGCGCGGCCGGGCCTCGTCGTAGCGGCCGTCATCGAAGTAGGCCTTCCCGAGGTCATAGAGCTCGTCCGGAGTCGGCTTGTAGGGGTCGGGAGACGTCTCTCCCCGGTTCAGCACGGTGATCCCGGCCGCCGAGCCGAAGGCCCTCTCATCGTCCGAGTAGACGCTCTGGACGAGAGTGGGCAGGACGCGGAATGCGCCGGGCACGTAGCCGACCAGATCGTAGCTAATGGTGGTTGACTCTGCGCTCGGACTAAGGTGGAAAGTGATCTCGCTGTCGCCGACGGAGTAGTGATCGCACCCTCCCCGGATGGAATCCTCGAGGACGGATGCCCCGGCGGGGAGGTGCTCGCGCACCAGCAGGTACCCCGGCTCCCCCTGCGCGCCGCCCGAGCCGTAGTGGCGGCTGACGTTCAGCTCAACGTGCGTCCTGGAGCCGACGCGCAGGTGCGAAACCTTGTTGCGCCAGTACGTGTAAGGTCCGTGGATGCAGCCGAACCCGACTGCCACCGCCCTGCCCTTGTACTCGGGCGCCATCGTGAGGTACTCCCGGGCGTTTGCCCAAGCCCTCGCCTCGCGGCCGGGCGGGTTCGCCATCTCCGCGCTGAAACCAGTGAGGACGGCAACGTAGTGCGGCCTGCCGCGGCCTTCGAGCTGGAGGTCCACGCGGTTCTTGCCGTCCTTGGTGAGCGCTGAAGGAACGGAGACCGTCCGGCTCGGGGCGGGGCCGGAGACGGCGATGGTCTCCACAGGCTGCTCGTTGACCCGCACCGCCAGGCGGTAGTCGTTCTCGGCGGGCTGGCCTTTGCCGAACCAGAGGGAGAGCGCGGCCAGCGCCGGCCCCTTCGCTCGAGCGGGCCGCCAGGGCTCATGGGCGAGGAGGTAGTCTGCGGCCTGCTTCGCCGCGGGCGCCTCCGGCCTCACGTTCAGCCAGGCAAGCAGGGCCAGCGCGGTCATCTCGTCGGCGCTCCGCATCCATGCCTTATTCTCGGAGCCGGACCAGCCTGACCCCGCGGGGCGGCGCTTGCCCTCCAGGACCTCCAGCACCTCGCCGGCCATCGGTTTCCTATCCAGCAGGGCGAGCGTGAGCGCGGTGTGGGCGAGGGCCGCGGGCGAAAGCCCTTGCCGCGCGCGATAGAGGCGGTTCGCATATCCGAAGTCGGCCTCGCCGGCGAGCGCGAGCGCGTGGAGGAGCGTGGACTTGAGTTCGTCATCCGTCTGGGCGGCGCTGCTGAAAGCCTCCTTGAGGTAGCGGACGCCTTCGTCGAGGACGTCCTTCGGCATGGCGATGCCGAGGCGGCGGGCCTCGGCAAGGGCCCAGACGGCGCGGCTCGAAGTGTAGTCATCAGGAGCGGCCGTGGCAGCGCCGGCCCAGGACCAGCCGCCGCCCGCGCTCTGGGCGACGACGAGGCCCCCGATCAGGCTCTGGGCGCGGTCCGCGAGCAGCTTCCACTCGGGGCTTCGAGCGCGCCCGAGGGCCTGGAGATACTGCATGACGGAGACGACGCCGAGCAGGTCGCTCGCGGTGTCGGCGTGCGTCGCGGGCAGGTCGCCGCGCAGAGGCCCGAAGACTTCGCACGCGCCGCCCAGGGCGGTCCGGACCAGCGACTGCTCGAGGCCGGCGTCTATAACGATAGTCAGGGCCTGATGAGAGTAGGCGCGCCCGGCAGGCAGCTCGAGCCAGAAGGTTGTCTGCCCCTCCGCGACGCCGCCGCGCGACGCCCGGAACTCGGCCCCCCAGGGCCGGATCGGAAGCTCGCGCGAGAGCGCGTCGGCGTTGGCGCCTGCCCGGGCATCCGCGGTGATCGCCACGTCGTCGTCGGCGGGCACCTTCCACTCTTCAAAGACGTGCTCGACGACGCCGGCGCCGTCGAGGTCCAGCCGTGCGGAGAGGGCGGTCTGCTGACCTCCGGCCTTCAGGAGCAGGCGCAGCTCGGCCGGCCCCTTGTAATGGGTCAGGTTGTGCAGGCGCACGACGGCCTTCAGTGAGTCGCCCTCGGTGACGACGGCCGGGAGCTTCAGTTCAGCGAAGAAGTCCTTCTTCGTGACAATGGAGGCCGTTTGCTGGCCGACGAGGGTCTCCGCGGTGACGCCGCGGGCCGTCAGGCGCCACTTTGTGATGGGGCTCGGCATGGTGATGGTCAGCGTGGCCTTGCCATCGGCGCCGGTGACGACGGCGGGGTTCCAGTAGGCGACCTCCGGGAACACGGCGCGGGCGGCACCCGGGCCTCCCGGGCCTGCCGGCAGGGCCTTCCGGTCAAGCCGCTGTCCAGCCACCTGCACGGCCGCACGGCGCGCGGCCTCCTCAGCGCGCTTGCGGGCCGCTTCGACAGCCCGGCGCGCCTCCAGAGGCATCTCGGGCTGGCCTCCCACCGCTAAGCCCGCCGGGGGACCGAGGGCGGCTTCTCTGCGCGCGCGGGCGAGCGCGGGCTGAAGCTCCGCCACGGCTGCGCGACCGGCCGCCGGCCCTTGCTGGGCCTCCTCTATCTGCGCCGGCTTAGCCGCGCGGGCGACCTCCCCAGTAAGGGCGCGGACCTCCTCCGCTGCCCTGTCGCGCTCCAGGCGTTCCTGCTCGGAGATGAGGGCCTCGGGGATGGCCCGAGTGGCGGGATGGTAGCTGAACGTGCAGCTCGTCGTGGTGGCCAGCGCGGCCACGCGGCGGGCGCCCGCCTCGAAGAACTCGCGGATGGACTTCAGACGGTCCGGGAAGGCGCCATAGAGCGACTCGTCCACCATAGCCAGGGAAAGCTCGGCGGGCACAGGGCGGCCACTCTGGTCGGTCGTGAGGATCTCGATCTTCGCCTCCTCGCCCGGCTCGTAGGATTCCTGGCCGGGCTTGACGACGGTCGTCAGCTCGCGCTCCACGGTGAAGGACTGAACGGCCGAGTGGAAGCTGTTGCCCGTCATCGCGCCCGCGCCGAGGGCGAAGTTGGGGAAGTGCTCGTTGGCGACGCGGATCTCGACGGCGTTCCGACCTGAGGCGAGGCGCACGACGCTGTAGCTGATGATCTCCTCGCCCTCGAAGGTAAGAAGCGCCAGAGCCGGATCGAGCCGGCTGTGGAGCGACACAGTCACCGTCTCGCCGACCTTCAGGTGTTGCCGGTCAGCGAGGATCCGCAGTTTCAGGGCGTCCTCGGCGTCGGAGATGAAGGCCTGCGTCTCGGCGGTGACCGGGTTGCCGAATCGGTCGGCGCCCTCGGCGCGGAACACATACTGGCCGCCCTTCCCAAGCGTGATGGATACGATCGCGTCGCCGGACGTGGCCTCGGTCATGACGGGCTTCTCTTCGACGAGGACCTCAGCCCAGGAGCCGCCGGGCTGGGACTCCCGCCTGAGCACCTTGAGCGACATGGCCTGCGCGACGGGCTTCATCTCGGCGTCGGCGGCGTGGACCTTCACGTCGAACGGCTCGCCGGCCAGATAGACGTCGCGCAGCACCGAGACGGACGCCCGGTAAGCGCGCACCGCCACGAAGGCTGTGGCCTGGGCGCGGACGTTCTCGCCTACCAGGGCGGCCCGCAGGAACGCGGGCTGCTCCTCGCGGAGGGGCGCGGTGTCCAGGCTGAACTGCACCTCGCCTTTCTCGTCGGTCGTCGCCACGACGCGGCGGCCGTCGAGGGTCACATACTCGACCTCCCGGCCGGCGGCGGGCTCGCCGTAGTAGTAGCGGGCGACCAGCTTGCCCCTGAGGGGCTCGCCCCGGAACACGATGCTCCGCTCAAGCACGAAGGCGAGTTCCATCGGCTCGAGCTTGTAGCGCTGAACCTCGAACTCGCCGTTGAAGGTCGGCCCGTTCGGCCTGTGGCAACGGATCGTGTACATGCCGACGGGAGTGAACTCATCGAGGCGAAACGCGGTGTGGACCGTGCCGAAGTCGCTCAGCGGCAGGCTCTCGTGCGCCAGCACACGGCCCTCGGAGTCGACGACTTCCAGGTCGTGGGCCTGGCCCTTCTCGAAGGCGTAGGCGCCGCCAGCGACTTCACGAATGACGGCGCGGATGTTCACAGTCTGGCCCGGGCGGTAGGCGGGCCGGTCGGTGTAGATGTAGGCCTGAGGCGCAAGCCCTTCGGAGAGGCCGAGGTCGGCGATGCTGAGAGCGTTGGACGCGACGTGGCCGCCGGCCACGGCAAGAACGCTGACTTCACGGGCGGACTTGAGCTCCTCGAAGGCCTTGTAGAAGACGCCGTCCTGGCCCGTGCGCCCCTCGAAGAAGACCTTCTGGCCGTCGGAGGCGATGATGGCGGCGTCCGGCCAGGGCTTCTGCTCGGCTATGTTCTCGGCGAAGACCAGGAGGGCCTTGCGTGAGCTCTTGACGATGACGTCGAGGTCGCTGCGGATGACGAGCGTGGTGGCCGTCAGCTCTGCGCCCGTGACGCGCACAGCCCAGACGCCGGGCTTGCCCGGGTCCATGGGGATCTCGATCTCCTGCTCGATGGGCTTGTACTTCGCGTAGCCTTCCGCTTGCACCTCCCAAGTCTTGTCGGGGGCGATGAGCTGCGTGTCCAGGCTCTCCACGTCAGTGATGCGGTGCATCTTGCGGAAGTAGTCCTCAAGGTCGAGCTGATAGGCACTGAAGCTGAGCTTCTCGATGTTCCGCATCTGGACCTTGACGCGGGCGGGCTCACCGGCCCGCCATACGCGCTCGGTCAGCACCGTGAACTGCTTGCCGGCCATGTTGGCGATGCGACTGCGGGCCTGCCCGGAGGCAGGACCCCAGTTGCACTTGCGGTACTCCTCGATGGCCTTCGGCAGGTCCAGGAGCTTCGTCTCATAGACCCGGCCGATTATGTACTGGGCCAGGCTGCTCTCATCCGCGTCGGGGAACTTGCTGACGAGCTTCCCCCACGCGCCGACGGCTTCAACGTACAGGGCCTTGCGCGCGGCCCCTGCCTCAGGGCCCTTCATCTGCTCGGCGGCGGAGGCAGACATCTCGCCGAAGTCGTACATGATCTGCCGCACGCGCGGGTCGAGGGGGTACTTCTGCAGGAAGGCCGCCCACGCTGCGCGGGCCTCGGCATACTTCTTCTGGGCCCTCAGGTCGGCCCCGGTGCGGTAATCGGCTTCGATGATGCCCTTCTGGCAGTCGTTCCACTGCGGCCCGGCCGGGTGGTTGGCGATGTAGACGTTCCAGACGGCCCTCGCCCCGTCGTAGTCCTTCTGGACGAAGTAGACCGCCCCGAGCCTGTACTCAGCCTGCATGCAGAGATGGAGCAAGAGGTCCTTGGCCTTCTCCGTCTCTGCGCGGTAGCCCTTGCCGGCGAGGAAATCGCGGTAGGCGGAGCCCGCGTCCGCGTGGCGGCCGATGGTCTCATACAGCACGGCAATCGTGAAGGCCGCCTGGACTGCGTCCTCGCCAGCCGGGTAGCGCGCCAAGTAGTCGCGGAGCGCCTTCACGGCCAGGAGTCCCTCGGCGACGTCGTCGGCGTTGTAGGTGCCCGCAATGCCGTACATGGCGCCCGCACGGAGCTTGTCCGCTTCCGGCGTCTGGACGCCTTTCCTGTCTGCCAGCGCGACAAGGTCCTGCCAGGCGCGCCGCGCGTCTTCCAGCCGGTCCAGCTTCTGATACGAGAGGCCGAGGTCGTAGCGGGCCTGGAGGACGTGGGCACCCGGGCTCGGGATGCCGGCCTGCGCCTCGGGCCAGTCAGGATCGAACTCCTTCAGGTATGCTTCCAGGGCGCCGACCGCCTCTTGCCAGGAGCCGGCGGCTTCCATAGTGGTGCCGAGCTTGAGCATCACCTCGTCCCGGAGGGGACGGCCGATCTCGAACTCGAGGGCCGCCGCGTAGAGCTGGCGGGCTTGGCTATAGTCGGGATCCGGGCCGTCAGGGCTGGTCTCGTCTTTCGGGGTGGAAAGCTTGTCCGCGAGAGCGATGAGGACGCCGGCAAGCGCCTCCTTGCGGGCCGGGTCCATGAGCCGGCGAGCCCCGGCGTCGTAGATGCGCTCCGCCATCTCGTACTGGCGCAGGGCAAGGTAGGCCTCGGCCCGCGCAAAGCGGGCCTTCTGGGCCCAGAGGCTCTGTGGGTATTGCTCTTCGAGGCCGCCGAGGGTGGCCACGGCGTCGGCCTGGAGGCCCGCATACGATTGTGCCAGGCCCTTCAGGTAGAGCCAGTAGTCGGCGGCCTCCCTGCCCTGACGGACGAGCCTGTCGAGCGCACGGACCGCGTCGGCGTAGCGGCGGTCCTGGAGCGCGGCCCTGACATCGCCAGGGACGGGCGGCTCAACGGCCGCGGCGGGCGGGGCGTCGCCGGAGACGCAGAGCGACGCTGTCATGACGAAGAGGGAGACGATCGCCGCCGGCAAGGTCCTGGTGCGGATGGTCATCGGTGCGCCCTCGCGCGCTAAGGCTGGCAAGGGGAGGTCCCAGCCTCAGAACGCACGGGCCTCCCGGCTGCGTTAGATGCCACGGGACGGCCAGATGTTCCCGCCACCACGCACACATAGCCCGGCCGGGGCGCCAAGTCAAGGGACTGAGCGGCCAAGCGCAGGCCAAGTACGACGGCAAAGCTCCGGTGGCCGGCCGTGAGCGGCGCGCCGAGAGGACCGCTGGGGCGCCTTTTTGGGCTTGCAGGAGAAGTGAAAGTGGCGTATAATCCGCCGCCGTAGGGGCGCTCTTGTTATGCGGAGCAGTCCGCGATCGCATCGCAGCGAGGTGGGTCGTGCGGAAGCGGGCGAAGGCTTTGCTTCCGGCTTGTTTGGGCACATGTGCAAGTTCCGGTCTGCCGCGCGGGTTCCCTCGCCTCCAGGCGGCGAAGTTGCACCTGCCGCGCCCTCTCGTGGTCTCGATGGACGCTCAGAGCCTGCTCACAGAGCCGCACGCATCAACGGGAGAGCGCTTTCGGACAGGTTGAGCTTCCAGACGCGCGAGGGCGCGTCAGCTCACCAGCGAGGTCAGTTTTGCGAGGTTCGGCCATGCCAAAGGGCAAGGTGAAGTGGTTTAGCGACACGAAGGGCTTCGGGTTCATCACGCGCGATGATGGCGGCAGCGATGTCTTCGTCCATCACAGTGCGATCCAGGGCGTCGGCTTCAAGACCCTCGCCGAGAACGACGCGGTCGAGTTCGATGTCGAGCAGGGCCCAAAGGGCCCGCGTGCTGTCAACGTGGTGAAGGTCCAAATCTGACCGCTCAGCACGGAGCAGACAGAAGGCGCCGTCGCGCGGAGGGACGCGGCGGCGCTCTTCTTTTGCCTCCTTGGGGCCTCTGCCGTTGCCGGAGAGGCGACCCCGCACGCTGAGGAAACTGACCGAAGCGAGGGGCGCGCCGGCGCCGCTTTCTGCTTGTGCGGCGCACCGGCGGCAGTGGACAAGGGCAGACGAAGCCGGGTCAGGCCCGGTCCGTGGGTCCTTCGCGGACGAAGATGAGCACCTTGCCACGGCCGGTCGGACGAGGGCTTTCGCGGACGACTTCGAGAGTGCCGGCGCCCCGCCAGACGCCGGCGACAATGCGACTGGAAGGGTTGAAGCGCCGAAGCGCCCCCAGGACGTCGCTCACGATGCGGCCCTCATCGAGCGGCCCGAGCCGGGCATCCACGCGCAGGCGCACCCGGCTGAAGGCAGCGGCGTCCTCCACCTCGACCCACTGGTAGTCAAGGGCCGAGCCGCCGTAGCGCGGCCGCAGCACGTCGTCCACGATCGCCGCAAGCTGCGACACGGGCACCGTCATCCCTTCGCAGGTGACGCAGGAAATGCTGCGCACGCGCAGCAGATGCGTGTCGAACCCGGCCTCGCCGAACAGGCACCCGCATCGGCGCTTCACGGCCACGCCGCAGTCGCCCAGCTCAACGTTCACCATGACCTTGGGGCCCGCCGCGTCCAGGCTGGTGAAGTAGAAGACGCCGCCATCGTCGGCGTCGTCAGTATCCCCGGCCCGGATGCCAGCCCTGACGTCAGCGTCGGCCGGCGCGTCGGCCTGGATCATGGCGGTCATGTCGTGTGCCAGGTGGACGTCTCCCACCTCAGCGGGGTCGCCGCAGCCGAGCCCGACCGTCCCGAGTTCAGCCGTGGCATAGCGGGGCGACATGGAGGCGCCGCTCTCTACAACCTCCGCGTACTTGGCAGGGGTGAAAGGCTCCGAGCCACAGAGGAAATGGACGCCGTCCAGCCGGATGCCGCGACGCAACGCGGCGTGGCTGACCCGGACGGCCTGGCTGACGTAGCTCTGGAGGGCGCATCGTCCGCACCGCGCGCGCTGCTCGACAAGCCAGTCGAGGACCTGGCACACGCCATCCAGGGGCGCCTTGCGCGGCGGGGTCAGCGGGGTAGCGGTGAAACGGCTGGCCCAGACGATGGCCGCGGTCATGAGGCGCCCGGTCAGGGGCGGCCTGTCGCGCTTGTCCACCAGCATGTCGAACCAGCGGTCTGGGGGGCGCCCCATTCTGGCGTAGCGGAGGCTGTTGCCGATCCCTGTGCCCGCCGGGAGCTGCGGATACCAGATGGCGAACGGGGCGTCCTCCAGGCCGAACATCCTGAACGTAAAGTGCTCGTAAGCCGCCCGGGCCGCCTCATGCTCGAGGTCCAGCTTCGTGCGGACCGGCCGGCCTGAGCTGCCGCCCGTCGCCGTGGCGCAGGCACCGCACTGGCGCAGACTGTCGAAGTCCTCCGCACGGACGTCGTGGCAGACGTCCCCTCGCACTATGGGCTTGCGACCCTTGAACTCCTCAAAGGATATCCACACGCCGGCCTGCCGGAGGCGCTTTAGCGTTTCCTCGACGCCGAGCCGGGCGACGTCCGCAGCCACGTCGCCGTGCTCGCACTGCGCCGCCTTCAGGAGCGGCAGATACGGGCTGTTGGGATCGCCGTAGATGGAGTGCTCGAATATGCCCAGCAGGCTCCGGTCGCGGGACTCCATGCGGCGCGCCACGATCTGCCTGGCC
>Ga0315291_10011227_pt1 | contig 10930 bp, 8 predicted proteins | sample YL17G12_20_MG_FD_203070 | JGI IMG/M metagenome (GOLD analysis project Ga0315291, IMG submission 203070) | Sediment microbial communities from Yellowstone Lake, YNP, Wyoming, USA - YL17G12_20 | ecosystem: Environmental > Aquatic > Freshwater > Lake > Sediment | place: USA: Wyoming | collected... | reverse complement strand
AACATATTTGAGCAAATTCTTTGGTCTGAGGATTCGACCGATAAGTTGAAGTATATTTTCTGTAGTCTTTGAGCCCGGATTTACAATAACCATAGAATCTCCATTAATATTGATACCTACATTTTTGGAGGAGTTGAGAAACAATACTGCATTCTTTTCATGTTCAAATTTGGAAATTTTGGATTTAGCACTGGTAAGTTTGTATATAGCCTTATTGTCAAATACTTTATTGTAGTTGGCTGTCTCAAAAACATCTTCAGGAGAAACAAAAACTACATGCCTATGTTTGGAAACTATATTCCGAATGGCATCGTTCCAAGATTTTACGCCGGTATGATATGTAGGAGTCTTCATTGCCAAAAAATGCCATTCAGAGTCTGGTACTGGATTAGTAATGTTGGATATTATGCGATGACTAATATGAAAGCCAGATCCGCCAAGCTTTTTTTCATATTCATTGAATCCATTGTACTCAGTCTTTATATCCGATCCTGACATTAATAATTCTCGAGTAACAGGAAACTCTTTGCTGTCAAAAAGAGGCTGAATATGAGTCAAGAGGGGAATCTTTTTTGTATGCCCTTCGTCTACAATTACTGTAAATTCGTGCTTGCCAAACCCTACGCGTTTAAAAATTTCAATAGCTCCGCCCAAATGACCATATTTTGTATCTTTTGGACCGACAGAAGAATCTTTGCATATAATAATAATTTGATCATTCTCTCCAAACCTATGAGTTTCGAGATATACACGGTGAGGTTTTTGAAGAGTAGTGTCATAGATAAAAATAGAAGTAAGCTGAGGTTTTGGATTAAAAAGCCCATATTCTTCGATTTCCGCATTCCACGTAGGTCCCAAAGTAGATGTAGGAACCACAATGAGACATCTTTTACATTGCATTGCTGCATAAGCAGCGGTAAGAGTCTTGCCAAACCCTCTTTTGGCTTTGAAAAAAGTAATGCCTTTGGTCTGTAAAAAAACTTCTGCTGCTACATATTGAGCAGGAAATACTTGATAGGTAGTGGCATCTTTTTTCTTTTCGTTGCGAAAGATTAGTTTTTTGGAATTAATCTTTTTGAGTCTATTGTATTCTGCAGTAGCATTTTTTGCAAGTGGAATGAGATTATTGTCCACGGTCAATACTTTCATTGGATCAGCTTCAGATAACTTGGATGCATGAATGTCTTGAGATTCTTCTTCTTCGGCATCAGATTCATCCTCAACTTCCGCTTCAGATTCATCCTCAACTTCAGATTCTTCAACTTCAGATTCTTCAACTTCTGTTTCAGAGTCCGAGTCTCGATTAGATTCCCTGGTCGGAGATACAAAGCTTTTCTTTTTGAGCATTTGTCGGAAATTTAATAGAAAAAGAAATGACAAAAAGAATTAATGTAGAGCTACATTAACATTAATCTTTTGAAAGAATTAAACCGGCAAATTCTTGGGGTGCTTTTACGACTCCTTCTTCTATTAGATATTCTTTGATGTTTCTCAATTCATTTTTGGTAAAGGGTTGAATGGAATTGAGAAACTTTAAACTATCCAGATCTTTTTTGGCAGTCAAGTGCAAATAAAAAGCAAGATTGTCATATTGAGAAGTGTAATCAATATATTTCAAAAGTTTTTTCTTGATTCTTGGTAAAAGAGAATCATCCCATAGCTCTAGAGCATTGGCGCGAATACCCTTTTTACTCAATTGATACTTTAATAAAGCCTCATATAGTTCAAAAGTTGAAAGGAGCTTTTTTCGATATTTTATAATTAGCTTTTTGGGAATGGACGTTTTCTTGATGAGTAGCAATAATACATATTCACTTGTTTTGACTTTTAATAATTCTTCCAACTGTTCGGCCGTTAATTGATGTTTTGTAAGATAAATCCTGAGAATGTGACCAAAATAATGCTTGTCAAGAAAAGTATTTTCTCTACCGTTTAGCAATACAGGATAATATTCAAAATTGGGCATAATCTCTTGCAGTATTTTTGTATTTAGCCTTCCAGTTTCGAACATTTCCAAAAATTCCGGGTTGTCAACTATTTCTTGCGTGAGTGGAAATGCCAGCATTATTTTGTCAATATCGTTGTTATTGAGATCTATTTGAGTCAAGCCCTTGTATATCAATAGTGTAATGTCTACAATATTCTGCATCATTTCCAAAAAATCTATTCTACCCATTTTCAACAAATTATCAACTATAGTTTGTAATATACCAGTGTCTGATTGATAGTGCATTACAATTTCTTTGAGCAAGGAAGCATATTCATCATCAAGACTTATTCTATTCAAAAGAGGATATAGATAACCAGCGTCAATAATTCGGAATATAATCTCCTTGGGTGCTTCAAGTAAATTTCTAATTCCTTCAAGTCTTATATCTAGTTTGACAGATTCCAACAAAAAGACAATGCCTTCCCAATCTCGTGTATCCAAAATTTTTAACCAACCAAGGTCTAGCTTTTTTTGTGGAATTGCCAATAACAATTCCTTGTCCCTCGTGTCGATTGCCATTTTTATTAAAAAATCTTTGACATGGGGAAATATAAAGAATTCTGTCAAATGAATAATGTATTCCGGGTCATTTAAAAAAACTTTATGCAATAAGGTAACAGCATCCTCCAAGATCTGAGTAGAAACGAGATATAATCTATAATTCTTTTCATTTTCTTCAATAACATCTGCAAGAATATGACCAAATTGTCTTTTAACCAATACTTTTAATACTTTTGGTTCCAAATCTATATTCTTTTCTTTCAAATCTACTTGTCGTAAAAAGTTTAACAGAGAAAAATACTGACTTTCTGAGCTTATATTCTCTACAACAGCCAAACGCAAGTTTTTCTCGTTTGTATTTTCAAGATTTCCCAACGCCTTCATCATTACAAGAGGTACAGGCGCTTTTGTATATTCGGGATGATGATATTCCAACCATAATTTAGCAGTATCAGCTTCTCCCAAAACTTTTTTGATTCCTTCTCGAAAATTGGGCTGTGCAGAAGATAGAGATATAATATCCTTGTAGTTCAACCGAATGATATATTGTTTCAATATATCTAGTGACATTTTCCCTTCAAGTTTACGGCTTTTAATTCAAGATATTTTACAATACTTTCTGCGCATTGCTGTGATAATTCTAGAGAATTTTCAATGTTGCAAATAATGTATAATTTCATTGGGGCCGTAATGTCTCTTTCCAACAAAAAGTTGTGCAGTGTGTACGTTTCTCCTTCCATCAAGATAGAGTATGTATTCTTGTATTGAAAAAGAGATTGCATTGCTTCTGAAGGCGTAGTAGTATATGGAAGCATTGCAATAAATTCTCCTCGACATCTTTTCATATAGGCCAATGTTTTGTTGATTGCAATGTCTATAATGCTATCTATATAGGGCGGATTAAGGCAGAGGCGTACAGGTTTATAAAGCTTATCAATATATTCTTCAAATCTTCCCAAACTTCCATAAATATCATCTTGATTATAAACAGAACAATATTCATCAAGATTGTGATTAAAAGGTGAAGCGTAACATTCTAATAAAGGAAATTTAGAACTACGTTTCAAGAATACATACACATCCTTGTCAATACTTAGAAACAGACCGTTACTGGTACCTAATAGATGATACCGCGCTACCAAATTTTTAAAGGAATTTTCATCTGCTTGCTCCATTAACCTATTCTTCATTCTTGTAGGAATATAATCACACAATCTATCCATGTTAATTAGTTCATAGCCAGAATAAATGTCGCCATGAGCCTTGTTAAAAATCTCTACCACATTTTTACTGTCACCTCCAAACTTGAGAGCAGTGTCATTTACAAAACCCGAAACCAGATTTGCATGAACTTGTTGTTTGTTTTGATCTGTATTTAGATATTCTACATGGTATTTGTAGAATATCTTGCACCAACGGCTAAATGTAATTACTTTACCATATTTATTCTTTAGCCTATAATAGGCAAATTGCTTCCAAGCTTCTACTTGAGATACGCTAATCAACAAGTTGGAATCCATATTTATTTGTCATTAAAAATGAATCTATTGGCTACAGACTGGGTAGATCCCACTGAAATAGAAATGCCATTTTTTGTCAAATATTTTGATCCTGAGGTTTATGTAAGAGAAATTACTGTAAAATGGACCAGAAATGGAATAGAAAAAGAAATGGAGGGAGTAGAGTTTTTGCTTCCAGATCGAAGAAGCAAGTTGTTGTGGTGTCCTTGGCCTGATTTTATTCCTATTCCTGCAAAGTCTTTTACGTCACAATACCATGAAATTAAACATCCTCGCGGTGCTGGATTAATAAGACAGCCTAGACGAACACGTTGTTATGTTCATAGTTACAAATATTCAGGTGTCCCGCATGTTTTGGAACCTAATGTGCCTGCAGATTTGCAAAACCTTTTGGAGGAAACTACTGCAATCTATAATGTCAAAGACGCGAATAAATATGGAACTCCTGGATGTTTAGTCAATGAATATACTACCAAAAGACATTGTATTCACGCCCATGGAGATGACGAAAAACAATTTGGACAATTGAGAGATGTTGTATGTTGGATAGAAGGCGCAACTCGTAGAGTAATTATTAGAGACAATCAAGAAAAAATAATATTAAATGTAGAAATGCCACAAGGGTTATACGTCATGAAGGGAAGAAGATTTCAAAAAACTTATACACACGAGATACCCCGAGAATTAGATACGGTATTTACAAGCTTGCAATCTTTATTGCCAGAAAACATAAAAGAGTTGGAAAGTCTCGATCAAGCTGATTGGTTGGCAAGTCATCCTAAATATGTTCAAAAACACGCTGATAATAACCTATATGAGCGCTATAAAAAATGGGCTGTTTCTCGTACCTCCTATACCATTAGATATTTTTTAAAATAAGTGGAAATTTATAAATATCCAACCAAATATGGTTGGTATATAAACAGTATAATGGAGGACGCCATTATGAGAGGCCATATTGAAAGGGTCAAGGAATTTCTTCTTGATCCACAGTATGATGTTACGGAAAGAAATGACATGGCTTTCCAAACTAGTTTGTACCAAAGTTCAAGAGAAATTAGATATTTGTTTCTAAAGCATCCTCTTGTGAATGTATCTGTCAATAAAAATATTGCTCTTGTGGTTTCGATAGAAGACGATGACGCTTTTGCATGCGAGTTACTATTAAAACATCCAAATTTTGTCATTAACCAGAATACTAATTTTCTAATGTTTAGCATTGCAAGAGAAAATTACAAAATCTTTGAATTATTTTTGGATGATGACAGATTTACCCCATATGACAAGGATAATCGCGTACTAAAGACTGCGATTGGGAATGGAGACCCAAAGTTTGTAAAGAGACTTTTACAAGACAAGAGAGTGGACGTTAAACTTAATACAGACGCCGTATTAAAACATGCTGTTTCTCAAGGCAAATTGGACACTGTTTTGGTGTTATTAGATGATGCCCGAGTGAGCCCAAGAGGCATTTCTAAATCTGTTATAGAAACAGCAGAGAGATTTGCCTGTGGAAAAGACAAGCAAGAAATAATCCAAGTACTAACACTTTTGGCTAGCGACATGTAATACATTCGATCGAATATATATTTTAATCCTTTTCCCATAATGGACGCGACTGTCTTTCCTTCATTGTAGTAGATTCACACAACATTTTGAGATATGATTCATTTTTAGTATCTTGATATGTGGCTAGTAAAGCTTGATGAAAAGGAGTATTTCTAACATTTTCCTTTTCTATACCATTTTTGTAATATTCAATAAAAATTGGATCAGTTACCAATTGTCTAGATGTCGCGTCGTATTTGTGCAATATACTAGATTTAAACAAGTCCACTCCTGAGCGATAAACTTCATATGCAGACCAGGGAGTTGGGTTAATATTATACACTTTTGGACAATTAATCATTTTGCTAGATGCGAGCAATGCAATAATATCCTTCTTGTTGCTCAAAATGGCATCTTGTAAAGCTATATTGTCCATTGCTTCAGGGTCGATACTTTCTTCCAAGAGCAAGATTTTTACTATACCATAACAGCCACTTCCCACTGCCGCCCTCATTAATAAACCACTATCATTATGAAGTCGCTCTCGATAGAAAAAGCAATTTACTTTCCAGCGATACACATTATTGTCTATAACAAATTCATCCGAAATCAAATATTCTTTAATGAGAGCAAAATTTCGATGCAACAAGACATCAGCAAGACGCTCCATAAAAGGTTTACCCTTGTTTTTTCTAATAGATTCGAGATTGAAATGAGAACCATCTACAAGAGCTTTGGTAATTGAGATGGACAAGTCTTGAACTTTTGTAGTAGAATCCTCTAATATATTTTCAACATATACTTCCAAGATCTTGCCCTCCGCACAACTATCATAATCTTTTACAAGTTCTTGTTGATATGCATAAGGATTGCCAAAAGTTTGAGTTTTTCTAATGTCATTGTGAATAAAACAAGTTTGCAAATATTCTTGAACATTCCATTCTATATATTCATATTCATTTTCATCTTTTAGAGGCACCAACAAAGTTTCTGTGGAATCTGGCTCATCCCAAGGTTGCCAATAAACAGTTCCCTTGAAGTTGTTCTCTTTTGGAATAAAGATTAGCAAGGCTTCTAGAGGATTAGTCTCTGTCAAAACTTTTTCTTGATCTAATGTCTTGTCACGAATAATTAAAAAAATCGCATCCTCTACAATTTCTTGAGGATTGTATACAAATGTCATATTTGGAAACCATTGCTTCAAAAGATTTTGATGAGTTATTGGGTCATTATCATAATAAACTACAGACGGATGAGGGTGAGTATATTTGTTCCAATAAGTAGATAGAAACAATACATCTCCCAAAAATTTCTTGCGAGCCTCCCAAGTTACGACTTGGCTCATCTTCTTTTCAAGGTGCACAAATAGAAAATTAGGTTCCTAATTTTTGGTCAAATATCAAATCTTTTGTTTTTCAGCATGCTGTTTAGTTGGTCGATAATTTCCTTCTTTAACACTAGAGATGATTTTGGAACATTGTAGACTTTAGCATAGACATCCAAAAGATACAAAAATGCGCTCTCATCATAACTATAATTCCTGCCATTCATGTTATATTCTTTAACTAGTCTTGTTACCATGCTGTGATAAAAGAATTGAGATTCATATAATTCAGGGTCATAATCTTTTGTAGCATATCCATCCTTCTTTTGTACAATCAATCTGCTTTCACTAGAAGAATGACCAATATAAGGTTGAATTGCAACATCTCCATCTAAATAATTATAAACATCTCCAGTCTCATATCCCTGGACATACGGTAAACGCATTTTGAGACAGGCAATCTCTGGCTCAATTATAGTTACCCATTCTTGTTGCATTCTCATGTCCTCGTCTACTCGCACTTCATGTTGTAACGCTTCTATTTCTGTAAATCCTTTGCGTCTAATGTCGCTAAAAAAGACTACATCATCTCTCCCAGCCCATTTTGCAGCAGTCTCGTTTGTAAAAAGAGACTTGTATTTTTTAACATTTGGATGATTAACCATTACTTCTCTTGGATCGTACAAATGCCATGTAACATTGGGAAATAATCTTACACTAATTGCAAAATGCTCTCCTGAAGCTGCTCCCGCATATACCACATTAACTTTTTTATGTAAGGGATAGAGAGCAAAGACAGTTATTTCATTCAAAAGTAACTTGAGTTGTCCCCATTTCTTGTTTTTTACAATATTTTGTGCTAGAGGGTAATAGGTTGCTTGTGGAGAATCATTGGCAAAAAATAAATCAGACTTTACAAACGGTCTTTTTGGCGCATCAATAACTTTGGCAGCTCCTTTTATAAGAGGCATGTACAAGTCAAAAGAAACATCTTTTTCCAATAAAAAGGTTGTAAATGTCTTGGATTGATGAAAAGGCTTGTCGTAAATATAACCTATATATCCCAATCCCAACAAAAGCATTTTGTTTGCACCTTTTACAATTACTTTTCCCTTTGGTTGATGAGCCAATCTTATCGCAGGCACCTGATTTAAATTTATTTGAGAAAGTTCATACAAGACAATATAGTCATAGCCTTTAGTCTTTTCAGCTTCCCATTTTGAAAAGGTTAATGCCGTTACGTTGGTTTTGGGCAATCCCCGCTTTAACGCATTGATTGCAAATTTTGACAATGCCTGGTAGCTCAAAAACAATAAATTACGAGACTTTTCTGCCAGTTTGGTCAATAATTTTAATTCTTGATCTGGAATATCTTTGGATAGATATAGAGGCTTGTAAACCAAATCTTGAAATCCAAACTCTCTGTCCATGTTGATTTTTCTTGAACTTTATTAATTGACTAAATTTAGTCAATAAAGAGCTACGCATTATTTATAATTTCTTTTGCGCAAACCCCGGCGTGAATAACAACATATTTAATGTCACCTTCGGGTAAATCTGTAAAGGTATAGTTTTGGAAGCCCTGATTGTCAATAAACTTGTACGTATAATAGTTTGGTGCAGTCATAAATTCGTTTTGTTCGTTTCTAGGAAGAAGATTCTCAAATCCTATATAAATTTCCGCATCGTAAGCAAGATAAAAAGAATCAATATTATAAATTACAACGAATGAATACGAAAGATCTGTTTTGGTGATTGCCAAATCTACATTACCTACAGAGAACCCTTTTGTGCAGTTAAATGCCCTACATTGAAGTGATAGATTATAAATGACAACATCTCCAGGCAAAATAGGAAGTGAGTTGATTTGCAAGAGCCATCCCCAATCTTCACTAAACATATTTGGCATGTCCAAAAAGCAAGTAGCATTTATTAATTCTGATGAGGTTATATAACCATATGCGTGATCACAACCAATATCCAAAAAAGATTGTAGGTTGTTTAGCTTGACTGGAGGTGCGAGTTGACATATATTACCACAAGTAGGAGTATTTGGATTAATTACTACTCTTTTTATATTTATATTGCCTGCCAATGTCATGAATGCCCCGTTAAAGTTATATCCACCACTGCTTGCAGTAATAGAGTTGTTTGCAATTACTATACCTGTCATGTTTCCAGAAGCACCGCCAAATACTGCATTTTTACCCATTGTCCAATATACTGCACAAGGTCGGGTAGCATTAATTGGAATCACAAATCCCCCATTTGTTGTAAAAGAAGAAGATATTACAAAGACAAATGCAGATGCAGGATTTCCTTGACCATCAAGAGTCAAAACTCCTTGGAGAATTGCAGAAGAAGCAAAGCAATAAACTCCTGGCGTGAGAACTAGGCCTGTCAAATCTTTTGGCGTGTTGTATTGAACAGTACAAGGCAATCCGGCAAGAAAATTATATGCAGTTATTGCGTCATTATGTGCAGCCAAGGCAATAGCATCTCCCAAATTTATAGTTCCTGTAATTGTTATTGTGTCGTTTCCGCTAATTGAAGTCACGGGACAACCGCCAACATTACCAAAAATTAATGTTGTACCTCCATTAGTTATGGTGGCTGCACCTAGTAAAGAAAAGTTTGAAGCACTTTGGGTAACATTATAACACAATGGAGATATTGGTGTAGGTGTTGGAGTTGGCTCGGGTGTAGGTGTTGGTGTTGGTGTAGGTGTTGGTGTTGGCTCGGGTGTAGGTGTAGGTGTTGGTGTTGGCTCGGGTGTAGGTGTTGGTGTTGGAGTTGGAGTGGGTGTTGGAGTTGGGGTAGGTGTTGGAACAGTTTGGTTACACAAGTTCCCGCAAGAAATATTCAAGGCAGAAACAGTATTTTCAAAAAGTATTATGGAATTATTCAATGTAATGAGCGAGCCTTCTATAACTTGGCCTTGTGTAAGAATAATGGTTCCATGGGTCAAAACATTGCCTCTAAAGACGCCAGGTTCTCCTCCGATAGAAACTAAACTTGAAGCTAACCAATAAACAGCACAAGGTAATGTATTCGACAAGTTGATAGTAGTATCAGTTGTTTCTAAGCTGTTGGCAATTAAAAATACAAAAGAAGCATCAGTATACCCAAAACCATTTAAAGTGACAACTCCATTACTTGTAACGGATGAATCGAAACAATAAACTCCGGGTATAAATACAAAATCGGTAATGTCGGTTATTCCAGAATAATTGGTAGTACAAGGTAATGCAGAGAGAAAATTATAAGCGTTACTTGCATCGGTATATACCAATTGAGATACAGCGTTATTTAATTCTATATTTCCATAGATTGTCATTGTAACATTATCCAATTGATCTCCTGGATAGATGCCTACATTACCATAAATTGTGGTTTGGCCAAAATTACCAATCTGTGTAGCAGCAAACAAAGCAAATAAACTGGCATTTCTTAAAGGATTATCACACAAAGATGTTGGTGTGGGTGTGGGTGTGGGTGTCGGAGTTGGCTCAGGTGTCGGTGTTGGCTCAGGAGTTGGCGTCGGAGTGGGTGTTGGAGTGGGTGTTGGAGTGGGTGTTGGTTCGGGAGTAGGGGTTGGTGTCGGTTCGGGTGTTGGCTCAGGAGTGGGTGTTGGCTCAGGTGTTGGTGTCGGTGTGGGTGTTGGTGTTGGTGTTGGCTCAGGTGTTGGTGTTGGCTCAGGTGTTGGTGTTGGCTCAGGTGTGGGTGTTGGGGTTGGTGTCGGTTAGGGTGTTGGCTCAGGTGTGGGTGTTGGCGTTGGCTCAGGTGTTGGTGTTGGTGTTGGCTCAGGTGTGGGTGTTGGTGTTGGCTCAGGTGTAGGTGTTGGTGTAGCTGTTGGTGTTGGTGTTGGTGTTGGTGTTGGCTCGGGTGTTGGCTCAGGTGTAGGTGTTGGCTCAGGTGTGGGTGTTGGCTCAGGTGTGGGTGTTGGTGTTGGTGTTGGCTCGGGCGTAGGAGTTGGTGTTGGCTCGGGCGTAGGAGTTGGTATTGGCTCGGGCGTAGGAGTTGGTATTGGCTCGGGCGTAGGAGTTG
>Ga0315291_10011226_pt1 | contig 10930 bp, 11 predicted proteins | sample YL17G12_20_MG_FD_203070 | JGI IMG/M metagenome (GOLD analysis project Ga0315291, IMG submission 203070) | Sediment microbial communities from Yellowstone Lake, YNP, Wyoming, USA - YL17G12_20 | ecosystem: Environmental > Aquatic > Freshwater > Lake > Sediment | place: USA: Wyoming | collected... | reverse complement strand
TCAGGCACAACGGAAACAGGAGCAGGGCCGCCAGGGAGCTCGGGATATCCGAGCAGGGCGTCCGGTACAAAATCCGAAAATACCGGCTCAATGTTCGCCAGCTCTGTCGAGACTCACTAATCGAATAGGACCCATTGTGTTCGACCACCAGAACGGCCCGCTAACGTCCACCCATTCGCCAGATTCCATCCATCAATAGCCTATGTCCGCGACCTCTCGTTGCGGGCAAATGCAACTCCCTCAAACTCAACACGTTGTGACGTCGCTTTTGCCGCATCTGCTGGCACGCAACTTGTTTCTTACGACAGTGATTGCAGTGTGCAACCGGAGCTCTAGCCCACTTGCCCGGCCGTCCAATGAGGAGGTTTCACAAATGAGGTGCGACGGAATTCCAAGGCGAATGATTGTTTTTGTGCTCACTGTTCTGCTGCTTGTGGTCATGTCGGGGGCGATCGGCGTTGTGTCCGCTGGTCCGGGCAACGGGGGCGAGCCCTCGCCGGTCACTCCTCCGCCTGACGGTTCGTCCACAGTCACTGGCGACGACTTGCTGCTATTGGGTCTGCTGCTCGGTGTTGGAGGCGCGGTTCTGCTCTAGCGAAATCATCTGTTGGTAAAACCAGCGGTCGGGCAAGCTCGCTAGCAGAACTCCGCTGAAGGGAGGAGGCAAGAACATGCGGTTGCTTGAAAAAGTGGAGCAAGGAGAAGGAGCAGGTCAATGTCCGGCATACGTGGCGCAGGTGCCGCAGCGTGCCGGCGAGTCCCCGGCCAACGTCCTGGTGGTTGGTGGAGACAAGGTGTTCAGAGAGGGCGTGGCCCTCAGGATACACAGGGCCAGGTCGTCCCAGAGCGGTCTTTTCACGCACATCGATTGCGAGGGGAGGCGCGACCTGCTGCGAACGTCTTTCGTGGGCATCCTTCGCACCCTCACGAGACAGGCGTCCCGCTCCCGCAGGCAGGAGACCCTGCTTCTCGGCGGAGGAACCTTTTTCCTCGATCCGATTGACAGGATGGAACTCGAGGACCAGAGAGCCTGCCTCGAGCTTCTCAAGCAGCTCCAGACAAGGCGAAACGAATGGCCCGGCCGAGGGTCAGTCAGAGTAGTGGCCGGAGCCAGCAGCGGTTTCTCCCGCGCGCTGAGGGAAGGACGGCTCCTCCGAAGTCTGGTTGACATTCTGGACAAGATTAGAGTCGTGGCCGGCGGCGAGGGCTGCGCCGGCTGAGCAAGTGCGGACGCAGCGGCGTTGGGCAGACGTCTGCGAATTGTGGCCGGGGCCGGGCCCGTTAAGGCGGCGTGCCGAGTCTCTCACAGGCACAACTGAGTCCCACCAGGCAGAACAGGGTCGATACTACCTCCGCGTCTCCGAAATTCCATTCAAAGATCCCCGCCAGAATGAACGCGCAGAATCCGGCAAGGGAACCCAGGCACACTGCTTTCAGGAACCTGTCGCCGGCCGGAGTTCGGACGTAGTTTCTTACCAGCACACCGCACACCGAATAGAGAAACCACGTGAAGGCGGCGAGGCCCAGGATGCCAGTCGCTGCAAGCACGTGGAAATAGTTGCTGTGCATGTGTCCGCTAGAGAACATGGAATCGGCGCGCCTGTAACTCTCGTACAGGCGACCCAGGTCCATGAGGCCGGCGCCGAAGGCAGGATGGTCCTGAGCCATACTGGTGGCGGTAAGCCACATCGAGATTCTCCCGGCTATCGAAGTCTCACCGAACTGCGTCACTGACGCCACTCTCTCTTCCACCTGGTTGGAAAGAAGATAGACCACTGCGAGTATGGCAATAGATCCCCAGATTATCCTCCTGCTCCTGGACGGAGACTTGACCGCGATGACCGGGAGTGCCGCGAGCGCCCCCAGCCATGCGCCTCTGGTGAACGTCAGCAGAAGGCACCCGAACGAGAGGAGGCCGGCTGCGGTGAAGAGCACTCGCTCCCTCCTTGGGATCTTGGAAAGGGCAAGGGAGAGTGAGATTGTAAGAAGAAAGAGCATGATGCCCGCTGTAGTCACGGTGGAGCTCAGCGTCGCGCGCACCCGATAGCCCTCCTCGAGCCGGTAGTTGAAGAAATAGGTGGTGATGCCGTAGACCGCGACGATTGCTCCCACGACCACCAGGAGCTTCACGAGTCTTTCCAGTGTCTTCCTGTCCTCTGTGAGCCATGCGAATCCGTAGACGATGAGGAGCAGCAACAGCTTCTTCATGTTTATGAGGCTGGCCTGAGGCTCAATTGCGAACAGGGTGGATAGGGTCCAGGACAGAACGAGGGCCAGTGCGGCCGGTTCCAGTGAAAGAACTCTTGCGGATGGGAGCCGGCCCTGTGCCCAGAGCGCGATTCCGCCAAGCACCATCAGCGCGAGACCGATCTCCTGGCCCACTATGGTCGTGCTAGTGGAGGCGGCGAACAGCGCCAGTCCCAGAAGCGAAACTCGGCTGGCGGCTGAAGACGGCCGCTGATTGCTGTGAACTGATTCGTTGCTCATTCTGACGCGAGAATAGCCCAACGAAAATCGGATAGTCAAGTTTCTATGCGGCCAGCGCTCTCTGCCTCATTGACAGGCGCGCTCTCCTGAATGTACAGTAAGCTTAGAGGAGGCGCCATGAAGTTCACCGGCACAGAATTCGGTTACATAGCACGGCTTGAGCCTGGCGAGGAGATAATCGCTTCGCTGTCCAGTTTCGTGAAGGCCAGGGCCATCGGTACTGCGAGCATCAGCGGCATAGGGGCTGCAGGCGAGCTCAGCATCGGCTACTTTGACCGGTCCAAGAAGGAATACATCAAGAAAGGTCTGAGCGGAGAGTACGAGATCCTGAGCCTCACCGGCAATGTCTCGCACTTCGGCGGAGAACCCTGGATACACGTCCACGTGGTTCTGTCGGGCGCTGACTTTGCTGCGCTCGGAGGGCACCTCTTTTCCGGGAAAGTCACGGTCACTGTCGAGCTCGCCCTGGTAGTGAGCGACGAGAGAATCGAAAGAAAAGAAGACGCTGCGAGCGGGTTTCGCCGTCTCGAGCTCGAGCAGTCGTTGTGAGTCTCCGCACTCAGCGTCACGAGAGCGCGTTTTCTGCTGTCCGGCGAGTCCGGAGACGGGCCGGAGAATCAGTCTCCATATGCAGCGTGGCGTGAGGCGTAATTCTGTTCCATCAAGTTGGACGTCTGAATACGTAACGAGGAGGTTTCTCGAACTTAATGCGCAGATACCGAACCGCAATAGTCGGAGCCACAGGCGCGGTCGGCTGTGAGCTTATAAGGACGCTCGAACAGCGCAGATTCCCGGTGGAGGAGCTGTTGCTGTTCGCCTCGCGAAGGATAGAGGGCAGGTTCCAGGAATTCGGCGGAACGAGAGTCCCTGTGCGGCCTCTCGAGACGTCGGCTCTGGGGGGAATCGACGTTGCCTTCTTTTCGGCCGGCGGCCCGGTGAGCCGGGAGTTCGCCCCCCTGCTCGCTTCAAACGGCGCCCTCGTGGTCGACAACAGCAGTGCCTTCAGGCAGGACAGGTCCATCCCCCTTGTCATCCCGGAGCTCAACGGGAGGGAAGTGGCGGGAAAGAAAGGCATCATAGCGAATCCGAACTGCTCGACTGTGCAGCTCGTGCTGGCCGTCGAGCCAATCCAGCGACAGTGGGGTCTCAGGCAACTCTTCGTGGCCACGTACCAGTCGGTCTCCGGCACCGGTGGCAGAGCCATGCAGGAGCTGATGCAGCAGTCTCGGTCCTTCATGGAAGGGGCGCCCCTGGAGAGGGCGGTCTATCCGCACCAGATCGCGTTCAACCTTTTCCCGCACATCGGGGACTTCGGGGAGGACGGGCTCAACATCGAGGAAAGGAAGATCGTCTTCGAGACGCGCCGCTTCCTGCGGGACGACGCCCTCGAGGTGAACGTCACGACAGTCCGCGTCCCCGTGTTCCGGTCCCACAGCGAGGCAATCGTGGCCGTCACGAGGGAGAAGACCTCCGCCGCGGCCGTCAAAGAGGCGCTGCGCTCTGCTCCAGGTCTCCGTCTAGTCGAAGGTGAAGACGCCGCCTCGTACGTGACGCCTGTCTTCGCCGAGGGCAGGGACGAGGTCTTCGTGGGCAGAGTCAGGGATGCTTATCCCGAGGGTCACGGAATCGCCATGTGGGTGGTCTCGGACAACCTGAGAAAGGGAGCGGCCTTGAACGCGGTCCAGATCGCCGAAGCGGCGCTGGGGCTTTCTTGAGCAAGCTAAGCGCGCGTAATCATCACGGCTCTTTTCTGTGATGCAGCGTGGGGATTTTGATGGACGATATCTTGGCATCATACATACGAAACATAGTTGAAAGGACCGCTTCTGCGCTAGAAGACCGCGGTTTCAGCGTCTTCTCGGTTTCGGGCAAAGAAGAGGCGAAGGAGAAGGTGCTCGGGCTCATACCGGCCGGCGCGCGAGTCGGGGCAGGCGGCTCAGTGACTCTGCGCGAACTGGGCATAGTGGAGGCGCTTCTCGCACGCGGCCACACGGTCTACGAAGGTTGGGGACCGCAGCAGTCTCAGCCCAAGGACTTCGACTATCGCAAAGCACATCTCACGTGCGACGTCTTCCTCACCAGCTCAAACGCCGTCACCTCGGACGGCGACCTGGTGAACGTGGACGGAGTGGGAAACAGGGTGGCGGCGATGATATTCGGGCCGGAAAAGGTGATAGTCGTGGCAGGCTACAACAAGATCGTGCCTGACCTGGACTCGGCGATCCAGCGTATCAGAAACGTGGCCGCGCCGCTCAATGCGAAGCGGTTGGATATCAAAGTCCCGTGCGCCAAAACCGGCTACTGCGTAGATTGCACCGCGCCTGACAACATCTGCCGGATCACGACGATAATATCACGGAAACCCAGGAGGACGGACATCACCGTCGTCCTAGTTCCCGAGTCGCTCGGCTACTAGGACACAGCCCTTAGGCTTGATGCAAGCGGCCGTGCGCCGCACTACGCCCTTCCCACGTTCCTTCCGGGCTTCTCGAACGTCCTGCCAGTGGAACGTGGACACAGAGCCGGTATCTCACTTTGCCGCTATTCCGCCGCGACGCCCAGGGCCGCCTTGGCCTTCTTCAAGAAGGGCTCGAAGAGATCTATCGGCACCGGGAATATCGTCGTGGAGTTGTTCTCTGAAGCCACCTCTCGCAACGTCTGTAGATACCTGAGCTGCAGGGCAGTGGGGAACTCGGACATTATCTTTGCTGCATCTGTCAGCTTCTGAGCGGCCTGGTACTCGCCCTCCGCGTTGATGACTTTCGCTCTTCTTTCTCTCTCGGCCTCGGCCTGCTTCGCCATGGCGCGCTGCATCTCCTGGGGCAAATCGACGTGCTTCACCTCGACTGACGAGACCTTGATGCCCCACGCGTCGGTGTGCTTGTCCAGAATGGTCTGGAGCTGTGTGTTGATGCGATCTCTGTCCGCCAGCAGATGATCCAGGTCCGCCTGGCCGATCACGCTTCTGAGCGTGGTCTGTGCCAGCTGTGAAGTGGCAAAAAGATAATTCTCCACTTCCACGATCGCCTTTTCGGGGTACATCACTCTGAAGTAGACGACGGCGTTGACCTTTAGGGACACGTTGTCTCTGGTTATGACGTCCTGAGAAGGCACATCCATGACCACCGTACGCAGGCTCACCTTGACCATCCGGTCCACGATCGGTATCAGCAGAAAGATCCCCGGTCCCCTGGCACCAACCAGTCTTCCCAATCTGAACACGACGCCCCTCTCGTATTCCCTGAGAACCTTCACTGCGCTGAGTATGATTATGAGCAGGATGATGATTAGAGTGGTGGACACCGCCATGACAACCTCCTTGTGTTTCGCAGGGACTCCGGCGTCTCACCAGCGCGTTCGTTTGGCATGTTTCGCCGGGACTCCCAGGGTCCTTTGATTGAGCCAGACTCTATGTTCAGATCCATCTTTCCGGTGCGATCTCGGGTGCAGTCGCCCGGGGTGCCGATCGAGCGACCCGGACAGCGCTACCTCGATTCCGTGACCTTCTCAACCACCAGTCTGAAGCCGTCCACGCCCGTCACCTTCACAGCATCGCCCACGCTGAGCGTTTCGGGGCCTCTGGCGTCCCAGAGCTCGCCGTGCACGAAGACCTTCCATCCTTTGTCCAACTTGGCCGTGACATCCCCGACCTCTCCTATCAGGCCTCTCTTGCCGGTAGTGGGCTTTTTCCTCTGCGCGAGGATCCCTTTGGCGACCGCAAAAGTGAAAAACGCCGCGGTCGCGGCCACGGCGGCCACTATGATCTGCCAGGAAATTCTGGCAAAGGGTTCGGGCGATTCCAGAAGCATCATTGAACCAAGGGCCATGCAGATTATTCCTCCGACCGTAAGGAGTCCGTAGCTCGTGATCTTGATTTCCGCTATGAACAGGATCATCGCAAGGAGAATCAACAAGAGCCCCGCATAGTTGACGGGAAGGGTCTGGAGCGCGTAGAGGGAAAGCAGGATGAAGATGCCTCCGAGCACGCCGGGCAGTATGCTGCCGGGATTCGAGAGCTCGAAGAATATTCCGTAGATTCCGAGAATGAGGAGTATGTATGCGATGTTGGGGTCAGAGATGACGTTCAGGATCCTGTACCTGAGGTTCATCCTGATGACCTCGACGTCTCTGCCCTCGGTGCTGAGTCTTCTCGTCCCGGAAGGGAGGTCGATCTCTCGCCCGTCTATCTTCTCGAGCAGCTCGCTCACGCTCCCGCAGACGAGGTCCGCGACGTTGAGCCTGACTGCCTCGGTCTCCGTGATGGACACGCTCTTTCTCACGGCGTCCTCGGCCCATTTCTCGTTTCTGCCGTGCTGCCGGGCGATGGTTTTCACATAGGCGGCGGCGTCATTGACGATCTTATCCGCCATGTCGTCTGCCGGCTGCTCGCCTCCCAGCCCGACTGGATGAGCCGCGCCGATGTGGGTGCCCGGCGCCATGGCCACGACATGACAGGCAAGAGAGATGAAGACTCCGGCTGACGCTGCACGGGAGCCGGACGGAGCGACGTAGACTATCACCGGCACGTTCGAAGAGAGGATGGATTTCACTATCGACCGCGTGGACTCCATCAGGCCCCCGGGCGTGTCGAGCCGGATGATGATGCACTCCACGTTTTCTCGCTGGGCTTTTTCTATTGACTGCACGATGAACGCAGACGAGGCCGGGTTTATGATCCCGCTGACTTCCACGAGGCGCACGACCGCAGATGATCGCGCCTTTTCAGTGCGGGCGGCCTCGGTACGAGTAACGCCGGCGTTCAGCCAGATCAGGCCGGCAGCGAGCATGATGAGCGAGAGGGTCAGCTTCGCGATTCTCATTCCTCCAATCCTTCCCGTGAAGACGCTCCCTGTCGGGGCACCTGTTGGCCGAGAGGTTACCACCGCGCTCCGGGACAGTCAATAGGCGCATTTGCGTCCGTTCTTGTGCTCGTGTAACATACGTCCTGACGATCTCAGAAGCTGGGATCAGACGACCTCTTTTAGCGGCCTGCTGCGGCCGTCCAGAGACCATTCCGTTTCTCCGGGAGGGATCTGACTGTGCAGACTCCTGAACCTGCTGCCATCAAAGGTCCGTTTGACGTAGTAGGCCTCGGCTACACCGCCACCGACTATCTCGCGGTAGTCCCACGTCTGCCGGAGCTCGACACGAAACTCGAGGCGGGGTGCCTCTCGATACAGGGCGGCGGGCCAGTGGCGACGGCCCTCGTCACGGTCAGGAGACTGGGGTTGAGACCGCTCTACATCGGCAAGGTCGGAGACGACGACTTCGGCAGGTTCATGCTGGGGGAGCTGGGGAAGGAGGGAGTCGACGTCACAAGTGTCGTATGTGAGAAGGGCTCGGCTTCCCAATTCGCCTTCATAATGGTCGATGCCACTCACGGCCACCGCACCATCGTATGGACCCGGGGCACCGTTAGCAGGCTCAAGAGAGGCGAGGCCGACCTGGGTGCGCTTGACTGCTGTCGCTGTCTGATGCTGGACGACCTGGAGACTGAAGCGGGAATCGAAGCGGCCACGAGAGCTCGCGGCCTGGGCATACCGGTTGTGCTTGACGCGGGTAGTGTCCGGCAGGGCATGGAGGAGCTCGTTCCTCTGTGCGACTACGTGGTGGGCAGCAGCCAGTTCGGCCGGCAGTACGCCGGCTCAGACGACCCGCTCTCAGCGGCGAGACTGGTTCACGAAAAGACGGGCAGAGTCGCCGTGGTCACGGCAGGGGAGAGGGGTTCTTTCTGCGCGAGCCCTCAGGGCAGTTTCGAGCAGAAGGGCTTCGAGGTCCGTGCCGTGGACACGACCGGCGCCGGGGACGTCTTTCACGGCGCGTTCGCGGTAGGGATCCTCAAGGGCTGGGACCTGCCGAGAGTGCTCGAATTCTCGAACGCTGTTGCTGCCATGAAGTGCACGAAGCTGGGAGGAAGACCGGGGATACCGACTTTCGACGAGGCACTCGGGTTCCTGAGGCTTCACTCCCCGGGGAGTCGGTGGCGGGCATGAGGCCGCCCAGACGGGCCGACGCCCGGGTCACGTTCCGGAAACAGCCCCCCGCCGCGGGCAGGGGAGAGTCAAGTCTCTTGGGAAAGGGTCGATTGTCCGGGCGCAATGTTTCTGCCGCGGTCACTCAAGCGTCGAGGATCTTGTGCCAGATTCGGTTTCCAGGGGCTGCGTTTCTCAGTCCTTGAAAGTCAGTGCTGCCTGTCTTAGACTGTGTCTCAGAGACAGAACAAGACGCAAGGCCTCCTGCCACCCCGATTGAGGTTCTAACATGCGGATCGCCTACTCCGACGCCTTCTTCTCTGACATCGGGCCCCACGTCTTTCCTCTCGAGAAATACCGTTTGGTCAAGGAGAGGCTGATAGCGGACGGGATCCTCGCGCAGAAGGATATCGTGGAACCGCATCCTGTTTCCGAAGAGGACATGCTGCTCGTCCACGAGCCCGGTTACATCAAGAAACTCAAGAAGAACCTGCTCACGCCGATGGAGGTGTACCTTCTCGAGATACCGTTCTCGCAGGCCATTTTTCAGGCCTTCGCGCTGATGGCAGGAGGCACGGTGTCGGCCTCCAGGATCGCGCTCGAAGACGGCATAGGAGTCAGCATCGGTGGCGGACTTCACCATGCCTTCCCCGACCACGGGGAAGGTTTCTGCATACTGAACGACGTAGGCATCGCCGTGCAGAGGATGATTGCAGACAAGCAGGTCACGAGAGCTCTGATAGTCGACTGCGACCTCCACCAGGGCAACGGGACCGCGGCAATTTTCAGCGGCCGCAAGGACGTGTTTTCGTTCTCCATTCATCAGGAAAACAACTACCCGTTCATCAAGCAGAAGAGCACTCTCGATATCGGATTGCGCGACGGGACTGGCGGAGAAGAGTACAACGCCCACCTCCTGAAAAACCTTCCTCGGATCTTCAAGACCTTCAAGCCGGACTTCGTGGTGTACCTGGCCGGCGCAGACCCTTACGAACGCGACCAGCTGGGCATGCTCGAACTCACCAAGGACGACCTGAAGGAGAGAGATAGAATTGTGATGTCGCTGGCGTGGGACTCGAAGGTACCGTTTTGTGTCCTGCTGGCCGGAGGCTATGCCCACAAGGTGGAGGACACCCTGGACATCCACTACAACACCATCGTCACTGCGAAGGAGATCTCCGACGGCGCCTCAGAGTAGTCCGCGTGTGTGGTTCCGGGACTGGCCACCCGGTGTGCTCCCGTGGCGGTCTTCCTCACGTGCCTTCGGTGGCTCCGTCGTACTGACGCTGATTCCTCGAGAGTACCCCAGATGACGTCTCATGGGCGCGAAATCAGGTTTCTTGTGGACTCAACCGCCGCACGACTCTCGCGATGGCTCAGGTTTCTCGGCTGCGACGCCGCGCTGGACAGGAGTGACAGCAACCCCCGACTGCTCGCGAGAGCGAGGGGGGAGGGACGAGTGCTCCTCACCAGAAGGAGAAACTTCGGCGCTGACGCGACAGGTGAGGTTTTCGTGCTTTCCTCTGACTTAGTGTCGGACCAGCTCACGCAAGTAACCTCCAGTTTCGGGCCGGCACACGGCTTTCTGCCCAGATGTACGATGTGCAACTCTGAACTCACTCTCGTCTCCCGGGCGGAGGTGGACGTTAGAGTCCCTGAGTTTGTCTACAAGAGCCAGAGTGAATTCGCGTTCTGTCCGCAATGCGACAAGTACTATTGGAAGGGAACGCACTGGGAGAACGCCACACGCATTGCCCTTGCAGCGCAGGCACCGGGTCAGGAGCGGAGACAGTCATGATCGTGGTCTCCGCGAGCCGTCGCATAGACATGGTCGGCACCGGACCGGAAGAGCTGAGCCGGATTCTCAGGACGGAGCTCCCACCTTCGCAAGTTCATACGCTGGTCGTCTGGACGAAAAACCCGGGAGCCGTGCTCGCAGATTCGAATCTGCTTGAAACCCTCACCTGCTATGCGCAGTTGTTCTTCCACGTCACAATCACGGGCATGGGCGGGACGCGTCTGGAGCCGTTCTCTCCACGCATGAACGAATCGCTCTCGGCGCTCAGGAGTCTGGTCGGACTTGCCGGAATGCCGGAAAGGGTGAGGGTCAGATTCGACCCGATCGTACATCTGGTCCTGCCGGACGGCAGGCAGTACACCAACCTCCGTCACTTTGTGGAGGTCGCTGTTGCCTGCGGCCTGCTGGGAATTCCCGAGATCGTCACGAGCTGGATGGAATGCTATCCCAAAGTGAGGAAGAGACTGGGGAAGCTGGGCATCGCAGGTGACGTCGTCTCCGAGGCGACTGTCAAAGCGGACACCGACTTCATGCTGGAACGCTGTTTCGCGCTGGGCCGCCAGCTGACAGGATGTTGCGCTCCTCACCTGGTGAGTTCCAGGTGCATCGACGGAGAGCTCTTCAACAAGCTCCATCCTCTGGGGCTCAAGTGCTCTGCTGCAAAGGCACGAGG
>Ga0315291_10011225_pt1 | contig 10930 bp, 10 predicted proteins | sample YL17G12_20_MG_FD_203070 | JGI IMG/M metagenome (GOLD analysis project Ga0315291, IMG submission 203070) | Sediment microbial communities from Yellowstone Lake, YNP, Wyoming, USA - YL17G12_20 | ecosystem: Environmental > Aquatic > Freshwater > Lake > Sediment | place: USA: Wyoming | collected... | reverse complement strand
CGCAATCAACGAACATATTTGGAGCCTAATAGTCAATCTATGCAGCAGAGGGGGAGGGGGGTAGGGTGCAGCCTTCCGCACAGAAAAACACGAACATATTTGATGCCTAATAGAAATAGCATGCAGAAACCTATAGGGGGAAGGTCAAAGCGTCTTCCTGCAAAAAAAGGGGAGGGGTAGCCAAAACGACAGGTACCTATCAGAGGTCAAATTCTGTTACCCCCGCAAAAACATGCCAAAAAACATCACAGCAAAACCTGAAGTAGCAGTGGGCCACAGAGGTTCGACACCTAGACTCCGCCAAGCCCCCCGAGCCCTACACTCATACCCGTAACCCCTTGTGCGCTGAACGTCCAAACTTAGGTTGCTCTCTCCCGAGCCTAGCCAGATTCGCCTGATGAACCCCAAAGACGGCTCCCCTACGGAAACCGCTCAGAGACCGCCAGCCTCAAAGGACGGATAGTCACAGTTTCGGAAATGAGAGTCCAGACGGCCTTTTGCGCCTCAGCCCCCGCTGTCAGCCCGTCGTATAGAGGGTTTACGGTACAAGGGACCCCTACCCCCCCGCCTAAGACCCACCGCCAACATACACATTTTAGTTTATGCTATAAAACTTTGCTTTTTTGGTTTTCCGGATTGATGCTGATTTTTTAGGTAATGCGGAGAGTGCCCTTTTTCCCTATGCGCATTTGCCTTTCGTGTCTAAATTCAGATATTGTAGCGTTTTCGATTTGAATGGTGTCACCTGGGGCTACTGAGGTGATTTGATCGTTCCACAGGCACAGTTTGATTTTGCCAGTGTCATCAGAGACCATGGCGTTGGCGACGCTGGCACAGTTGCCGAATCGGGTCACTACGAAGGTAGGTGGTGAAACCTCTATGATTTTGGCTTTAAGGTTTACTTTCTTCATTCCTATCCGTAAATCTTTGATTTGGAGTGGCTGGTCTCCGCTGTGAACTGTTTGCCGTGTTTCAAAAGGTTGAGCGCCTCTTGCTGATATTCTAATCAGGTTGCTCTGTTGTGATAGAAATTCTTCGGTTACGTGAAATTGTGCAATAAACTTTGACTCTTGAGTAATCAACATGCTTAAATTATTCTTGTCTTTATGCCGCAATACTATGGAAAGATTGCCGCATTCTGCCTTCTGGTTTTTCCAAGCGTGAACTAACGCATTGAACAGTTTTTCGACGTCCACGTCATACTTCACTGCGAGAAACGCCAAATAGTTGCCAGGGTAAATCTTGCTACGCATTATTTCACTACTTATCCCATAGTACTTGTTGTTGAGGTCAACATTGCCGTCCTCACAGAGAACGCTGCAAACCCATGCACCTGAGCAGTATCGGAGAATACCTCGTATGAAGGTGGCAATCCGAGTTATTAATGTTAATGGTAACGTTCCATAACCCGAAACAACAAAACAGAAGCGAGCACGTTTGAAGTGGCGGATTAGCTGTTTTTTCTTCTTATACCCCCTCTATAAAAAGATTCAACTAATAGTTCACTGAAGCCTGCTTTAGTGCTCGGAAAAGACTATACCCCCTTATATAAAGACTGAAACGCGGGTTGAACTTACCCCGGACGAAAAGGGTTATTGAATGGTGGCGGCTTTCAGTTTTTTCGCAGTCTCCTCAAGCCCCAAAAGCATTCCGCCGCGGTTGTCGAGGTTTCGAGCAATAATGCTGATGAAGGCGCTTCCCACGACCGCGCCTTGGGCGCCAGCCTCAATTATTCGCTTGACGTGCTCAGGTTTGGATATTCCGAAGCCAACTGCCAAAGGAACATGCCCAGCTGTGAAGGGCAGAACCCGTTTGACCAGTTGAATTGTCGAATCCTCCACTGCTGATTTCTCGCCTGTTACGCCAAAATGCGAGACGAGATACAGGAAGCCTGAAGTGGACTCAACGATTTTGGCTAGTCTTTCGTTCGTTGTGGAAGGCGCGGCAAGGAAAATCGTGTCAACCCTGTATGCGCGTGCAGCTTTTCGGTATTCATCTGCCTCTTCCACGGGCAAATCTGGAACTATTAATCCGTCAACCATGCAGTCTTTGGCTAAATTAAAGAAGTTGTCCAGTCCCATCCTGAACACTGGATTATAGTAAGTCATAACTGCGATTGGCACATCATGTTTCTTCTTTATTTCCCTCACCATCTTAAGCACCATCTTCGGTTTCGTTCCCGCTTTCAAAGCGCGTACACTCGCTGCTTGAATGGTCGGTCCGTCAGCTATGGGATCAGAAAATGGAAGCCCAAGCTCCAGAATGTCTACGCCTCCCTTGATTAGTGCTTCAGCAATCATGGGAGTGTACTGCGGTTCCGGGTCTCCTCCCATCACGTAGCCTATGAGCGCCTCTTCACTGCGGTTTTTCAGTTTTTCGAAAGTCTCCTTTATCGCTGTCATATTTTCACTCCCAAATACTCAGCGATGGTTTCAACGTCTTTATCTCCGCGTCCAGACAAAGTCACCACAATCGCCTCATCCTTCCGTATCTGCTTTGCCAACTTCATGGCATACGCAACCGCATGTGAAGACTCCAAAGCCGGCAGAATACCCTCCTCCTTTGACAACGCAAGAAAAGCATCAGCAGCTTCCTGGTCCGTGGCGGAAACGTATTCAGCTCTTTTAAGCGTTTTAAGGAAGGAGTGTTCAGGACCCACACCTGGATAATCTAAACCTGCGGATATGCTGTGCGTGTTCTGTATTTGTCCCTCGCGATCTTGAAGAACATAAGTTAACATTCCATGAAAGACGCCTTCTGCTCCTGCACCTAAAGAAGCAGCGTGTTTGCCAGTGCCTATTCCTTGACCTGCAGCTTCCACACCGTACAATTTCACTTTCGCGTCATCCTCGAAAGGATAGAAAGTGCCCATTGCATTGCTTCCGCCGCCCACGCAGGCAACGAGCGCGTCGGGTAGTCGCCCTTCTTTCTGCTTGAATTGTTCTTTCAGTTCGGTGCCGATAACGCTTTGGAAGTCTCTCACTATCATGGGGTAAGGGTGAGGACCAACTACTGACCCAATCAAGTAGTACGTGTTTTCTAGGTTAGTTACCCAATCCCTGAACGCCTCGTTAATGGCGTCCTTCAACGTTTTGCTACCAGTCTCAACAGGATGAACTTGCGCGTTCAAGAGTTTCATTCTAAACACGTTCAGCCGCTGGCGCTCAGTGTCCTCTACTCCCATGTAAACTTCAGCCTTCAACCCCAACACAGCACAAGCCATAGCCGTAGCAACACCATGCTGACCAGCGCCAGTTTCAGCAATGACTCGCGTCTTACCCATTCGCTTCGCCAGCAACGCCTGCCCCATCGTGTTGTTGATTTTGTGGGCGCCGCCATGTGCCAAATCCTCGCGTTTTAAGTAAATCTTCGCTCCGCCCGCTTTCCGCGTCAAGTTCTCAGCGAAGTAGAGCGGTGTAGGTCTTCCAACGTATTCACTAAGGTAGTGGGATAGTTCTTCTTTGAAGTGATTGTCTTTTTTGGTTTGCTCATAGGCTGCTTCCAACTCGCCTATCGCGGTCATTAGCACTTCGGGAACGAAGCGTCCGCCGTACTTTCCGTATTTCCCATCCACTGGGTAATCGCTAATTTTTTTCATGTTCTCATATCCCGATTTGCCGATTTTTGCATTAACCTTATTCATTATGCATGCACGAACTCCTTGACCTTCGCCTCAACATCTTCCGCCATCATAACTGCTGACCCGATAAGAAAAGCTTTGGCACCGCAGTCACGCAGAAAACGCACATCCGAAGCAGTGTTGATTCCGCTTTCGCTTACCACAACTTTTCCGTTGGCGGCGTTTTTCTCCAAAATCCTCTTAGTTACGTTCAGGTCGACCTTTAACGTTCCAAGGTCCCTATTATTTATTCCAACCAAGTCTGCGTCGCTGTTTACTACGCGGCGAAACTCATCCTCGTTATGCGCTTCCAAGAGCACTTCGAGTTTTCTTGAATGCGCCTCCTCAACCATCTCGTCTACGCCGTATTCGCAGTACCCTCTGTCGAAAAGAGCCTGAATAAGCAAAGCAGCGTTGGCGCCGATTTTTGAGGCAGCCTCCAATTGGGCTGGGCTTATGATTATGTCTTTCATGAGAATCGGAAGGTCTACTGATTCTCGGACTTTGGCGAGGTAACTAAGGGAGCCGTTGAAGTGCTTTGGCTCTGTGAGAACAGAAATGCCTGTGGCTCCGCCTTTTGCCATGGCTACCGCGATTTCTGCTGGTGCAATGTTTTTCCTGATGGTGCCAGCTGATGGCGAAGCAGCTTTAACTTCCGTTATGACGGGTACAGTTCTGCTTTGGATGATTGCAGTTTTCAAACTTGTAGGCGTGGCATGTTTGAGGGTTTGATACTCGTAGTAACCCGTGCTGACCGTTTCTTTCGCGTCCCGCGCCAGCACATCAAGAAAATCAGGCATATTTTGTCTCCAACTCCTCAAGCTTTGACAGGTCGCCGTTGGATGCTTTGATTAGCATTTTGAGTTTCTTGTAGGCGGCGCCGCTGTCGATTGATTTGTGGGAAGCTTCGATGCTATAATTGAAGTCTTCAGCTTCTCCGCCAACGATGATTCCTGCGGCAGCGTTAACAAGAACTATTTCCCTTTTGGGATTGTCCTTTGCGCTGTTGCCACTTAGAATTTTGAAGAGTACCTCGGCGTTTTTCTCTGGCGTTGCCCCTTTTAATGCTTTAATGTTGGTTTGCTTTACGCCGAAGTCTTTTGGCTCAGTTTCAATGGTGGTGACTTCGCCATCTTTTAAACGTGAAATAACAGTCTTGCCCAAGGTTGATATCTCGTCTAAGCCGTCCAAGCCGTAGACAACCATTGCTTCTTCGCAACCGAGACTCTTCAAGGTGTAGGCTAAGGGAACCGTTAGTTTAGCGTCATAGACACCGAGCAGCTGCGCGTTAGCACACGCAGGATTAGTCAACGGACCAAGCAGGTTGAACACTGTACGAATGCCTATCTCCTTCCGCGGAGCTACCGCATACTTCATGGCTGGGTGGAAAGCTGGGGCAAACATGAAACCAATACCCACCTGCTCAATCGCGTTCTCTACGGCCTTAGGTTCCATGTTAAGGTTGACGCCAAGCCGCTCTAAAACGTCGGCGCTGCCGCTTCGGCTCGTGACCGCGCGGTTTCCATGTTTTGCTATGGCTATGCCTGCGCCTGCAACCACGAAAGCCGCAGCTGTACTGATGTTGAATGTTTTTATTTTGTCGCCTCCGGTTCCGCAAGTATCAATCAGGCGTCCGTCAACGTTTGGGTGGATTCGCAGGCAGTTTTCCCGCATGACCTTTGCAAAAGCCGTAAGTTCTTCAACGGTTTCACCTTTTATTCTTAACGCGGTTAGAAACGCTGCGATTTGCGCGTTCGATGCGTTTCCAGTCATGATTTCTTTCATGGTTTCCTCTGATTCTTCAGTTGAGAGGTTGTTGCCGTCGACGAGTTTCTGTATGTTTTCTCGAATCATGCCGCGTCATCTGCCTTCTAGGAAGTTTTTGATTATGAGTTTGCCTTCCTCGCATAGAATTGATTCGGGGTGGAACTGTATTCCCTCGATTGGGTATTCAGTGTGCCGCACACCCATGACTTCGCCATCGTCAACGGACACCGCTGTCACTTCAAGGCACGCGGGAATTGAGCCCTTGTCTCCTGCGAGCGAGTGGTAACGGGTTGCCGTGAAAGGGTTCTGAACATCCTTGAAGAGGCGTTTTCCATCGTGTTTTATCTGGCTCGTTTTCCCATGCATCAACCGTTTTGCAGAGACGACTTTGCCTCCGAACGTGCTGATTATCCCCTGATGCCCAAGGCACACCCCCAGCGTTGGAACCTGAGGGCTCACCTGCTGCAGAATGCCTTTGCAAACGCCGAAGTAACGTGCATCTTCAGGGTTGCCTGGACCTGGAGAGAGCACTATCCGGTCGGGATTGAGCTTTTGGACCTGCTGAAGGGTTACTTGGTCGTTTCTGTAGACGAAGGTTTCTGGCCCAAATTCCCCGATGTACTGGACGAGGTTGTAGACGAAGGAATCGTAATTGTCAATAACTAAGACTTTCATCTTGTTTCGCCTCCTGACATCTGCAGTGCTTTCATGAGGGCTCCCGCTTTGTGCTCGGTTTCGAACCATTCACGCTCAGGAACGGAATCGGCGACTATTCCAGCGCCCGCTTGGATGTAGGCTTTGTTCTTTTCCGCGAACATTGTGCGGATGGTGATGGCGAAATCCGCGTTACCATTATATGAGAAGTAGCCAACAGCGCCCGCGTAAGGTCCACGACGACTGGGCTCAAGCTCTTCGATGATTTCCATAGCGCGGACCTTCGGTGCTCCTGAAACAGTGCCTGCCGGAAAAACTGCTCTTAAAGCGTCGTAGCTTTCGCAGTTTTCTCTGAGGTCGCCTACTACCCGTGAAACAATATGCTGCACGTGGCTGTAGCGGTGAACCTGCATGAACTCTGGAACCCGAACGCTCCCAAACTTGGCTACTTTTCCTACGTCGTTTCTCGCCAAGTCCACAAGCATCACGTGCTCAGCACGCTCTTTCGGGTCCGCCAGCAACTCTCGTGCCAGTTGCCTGTTCTCGATGTGGTTTGATGCGCATGGTCTTGTGCCGGCGATGGGGAAAGTTTCAATTGTGCGGTTTTCAACTCTGGCGAGCATTTCGGGGCTGGAGCCGACGATTTGTCTGTCGCCGGCTTTGAAGAAGTACATGTATGGGGACGGGTTTATCATCCGCAGCGAACGGTAAAACTCTGTGAGGTCGCCTTGGAAGTTGAAGTCGTAGCGTTTGGAGAGGACTACTTGGAAGATGTCGCCTTGGGTCACGTATTCTTTGGCTTTCTCGACTCCTTTTTCGTAGCGGTCTTTGGTGATGTTCACTTTCGGCTGACTAAACGATAACGCCTCAGAGTCAACTGGCTGCGTGATGAGCCCTTCAATTTCTGGGAGGCGGTTTTCGCTGTAGTAATAGTAGTATGCTCGTTTTTGTTTGTGGTCGAACACGATTCCGTCGTCGAAGACGCCCATTTCTATGTCGGGGAAGTTTAAGTCGTCCCTTGCCGTTTTGGGGAGTTTTTCCCAGTATCGGACTGCATCGTATGAGATGTAGCCAGCGGCGCCTCCTGCGAACCTGAATTCTTTGTTTGCCGTTACCTTGCCTTGGATGAGCCGTTTAATCGCGTGAAGCGGGTCTTTGATTTTTTCTTTGGTTTCTTCGCCACTTTTTTCGTTGCGGGTTACCGCTTTTCCATTTTTTACGGTGACAGTCAGGTGCGGGTCGAAACCTATGAATGAGTATTGTGCCAGTTTTTTGGGGCCTTCGATGGATTCGAGGAGGTAAGCTGTCGCATATTGCTTGTAGAGTTTTGAGAAGATTTCGAGGGGCGAATTTTCAAAAGGAATTTTTTTGAAGTTTAGGGGGTTGATTAGTTTAGTTGTTGTTAGTGTGGTTGGCGTTTCTGAGCCAAAGGCGATACCCCATTTTTGCATTGCCCCTTATGGTTCCAAAGCATACCTCCACGCTTTATTTAAGGCTTTTCTGTACAAAAACGTACATTATATTGCTACTTCAGTATGCTGCCCAGCCAATCAAGATACGCCTTTGAACCTTTCAAAATGGGCAAAGCAAGAACCTCAGGCACCTCATAACTGTGCAAAGCCTTCACCCTCTCGGACAGCGCCTCAAACAAGTCTGCGCGCGACTTCATCAGCATGAGGTACTCTTCGGCCTTGTCGATTTTTCCAGCCCAGTGAAAATGCGAAGACACGGGACCCAGAATGTTGGCGCACGCAATCAGCTTCTCCTCAAGCAACTGCTGTGCTATTTTTTCTGCTTCCTGTTTGCCGCCCACCGTAACCATTACTACTATGTAAGAGTTCTCCAAATGCGCCACCTAAAATGCTCCATAAAAGCTTAAGCGTTTTTCACTAAAAAACACTTTGCTGAACTGGGCTTTCTGAAATAATCGTTACATTTATTTCCACATAGCACATAACCACTGTACAATGTTCTCTTACTGAAGGAGCGTTTGACATTGAAAACCATCGGTGTAGTCACAACAGGCGGAGATGCCCCAGGCATGAACGCAGCCATCCGAGCCGTCACAAGAATCGCCCACTCAAAAAACCTCCAAGTCGTAGGTTTTGAACGCGGCTGGGAAGGACTATTAACAAACACGTGCAAAAAGTTGACCCCGCGCTCCGTAGGCGGCATCATCCAATTAGGCGGCACCATGCTGCACACAATAAGGTGCCCTGAATTCAAGAATGAAGACTGCCTCAAAAAAGCCGCCCAAAACCTCGCGCTAAACAACGTGGACGGATTAGTCGTCATTGGCGGAGACGGCTCATTCAGAGGCGCGCTGGACCTAAGCCGAAAAAGCAGCGCCCTTATGGTGGGCATTCCAGCATCGATAGACAATGACATTTACGGGACAGACGAAACCATAGGCTTCGACACTGCCGTGAACACCGCGGTGGGCGAAATCGACAAAATCCGAGACACCGCCATCTCACACGAAAGACTCTTCATAGTAGAAGTCATGGGTAGAGAACGTGGTTTCCTAGCTTTAAATGTCGGCATAAGCATCGGCGCCGAAGTGATCCTCATCCCAGAGCAGGTTTGTCAACTGGACCAGATTCTCGAAATAATACGTGAAAACGCTCGCAAAGGCAAAAGAGCAGGCATAATCGTTGCCGCGGAAGGCGTCGGAGACAACGCCAAACTTGCGAAAGACCTGCAGGAGCACACCAATTTAGAAGTGCGTTTGTCAATAGTCGGTTACGCGCAGAGAGGTGGCAGCCCTACAGCCCGAAGCAGGCTCCTTGCAAGTCTGTTCGCGGAAAAAGCCGTTGGGCTCTTGTGCGAGGAACAGGGGAACCGCGCCGTCGTTTTACACCATAATTCCATTGGCAGCATTGAGCTTGAGAAGGTCTGTCGTCTCAAAAAGCCCGTGGACCTGAGCCTGCTGGAACTGGCTAAGATGCTATCCATATAAGCTATGTCTTGACAATACTTCGCTATTTCTTCTCTTTACTGCATAGCTGCTGCTTGAGAGATTCTTCAGGTTCAATAGCAGAGTTCTTTCAGGGAAGAACTGACTCGTAGATTTTCAGCGTTTCATCCGCTACTTTCCGCCACGTGAAAAAATCCAACGCTCTTTTGCGTCCGTTTTCGCCCCAGTTCCGTGCTTTCTCAGGATTCCGCAGAACCTCCTTTATTCCCCAAGCTATGTCCGCTGAGTCTTCACCATTAACGTGAACGCCGTTCTGGTCTGTGCCCGAGTTAATAACCTGTTCCCTGAAGCCTACAACGCCGCGAGCGCCCACAACCACGGGCTTCTCCATCGCCATGGCTTCCAAGCTGACTATGCCGAACGGCTCGTATAATGATGGAAAAACGCACAGGTCAGCTGCTGCATAATACAGGATTCGCTCGTCTTCAGGAATAAAATCGAAACGGTACACAACGTTATTCTTAATGTTCAGCCTATCCGCGGTTTCCACAATATCTCTCTGTTCTTCACCCTTGCCCAATATCACGAGTTTAGTGTTGGGGAATTCCTTCAAAACCGTCGGCATCGCCTGCAAAATGTTCCGAACACCCTTCACCCAAGCGAGCCTACCCACGAACAAGATCATATTCCAGTCCTTGGAAATGCCATATTTAGCTCGGATGCCTTCAATGTCCTCTTGCTTGACTTTGCGCGGGTCATAACGGTCAGCGTTGACGCCGTTCCAAACCACGCTGATTTTTGACTGTGGCCAACCATGCTGAATTAGATCTTGCTGCATAGCGTAGCTTACCGTAATTATCTTGTCTGAATTCTGAGCCATAGCATTTTCAAAGTGACCCACTACTTCGGAGCCTTGGCCACCGCTTCTCCCCCACTCGGTACTATGTGTGTGGAAAACAACGGGGATTTTTGATTCATTCTTGATTACTAGGCCTGAAATGCTGCTTAACCAGTCGTGCACGCATACGACGTCAAAATTGTACTTTTCCTTCTTCAACAATCCGTTGATGAATTTCGTGGCACTCAGGATGTTGTAGATGAAGATGTCGTTGAAGAGTTTGATGTTGGTGCCCCACTTTTTGAGGTCGTCAACTACAAAGAAGGGGAAAATGTTGCTTGCATCTGCTATGAGGGGTCGGTGAACTTCCACGCCTCTTAGGATTTCTCTGGTTTTCAAATTGCCTGGATTAAGCGTGAACACGGAAACGTCGTGTCCAATGTCCACGAATTCCTGAGTTATGTACTCCGCGTAAGTGCCTAAGCCGCCTACGAGTGCTGGTGGATATTCCCATACAAAAAAGCCTATTCTCAAAACATTCACCAAGCTTTTGCAGTTCCAAACTATCCTTGAAAATGTATTTATAGCTTGTCTCTCTGAAGCCAGAATGGAAAATCTATCCGCTCATTGATTTTGTAACGTAACAGTTATAAAAAAGAAAGAGACACTTAAATTAAAGAACTTCTCAGAGTTTTGACGCGACATGGTTGGTACACCTGTTTCTTACAAGATAGACACCGAAGTTCCACCAAGCTACTTTGAAAAGCTACTTGACTTCATGTACCGGCAGTACTTGACTCCGCAGAAGCAGCGGTTCTCGAACTTGTCCAAGGAAACATCGGAAGGCAGCGTTCGCGTCTCATACGTGATTCTCGATGCACAGGGAAAGCAGCTGCTTCAAGTGGAAGTTGAAGGCACCAACACCGTCAACGTGACCATAACGCCTTTTGACAGGCAAGTCACAGAAAAAACCATTGAAGAAGCAAGACAGGACGTAGTCATCGCCACGGAAATGTTCGAAGAAAAAGCCCGTAAAGCAACATGGTACTTCGCTTGGCGAGAAGGCGAAGAAATCGTTCCTGAAAAAGTTAAAGCGCACGAAAAAAGTTTTAACCGGTTGTTTCTTGAAACCCAA
>Ga0315291_10011224_pt1 | contig 10931 bp, 20 predicted proteins | sample YL17G12_20_MG_FD_203070 | JGI IMG/M metagenome (GOLD analysis project Ga0315291, IMG submission 203070) | Sediment microbial communities from Yellowstone Lake, YNP, Wyoming, USA - YL17G12_20 | ecosystem: Environmental > Aquatic > Freshwater > Lake > Sediment | place: USA: Wyoming | collected... | reverse complement strand
AAAAGACAATAAAACCTTTATTCAAAAAGAAAAAATATGGATTAATATCTGATGTAATACATAGAAATCCTGAATTAAAAAAATATTTATCTTATGCCCAAACAAGAGTTATGATGGATTATTATGAAAACTTAATTTATGATTTAGCAAAAGGATTGGAAAAATTAACTACAAAATTTGGAATGGAGTGGAAAATATAATGGAAGAAAGAATAACAATTCACTTTTACGGAACTCAGGCACATTCTCCATTTAATGTTATAAAAGGATTAGACAGAATTTTAGAGATAAGGACTTTCAATAGCAGAATGGCTGGAAATCCGAGAGAAGTAATCAAGCTTCATAATAGAATTATTGAAAAAGAACAAGAAAAAAAGAAACTAATCGAAACATTTACAAACCAACTTTACGCTTATTTTTTAGAAAGAAAGAAACAAGAAGAAGGAGAAAATTATAAATAATATGACAGAAGATTTAGGGAAAAAAATGATTAGTGAAGATGGGTATGATCTATGTGTTAGTTGTGGTACTAAAACTATTTATAAAACAGAGAGAAATATTGACACAAGAGAGCATTATATAGAATGTGCAGGGCAGTTATGTGATGATTGTTATAGAACTTTAGAGGAAATAAAAAAATGACAGAAGAACATTCAAGAAAAGTAGTAATTCCTGGCGAAGTTATTGCAGAAGGGGCGGATTATCTTCCTGGAGAAGGAACAGAAAAACAAGGAGAAGGAATAGTAGCATTAAGATACGGATTAGCAGAAGAATCAAACAAGCTTGTAAAAGTTATTCCTTTGTCTGGAGTTTATCAGCCAAGAAGAGGAAACGTTGTAATCGGAGTTGTTGAAAATGTCACATTCAATGGATGGGTTGTAAACCTTGACACTGCTCAAGGAGGATTCTTGCCTTTATCTGAATATCCAAGATATGTCAACAAGGACGAAGTTGGTGAAGTCATGGGAATCGGAGACATGATTGTTGCTAAAATATTCTCAATAAACCAAAGAGGAATTGACTTGACTATGAGATTAAAAGGATTAGGAAAAATTGACAGAGGAATGATTTTGAAAATAAATCCAAACAAAGTTCCAAGAGTTATTGGAAAAGAAGGAAGCATGATTTCAATGATAAAAGATGAAACAAAATGCAGGATAACTGTCGGACAAAATGGATTAATATGGATTGACGGAGACAAAATTGAAGATGAAATATTCGCAAAGAAAGCAATAAATTTCATAACAGAAAAATCATTTGTATCAGGACTAACAGAAGAAGTAAAAAAATGGTTTGAAGAATTAAAAAAATGACAAAAGAAACATTCAAACGCCCAGACGGAAGAAAAGTTGATGAAACTAGAAAAATAACTGCAAAAGTTGGAATTATCCCAAACGCAGATGGAAGTGCAATGTTTTCATTCGGAGATACAATTGCATACGCTGCTGTTTATGGGCCTCGTAAGATGCACCCTCAACACGCACAAAATCCAGAAAAAGCAACTTTGAGATGTGATTATTCTATGCTTAGCTTTTCAACAAAGGAAAGAATAAGACCAGGACCTTCAAGGAGAAGCACTGAAATCAGCAAGATAACAGAATGGGCTTTAGAACCTGTGCTATTAATTGACCAATATCAAAACATGGTAGTTGATGTTTTCATAAATATTCTTCAAGCAAATGCTTCAACAAGATGCGCAGGAATAAATGCTGCTGCAATGGCTCTTGCTCACGCGGGAATTCCAATGAAAAATCTTGTTTCAAGTGTTTCAATAGGAAAATTAGACAAGCAATTAGTTGTTGATTTAATCAAAGAAGAAGAAGACTGGGAAGATGGAGAAGGAGCAACAGATATTCCAATAACAATGACTGCAGACGGAAAAATCACGCACATTCAACTCGACGGAAAAATTACAATCAAGCAATTAAAAGAAGCAGTTGAACTCGCAAGAAAAGCAACAAGCGATATCTACGAGATTCAAAAGCAAGCTTTGAAAGAAGTAGCGGGGGAAGAATAAAATGGCAGAGACTAAAACAGAAAAAACTATTAAAGAAATTTATGAAACAGAATTTAAACCTGCATATGAAAGAAGAGATAGATTAGAAATGGGCAGAATGATAGTAAAAAACCGAGGATTATTAGATTGTTTAGAACACCAAGAATTATTAATAGCACAGGGGGCAATAGAAGTTTATACTGCTCATCGTGCATCAGAAATTGAAGATAACATTATAAAATTATTAATGGAAGGAGAAAAACAATGAGGAGAATTAGAGAATACCAATTGAAATTAACAGTTTATGGCGTAAAAAAACCTGAAAATGAAGGTGGATACTGGGAAGCAACAGAGTATTCTGAACAGGAAAGAGGTATGCATATGCTAAGTGAAGAACTAGTAAGAAAAATTGAGCAAGAAATGATAGATAATTTTGTAAAATGTGCAGTTCCTGTTGAATTAAGTTTAACAGTCAGACAAGCTAATTCGTTAGATAGACTTACATTAATAGATAAAATTAAAAATTTGGTTAAAAGAAAATAAAAAATGGCAATGTCATCCCCCAATTTCAAATTGATAAAAGAAATAAATAAAGATAGTAAAATTGAAAGATGCCAGAACAAATAGACACATCAAAAATAACAGGAGAAAGACTCAAAGAATATTTAGCACAAGGAAAAAGATTCGATGAAAGAACTCCTGAGGAATTCAGGGAAATTTCTGTTGAAATCGGTTTTGCAAAAAATGCAGAGGGAAGTGCAAAAGTAAGGATTGGAAAAACAGAGGTTATTGTGGGAGTTAAGATGGATGTTGCAGAACCTTATCCTGATTCAAAAGACAAAGGAAATTTAATGGTAACTTCAGAACTTTTGCCATTAAGTTCACCAAGATACGAACTTGGACCTCCAAAATTCCCTGCTATTGAACTTGGAAGATTAATTGACAGAGGAATAAGAGAAAGCAAATTCATACAATTAGACAAGTTATGCATCAAAGAAGGAGAAAAAGTCTGGACAGTAATGATAGACATTTATCCTTTAAATGACGACGGAAATTTAGTCGATGCAGCAGGAATAGGAGCTGTTCTTGCATTAAAAAACACAAAGCTTCCAAAATATGATGAAAAAGAAAAAAAAGTTCTCCATGATGAACCGCTTTCAAAAGAAAACCTTCCTCTTTCAAAAGATATTCCAATAACAATAACAGTTCATAAAATCGGGAAAAATTTGCTCGTTGATCCAACTATTGAAGAAGAAGACATGAGCGAAGCAAGAATGACAATAACAAGCGCTGACGGAGCAATTTCTTCAATGCAAAAAGGAAACATGAAAGAAATTGAAGTTGAAGAATTCAACAAGATTCTTGATATTGTTGAAAAAGTAGAACGGGATATTTTTAAAAGACTAGAAAAACATTTTAAATAATGGGAAAAACAAATTTAGTAACACTAACAAGATTTGAAAGAAAAGACATAGTTGAACCTACTGAACAACATACTCTTTGCATAGAACATTATGAACAAGAAAGAAGAAAAGGAAATTACAAGGATTTTGAAGTAGTCGGACATTTAAGTTCAATGCCTAAAACATGGTGTGAAACATGCACTCCTGTTGAATATCAATTTTAAAATGAAAATAGAAGAATTTACAAAATATGAGAAGGCAAGAGTTCTTGGAGCAAGAGCATTGCAAATAGCAATGAATGCACCTTTGTTAATCAAAATTGAAAAAGAAGATTTGGAAAAAGTTAAATTTGATGCTCTTAAAATAGCTGAAATTGAATTTGAATCAGGAATCCTTCCAATAATGGTTAAAAGGCCATTTCCAAAAAAGAAGGAAGGAATCTTGAAAAAAATCAAAGTCCAGAAAGTTAGCGATTCTGAACTTGAAGAAAAAGAAGTTGCTGAAGAAGAAGAAATTGCGAGAGAAGGAGAAATAATGGAACTCGCAAATCCAGAAGATGAAGGTGATTTGGCTGGAGACGAAGGCGGAGAGGATTAAGTTTTCTTGAAAGAAATGTTAATAGAATTGAAGTCTGTTATCGCTTGGTGAAACTTAACAAAGTTATATTAATTTCTGAGCGATAAACAATTTTTATTCTAAAAGATAATTAATTTTAAAAAGTAGAATAATAAAAGAAAGTCATGTCATTAGAAGAAGAATTAGTCTTTAGGTGGATGAATGACGGAAAATCAAAAGAAGAGGTTTTGTCTCTATGTAAAGATGAATGGATTAAAGAAAATCTTCCTTTAAATGAAAAAACTGTAAGCACTGCAATAAAAAGATATGAACTTTTGCAAGCATATAAGTCTCCGGATAATAGCGTTAAGGCGGTAAAAGAAAAACTTAGAGAATTAGGAAAAAAAGCAGAAGTTGATTTTGCAAAAAATATTGAAGAGTTAAGGAAGAATAATGCATACATTACAGATATTAGAATCAAACAAAAACCCAATTTAGATGTTTCTTTGACAAGTGTTTGTTGGTCTGCTAAAATAGTCATTACAGAATTAATAGAAAGAAAAGCAACTAGGAGCTATTCAAAAAGAGAAAGAGAAAAATTCTTTTATCAAGTTTTACATTAACTTTTTATACAACAGAATTTTCTAACCTATATGAAAATAGAGGCTGTAAGTGCTAAACCAATTCTTGATTCTCGAAAAGAGAAAACAATTCTTGTTTCTATCAAAACCAATGTGGGAAACTTTTCTGCTTCGTCTCCAACAGGAAAATCAACAGGAAAATTTGAAGCAAAACCTTACAAAAAATCACTTGAAGAAGACATAAAAACAATAAAAAAATTCAGCGATTATTTTTCAGGAGAAATTTTTGAAAAGTTTGATGACTTGAGAAGAATTGAAGATACTTTAGATAGACATGTAGGAGCAAACACGCTTTTTGCTTTTGAATCTGCTACATTAAAAGCAATGGCGAAAGAAGGAAAAAAAGAAGTGTGGGAATTGGTAAACAAAGATGCAAAAAATTTTCCTGGATTAGTTGGAACCTGCGTTGGAGGAGGAAAACATTCTCATTCAAAGAGAAAACCCGACTTCCAAGAATTTCTTTTAATTCCAAAAACAAGTTCTATAAAAGAAGCTTTGGAGATAAATCGAAAAGCGAAAAATGAAGTAAAATTCTTCTTGAAAAAAAATGACAAAAATTTTAGTGAAAAGAGAAATGATGAAGATGCTTGGGAGACTTCATTGAATGAAAAAGAAGTCTTTGATGTCTTGAAAGAATTAAAAATTCCTTTTGGAACAGATATTGCTTCTTCTAGTTTTTACAAGAGAAAAAAATATCATTATGAAAATCCAATGCTTACAAGAGATAAAGAAGAACAAATGGAATATCTTTCAAACTTAATAAGAAATTTTAATTTGTTTTACATTGAAGATCCTTTTGACGAAGAAGATTTTGAAAGTTTTGCAAAATTATTGAAAAAATTTCCTGATTCATTGATTATTGGAGATGATTTGACAACAACAAACCCAAAAAGATTTGAGAAAGCGATAAAAATGAAAAGCATAAATGCTATAATTGTAAAGCCAAATCAAATTGGCTCTTTGATTCAAGTTAAAAATGTCTGCGAGATGGCGAAAAAGAATAATATCAAAATAGTTTTTTCTCACAGAAGTGGGGAGACAGAAGAAGATATACTCGCAGATTTGGCTTTTGGATTTCAAGCTGAATTTTTCAAGTGCGGAATAACAGGCAAAGAAAGAGAGGAAAAAATAAAGAGGTTGATTGAAATTCAAAAATCATTATAAATAAACATGGAAAAATCAAAGTTAATTAGTGATTGTCGTGATGGAAAAGAACATTTTTCTACTGAAAAAAAATATGGAGTTCCTATGAGACGCGATGGAGAGATAATTGTAATTGATAGATGTGATATCTGCAAAAATGATTATGGAAGAAAGCCAACTGAAGAAGAAGCAAGAAGATATGAAGAGAAAGAACAATTCATGAGAGAAAGAGGATTTAATGTATAAAAAATAATATAAATTCTTAAAAGTTAAACATACTGAATAAACTGCAATGAGAAAACTTCTTGAAAGATTAAGAGAAAAAATTTGCAAAGAAAGAGGACATAATTTTTCTGAAAGAGAAATAAAAGACAGAGAAGGAATGATTGTTGCAGAGTATAGATGTTTAAGATGCGGACAGCATTATCAAAAAACCCCCACAACATTAGAAATGGAAAAATTCTATTATCAGACAAGAGGACTTTTCAGTTAAAATTTTATTCAGAAAATGATAATGAATATTAAAGTCTGTTGTATCTATGAAATTCATCGTATCAGACATTCGTCATTACTCGCAACCCCACTCATTTATGGATTATCTCGTGAAATTGCTCGGCTTCGCTGAAGAATAGTTAATCCAACATGATTTTACAACGACGTTTCTAATTAAATATATAATCCATTTTGCGAGTTTACTAGCAAGTCTTTTTTCATAAAATTCAATAGAAAACCTTTAAAAATATACTTTTTCTTTCCATAATTATGCCTCGAGAAAAGAAAACAGAAACAGAAGAAACTGGAAAGGAAGTTATTAAGGAAGTTGAAGAATCTCTCTTAAACGAATCTGAAACTAGCCAGCCAGAAGGAAGACAAAGGGCAGAGCCTTTAGCTGATTCGTTCAGTCCTGAACAAATCAAAGAACTTGAAAAAGAAGCTGAAGCAGAATCTGTTGATTTTCAAGAAGAGAGAAAATTAGAAGGAATAAAAGCAGAAATTATAGAAAAAGCGAAAAAGCTCAGGGAAAAAATTTCGGGTAGAGAAGGAACAGAAGAACTGAAAAAAAAGATTACTATCAAGAAAAGAACAGACATGCTCATTCCTCTTGAAGATTACATTAAGTCAGGAATTTATATTGGAACAAGAGTAGTAACCCCTCAAATGAGGCAATTTGTTTACAGAAGAAGAGCAGATGGACTTGCTATTTTCAACACTGATTTAATTGATGTAAAATTAAGAGAAGGAATAGAATTCTTGTCAAAGTTCGATGCTAAAGATGTTATTCTTGTATGTAAGAGACAAGCAGGATGGAAAGCTGCTGAAAAGTTCTCTGAGATTACAGGAATAAGAGTTTTTACTAAGAAATATCCTGCCGGAATTCTTACAAACTCAAAACTTCCAAATTTTTTCGAGAATGAATTAACAATTGTTTGTGATTCATGGCTTGATAGAAATGCACTAAATGATACAATGAGAGTAAACAAAAAAGTCTTTATGATTTGTGATACAAATAATTTTCCAAAAGGAGCACATCAAACAATTATCGGAAACAACAAGAGTGCAAAAAGCTTAGGAGTTATGTTTTATCTTTTGGCAAGAGGATTTTGCGAGGCAAAGAAAATAGAGATAAATATTCCAGAATTAGACTGGTGGATGATTGAAGAAGAAATAATTTCTCCTGAAGAAAGAAAAATGGTTTCTGAAGGCGCAAGATGGGGAGTTTAATTATTTTGAAGAAAAGATTAATGTATAACTGAAATCTGCCATTGATGTTTTAAACTACTTACAATTTAAACAAAGCGTCAATGAACCTCAATAATTATTAATTTATAACTAATTTTTCGAAGAAAACAAATTTAATATATATTTTACAGTAGATATTTCTTTAAAAATAAAATTTAACTTTTTAATGAATGAGTGAGAAGAAGAAAAGGAAAAAAGTTGTTGAAGTTGTAGGTAAGAACGGAGAAAGAAATGAAAAGAAAGATGGTCCTGGGTTTCAACCAAAAACTTTTGTGATTACTGCTGCACAAGCAATTCAAACAGAAGGACACGCATTTTATTATGGATATGATTCATATAAAGGAGCCCCAAATGTTCCTCTTATTAGAAATATGGATGAATATGCTGAAATGCATTCTGCAAAAACAATGATTCTTCAGATGCAAGGCATGGGTTGTGATGAAATTCAGTTACATCCTTTTTTTGAAAAAAGAAAAGATGTTTACATCGATGAAAGCAAACTTTCCAGATTAGAAGCAAAAATAGATGCAGAAAGAGCAAAGATAGAAAGAAAAAGAGATAAATTAGACAATAAACTGGAAAAAGTTGGAGATGGAATAGCAGACAGAAAAAGAAAAGAAGGAGATACTGATTATCTTGAAAGTGTACAAGATTTATTAGAAGGCAGAAAAATAGAGTTAGAATCAGAATTAGAAGACATTAGAGGAAGTGATTATTTTAATACAATTAATGTAATCTCATTAAATAATAAAGTAGTAGTTGCAGATTTAATTGTTCCACCACAAAATGTTGATCCTACAACAGGAAGATTGGATATTGCACAAAACCAACTTGGAAAAACAATTATCTTTGCACATGCAAAACAGAGATTCAAATGCGCTCCAAAAAGTGTTGGTTTTAAATTACCAAGATTATTAATGACAACAGGAGCAGTAACACATCCAAATTATAACACTACCAACAGCAGAGGAGATGAGGCTGTTTGGAATCACAAATATGGTTTTATTGTTGTAGATGTTTTGAACGAAAAAAGATATCTTCCAAGAATTGTCCCAGCATTCAAAAACGGAACTTTTGTTGATATGGGAATAGAGTATCGTCTTGGAAGCAAACCAAAAAAAATTGGCGTGGAAGCATTAGTATTAGGAGACATTCATTTTGGAGATCACAGTTTATCTACAATGGACGCAAATTACGAGATGATTGAATTTTTTGCTCCTAAAAATGTTTTTCTGCATGACGCAATAAACGGACATAGCATGAATCCTCATGAAAGAGAGGACACAATAAGAAGAGCAATTGCTTATCGTGAAGGAAGGCTTGACATAAAAGGAGAATTTTCAGAAGCTTATGAAGAATTTATCAAGAAAATGGCTAAGCAATTTCAAAAAACCAAATTTTATTTTGTTTATTCAAATCATTCTCCTGATTTTATAAGAAGATACTTGACTAATTTTGATTTTGAAGATGAACCCTGGAACGATACTTCATTCACAGCAGCACTAAGAACAGGATTATTAGAAGATGATGATCCAATTGAAACAGGATTGGGATTAATTTCTCTGGAACAAAAAATAAAAGGTTTGCCTGATAATGTTTATTTCTTAAAATTAGAAGAAGGGATGGTAATGTTGGGTTACCAGTTAGGTGTTCATGGGCACAAAGGGGTTAATGGAGCAAGAGGAAGTCCAAGAGGTATGAAGATGGGTTATGGAAAGGTTATAGCCGGACACACACATTCTCCTGAAATAAATGGGGATTGTTATACTGTTGGAACAAGTTCAATAATTCCATTGGATTATGCAAAAGGACAGCCCGGAACAGCAATGCCTGCAAATGCTGTTTTATACAGCAATGGACTCGTGCAATTATTGCCTATTATTATTGGTGATTGGAAACCGAATTATATAAAATGAAAAGAAAAAAACCAAGAAAATTAGAGATAGCTGCAGAAGAAGCAGTTGAAATTTTTTCTAAAAAAATAACTTTAGATGAACTAAGGGAAGAGATAACTCTTTCTTATCTTAGGAGAGGTTCTGAATTAAGTTCAATGATTGTTTTAATTGAAAGAAAAGAAGATGGTTATCACTCGACGATTTATGTTAGCAGAAAAGATTTGAAAAAAAGATATCCTAAATAAAATGACTCCTGAATTATCAACAATACTAGAAGGAATGACAAAGGTTTTTGAAGAAAGAATTGATTTTCCTGCTCAGGAAATAGAAAGATTAATGGCAGAAAATCCTCAGAGATTAATTTTAGTAGTAGAGAGAAAAGAAGATGGACATTATTATTCTACAATTTATGTAAAAGAACAAGAACATTAAAATGGATTCTGAATTACCTAAACCTCCTAAAAAAAGAATGACTTTAGTTGGAATAATGAACATTTATGATTTAGAAAAAGCAATGGAAGAATGTGTTAGAGAGCATTATAAAAGCATAGAATTATCAATGGGAATAAAAGAAAATGGAGAATATTATTCTATTTTTTGTGCAGAAGATGAATAGAAATTCTTATAAAGAAATAATTTATTGAAAATAAATGGAGAGACAAATTGCATATTACCTGGAATCAAAAAGAGCATTCAGAGAGAAATTAGAACAAGAGGGTTTTGAAGTTGCTGGCACTGGCATTTTTTCATCAAAAGAAATAACACAGTATTTAGCAGAAATCATGGGACCTTATTTGATAATATACTCTGATGATGAAGTCAGCAGTTATGAAAAGGATGAAAAGTCAAGACTTGTTCAGCTTGCTGATAAGTTTAAGTTTACTCCAAGACAATAATTCTTATAAAGATGTTATTTATTGAAAAATTATGATAATCAAAATACCCTATATAGAGAGTTATGCAAATGTGAAAGTGAAAGAAGAATTATTTTATCATGCAAGAGATACATTGACTAATTTTGATGCTTTGTCTATTCGTGCTCGTAATTTTTTAGCATCTTTGCACCAATATGAGGAAGATGTGCCTAACACAATCAGAGCAAGATTAAAATGTTTTGAAGATGCAAAGGATCTTGCAAGTGAAATTGTTAGAATTGTTAAAGAAAAGGAAGTTAAACCTTAAACCACAACCAGCTTTTCTTATTTTCGTAACCTGTTTTTATCAAAACATATTTTCCTTTTAATTTTTTTCCATGAAGTTCAAAGAAAATCTTTTTGGGAGATTTTTCAATCAGTTCATATTTCCCATTGTCCCATATTTTAACTTTTCCTGCTCCATAATTTCCTTGAGGAATCACGCCTTTGAACTTTGCATAACTTAAAGGATGGTCTTCAACTTGAATTGCCAGTCTTTTTTCACTCTTTGTTCTTGGAGGAGTTTTTGGTATTGCCCAGCTCTTCAAAACTCGATTCATTTCCAAACGCAAGTCCCAATGAAGATGAGAAGCATGATGCTCGTGCACGACGAAGATATGTTTATTTAATGATTTTATTTTCTTA
>Ga0315291_10011223_pt1 | contig 10931 bp, 7 predicted proteins | sample YL17G12_20_MG_FD_203070 | JGI IMG/M metagenome (GOLD analysis project Ga0315291, IMG submission 203070) | Sediment microbial communities from Yellowstone Lake, YNP, Wyoming, USA - YL17G12_20 | ecosystem: Environmental > Aquatic > Freshwater > Lake > Sediment | place: USA: Wyoming | collected... | reverse complement strand
CGTTCATCAACTCGCACAGCTGCTCCGGGGTCAGACTCTCAGAGATGGTAGTGAAACCGCGCACGTCAGAGAAGAAGACCGTCAGCTCTTTGCGGTCACCGCCGAGCTTTAGAGCCTCCGGGTCATCTAATACCTTGTTGATGACATCGGGACTCAGGTACATGCTAAATGCGCCTTTGACCTTCTTGCGCTCACGTTCTTCAGTCATATATTTGTACAAGGTAGTACCGATAAACAGCGAGCTGATCTCGATGACTGGCATGCCCATGTAGACCCATTGGTTGTGACCAAACCAATGGAATTTATCAAAATAGTAGTAAGCAACTAAAAACACGATCATGCTGGCGCCAGACAGCAGCGCCTTACCGAAGATCATCAGCGGCGCGAAGAGCAGAAATATGCTGGCAAGGATACTCAGTTCAGTGAGATAGATTGATTCGGTGCGCCGCATAAAGTTAGCACTTAGAATGTTGTCGACGATGGTCGCATGTTGCTCGACACCGTCGAAGCCAGCATCGAAGGGATTGGCCCGCAGGTCATTGATGCCAATCGCCGTCGGTCCGAGCAGGAGGTTCATACCCTTCAGGCGTCGCCTTTGGGTGTCGCTCAGGCTCATATCAAAGACATCAGCAAAGCTAAAATGCTCGATGGTTTGGCGGCCCCCCAGGTGATTGATCAACATGCGGCCAGCACCGCTAGGGTCGATAGGAATTTTCAATAGATCCTTGTCATCGTTTTGGTTAACCAGTGAGATGTCGGTGACGCCAAATTGGTCGAAAAATACCACCGGCTCGCGCCCGAGGACATTGGCCGCCATTTTAAGTCCCATCGCCGGCATCAGGTTGCCGTCGACGACACGCAGCAGTTGAACCCAGCGGTAGACACCATCGGCGCTCAGTTCATTGTTGAAGAAAGCGAATTGATCACTACCACTGGCTACCGTTGGTGTGTTGGCGATGATCCCGTAGGACTTGAACTGCAAAAAATGCTTAAGTTCCTTGCCTTCGGGCAGGATGACCGCGGCAATGGCGGAATTTAGCATAGGCTTTAACCCGCGAAAGGGGTCCTTGCCGAGCTGGTCGCCCTCATCCTTAGTGCCATAGTAGGCATAGCCCATAACGATTTTTTTATAGGTCTGCAACGCGCGCACCAGGGAACGGTCGCCCGGTGCCGCCTTCATGACGGCAGTGATCTCCCTCAGCTCTGCCGAAACTTTAGCAAAGCTCTTAGCGTTGTAGCCCTGCATCCGGGTGAGGTTGAGCCCAATATCTTCGAGCAAGGGCCGCTCGGGCTCACTCCACACGACGTCCATGCCTACCCAGTTGGCATTAAGTTTCTTTAGGTTTTGGAGTACCCGTTCATAGTGCTTGCGGGCGAACGGCCAGCGGCCAAATTTCTGCAGCGATTTTTCATCGATCGCCAGAACTCCAACCTTACCTGAGGGCTTGACCTCGCCCCGCAGGCGAAAGCGCAGGTCAAGCAAGCGGTTTTCCAGTACGGAGATGAAGCCTTCGGGATCATTGTGGGTGTAATGACGCCACATGGTGCCTAAGCATGTCGCAGTGATCAACGCCGACAATGCGAACAGAATTAAATGGCCCCGATGCTTTTGTAGAAACTGATTCGCCTTGCTTGCTGCCATGCAGGCCCCCTGCGTTCACCAATGGATTGCTCGATTGCGGCACCATTGCCGCAAGGCCAATCCCTTTAAATACCTATATGGATCGGTTGAAGAGACTAGGTTCCTGAGTTAAAACCAGGCTATGATTTCATAAACAGGCCAAAGGAGTGACGCGCGTGACCGCATCGATTGGTCGACAAAACGCTGGCGAAAATAGCAAAGAACCGCATATTCTCCCGTGCAAAGAGGAGGTTGACGGGGGGCTCGAAGACCTCGGCCTGACCGTTCCAGCCTATGCTCAGCAGCAGCTGCTGTCGGAGACCGAAGTCTGGCGCCGACTCAGGCGCGGCCAGCTAGTTGGTCGCAGCACTGGGGGGCAATTGTTGATTTATCCGACGGCCAGTGCCCTAGCGGCCGCAAGTGAACTGCCACCTCTGCCCCTCGAAGCTGAGGCCGGGGCTCGTGCCGGGGCTGCTAACGAAGGGGCCGCTTTCCTCTCGCTTAGCGGCGACCGCGGCCAAGCGCCGGAACTGGCGCTGCTGCTCGATCATTTGAGCTTGGCCAAAGAGGAGAACCGCGAGATCTTGCGGATGACGCAGGACTCGATACGGCAAATTTCGCGGATGTCCGAACATATCGTCCAAATGAAGGATGAGGTGATTGCCGGCAAGAACTCCGAGCTCGCCGCGCTTCAGGCGAAGTTGGCGACTCAAGGAGCCGAAATTCGGCGGCTCCAACAGCACAGCGAGGACCTAGAAATGCTCGCGCGCACCTTGGTGACAGCACGCCATGATTAACCCGTGGCGCTTAGCGCTCCTCGCACTAATCACGACTTTGGTAGCTAGCGGCTCCGGCATCGCCCACGCAGGTGAGATTCCTGGTGAATATAACGCGCTGCGGCCGATCGGCATGGGCGACGCTTTTACTGCGGTAGCCAACGACGAAAGCTCCGTTTGGACCAATCCTGCCGGTATTGGCCGCTCCCGCAAGGCCCGCTCGCGCAGCATCTTTAACATCAGCAAGCTGCCGAATATCATCGCTGGCGCCAACGGCAACGGACGCAAGTTTTATAGCGCCTTCAAGGCCTCCGCCGACAAGAGCATCGAAGGCGCGCTGGATCAAGCAACCGACATCCAGGGGAAGCCGCTATGGGTGCGTGCGGGCATCTTTCCCGTCACGGTCTTCAGCCTCGATAAGGTGACGCCGATGGCTTTTGGCCTATATTCGAACACCACGGTGCAGGCCTTGGTGCCGAAGGACACACCGACAGTGGCGCAGGTAACGGCGATAGCCGACGCCGGCGCCGTACTCGACCTTAGCTTTACTGGTGCTGAAAACCGCTTCAACTACGGCCTGCAGGTGCGCCCGCTCATGCGCTTTGCTTTCGAGGATCTGATTCCCTCAAGTGACCTGCTTGATAAGGTCGCGATGCGCCGACACCTAAGGGAGGACTCTAATAAACTAACCGGCCTCGGACTCGATGCTGGCGTCCTCTTCACGGTCGCCGATTTTTGGTTTCCAACGATCGGAGTCGCAGTGCTGAACTTGCCTACGGGCTGTAAGAGCAACTACCTGAACCCGTATACGCAAAAGTCTGCAAATGTTTGCGGCAACCGCTTTAGCGGTACGATCAGCAACGCCTCCGCGCTATCGATAGTCGACCCCACCGACCTACGGGTCGGCGTCGCCATCACGCCGCGCTTGACTCGTGCGGTGAACATGCGCGTCGCCATCGACGCCCACCATATTCCGATCGGCACCGCGTCACTGTCCTATGGCTTGCTCGGCATTCCGGCGTCTCAGTTGCTGCATGCCGGCGCCGAGCTGTTCTACGGCAATCCTTTGCTCGTCGCCCCGGTGGCCGCCAGAATCGGTATCAACCAGGGCTTCATCACCTTCGGTGCGACGCTCAACATGATGGGGATCGATCTGCAATTCGCTAGCTATGGGGTCGACGTCTCGACGACAGCCACGCCCGTTGAGGACCGTCGCTACCTCGCGTCGCTGTCGCTTGACCTCTAAGCCGCGGTTAAAAAGAGCTGGCGGTGCACCGAACTCGGTTTTCGCCTTGCCGTAGCCCTGCTATGATGAATCCCGTCGCGCCACGATCGGCGTTATTTAGGCACAAGGGGTATATGATGCGCGCTGGCAGTTACCAAGGTGTTGGCCGATGGTTGGGCGTGTTGCTTCTGGCCGGCATAAGTGCCTGTGTGACGCCGCCACCCCAAGAAGGGCCGAACGCAACTCCAGGCGGCGTCGAGAAGGTTGGAACCAAGCAAGACAACCAGCTAACCACCGCACCTAAGGTTGCACTCGAACCCGCAGGCCCATCGGTCGATGACCAGCTGCTATTTGTGCATCGGCAGAGCATAGCAGCCGCGCCATTTGGCGTTGCCGAATACCAGTTCCTAGCCAGCCTGCCGCAAGTCATAGCGTCTGGTTCGGTGAGCGAGGCGGCGGTGGCTATCGGCCTAGTAAGAACTGTGCTGCACCCCTTAACCGGCCACGTGCCGAATTTCCAAGAAACCGACCTCGCTGGGGGCGCGGTGGTCGCGCCAAATGCTGCGGCCGATACCGGGCGCAAGTCGCCGACCCTTGAGCAGCTATGCAAAGAACGCAATCTAGATCTGGCTACCGCACTGACCGAAAATCCGCTGCTTGGTAACGTCGGTATCGCTAGGCAGGTCGGCGCCGCACTGAATCAAGGCAGCAGCAGCAAGGAATTTACCAAGCGAGTCAACGATGCCTTAAAGCGCCAAGCATTGATGTGGAACGAAGTCGCGGGTGCAATCCCGAGTCCAGGCGCGGGGGCCGAGACAGCCCCAGATCTAGCTCCTTTGCCACCGTTACCGAACACCACCAACACGGTTAGCGCCTCGGGCACGGCAACTTCCTCCCCAGCCGCAGCCGCCGCGGTCCCTGGCGCCAATATTCCGACTTTGCTACCAGCCGCTGCTAGCGCACCTGCAGCCCCTGTGGCGCCACCACCTGGTGGCGAAGCGGCTGGGGTATTGGCACCGGGTGAGAATCCTTTGGCGGACGCTCAGACCCTGGCTGATCGTGGCGACTACGCGAATGCCGTAAAAAAGGCGCAAGCCATCCCCGCAGCCAGCCCTCAAGCCGCCCAGGCTAAGGAGAAAATAAAAGAATTTAGCAATCTGGCTGTCCAGGACCTACGCAAGAAGGCAGCCTCGGCCTTCCAAACTGCTATGCCGGTGAACGATCCAAAGACCAAGGCCGACTACCTTCGGCAGGCCAAAGGCTATTTGGAAGAGGCGCTTAGCTCCTATCCTGAGGCAGCGCAACTGCCGACAGTGCGAGAGAACCTGCGCATCATCACTCAGGACCTGGAAAAGCTATAGAGCCTTTACTCGACCGCCTCTATTGCTTCAGCGCTTTCGACCTCGGCCGCAGCGCTGCTGCGTAAGCGGCTGGTGGCAATGGCGACGCCAAAGGTCAAACCGTCGAGTGGTGCCTTGGTCGAGCCCGGAAAGTTCTGATCTAAATAGAGAATCGCTTCTTCCGGGCTGACGAATAGCGGCCACCGCCGAGTGAAATCATAGGCCTCCAGCATTTGGCGTGGCTTTTCCGTCACGCCAGCGAAGAGGAATGGCACCCGTAAGCGCTTGGCAAGTTGCATCAGCTCCTCAAGGAAGAGCGCACAAACCTCTTTTTCATCCTGAAAGTCTAAGAGCACGTAACGGACTTCCGTGTTCATCAGCCAATTGTGGATGGCGACGGCAAACTCGCCGCAATTGCCGCGCAATGCCTTGCTTAAGACGCCGGAGCTATTGAGGTTGAAAACAACGGCTCCACCGAGGTTTTCCGGAACGAGATCCATTAGTTCGCCTTCAGCAGGGGGTAATGTCAGACCGCTAGCCATCGAGCGGTCCCTGATCCATCATCGGTATTAGTTCATTAATAAAGTAATGTGCATAGCGTCAACAGAAGAATGAAAGTTACTCGCGCTGCCCAAACTGGCAGCGCTCTTCAAGCCACCGGCCAATCAGTGCCCGTTTCACCGCGCCCAGCTTTGTGTCTTTGAAGGCCGCCTTTAGTCGCGGCAGCTCCAAGGCCAATAGGCTACGCGCTTCAGCCTCGCTTGGAGCAATTAGAACGGTGGGTTTCATCACCATGGACACCAGGTCCGCTCCGATCATAGCGATCATCCGGGCATCGGCATCGGCTTCGAGCACCATGGCGCCGACCAAGGCTGCTGCCGACATCTTTGCGACGGGGGCTAGCCGGATCTGCCAATCTAAGCGTGTTGGGTCCGCCTTGGCCGGCAGCTGCGAGGCCGACATCTCCAGCTTCCACACCATGCCGTCACCGTCTTTGAGCTGATCGAACTGATGTTCGGTCAGCCACCGTTCCATATCACTCAAAGCACTATATAGCGACGGCACTGCTGGACGCTTTGCCGGCTTATCTTTGCTGGAGCTATATAACGGGTCCATCAGCGCATCGCTCATGACTTAGACTGTGTATTCGATTGATCTATAGCAGTGTAGCGTTCTGGCCAGAAAAAGCGATGCTGATCTGGCCAATCACTTCAAGGTCTAGGTTTCGCTAAGCGTGCCATAAAACCACTCAGTCTGGCCACATGTGTAAAATGCCGCGCATCTCGCGGTTAATTTCTTCCATGTACAGTTTGACCTCGGGTGCGTCTGCGTCCACGGGGTCGCGGAAGTAGGTGGGCGTATGCTGGTTCATACGCAGCATTTTGGTCTGCCAAATATTGTCCGACTGTAGCGCCAGATCGACACAGTAGTAGTCGTCCAGCACTTTAGGGTTGATATAGTCTTGAATGCTCTTGACCTGGTGGTCCATGAAAATACGCTTGCCGGCATGATCCCGCGTAAAGCCGCGCACAACGTAATCCATGACTACGACGTCGGCATCAAATTTTTCAAACATGAAATTCAGGGCGTTGAGCGGTGATATTTCGCCGCAAGTTGCGATGTCAATATCGATTCGAAACGAGCAAATTCTGCCGCCACCATGGAAATCCGGGTAGGTATGGGCACAGATATGGCTCTTATCGAGGTGCATCGAAACGCCGCCTGTTGAAGCATCGACTCCACCCCCCTTGATGTCGCTCATGAGGACCAAAGAGCTGGCGCCCCATGGCTCGTAGTCCTGATCGGAGACTGCGAGGACCTGGGCCTCGATGATGCCGCAGATCCCGGTTAATACCTGAGTCACCAACTTGGCATTGTAGCGCTCGGAAATATACTTGATGTAGGATTGTCGCTCTGACTCATTACGCGCCACACAGAAATCGTAAAGATTAAAGCTAAGCGCTTTGGTGAGGTTATTAAATCCCGCCAATTTGACTTTCTGCTGAGGCAACACCCGCTTCATATCGATCCTCCACACACTGACTTAAAGATTGCGCTGACTAATTGGCTCGCGCACCACACTACCCGACATGTCCGGCAAAGGCCGTTCTTGACCCATAAACACAATCGACAGCCGTATCACATAACTAGCATTGGCTTCTGGTGTGCTATAGCCCTTTTCCCGAGCGAACTGCAGGCCCCAACAGTCCGAGGAAGACACATACTTTAGCCCGTAGGCGGTCTGAAAGGAGGTGGTATAGTCGGTGCGGAGGCCGTTGATCGTGCGGCGATTCAGTCGTATAAAGCTACTTACCGCAGGAATCAAGTCCGTATCGACACTTAGGGAGCGCACGATCGTCTGCTGAAAGGTCGCATCGTTCGAGACAAAGGAGTTAGACAGATTATAGCCCAAAGACAGACTAGACTTGAGCTGGCGCGGAAAGCCCAGCAAGATGGACTCCGAGGTCGCGGCATGCCGATAGATATTATAGGCACTTGCGATCGCTAGGCTCCAATTTGCGACGGCGATGCTCACCGCTGTATTGACCGGTTTCCAGGCCTCTGGCAACAATTTTTGGCTGCCCGTAGCGACCCCTTCGTTCTCTGCTTGGATGTTGCGCCTGGCCTTGGCATCCAGAAAATCATAAGCAATATCGGAATGTAAGCTAAGTGGAGTGGCAAGGGTGACGTCGGTGAGCTTAAATCGGTCGATGAGCCAGCGCTGCGTTGACTCATCGTACATGCTCGTCGCGCCGTCGATCGCCTGATTCAGGCCGGCCATCAGTTCACGCCGAGCTTTGTCGATCGGCCGCTCATTGGGCAGGTCCGGAGCATCCGGCAGCGCCCCATTCAATCGCCGCCAATTGCGCCCCAGGAGCGACCAGGATTGGTCGGTAATAAGGGCTATCCTCTGGCTTTGCGCCATACGATCTTGGTCGGCGACATCGCGGTCGTTTTGCGCAGCTCCACCTAGGGGAGCGTAAACGTCCGAAGCGAAGTAGGAGAGGTTATGCCCCGCTGCCTCGGTGTATGGGCCGCGCTTAACGACCACTGGCCGCGTCGAGGCACGCAGACGCCAGTCCATGACGTGGTGCAAGTGCTGCTCCAGCTTACCGTCGCCAGGCATCGGGCACTCAGGCGGGCGGATATTTTTACCCAAGGCCACACTGTCGCAGGCTGTGCTGCGGAGCCAGGCCGGAGCCACACCCTTGCCATCGATCGGCAGGCGGAACTCGAGCCCTGAATCCCACGAGCGTATCTCACTGCTCTTGGTCGGCAAACTTGAGTGGGTGATATACCGCGATTCAAAAGAACTAAACTGACTGATTTGGACGGTGCCATCAGTGACCAATGGCGTCGTGGTGTTGACCTTAAGTCGTCGCCAGCTGCCGCCGCCTAAATTATCGACCGGCGGGTCGATGTTATCACCGGCATTTGCCTGACTGATCTGGTAGTCCTCGGCGCTGAGCTGAGCATAGACCGGCAAGAAAAAGCGGTCGGGGGTTAGTTCGATCAGGCGCGACTGCAACTTCACATGTGCCGGCAGCTGTTGTCCTTCAAAGCGCTGGTTGGTCAGGAAGTTGTCAGCGTAACGAGTGCCAACGCCGGCATAGAAATCCTTGCCATCCAGATGTGATTGGAGCTTAGCCGTAGCAAAAGCCTTAGTGCTACGCCCGCCGAAAAACGCCTGATTGAAGCTATCTGGGATGTACAGTTCTTCGGTATAGCGATGGTCCGAGGTGAGCTCGCCGGCGCTCACTACCGACAGGCGTGGCGCTAGAAAGGTCATGCCGCTCCAGTTGTAAGACCCACGCCAGGTATTACGCGGGATCGCCATGTAGGTTTTGATCTGTTGCTCGGGATTGCTGGCGACACCGGATTGCGCCCAAAAATCGGGGCGCTCGAGATAGCTTCGAGTATATTCTTTGGCCGTCTGCCCGGGCAGTGGTGCGATGCTTGGGGGTGGTGTTTGGCGGGAAGCCAGCAACCCAGACTGATACATTTCGCCGAGGGATTGGCGGACGCCCAGCTGCTGCAGCCAAAGAGCGTCGCGGATGCCTTCAGCATGCATTTCCCAACCTGAATACTCGCGCTGCTGGCGACGCAATTCTAAACCGAAGCGAGTGCCACGGTTTTCGTAAAAGTCAGTGGTTGCAGTGGCGTCTTGATTGGGGCCTAGATCGAAATAGACTGGCTGGCTCAAGGTCGTGCCGGAGACCCGATCAAAAGCGGCACTAGGCAGCAGAAACCCCGACTGCCGATGCTCTTTGAGCGGCAGCTTAATCTGCGGTAAATAGAGGACTGGGACACCCTTGATCTCAAGCACAGCATCGGTGAGGTCAGCGTAGCCGCCGATTTGCGCCGCGAGCTTTTCGGCGCGAAAGGCCCAGGCTGGAGTTTCATCCTGGTCGCATTTACACGGAGTCAAAAGGGCGTTGCGGGCGGAATAATCATTGCCATTGAGGCGCTGCAGAGTGTCCCCTTCGACGCGCAGATAGACGCTCAGGATCGGCGTAGATTGCATGGCCAGTGCGGACTTCTGGCTTTGCTGCCAAAATGCGCGTCGGCTTAGGACGGTCTCTCGGCGTTCCGGCGGTAGCTGCTCCAAAGCCGGATTACCCTGCTGCGTGATCAAGCCCGAGCGTTCGAGTAACAGACTGTACCTCCCAACCATCTCATCATCAACCTGGCCTTTGGCAATCGCCAGCTGGCGCAGCAGGAAGCGCTCGTCTTCAACCTGCGCCAGCTGGCGGCTGCGGGCTTCTTCAAACTCCATTTCTTTGTGGCTGAAACCGAAGATTTGGTGCTGGATTCGTTGAATCTCGACGGGGTCGTTGGAAATCATGACCGCCTGGGTGATTTCCAGGTCGGAGGTGGTCATATTATAGTGGATGGTCTTACCGAGAAAGAGCTGACCGCGACTCATGATGACCACGTTACCCTGAGCGTCCATGACGTTATGAGCCTGATCGAGCGTGATGGTATCAGCACCGATCAGCATGCCAGCGCCGATACCGACAACGTCGCCGCTAAAACTCTGGCTTTTTAAGGCACGATTAAAGCTGGTCGTGTTGCCGCTGAAAAAAACCTGCCGGCTGACGTCGGCCTTCAGGGTTTTGGCCGCATCTGCCTCTGCATCAGCGTCTGCAGCCAATGCATGGCCGCAAAAAACGCTGCAGAGCGCGCACAACAGTGCATGCGCAAGCGCTGTCAGTCGCCGGTGGGTCAACATGCAAGGGAATAACCAGACCTTTTTCATCGACCGATGGTAACACCCTGAGGAAGCTAGGAGCAATCAGGTCCGTAGCATATAATGCAGCAACGGTCCCATCAGGGCTCGATGCCGAAGTAGGTACAGACCTCACCCACCGCGTGGACGGACCCACAAATGAGGACGGGCGCAGCTGCTGGCACCGGCGCGGCCGCGGTCCAAGCGGCATCAAAGCTCGGATAGAAGGCTAGATCACGATGCCGCGCGGCGACTCGCTCAGGCCCCCAAGTCCGTTCGCTCATCACGGCGAAAAGCACCACCGGGGCGCAGACCCGGCGTAAGATGTCGAGGATTTCATCGCAGTCTTTGTCGGCTAGGATCGAGACGAATGCCGCGACTTTGCCGCCTGCGGCAGCCACCACCGCGGCCTCGCTCAAGCCCCGCACCAGCGCCTTGGCGCCATCAGGGTTGTGGCAGACATCGAGCAGTAGTTCATGATCTATCGTCCCTGACTTAACGACCACCCGCTCAAAGCGCGCGCGTAGCGATGGCGGGATGACCAGTCCAGGCTGGTCCAGCGCCGCTACTGCCTTCGCGAAAAGTCCCTGGTACGACGCAGTCAACGGTCCGTGTCCCAGCAACCAGGCCAATGCCGCTGCGGCCTTTAAGAAATTATCGCGCAAATAGTTCGGCGCCTGTGCCAAGCGCTGGGGCCAAGGCAGTACGTAACGGCGTCCGCCTGGCAACGGTAAATGGA
>Ga0315291_10011221_pt1 | contig 10935 bp, 11 predicted proteins | sample YL17G12_20_MG_FD_203070 | JGI IMG/M metagenome (GOLD analysis project Ga0315291, IMG submission 203070) | Sediment microbial communities from Yellowstone Lake, YNP, Wyoming, USA - YL17G12_20 | ecosystem: Environmental > Aquatic > Freshwater > Lake > Sediment | place: USA: Wyoming | collected... | reverse complement strand
ATTCTGCATTTGCTATATTCGCGCTTCTTCACTAAATTTTTCAAAGATTTAGGGCTGATTGATTTTGACGAGCCTTTTAAGCGCCTATTGACGCAAGGGATGGTCCTAAAAGACGGCGAGGTGATGTCCAAGTCCAAAGGAAATATCGTTGATCCCGATTCCATTATTAAGAATTACGGGGCAGACGCATTAAGGCTATTTATTTTATTTGCAGCACCCCCCGAGACAGAGCTGGAATGGGATGACCGCGGTATCGAAGGCGCATTCAAATTTCTAAACCGCGTCTGGCGCATTCAGGAGAGCCTTTTGGATCAAGCTGAGCCGACATTGATAAGGACAATGCACAAGACGATAAAGAAAGTCACCGACGATATTGAGGAATTTAAATTTAACACCGCTATCGCCAGCCTCATGGAGCTGACTAATGCCATTTATCAGTCGGGCGCGGATAAAGAGGTATTAACTAACCTGGTTTTAATGATCAGCCCCATTGCTCCGCATTTTGCCGAGGAAATGTGGCAAATATTAGGGAATAAAGAGAGTATTTGTAAGGCAGGTTGGCCTAAATATGACCCGGCAATGCTGGTAGAAGATGTAGTCACTGTGGTTGTCCAAGTAAATGGTAAGCTGCGTTCCAAAGTCGATGTTCCCGCTGATATAGCAGAAGATAAGTTAAAAGAATTAGTCCTTTCCGATGAGAAGCTTTTGCCCTGGATAGAGGGTAAGCTCATCCGTAACTTCGTCATCGTCCCCAAGAAGCTCGTCAATATCGTAATATAATCCACCAAAATTTAGTCTTCTATTTTTGCGGGTCCTGCCTGCTGATCCACCCCGCCGTGCTCACTTTGTTGCGCGCGGCAGGGGCCCCGTCTCAGCAGTCACCCGCAAAAATAGCTAGAAATCTTTGTTAGATTTTACTACCTTGTTCGTCTATTAGTAGTAGAGGGAGGTAAGTATGCTTAATTTGACTAGCGAAGAGAGGAAGGTATTAATTTTTCTGATGGGCGTTGCCCTAGTTGGGGTGGGGACGAGTTTTGCCGTAAAAGTATTTGCGCCGGTAAAGAGCATCGCTCGCCTGGACGACGATTTCGGCAAGACTGACCTGAATTCGGCAGATATTGACCTGCTTAAGAGTGTTCCGGGGATCGGCGAGAAATTGGCTCAGCGTATCGTGGACCTTAGATACGAGAGGGCCGGTTTCAGTGATCTTGAACAGATAAAAGAGATCAAGGGCATCACCTCCGGCAAATTCAATAAAATGAAGAATTATTTAGTAGTGCGCTGATGGGCTATCCGCTTGTCTGGATAACCGCATTCTTCTGTGCGGGCATAGTTTTCGCAAGGTGTTTTGCCATTAATTTCTGGTTAGTTTTAGCGCTTGCAGCCATTGTTTTGTTTCTAGGCGCTATATTAATTGAGCGCAAAGGTACCTTCCCAATTATTCTGCTGGCTATTTCAGCCCTAACCGGCATGCTTATTTTTAGAAATTCTCAAGCCCTGCCTAAATGCCACATTTCTAATTTTGTTTATTTTAAAAGTAACGGTTTTTGCGCTGTCTTTGGCACTATTGATAGCCAGCCGGAAATTAAGGGTGATTCAGCGACTTTTGTTTTCAACGCCAAAGAGCTGCATTTGAGGGATTCAGGTTATCTGTGCTCAGGTAAAATCCTTGTTCATGCGAAGGGGGCGAAAGATTTATATTGTATAGAAAAGTTGATCTTAAAAGGCTATTTGTACCCCGTGCCTGAGCCACAGCAATTCAGGAGGGATTATTTAAAAGAGCAGGGGATTTACTGCATCATGCGCGTTGATTCAGGAAATATGGCTTTGGCGCGAGAAGCAGACAGGGGGTTCTCGTTTACAAGATTCATTTTATCTTTGAAATCAAAAATGCTTGAAATAATCAATAAATATATGCCGCCTATCCCGGCGAGCGTTCTGGAGGCGATGGTCTTGGGAGAGAAGAAGAATATCCCCCGGATAATTTATGACTCGATGGTTAAAACCGGCACAGTGCATATATTGGTAGTGAGCGGTTTTAATGTGGGGATCGTAATTTTCATCGTGACACTTTTCTTGAAATTACTCCGTCTGCCGCGAAGGGCCCGTTTTATCGTCGCAATACCCTGTTCGATCATATATTGCCTGCTTACCGGAGCCTCGACGCCGGTGGTGCGGGCGACGGTAATGGGGATTTTCTTTTTAGCCGCCTATTTTATCAAAAGAGAGCCGGATATTTATAATTCTTTGAGCCTGGCCGCCCTTTTTATCTTATCTATCAGCCCCAATCAGCTGTTTAATATCGGATTCCAGCTTTCTTTTGCCAGCGTCATCTCTATAGTTTACCTATATCCAAAGCTAAAAAAAGCTTTCCGGCTCGACGCTTTAAAAAACAGATTTCTTAACTTTTTAGCTGAGGGAAGCGCGGTTTCCCTCTCCGCCTGGGTGGGCACTAGCGGTTTTATCGCCTATTATTTTAGGATTATCTCTCCTGTGACTATCTTAGCTAATTTATTCATTGTGCCCTTAGCCACTTTTATCACCTTATGCGGCATCTGCCTTATTTTTGCTGGCCTGATCAGCCCACCGCTTGCCCCGTATTTCGCCTCAACAAGTGAGTTGGCAGTCACGCTTCTGGTGAGGCTCAATTTGTTCTTGAGCAGCCTACCCTGCGCCTATTACCGCCTGTCTTAAGGGTGAGATTTCCTGGTTTTTCTTTGCAAAATATGGTATACTTACTCCTAAATATTGGGAGGTAGGCATGTTCCATAAGAAATGGATAACAGGATTGTTTGTTTTAGCGCTTTTACTTACCGGCTACGGCGATATTCTTGCTGATGATTCAGAAGCCTTTGTCCTTGCACCCGGGCAGACTATCGTCCTTGGCCCGGGAGAAGAGCTTGTTATAGGCGGTAGTTTTCCTCTGCAACAAGGCGGCCCAAAGATAAATATGTATAGGGAAAATCGTCCCTCCGAAATTATCATAGGGCCGTCACAGATGATCCCGATGTTACCTGTCTCTGGTAGAATTGAAAATCAAGTATCAGGCTCAATACCAGGCCCATTAAATACACAGAGCCGGCCTGATCAAAGACAGCTGGGAGCGGCATTTGAAACTGTGACTTCCCTGCAGGCTGTTTTACCTCCGGGAAGCGCCTTATTATCGGCAAATACGATAACGGTAAAAGGCGTAGCTTTGGCCCGAATTCAGGATGTGTCTACAGCGATGAATTTGGAAGGCTGTGAAAAAGCGGCTCAAGCGGTCAGGGATCAGGAGGGCAACATACGGCTTACTAATTAAGCCACGATTTCCTGATCAGTATCAGAAATAAAGGAAAGCCGTTATAACCCTATGCAAATATAATAATTGCATGGGGTTTTTTATGCGCAATGGTGGATTGACAAATCTTTCTCCTTATGCTACCATTTATCTTAATATGCGACGGATTATTATCTTGATTTTGGCTTGTATTTGGGTTGTATCTGTAAGCCCCGCTTACGCTTACTGGATTTGGACTCCTAAGACCGGGAAATGGGTAAATCCCAAAACCATGGTCAAGCCCACCCCTAAGGAACAGTATGACTATGCTATGGAGTTCTACAACCTTAAAAAATATGACGAAGCCATCCGCGAGTTCAAAAAGCTGATCAAGGCATACCCTAAATCCTTTGAAGCCTCGGAAAGCCAGTTTTACATGGGCCGCTCGGAGGAAGAAAAAAATAACCTATACGAAGCCTTCCTTGCTTATCAGAAAGTCGTGGATAAATATCCTTTTTCCGAGCGGATCAAGGATATTATCGATCGCGAATATAAGATCGGCGAAATCTTTATGTCCGGAGAGAAACGTAAGGCTCTGGGTGTGCCTCTGCCGGTTGAAAATCCCTCAATAGAAATTTTTGCCAAAGTCGTTGAGAACTCTACCTACGGGCCCATTGCGCCCAAGGCGCAATATAAGTTAGGCCTGGTTTTAAAGGGCCTTGAGCGCTTTGATGAGTCAGAGGAAGCCTTTAACAAGGTGGTGACGAATTACCCTGACAGCGAATGGGTGGAGCCGGCGAAATTCCAGATCGCTTCCTGCCGCGCCGCCCTTTCCCGCGGCCCGGAATATGATTCCGGTTCCGCCAATGAGGCAAAGGAGAAGTTCGAGTCCTTCCTTAAAGACCACCCCGATGCCGTCCTTTCCAAAGAAGCAGAGCAGAATATAAGCAAGTTAAGGGAAAAAGAGGCGGCAAGCAATTACAATATCGCCCTTTTTTACGAAAAACAGAAAGCCTACCAGTCCGCAAGGATCTATTATAATGAAGTCGTCGATAAATACTCTGACAGCAACTGGGTTACCAAGGCGCAGGAAAAGCTGAGGGCGCTGGATAAATTGGAGAAGAAAAAATGAAGCTGCAAAAAATATTTTTACTGATATTTGCCTTAACTTTTTCCGGCTGCGGTTATACCTCCCGGTCTATGATCTCCGATAAGTACCGCACCATTTACGTTCCCCCCTTTAGCAATAGTATCGATATCACGATGCAGGGAGACGCCGGAAATAAATACCAGCTTTACCGGCCGAATATGGAATCTGAGGTCACCCGGGCCGTGAGCAACCGCTATCTTTTTGACGGAAACCTTAAGCCCGTGAAAGAGGAAACGGCGACCCTGACCTTAAGGGGCGAGCTGGCGCAATTCCGCAAGGACCCCCTGCGTTACGCCGACAATAGCGACGATGTCACTGAATACCGCGTGAATATCGTAGTAAATTTACAGATGTGGGATAATACCGGCCCCGAGAAGCAGCTGCTTTGGGAAGAAAAAGGATTTACCGGAGAGACCAGCTATTTTGTAACCGGCCCCAACGCCATCTCCGAAGAGCAGGCGATAAACAATTCCATAACCGATCTTGCCCGCCGCATAGTCGAACGCACTGTTGATCAGTGGTAAGTTAGATGGTCTATATATTCATTGGCACCGATACCCTCACCAAAGACGCCCACATAAGAAAGCTAAAAGAACAAATCCTGTCCAGGCCCACCGAGCAGTTTAATCTGGATATCCTGTATTCGCGCGACCTGACCTTAAAACTCCTGCAGGAAAAACTCTCTACCCTTGCGGTAAAAAGCGCAAAGCGGCTCGTGATCATTAAAAATGCAGAGGACCTAAAAGACGAAGTCAGGGAATTCTTGGGTAAGTATGTCAGGAAGCCGTATCCGCAGATTGAAATGATTTTAGATTTAAATGAGCTGGATAAGAAAGACGTTTTTATCAAAGAAATTTCGCGCTACGCCAAGACCCTGCGTTTTAAAGAGGCGGTGCATCCGGACACCTTCACCTTAAGCCGTTCCATCGAAATGAAAAGGGCGGATAACGCTTTAAGGATCCTCAGCGATCTTTTAAAGGAGGGCCAGAGGCCGGAGATGATCTTAGGGGGGCTGCGCTATGTCTGGGAGAAGGACACTGCGCAGTACCTGGAAAAAAGAAAAAGGCTTAAAGCCCTGCTTAATTGCGATATTGAAATTAAAACAGGAAAACTTAAGCCTTTATTTGCACTTGAGAAACTTGTGATCAGCCTATGCGTTCTTAGATAGGCGTTTGGCCAGGCGCGATTTTTTGCGGTTTGCGGTTGCCTGGTGGATTACGCGTTTTTTTGCCGCCTTGTCCAGCTCTGAAAATGCCTTCTGAAGCAGCGCCTTGGCTTCGGTGAGGTTCTTGGCACTCATCAGCTGTTGGAATTTCTTGATAGTTTTCTTCAGCTGCTGCTTGATCTTTAAGTTACGCAAATGTTTTTTCTTGTCAGCGCGGGTCTTTTTTATTGATGTTTTTCTTCTAGGCATGGTTTATTCTCCTTTGTGTTCAATAAATTAGCATAATTAACCCTCTATGTCAACAAACAAATCCGTAGCCAAGTCCGCCACAATCATCAGTTTTGCCACCTTTATCTCACGCATCTTGGGATTCATCCGGGACGTGGTCATTGCCCGGCTTTTCGGCGTCTATACTATTGCGCAGGCATTTGTCATAGCTTTTCGCATCCCTAATCTTTTACGCGATTTTGTCGGTGAAGGGGCGACCAATGCCGCATTTGTCCCGGTGTTTAGCGAATATCAGCACAAGCACAGCAAAGAAGAATTCTGGGAGCTGGCAAATGTGGTGTTGAATTTGCTTTTGGTTATCCTTTCCCTGATCACGCTTCTTGGAGTTATTTTCTCACCTGTTATCGTGCGCCTGATTGCTCCGGGCTTTGTGGAGTCGCCTGAGAAATTCTGGGCGACAGTAGAGCTTAACCGCTATATCTTTCCTTATATTCTCTTAATCAGCCTGGCCGCGTATTCCATGGGGCTGCTTAATTCCCTCAAGCATTTTGCTGTTCCCGCTTTTGCGCCCTGCCTTTTGAATATTTCTATAATCGTTTTTGCGCTTTTGTTCGGAGAAGGAATAAAGGGTCTGGCTTTAGGCGTTCTGGTGGGCGGGGTTTTACAGCTTGCGCTGCAAATACCGGTGCTTTACCAAAAGGGTTTCCGATTTAGGATCCCTAAGACCTTTAATCATCCCGGAGCAAAGACTATAGGCAAGCTGATGCTTCCGCGGGTCTTAAGTACCAGTATTTATCAGCTGAATAATTTTGTGGATTCGATATTTGGGTCGCTCTCCTTTATCGTAGGCGAGGGCGGTGTGGCGGTATTATATTTTTCTTATCGGTTGATTCAGTTCCCCCTCGGAATTTTCAGCACGGCACTCTCCCAGGCGATCCTGCCGACATTTTCTCAGCAGGCCCTGGAAGAAAGCCACGTCAATTTGAAGAAGACGCTTTCCTGGGGCCTGCGCGCCACGTTTTTTGTGATGATCCCGGCGTCAGTAGCGTTTATAGTTTTAGCCAGGCCCATAGTCACTACGCTTTTTGGCGGCGGAAAGTTTGACGCGTATTCTGCCCGGCTTACTGCCAGCGCCTTATTATTCTATAGCGTAGGATTATTTGCTTATGGCGGAACGCGCATTCTGCAATCCTGCTTTTTCTCGCTCAAAGACACGGTCACGCCTACCAAGATTTCAGCCCTTGCCCTGGTGATGAATATAATTTTGTGCGCTGCCTTGATGTTTCCCCTCAAAATCGCAGGCATTGCCTTGGCAACTTCGATTTCGGGGATCATTTCATTTATCGTGCTTTCCATTCTTTTAGAAAAGAGAATAGGGGATTTCGGGAATAAGAAGATTTTAATTTCTAGCCTGCGTATACTTGCGGCGAGCATAGGCATGGGATTAGCTTGTTATTTTCTTACGCATTGGCTCGTCGGTATGAATAAATATATCGCGCTCTGTCTTGAGGTCATCTGCGGAGGTTTGGCTTATATCTTGTTCTGTATAATTTTTAAGGTTTCAGAGATGCGGGAGCTGTGGAACTGGGTGGCTAAGCGTAAAAGGTAACACTGAGCATTTCGCTCATGGCGGGTGGGCTTGTCTTGTTTCTCGCGGGGGCGCTCGTTTTGCCCCTGCGAGGCAAAACTTCGCTCGGCCTGCGGACCTCGCCTGACCGCCGAAGGCGGGCGCCATGCTCGCTCGGTTCCTCGGACGCCCCGCTCGAAATCAATCCAAGCCTCCCGCCAGCTGAAGGGATGCGTCTATAAGGTTTAGCGGGTGACTACCGAGACGGGGACCCCGCCGCGCGCAGCGGAAGGGCCCCACTGGGGGATGGGTGGAGCGAGCACGGCGGGGTGGATCGGTAGGCAGGACCCGCTAAACAATAGTACGGATAGCTCTTAGCGAGAAAACCGTTAGAGGTAGCTAAAATTAGATTATGAACGGTTTACGAGACAAAATAGCGAAGATGCCGGATGCGCCGGGCGTGTATTTGATGAAAGACGCCCAGGACAAGATTATTTATGTAGGTAAGGCTAAGTCGCTTAAGAAACGGCTGATGACGTATCTGGGGCGGGATCTGGCGACCAAGACGCTGATCCAGATGAGAAGCGTGGCCGATATTGAGGTCCAACTTTGCCCGACCGAAGGCTTAGCGCTGCTTTTAGAAGCTGCGCTTATTCATAGGCATAAGCCAAAATACAACATATCGCTGCGTGATGACAAAAGCTTCCCATTAATAAAGATCACTAACGAAGATTTCCCCGCTATTTATGTGACGCGAAAGATTGAGCCTGACGCAAGCAGGTATCTGGGCCCCTATACCAGCGCGAATTTGCTGCGCGAGGCTTTAAAGATAATCCGCCGCAGTTTTCCCGTCCGTTCCTGCAGAATCTTACCGGACAAGGCCTGTCTTTATTACCGGGTGAATTTATGCCCCGCCCCATGCATCGGAAAAATCAGCAAAAAAGATTACGCGAATATAATCGAGAATATCAGCCTGATCCTGGAAGGCAAAACCGATACCCTGATAAAGAAGCTGACCGGCGAAATGAAGCATTTCGCCGAAAATAAAGAATTTGAGAAAGCCGCGGCAGCGCGCGACCAGATTAGCACCTTAAGCGCGCTTTCCTCGATACGCCCGGGCTATAGCAGTAGCGATGAAATGCAGGACCTGAAGGATCTGCTGCAGCTGGGCAAGCTCCCTGAGCGTATCGAATGTTTTGATATCGCCAATATTTCCGGTAAAGAAGCCACCGGGTCTATGGTCAGTTTTTGGAAGGCAAAGCCCGATAAGAATAATTACCGCCGTTTCAAGATTAAGACCGTGAACGCGGTCGATGATTACGCGATGATGCAGGAGGTAGTGCGAAGGCGCTATACACGCGTCATTGAACAAAAATTACCTAAGCCGGATCTGATCCTTATTGACGGCGGCAAGGGCCATCTGATGACCGCGGCAAAGGTGCTTTTGGGTTTTGGCCTGCCTATCCCCTTAGCCAGTATTGCTAAGGAAGAAGAAAATATTTATCTGCTGGGTAAGCCCAATCCGATCCAATTAAAATCTGACACCCCGGCCCTGAACCTGATCCGCCGGGTGCGCGATGAGGCGCACCGCTTTGCGCAGAAATATCACCACCTGCTGCATAGGAAAAAGATAATAGGCAAATGACGCCTTTCGCTATCAAGGTCTATAAGATAGTTTCAAATATTCCGATCGGCCAAGTGCGTAGCTACAAATGGGTGGCGAAAAAAGCGGGCAGGCCCGGTGCCTTTCGGGCAGTAGGCAATATATTAAACAAGAACCCCTGGCCGGTAATCATCCCGTGCCACCGCGTGGTGAAAAGCGATAATGATTTAGGCGGATATGTTTTCGGCCTTAAAAAGAAAAAGGCGCTCCTGGAATTAGAAAGAAAGATTTGGGCATGTCTGGCGAACAGAGAATAAGGGCATTTTTATTTTACTTAAGCCTGGTTTGCTTTTGCGCGGGCCTGCCATTTATTCTTTCTTTTGCCTTAGGGTATAAATTTAATCCTACTGAAAAAAAGAAATAAATGTTATAATATAGTCCTAAGTTGTGAGGGTGTGTTGTGAGTTGTGGGTCGAGGGTGAGGGTGTGGGTTGGTTTTAACTCAACCCCAACCCCATCCCCGGCTCACTACCCACAACCCACCCTCACAACTACATTTTCGGAGGTTATATGAAAATAAAAGAACTACTTAAGGAAATGGTCGCAAAGAACGCTTCTGATTTATTTTTCCGCGCTGGGGGTATACCGCGCCTGAGAGTCGACGGATTGGTGATCCCCATGTCTGATGTTGCTTTAAGCGTTGACGACGTGATGGCGGCAAGCGAAGAATTGATGACGTCCAAGCAAAGAGAGATCTTTAAGGCTAACATGGACGTCGATTTTGCCTATTATTTTGAGGGCTTGGATAGAAGGTTCCGCGTGAGCATATTCATGCAGCGCAACTGGCCTTCCATTGTCATCAGGAATATTCCCAATGTTATCCAGAGTTTCGATGATTTACAGCTGCCCTCGGAAGTGCTTAAAAAGCTATCTATGGAGAAAAGAGGGTTGATCCTGCTTACCGGGACCATGGGAAGCGGTAAATCCACGACCATTGCCAGCATGATCGAGTATATCAACAACAATTGCAATAAGCATATCCTTACCGTAGAAGAGCCCATTGAATATACATTCAAGGATAAAAAATCCCTGATCAACCAGCGGGAGTTGGGGTTGGATGTCTCTTCCTATCGCGCCGCTTTAAAAGCTTTTACTTTGCAAAGCCCCGACGTGATTTTTATCGGCAATATACGCGATCACGATACCATGGATGCTGCCATAACCGCTGCGGAAACCGGAGTCCTGGTCTTAAGCACCCTGCATACCGTGAACGCCAGCCAAAGCGTGGAGAGGATCGTTAATTTTTTCCCCCCGCATCAGCATCAGGAGATCAAAAATCAGTTAGCCAGCATCTTAAAAGGAGTCATTTCTTTGCGTCTCATACCGACGAAAAACGCAGGCGGCCGCCTGCCTGCTTATGAAGCGATGCTTTTGACCCCGACCATCAGCCGCCTGATCAGGGAAGGGAAAGTTTCGGAGATGCAGCAATATATCGAGGATGGCGAGGTTTTCGGGATGTGTTCATTTAACCAGTCATTGTTGAAGCTGGTCCGGCAAGGAAAAATCAGCGAAGAAGAGGCAGTAGGCTTCGCGGATAACCGCGATGAATTTATGCTTGCGCTTAAGGGTATACGCAGGGCTTAAAGGAGACTTATATGCTAGAAGATATTCAGTCAAAACTTTCATTGATCGAGGCGCGCCTCCAGCAGCTCAGGGGGTATCTTTGACATTGATAATAAAAAGAAGCTGATCAATGACCTCTCCTCGCAAATGTCCACGGCGGGGTTCTGGGGTAATTCCGAACAATCCACCAAAGTCATAAAAGAGCTGAAAAGTCTAAAAAACAGCGTTGAGCCGTGGGAGGCAGCCTGTAATAAGCATCAGGAATTACAGGAGCTCGCCGCGATAATTAAACCCGAAGAAAATGAATTAATCGCGGATTTAATCCGCAACATTGATATCC
>Ga0315291_10011218_pt1 | contig 10937 bp, 6 predicted proteins | sample YL17G12_20_MG_FD_203070 | JGI IMG/M metagenome (GOLD analysis project Ga0315291, IMG submission 203070) | Sediment microbial communities from Yellowstone Lake, YNP, Wyoming, USA - YL17G12_20 | ecosystem: Environmental > Aquatic > Freshwater > Lake > Sediment | place: USA: Wyoming | collected... | reverse complement strand
TTGGGCGGCCGCGATGCTTTCGCACCGCCGGAGGATTTGCCGGTCTTCTTGCCGCCCTTGCCTTCCTGGCCCGGCATGGGCTTGGTGTTTCGGCACTTCGGGTAGGCCGAGCACCCGAGGAACGGCCCTCGTCGGCTTCGGCGGACGACCATCTCGGCCCCGCACTTTTCGCAGGTTTCGCCCGTCGGCTCGGGCTTCTGGGGATTGCCTTCGGCGTCGCAGGGGAGGGTGGATCGGCACTTCGGGAAGTTCTCGCACCCCAGGAACGGTTCGCCGCGCTTGTTCGAGCGCAGCATCATCCGACCGCCGCACTTCTCGCACTTGTGCTCGGTGGCCTTCGGCTCGGGCCGCGGCTCGCCGTTCTCGTCCAGCGGCCGCGTGACTTTGCACTCCGGGTAGCCGCTGCATCCCAGGAACGGCCCGCGCTTCGACCATCGCTTCAGGAGCGGCTTGCCGCACTCGGGGCACGGCCCGGCGTCTTCATGCACGTCGTTCTTGGCGCTCGTCATTTCTTCCCCCGCTTTCGCCAGGGCCTCGGAGAACGGTTCCCAGAACTCCCGGACGACCTGGAGCGATTCTACCTTCGCCTCTTCCACCTCGTCCAGTTCTTCTTCCATGTGGCTGGTGAACTTGACGTCCATGATCTTGGGGAAGTGGGCGACGAGTTTGTCCGTGACGACCTCCCCGAGCGCGGTCGCGAAGAATCGGCGCTCGCGCTGCTGGACGTATCCCCGGTCCTGGATCGTCGAGATGATCGGGGCGTACGTCGAGGGCCGGCCGATGCCCAGCGTCTCCAGGCGCCGCACGAGCGTTGCCTCCGAGTAGCGCGGCGGGGGCTGCGTCGAGTGCTGCGTCTCCTCCAAGGCCTTCAGGTCCAGCGCGTCGCCTTGGGCGATCGGGGGCAACTGCTGCTCGTCCTTCGCCAGCCGTACGCCCGTGACGCGCGTGTGGCCGTCGTACACCAGCACGCGCCCGCGCGCCTTGAAGAGGCCGCGCACGCCGCCGCCCTCGGCCTCGATCTCGGCCTCGGTCACGTCCCAGAGGGCGGGCTTCATCTGGCTTGCTGTGAAACGGTTCCAGATAAGTTCATACAGCCGCGCCTCGTCGCGCTCCAGGTGCTTGTGCACCTCCTCCGGCGTCCGCGCCACGTCGGTCGGCCGGATCGCCTCGTGCGCCTCCTGCGCCCGGTCGCGCGACTTGTAGACGGGCGGCCGCTCCGGCAGATACTCCTGGCCGAACGTCTTCGCAATGAGGTCGCTCGCCGCCGCCTGGGCGCTCGGCGCAATGTGACGCGAATCCGTCCGCATGTACGTGATGAGCGCGACCGACCCCTCCGGCCCGAGGTCCACGCCCTGGTACAGCCGCTGCGCCAGCATCATCGTCTTCTTGGCGCTGAACCGCAGGTCCGTGCTCGCCGCCCGCTGAAGGTCGCTCGTGATGAAGGGCGGGGGAGGCCGGTCCGTTGTCCGCCGCTTCTCGGCCTTCAGCACCCGGTACGCCGCCTCGCGCAGCGCCGCCCCGATGCGCCGGGCGTCGGCTTCGGCGTGGGGGCGGAACTTCACGCCGTCCACCTCCGACAAGAGCGCCTTGAACGTCTCCGCTCGGCCGTGCGGAGAGAGCGTTGCCGTAATCCGCCAGAACTCTTCGGGCTTGAACGCCCGGATCTCGCGTTCGCGCTCGACGATCAGGCGCACCGCCACGCTCTGCACCCGCCCCGCCGACAGGCCCTTCGCCACCTTCTTCCACAGCAGCGGGCTGAGTTTGTACCCCACCAGCCGGTCCAGGATCCGCCGCGCCTCCTGGGCCGACACCTTGTTCATATTGATGCGGCCGGGGTCGGCGAACGCCTCCTGGATCGCCCCGCGCGTGATCTCGTTGAAGACGACGCGTTTGACCTCGGCCGGGTCGAGGCCGAGCGCCTCGCACAGATGCCACGCGATCGCCTCGCCCTCGCGGTCGAGGTCCGTGGCCATGTACACCTCGCTCGCGCCGGCGGCGGCTTTCCGCAGCGCGGCGACGGTCTTCGTCTTGCCTGCCAGGAGCGTGTACGTCGGGCGGAAATCGTTCTCGATGTCCACGCCGAGTTTTTTCGGCGGCAGATCGCGCACGTGGCCCATCGAGGCCTGGACGCGGAAGTCCTTGCCCAGGTAGCGCTCGATCGTCTTGGCCTTCGCGGGGCTCTCGACGATGACCAGGTTCTTCGCCACGCCCTTCTCCGTGCGCACGAGCGAAAGTGGCTTGCCCTAATACAGTCGGCTCCGGCCGCTGTCAAGGTGCAGCCTTTCTCGGCGCGCCGGGCCGGGCGGCGACGCCGAGCGGAATGCCTTGAACCGTTCGCCCCGTTCCGTTACGCTCGTCGGGGCCGAGGAAAGGACACGACATGAACTTCGAGAGGCTCATTGTCCGGAACCGCTCGTATCGCCGATTCGACCAGTCCAAGCCCGTGGAGCGCGAAACCCTGCGCTATCTGGTGGACATCGCGCGGCGGACGCCGAGCGGCATGAACCGCCAGCCCCTCAAGTACATCCTCCTCAATCACGCAGACGCGTGCGCGCGGCTCTTCCCGTATCTCGGCTGGGCGGCTGCCCTGAAGGACTGGCCCGGCCCGGCCGAGGGCGAGCGGCCCAGCGCCTACATCCTCGTCCTGCTCGACACCGACCTCGCCAAGGGTTCCGGGTGCGACCACGGCATCGCGTGCCAGTCCATGCTCCTGGCGGCCGTCGAGAAGCGCCTGGGCGGGTGCATGATCGGAACGGTCCAGCGCGACGGCGTGCGCAAGGAGTTCGGCATCCCCGAGCGGTACGAGATCCTCCTGGTCGTCGCGCTCGGCGTCCCGGCGGAGAAATGCGTTCTGGAGGAAGCCGGGCCCGACGCCGGCACCGACTACTACCGCACGCCGGACGGCGTGCACCACGTTCCCAAGCGGCCGCTCGACGAGGTGATCCTCGAACTGTGAGGCCCACTCCGAAAAGGAGACCGACATGTTGAACCGCATCGCTCCGGCCCTCGCGGTCTGCATGCTGTGTGCCGCGCCTTGCGGCGCCGGGCGAATCGTTTTCCCCGACGACCCGCGGGCCGTCATCAACGTCCAGCGCGACTGCGGCGCCGTGGGCGACGGCGCGGCCGACGACACCGTCGCACTCCAGGCCGCCATCGAACGCGCCGCCGGCCAGGACCACTCGCGCTTCATCTATCTGCCTGCCGGCACGTACCGCATCACGCGGACGCTCATCCTCAAACCGCCCGGCGAGGGCAAGGAAGGGTCCATGGTCGGCCCGTGGCTCTGGGGCGAGGATCGGGATAAGACCGTCATCCGACTCGCCGACTCCTCCGAGGGCTTCGGCGACCCGGCGAATCCTCGCGAGGCGATTCGCGGCGTCTCGCGCCCCGACGGCGCACGTATGAACGCCGACTTCTTCGACCGCACCATCGTCAACCTCACCATCGACACCGGCAACAACCCCGGCGCCGTCGGCATCAAGTTCTACAGCAACAATACGGGTATTATGCGAGACATCTTGATTCGTGGCAACGGCGTGTGCGGCCTCGACCTCGGGGTTAACGACCAGAACGGCCCGTGCCTCGTCCAGGACGTCGAGATCGAGGGGTTCGCGGTCGGCGTGCGGACCGGCTGCCTCATCAACAGCCAGACGCTCTCTCGCATCACCGTCCGCGGGGCGCGCGAGGCGGGGCTGGTCGCCCGCGGCCAGGTGCTCGCCGTCGAGGGGCTCCACGTCGCCGGCGCGCCCCTGGGCGTCGAGTGCGGCGACAAGGCGGTCCTAGCCCTCGTGGACTCGCGCCTCGAAGGGCAGGGTGCCGCCGGACCCGCCATCAGGGTGGACCGCGGCACGCTCTATGCCGCGCGCATCGAGACGGCGGGCTTCGCCTCGGCCGTCGCAGGCGGCGACGGCGGTGGCGTCGTTGGGCCGAACCTCCAGGAGTACACCTCCGGCGCCGTGCATGCGCTCGGGCCGAACGCCCCGAAGGCGGGCCTCGGCCTCCAGGCCCCGCGCGAGCCCGTCCTCGCCTATCCGACGGACCCGAAGCAGTGGGTCTGCGCGAACGATTTTGGGGCCGTCGCCGGCGACCAGGACGACGACGCCCCCGCCTTCCAGAAGGCGATTGACGAGGCCGCCCGCAAAGGCGCGACCACCGTTTACATTCTCGGCGGGAAGCGCGGCGACCCGAACTGGTATCACATGAAGCAGGATGTGAAAGTGCACGGCTCGGTCGAGCGCGTGATGGGGTTCGGCTTCGTGCGGATCCTTGGCGGCTCCAGCAAGGAGCCGAACTACCCGGAGAACCTGGCGAAATTTGTCGTGGCCGACGACCCCGCCGGCCCCAAGACCGTCTTCTTCGAGCATCTGCACGTCTTCTCGCCCTGGCCGAGTTTCGGCGTCGAGGCCCGCTCGCCCGCCCGGACCGTCGTCCTGCAAAGCATGGGCGGCACGCCCATCGTCCGCCGCGGCGCGACCGCCTTCCTGACCAACTGCGTCGGCCACCTCTACCAGGAGCCGGGCTCCACCGTCTGGGCACGACAGTGGAACACCGAGCGCGGGCCCGAGCAGGTCCGCGTCAACACGCGGAACGACGGCGGGACGCTGTGGATCCTCGGCATGAAGACCGAGGCCGTCAGCACCAAGGTTGAGACCCTGGGCGGCGGGAAGACGGAAGTGCTCGGCGTCCTCAACTACAATTGCACCGGCGTCAAAGACGACACGCCCTTCTTCCGCGTCCAGGACGGGGCGTTGGCGGTCGCCGCCTACCGCGAGGTTTGTTTCGTCGGCGCGTGGTGGAAGGTCCCCGTCCTGGCCGTCCTCGGCGGCGAGGAGTTCCGCCAGCCCCAGCAAGCCTGGCAGACCTGGAGCCTGCTGTGCGCCGGCCCGTAGAAAATAGAGAAAATAGGGACCGTCACCTATTTTCGCTCCGGAAATAGGTGACGGTCCCTATTTTTTCCCCCGCCTTTATTTGAAGGAGGCGACCGTGACGCCGCGGCCGCCTTCGCCGCGCTCCCCAAATCGGAAACTCTCGACCAGCGGGAACTCCTTCAGAAACTCGTGGACCATCTGCTGAAGCGCGCCCGTCCCGTGGCCGTGGATGATCCGCACGCTCCCCAGGCCCGCCATGTACGCCTCGTGCAGGTACGTTTCGAGGTGGCGGCGGGCCTCGTCATAGCGTTCGCCCCTGAGGCTCACTTCCGGCGCGACCGCCGAAGGGCGGGGCAGAATCGTCCGCCCGGCGGTCGGCGGCGCGGGGGAGGCGTCGTGCGGCTCTTCGAGGGCGGAGACCTCCACCTCGATTTCCGCGCCGCGCGCCTCGACCGTCGCCTTGCTGCGCCTCCGGTCCACGCGCACCACCGTCGCGTCGCACTGCATGGGGGCGACCCAGACGTGCCGGCCCTCCACCAACTCCTCCGGCGCGATGGGCCGGCGCGGACGGGCCGAAAGTTCTGCCGACTTCTGCTTGAGCGTCTTGCGTTTTTCTTCGACGCGTCGCCTGAGGTCGCGCGCCTCCTCGACCTTCGCTCCGGCCTGCCGCGCCTCCTGGAGCGTCTGGTCCATCTGGCGGCGGGTGTTCTCGACCAGGCGCCGGGCCTCGTCGGCCGCCTGCCGCAGCGCCTCCTTGCGGCTGCGCTTAAGGTCCGCCAGTTGCTTGGAGAGTTCCTCGCGCGCCTTTTCGGCGATCTCGCGGTCGCGCCGGGCGGCGGCGGCCTCGGCCTCGGCCTTCTTCAGCGCCGCCGTCAGCCGCGCGAGCAGGCCTTCCATCTCAATCGCCCCGGAATCGAGGAGCCCTTCGGCGGCCTGGAGCACCTCGGCCGGCAGCCCCAGCCGCCGCGCGATGCGAATCGCGTGGCTCGCGCCCGGCTGACCGAGGATGAGCCGGTACGTCGGCGCGAGGGTCTCCGGGTCGAACTCGACGGCCGCGTTCTCCATCCCCGCCTGCTCGTGGACGAAGCCTTTGACCTGCCCGAGGTGGGTCGTGACGACGGTCATGGCGCCCCTGGAGTGGAGCGATTGAAGGACCGCGCAGGCGAGCGCGCCGCCCTCGACCGGGTCGGTCCCCGCGCCGATCTCATCCAGGAGCACGAGCGTTCCCTTGCCTCTGCCGGATGCTGCGCCGGCGCTCGCGAGAATTTCGCGCACGTGCTGCATGTGCCCCGTGAACGTCGAGAGGTTTGCCTCGATGGACTGTTCGTCGCCGATGTCCACGAGCACCTGCCGAAGGAGCGGCATGCGCGTCCCCTCGTCGGCGGGCACCGGGAGGCCGGCGTGGGCCATCAGGGCCACCAGTCCGATCGTCTTCAGGGCCACCGTCTTGCCGCCGGCGTTGGCGCCGGTGATGGCGACGGAGCGGACCGCGCCGCCGAGTTCGAAGTCGAGCGGGACGACCGCGCCGCCGCGCTCCGCCAGGGCCTCTTCGAGGATCGGGTGTCGGGCCTTGACGAGGACGAGCGTTCCGGAGTCGGCGACCTCGGGCCGCGTCATCCGCCGCTCGCGCGCATAGAGGGCGGCGGCCCGGACGAGGTCCAGTTCGACGAGCGCCGCGACGGTCGCGCGGAGAAGGTCCAGGTGGCCCCGCACGCGGGCCGTCAGCGCCCGCAGAATCCTCTGCACCTCGCGCTGCTCGTCGGCGGCGAGGCTCCGAAGTTCGTTGCCGAGCGCGACGATTTGCTGCGGCTCGACGAAGACGGTGGCCCCGGAGTCGGAGCGGTCGTGGATGATGCCGGGCACCTGGCCGCCCTGAACCGCCTGGACGGGGATGACGTACCGGCCGTTTCGGAGGGTGACGTAGTCGCCGGTGAGGAACGGTTTCAGGTCGGCCCCCTGGACCATTTTTTCGAGGCGCTCGCGGATGCGTTCCTGGACGGCGTGCATCTGGCGGCGGATGCGCGCAAGGTCCGGGCTGGCGCGGTCGGCCACGGTGCCGTCCGGCTCGATGGCGTCTTCGATGGCCTTGAGGATGTCCGGCTCGGGCGCCAGGTCGGCGGCGAGTTTCCGGAGGGCGGGCATCCGCTCGCGCGGGCCGTGGAAGGTCTTCTGGAGGTCGCGGGCGTTCCGCAGGATCGTCGCGACGGTCTGAAGGTCCGCGGGCGCGAGGGCGGCGTCCTCGATCGCCGCCCGGGCAAGGCCGTCCGACGGGTCGTCGAACGGTTCGACGGCGAAGGCGAGATCCTGCTCGAGCGCGTCCGCCGCTTCGCTGATGCGCATCGCGCGCGTCTCGATGGTCGCGCGGTCGGTGGTCGGCCTAATCGCCCGCGCCGCGTCCGCGCCCAGGGCGAGGCGCGTCCGCGCGGCAATGCGCTCCAGCACCTTGCCGAACTCCAGCCGCTCCAGCGTGTGAGCGTCCATGGCGGGTATCTTAGGCGGTTTCCCGCCCGATGCAACGGACGCTTTTTCGCTGGCGGGGGCGCTTCTGCCCGGTGCACAATGGCGGCGTCATCGGTGAAAGGGCACCCGTGAGCGCGCCCAGAAACCAGTATTTAATGATGTCCGACGATTGGCTTCTGGCCGCCTGCCGCATCGAAACCGGCACTTGGTAGAACCCAAGCCTGCGTCCCTTGGCGCAAAGGCCGAGTGAAAAAAGCAGGACGGTTAAGGGGACGACGATGCGACCGAGAATGACGGCGTTACTTGTGTTGATTGCCCTCGTTGTGGCTGGATGTGCCCATCCTGGGGATCCGCCCCTTGAGTTTGTGTACGACACCGGTTCAATGAGTTTCCTCAGCGCCGCGGTGCCCATCCCCGAGCATCGTATCTACGTTGTAGGCATGGCCGATTCTTCCTCGAGTACGCTCGACGAATTCTCCCTGTCCTGGACGAAACCGGATGCAGCGAGCGCGTGGGCCGCTCCGGATGAGGTGGAGGAACTAACAGCCCCTGACGGTCGCCAGGGACGCTTTATTACGAACAGGTTGCGAAGCGCTCGCGAGCCGGGTCTCACATCGATTACGATGGTTATCGCCGGAAAGGGCAAGGTGACTTGGATCACGACCTTTGGAAGAGCCGAAACCGTGAAGCGGCGCGCTCCCGAAATCAAGGCGTGGCTGCGCCAACACGCGGAGTGACGGCGACGTTTCCTTATACTGTTCTGGAACATGCGTTCCGTGTAGACGACAGACACTTTCTGTCCGGCCCGAGTGGTTTTTGCTGGTGAGGGCACGACATGACCAGGTGCCGTGATGCATGGTTGATTGGGATGGACGAAAAACTCCTGGCCGAGTGCACGGTTGAAACCTACCGCGCGAGCGGCCCGGGCGGCCAGCACCGCAATAAGCGCGACTCGGCGGTGCGCCTGACGCACGGGCCGACGGGCGTCCGCGCGACGGCGACGGAGCGGCGGAGCCAGCACGAGAATCGCCGCGTCGCCGTCCGGCGACTCCGCAAAGCGATCGCGCTCCAGAGCCGCGCGCCGGCCGACCCGTCCGCGCCGCCCGTCGGCGCGCCGGCCGCGGCGCTGACAGATGCGCGCTGGCCGCGACTGCGGCCCGAGAGCGAGGCCTGGCTCCTCGCGGCGGCGCACGTGCTGGACCGCCTCGCGGCGTCGGAGGGGAAGGTGAGCGACGTCGCCACCGGCCTTGGCGTCTCGACGGCGTCGCTGGGGAAGTTCCTCTCGCTGGACGCGGACCTCTGGCAGGAGGCGAACCGCCTCCGCCGGCAGTTCGGTCACGCGCCGCTTCGCCGCGGCTGAGAGGCTTTCTCAAGCCGACAGGAATAACCCCTTACCCCAACCCTCTCCCACAAGGGTGCTTTGTCGAAAAGATGCCTTTCGTAGCGCGGGGCCTTGTGCCCCGCGATGTTTGTGCGCGGGGGATGAACCCCCGCGCTACAGAAACTTCCTCCCGCGGCCTCTTTTCTACAAAGCACCACAAGGGGAGAGGGGGTCATGAGAAAGCGCGGCGGGTCAGGAGACCCGCCACCCTTTAGTTATGAAACTTCTTCGATGAATCAGGCGATCGCCGCGCGGATGGCGAGGCACTGCTCGAGCAGCGCCTCGAGGTCCTTAAGGCGCATCGAGTTGGGACCGTCGGACTTGGCCTTGTCCGGGTCGGGGTGAACTTCGAGGAAGAGGCCGTCGGCGCCGGCGGCGACGGCGGCGCGGGCGAGGAGGGCGGCATCGTCGCGGCTGCCGCCCGTCGCGGTCCCCAGGCCGCCCGGCGCCTGGGCGCTGTGGGTCGCGTCGAAGACGACCGGATGCCCCAGCGCCGCCAGATGCGCAAGGCCCGTCATGTCGGCGACGAGGCGGTTGTAGCCGAAACTGGTCCCGCGTTCCGTGACGAGGATATTTTTCGCCCCGGCCTCGCGGGCCTTTTCGACGACGGGTTTCATGTCCCACGGGGCGAGGAACTGGCCCTTCTTCAGGTTCACCGCCCGTCCCCGCCGCGCCGCCGACTCCACGAGGTCCGTCTGGCGGCAGAGGAATGCGGGGACCTGGAGGCAATCGAGCACCTTACCTGCGGCCTCGGCCTCGGCCGGCGAATGGACGTCGGAGAGGATCGGCAGGCCGAACTCCTCGCGCACGCGGGCCAGAATCGCCAGGCCTTTCTCGAGGCCGGGACCGCGGAAGGACTCTCCGGCCGTGCGGTTCGCCTTGTCGTAGGAGGCCTTGAAGACGAGCGGCACGTTCAGACGCTCGGCGACGGCCTTGGTGTGCTCGGCGATTCGCCGGCAGAGGTCCTCGGACTCGATGACGCAGGGCCCGGTGATGAGAAAGAGCCGCCGGCTGTCGAGCGTCAGGGCTCCGACCTTCGCCTGTCGGGTGGTCATCGTCGTCTCCTTCCGTCTTGGTTTCCGCGTGCCGGGCCTATTCATCGGCGCGCGGGTGCAGCAGCAATCGCACGGCCTGCGGGCGGAGGGTGTAGGTGATGGGCGTCGAGCCGATCGCGTCGCCGTCCGCCTGGACGGGCACCGGGCCGTCGGCGGAGGCGACCTCGACGCGGCGTCCGCGCTCGAGGCGGATGTCCGGGCACGCGATGTGCCGGCCGAGTTTCGTCGCCGCGTAGTGCCGAAGCATCGCCCACCGCGACCGCGTCTGGTAACAGACGACGTCCAGCAGTCCGTCGTCGGCCCGGGCCTGCGGGGCGACGCGCAGGTGGTCGGCGTACAGGGGCGTGTTGGCGACGACGACGATCCCCGCGTCCTCGGCGACGGTCCGCCCGTCCACCGTCACGCGAAGGCGCGGAAACCGGTAGCGCCACCACAGCCGCCCCACGGGCCCGTAGTAGGCGGCGCGGTCGATCGGCCCGCGCCGGCGCTCGTGGACGAGGCGCGTGACCTCGGCGTCGAAACCGACGCCCGAAAAGAGAACGAACGGGTGGCCGTCCGCCTCCCCCACGTCCAGCGCCACCGCCCGCCCGCGCTGCACCAGGTCCATGATCTCCCGCAGCGTCCCGGTGAGGTGGAACGTGCGGGCGAAGACGTTCTCCGTGCCGCTCGGAACGACGGCCACAGGCACCGGCCGGCCGACGAGGCCCGCGATGACCTCGCGGTGGGTCCCGTCGCCGCCGATGCTGACGACGCAATGGGCGCCGTCGGGGGTCTCGGCCGCCAGCCGCCGGGCGTCGCCGGGACCCTCTGTCCGAAGCACCTCGACCGGAAAGTGCCGCAGACGAAGGTGCGTCCCCAGCCGCGCCAGGAGCCCGTGGTCCTGGCCCCGGCCGGAGATTGGATTCACGATAATGCGCACCATGCCACGCGGCATGTTGGCGGCCTTTCCCGAAGGGGTCGGCCGAGATTATAGACGCCCGGCCGCCGGCCCTCCAACCAAAACCGTTTCACCTCCGCCGGGTTAAATGATATGATAGGCGGGTGTTGCTGAAGGGGAAGGAGCCTCCCATGAGTCGGACGATTCTTGGCTTGCTGGCGGTGAGCGTGGCGGCGATGGGAGCGGGGCGGGCGGTCTGGGCGGAATCGTCTTCGTCCAGGTCTCGCGTCGAGGTC
>Ga0315291_10011217_pt1 | contig 10937 bp, 14 predicted proteins | sample YL17G12_20_MG_FD_203070 | JGI IMG/M metagenome (GOLD analysis project Ga0315291, IMG submission 203070) | Sediment microbial communities from Yellowstone Lake, YNP, Wyoming, USA - YL17G12_20 | ecosystem: Environmental > Aquatic > Freshwater > Lake > Sediment | place: USA: Wyoming | collected... | reverse complement strand
GCTTCTTTATTTTTTTAATATATTCGGGTCGGAGTTCAGGCTCGAGAAGTTCTTTTTCATACTGTTGTGCCATTATATCGATTGCTTGGCTCTTATCTTTAAGACCATATTTTGCCTTAAGGATATTTAAAATTCTATTTGTATTTTCATCGATATTTATAATCGCCTGGACCATTAATTTCACCTTAATATAGTATTAATACGGCATGAATATAAATATTTTTTATTATACGAAGAAATATTTTTTAAAACAACTTCCACACCGTGATCTCATCGCTAGCGCTGTTTCCAGCATCACCATATGCTACCGCTTTTATCTTATGCCTAAATCTAAGCGGTGTTTTTTCATCCCACGTCCAGTTATAGGGCCCCTCCGTTAACGTTGTTTTTAATTTGTTGTCTATATAGAGTTCCACTCTAGATACACCTACGTTGTCTGCAGCGTTTGCCTCTATATCTATAGATCCTATTATCCGTGTTCTGAAGAGCAGCGGGAGTATCCGCTTATTAAAAATATATAGCGAATTTCCTTCAGGTTTGGTTATCTCTACGGTGGGGGAAGAATCATCAATATACACCGTTGTTTTTTTAATTTCCGATTGATTAAAACTATCTACAACTTTCAATCTAACGATGTATGTACCAACAGTTCCCCAAGACCATTTAATTGTTTTTCCATATCCGTCATCGTACAATCCATCGTTGTCCGTATCCCAGGAATAGTTATATGGTGGTAACCCCCCGGACGCTGAACCTGTCATATTTATTTTTTCGTTTTTTCCACCAAGATAATGATCTTTTAACTCTACAACAAGAGGATTATAATTATCTGATAGGCTGAACCAGAGTTTTGCATCGTTTTCATCCACATTTGTACTCCCATCCAGTTCTCCGTTTGCTACATACCAACTGCCGTCTAATTCGACTCCATCACTTTCATCTTCTATCAAAGTATCGTTTTTCAAGTCATATTTGAACTGGGCTATTCTACGTGCCGCATTACTGCTTATATCCGCCACATCGTCAGGTAGTATTGGGTCATGCTCCATCAGTTTAATTTTTAGAGTTACTATCGGTCCACTGACGTTAAATACATGGGTTTCGTCTACTTCCCAGGTGTATTCAGAATTCCATACAAACTTCCACCAGAAAAGTATTTTTTCATTATAGCCATTGTAATTGTACTCCGAATCAGTAGTGTTATCGCTTTCAGCGGTCACCATATAATACCATTCTGGTTTGTCATCTCCGGGGTCTATCGGATCAATTCTGGTTAGTTTATGTATATCAACGTTCAATACCGGTCTTGTAATCGGTACTCCGCCATCAAAAGCAGCATCTATTCTACCATACCCGTACTCTTCATCCCATCCTGCGGGCCCGAGATCATCAGCGGTATTAACTAATAAATCCCTTATTTGCTGATTCGTATAATCTGGATGCCGTGACAGCGCAAGTGCAGCAACACCAGCAACATGAGGACATGCCATGGACGTCCCACTGTAAAACTCATAACCACCATCTAGCACAGTAGATACAATTGTATCTCCAGGGGCCATAAGCTCCAAGTCTTCACCATAGTTACTCCAGCTAGTTCTTTTATCAGACCGATCCAGAGCGCCAACCGCTATAACAGAGTCATACGCTGCAGGATAAGAAATATGATTATCATAATCATTGCCGGAGGCGCCCACCAATATAACGCCTTTGCCCCAAGCATACTTACACGCATCTTCTATCGTTGAAGAAGGAGAAGAACTACCAAGACTCATACTAATAACATCTGCACCGTTATCCGCCGCATGTACAATACCATCAGCTACATCAGAAAAACTCCCTGATCCCCCACTATCCAAAACTTTCTCGGCCATAATACTAACCTGCGCAACGCCGGCAATGCCTTTGTTGTTATCCATTACCGCAGCAGCAATACCGGCGCAATGCGATCCATGACTATTATCATCCATGGGATCATTATCATTATTAACCCAATCATATCCGCCAGAAACGTAATTGCCGGCAAGATCCTCATGTGTATAATCAACACCGGTATCGACAATAGCGATTTTTACGCTTTTTTGACCCGTTTCAACATCCCAAGAATCCTGACACCTGATTCTCTCCGGACCCCATTGATTATCCCATTTTGGGTCATTAGGTAAATAAAACGCATGTACGTAGTCGTTCAGTTCAGCGTATTCAATTTGCGGCTCTTTTAATATCTTATCTAGGAAAGTTTGTTCCATCCCCTTTTCGATTTTAACCAATACTGCATTTATTTTTTCATTCTTTTCCAAAATTATACCATCATACTTATCAATCAAAGATGATAGCAACGTAGCAGATAATTCTTTAAATCCTACAATTACCTCACGATACTCATATTTTTTCTTAATGCCCAATTCTACGACAAATACGGCGCTAAAAAGTAGCACAGCCACAATGATAATTGCTAATAGCCATTTCTTCATTTTTTACCTTTTAAGACCAAAATAATATTATTTTACCTATATTTAAATATGTTTTAATTAAATAATCGATTTTTATCCTGTTCAAACAGGAGAAAAAACAAATTTTCGTAAAAAACAGGGCGAGACTGTGGTTTATTCGAATCATGTGTTTATGATACAATCGACATCTTCATACCATAAGACTCCAGATCATGAAAAATAATCTTCAGTCAACGATTTGTAACAACTACTACATCGATGTCTTGATTTCTCAGAGTGACAAGAGAACTTCCGACTATACCTGCATAGACAATATCATACCATTCGAAATAATCACAGGTTTTTTGAATAATTAATTGTAAATATTTTTTCGTCATATTCATAGATTCTTAGGAAGTTGGTCCTAGCATGAATCGTTTCTGGGCGGCCATGATCGTGACTTTATAATCTTCAAAAATTGGAGATATACCTACGAGAATATACGGACAGTGCTCCATGACACAAACCTCTATATTCTGATAGTGTACCTCTCTTCCACCCTGACCAAGGATAAACTCTGGAATTATTGCCTTGTATGCTTTTATAGTTCCGGCTGCAGTCATCGCAGGTGTATCCCTTGGTTCTAATTTCAATTGTAACCACATCGCAAGATCTTGAGGAATCGTTATAGCATCTGCTCCTGAATCAAGAACAGCATGAATAATCTGAGTTGAGATGTTATCAGTTCTTACAAAACGTATGGGTACAATAGGAATGCGACAGTGAAATTTCTTGTAATCAAAAACGAATTTCAAAAGCGGTGATGTTCTTGGCATACGTTAGAAGAAACAAGTACCTGGGGCGAGGGTTTTTTCAATGAATACTTCGTTAATTTTGTATTTTCGTCCTTCTTCTACCACATCAGCGATTTTTTTACTTGCGAAAATAACCTTACGGTGTTTATCAAGTAGCATCCATTTTCCACCGTATTTTTCTGATAGTTTTTTCTTTTTCATTTCGTTCTTCTCCTTTATATTATGTTTCTTTTCGCTTATATTCTTTTCTCCAATGCGATGATTGGTTTTAATACAAGCATGATTGTAAGAGTGGCCTAGAGATATAAACCTTAATAAGAGGTGACTGAAAGTATTATTTAATTTTATTTATAAATAAAGAATAATCATAAAACATAATGAGACTATTAGATGTAATTACACAATCAGGATTAGAGTACAATTTTTCTTCAAGAAAAAATAGTTTATGTTCTACAGCTGTTTAAACCGTTTTTTTCTAAATATTTTTGGTGATATTCTTCCGCTCTGTAGAATTCCTTTGCGTTCGTTATTTCTGTGACGATTGGTTTAGTGTATTTTTGTTTTTGTTTGTTTTTTGATTGCTCTGCCAGTTTTTTTTGTTGCTCGTTGTGGTAGAATATGACTGATCTGTATTGCGTACCATGGTCTGGTCCTTGTCTGTTTAGCTGTGTTGGATCATGATTCTCCCAAAATATTTCTAGTAACTTTTCGTATGATACTTTTTTTGGATCATATTCGATTTGTATGACTTCAGCATGACCTGTTTTGTCCGTGCAAACATCCTCATAGGTTGGGTCTTTTAGGTTTCCGCCCATGTAACCAACAGCGGTTGATGCCACGCCTTTGACTTTTTGGAATGCTGCCTCCACGTGCCAAAAGCATCCTGCCCCAAATGTTGCTTTTTCCATAGATTTACTTCCATTTACCAATTTTTTGTATTGTAGAGCCATATTTATCGCAAAGCAGTTGAAGAATACGGTCATCGATACGAATATCCTGATTACATGAACCTTTCAAACCGGTCCTTTTTTACTTTACATATTGGGCATATCTCAGGTGGCTCGTCTCTCCCGCATAGATAACCACATACCTTGCATCTCCAAACTGGTTTCGTAAGTTTTAAAGGAGTTGACCCAATAATATTTCCTGTCTTTTTTTGTTCCATTTTATCCCTTTCCCCCTTAGGTAGTCTTCGCTCAGGAATCGAACCTAGCTCTTTTTTACCATCTAAAACATCCTTGGAAACATACAGTGCACAGTAGCATGTACCAAATTCATCCAGGTCATCATCTCGGTAATCACATGGACATATTATGTCAAGATCCTCGGATTTTTTACCGGTTGCAAGTCTACAAGGACATGCCGGATAGCCGTATCTTTTTTCAGTTACGATTAGACTTTTTACAAGATCTTTAGCAAAGTCAGCATCTGGATTTAGGTGATATCCTGCTTCTTCTGCTTCTTTGTATAATTTTTTATAAAGCGTTTCTACATCATCTTTACTTATGTTGTTCATAGGCCGATCGCCTCTTTGATTTCGTCTTCTTTGTATCCTACAATGCACTCTTTGTTGTTGAGTATTAATGTTGGAAAGGAGCAAGATGGGTTCCATTTTTTGATTTCTTCCATGGCCTTGTCTTTGTCGTTATCATCCAGTAGATCAACATATACGTATGAATATTCAATTCCAAGTTTGTTTAGGAATTCTTTTGTTTTTTTGCACCATATACATGTGCTTAATGCATACAGAAGGATTTTGCCTTTGTTTTTTCCTTTAACTTGTTCCATTTTTATCATATCTCACCTCTTTTCAATGTATCTATTTATATATACAAATTCATCTATAGCTTTCCTTTCAGGCCTTTCCTTTTCAGCCTCAACGTTCTTCTCAGAAAGAATCGGATCAATCTTATCAGAGTGTTTTCCGACAATAACCAAAGCTATAACATCAAAGGTCTCAGGAATACCAAGGATCTCCTTAGTCTTTTTAGGACTATAACCAGCAATAGGATGAGCAACTAGGCCCAGCTCAGTTGCCCTAAGAATCATTGCACTAGTAGCCATGCCGATATCAAACTGATAATAAATCCTATCTCTAATTATGCAGTCATCTTCTTTTCTACCAAGAACAGCAATAATCATGGATGCTTTCTGAGCCCATTCGTTGCCAGGCGATAAAGCCTCATGCATCTTTTTTAAAACGTCAGGATCATAAACAAACACGTATCTCCAAGGCTGATTATTAAAACAAGAAGCCGTAAGTTGTGCGCATTCCGCTAAATCATTTATCAGGTCTTTTGTTATTTCAACTGGCAAAAAAGAACGATAGGCCCTACGTTTTTTAATTGCTTCTTTAACATCCATGTCGCCTTCACCTCCCCAAATGCTACATGATGATATTTTTAATTTGGATGTACTATAAGCCTAGTCGTTTTGCTATAATCATCCGCTGTACTTCAGATGTCCCTTCACCGATTTGGCAGAGTTTAACATCTCTATAGAATCTCTCCAACGGACGGTCTCGCATATAACCATAGCCGCCATGAATCTGCATAGCATTTCTTGTGGCTCTCATTGCTATTTCAGAACCAAATAGTTTGGCCATTGATGCTTCTATGCTGAAAGGCACGTTCTTGTCTTCAAGGTAAGCAGCACGATATACTAATAAACGGGCAGCATCAATCTCAGTAGCCATATCCGCAATCATCCATTGAATGGCCTGGAATTTACCAATTGGGTTACCAAATTGCTGTCGCTGTTTAGCATATTCTATGCTTTCTTCAAGAGCGCCTCTAGCTATACCAACAGACATGGCACCAATTGCTGTTCGGCCGCGATCAAGAATATTCATAGCACCAACAAAACCCATATCTTTTTCGCCTAAAAGGTTCTCTTTTGGCACACGACAATCCTCAAAGATGAGTTCAGCGGTTCTACTACCACGAAGACCAAGTTTATCCTCCAGCTGACCTGCTTTAAAACCAGGTGTATCCTTTTCCACTATAAACGCGCTGATGCCTTTTGCGCCCTTGGTCTTATCAGTTTTTGCCATAACAGTAACAACTTCGGCGATATCACCACTTGTGATAAACTGCTTCGTACCATTCAACACCCACTCATCTCCATCCAAAACCGCTGTTGTTTGAAGTGAAGCAGCATCTGATCCGGCATTTGGCTCAGTGAGTGCCCAAGCAGCAAGTGCTTTACCATTCAAAAGATTGGGTAAATACTTCTTACGCTGCGCCTCAGTACCCTTCTCAAATATATGACCAACACCAAGCGAGTTATGAGCCTCAACCGTTATACCAGTGGAACCACACACACGTGAAATCTCCTCAAGAGAAATCATATAACTAACACGATCTATGCCAGAGCCACCATACTTTTTAGGAACAGTCATCCCCATGAAACCCATCTTACCCATTTTTTTGTATAGTTCCCATGAGAAGTATTCGTCTTGATCAATTTTTTTAGCTAGCGGTTTTATTTCTTTCTCACAAAATTCATGTATTGTTTTTTGGAATAGTTTCTGCTCACTTGTAAGAGTAAAATCCAAATAAATCACCTAAACTCGTGATATAATATGGGTCTAAAAACCTTTAGGTAAGTAAGGCTTTGCACTTGTTGATAGAGTATACTAATCGGTTAGAATAATCAGGATGCTATTCTATTTGCCTTGTTAAAGAGAACGTTTTTTATTAATCCAAATGCAAAATATTCTATTTTTGTTCCATCTAATTCTGAACCTAGAGAATTTGTGAAAATGATAACTGCTGTATTTTTGTTTGGTTTGATTGTAACCATTGTATGTACGCCTGGCCATCCTCCGCTATGGGATATTTCTATTTTTCCAAAATATTTTCTTGTAATTTGCCAGCCAAGTCCATAATTATATTTATCGCTGGGGGAAAAGTGTGCCTTGTGCATTAATTCAACTGTGGATTCGTTAAGTATTCTTATACCGTTCCAAACCCCGCCGTTCATATGTGCTATTATGAAATGTGAATAATCTTCCACTGATGTTCTCATACTTCCTGCTGGGTGTATAACGTACATGCCGTACTGCGGATGTGGATAGTATTTACCGTTTTTGAATTCGTAGGGGACCGCTATGTTACTAATGTTTAGATCTCGAAGTCTGAAGCTTGTGTTATACATGTGCAGTGGTGTAAAAATGTGTTCTTTACAGTAATCGTTAAAGTTTTGGCCTGATAAAATTTCTACAAGATATCCTATGAGTGAGTAACCTATGTTTGCATAGTAGTATTTTTCACCGGGTTTATCTTTTGACCAGATGGTTGGGCTGTACGCACTTCCATTTGGAGTTAGGTATTCTTTTAGCCAGGGGTATGGCCAGTCTGATACGTCTGGATCTCCAGGTAAATATGACAAGCATAGCCAGTATAGATTATCATCTGCTAGGCTTGATCGGTGAGATAGAAGCATTCTGATTGTTATTGGTAGGTTTGGATAGTTGGGGTTTCTTAGCAGGAATGGAAGGTAATTATTTACATCGTCGTCTAATCCAAAGAGTCCTTCATCGTATAGTTGCATTAGTGCTGTCGATGTTACTGTTTTTGATACAGAAGCTTGCAAGTATAGTATGTCTTTCGTTGTCTGTTTATTGTTTTCAATATCATAAAGACCGTATCCTTTTGACCAGACGAGGGTATCGTTTATTATGATGCCAGCTGCGATCGAGGGTTTATGAGCAATTTTCATAAGCAACGTTATGTACTTGTCAAAAAGAATTTCATTTAACCCTTCGTTGTGCTCAAGTAACAGGATGTTTTTATCACATTTTATAGATGCTTGAGAAATCGAGCTAAAGCCAATTCCAATGAACAAAACTACAATTACAATTGATATTAGTTTTTTGTTCATTTTACATCACCTTTCTCAATATGTTCCTCATTTACAATTTTATAAGACGTTGTTATAGAAACTGAGTTTTTCAACATAGCATACACAGGACAATATTTCTCCTTTGAAAGCGTAATCGCCCGCTCAACATGCAAAGGGTTAATGTCTTTACCATAAAACACATACTCCAAATGTATTTTTGTAAACACCTTTGGATAAGTTTCTGATCGTTCAGAATCAATGTTTATTTCAAAACCTTGTAAAACCACTTGTTTCTTGTTTAAAATAGAGACGACATCACAACCTGAACAACTACCTAAAGAAAATAATACCAATTCCATGGGAGAAGAAGCAGCATCTGAACCAAAATTTTCTTTTGATGTATCAATAGAAACCCAATGATTACTATCGGCTTTACCAATAAAAGAACATCCTTTAATTTGCTTTAGAATAGCTTTCATAAATCTCCACCATATTCTACAATTTAAAAACAACTACTGCTTTATAAATCCTCAGATAATAAATGTTAATCTATGCAGAAGAAAATTATACTGAGTTCATTTCTATCAATGCCACTCCCGCACCCCATAGGCAATTATAATTATGGAAATTCTTTATGAGTTTTAGAAAAAATAAAATTCTACCGATGTTTTTAAACCATTTCTCCGATTTCTATTTCAGAATCTTCTCCTATAAATGTATCATCAATTTGACTGGCTACATCTGAATCAGTTACAGTTTTGTCAGAACTACCGTATTGTTTTTCGTCAGTACTGTTTTGATTGAAATAATTGTAGGCCAATGCTATTGAAGCAAAGATAATCAGAAGAAAAAATATTGATATAATCTTTTTATTCATTTTATATCATTTTCTCCTTTAGTGTTTCCCGTGTCCGTTGCCATGATCGCCCATGTGCTCAATTTCATTTTGTGCGTGTATTTGTCTTCTGATATTTTCCCCTTTTATTTCGGAAAATATCTCATATTTTTTCTCTTTTGTCATCTCGTTAATAATTTTACAAAGCTGTAATTTTGTTTCATTTAATGGTAGAGTTCCGTTAAGATACTCATTCACAAATGAGCTGTTTGCTTCTCCAACAAGTCCATATAATCTATACAATTGATTACCATTGAACGTTCTGATTAAATTTATGATCCTTTTGTTATAATTCTCTAGTTGATCACTTGCATTAAGCATTTCTTTTATTCTTACTCTTAATTCGCTTAATGATGTATCGTTTAATAGTCCTCTCATCGTTTCTCTGAATTGTGTTGTTAAATTCTTTGACTCATTTTTAAGAGAAACAAATATTTGTACTGACTCATTAGAACTTGTATTTGCTGTTTTTACTTCTTCAAGTAAAGCCTTCATTTCAGTAAGAATTGATTCAAGTTCGGTTGTAGTAAAATTAAGTCCTATTAATACTTGTACAGTCATTTCTCCTTTTAAAATATTTTTTAATAGGGCTTTTTCAAGTTGTAACAGTCTTATTTCTGCTCCTAATGAATTATTCATTATTTTTATTTCTTTTTCCGTCTCGTTATCTACGTCTTTTCCGTAATGGTTTCCATTATCATCAGCTTTAACTAGTACTATTGATGATATTGAAATCAATAATACAAGCCCGATCAATAGACTGTATATTTTTCTCATATTTTTAACACCTTTTTTATACCATTCCTTCAATGGTTTTAATACATAATGGGATGAAACAGCATATATAATTTCACCGAAAATAAGCGGAACATACCGGAACAAGTACAAAAACTAGATTTTTTTAAGTCTAATCAAATTAGACATACCAATTTGTTCCTTTTCTATCAATCCTTTGCACTCTAAACCATGTATATTCCTAGATACCGCTGCTTTTGGTATGTTTAGTTCTCTTTGAATATCTGTTTGTGTCAAGGGAATTTTTCTATCTATTAATAATTTCATAATTTGCTTTTGTCTATCGTTTAAACCCTTAAAATCATAACCAGTAATAGTATCATTTAGTGGCTTATTCTCTACTGTTTTTTTCTTATCTTTAACTATTAAGAAAAACAAAATTATAATTAATATAATTATTGATGTAAATAATATTATATTTACAAAGTCAAGTTTTATTATACTTCCTTCTGTAGTTTTTTCTGTTTGGTATTGAATTAAAATTGATAATGATTCATTTTCTCCAACACCATTAATAATAAAATATCCATTATTTTCCTGTATTGTTCTAAAACCAGAGGTTTTTATATAACTTACAGAAGAATCTCTAGGCAAGGTAATCTCATAAATGAATTCAGAAAAAACATCTTCCTTTGTAATATTTAAGGACCAAGTACTTTGTTTTTTTGATGTGTAATTTTGTGTATTACTTACCAGTAAGTCTGGGTAGTTGGTAGTACCATCGATTGTTACATAACCTGATGAATCTACGTCTATTGTTATCTCTGCGTAGTAGCCTTGTGCACAAACAGAGGGTAAATATATTATTGATAAAAAAAGGAATAAAATAAAAGATAAGAAAATTCGTTGATATGTTTTATTTGATCCCATCTATACTCCTATGGATATTTATCAATATAATTAATTGACTAATTTACTTGAATATAGTAAATTGTTATTAATTTATCTTCCTCTAGACCTAGATTAAGATTATATTTGTTAATTTACTTCTATGATTTCTTTTTTACAATTATACTCTCACGTACTCAAGAGTCATATAAAGAGTGACATCACTTAAAAAATATGTTAAACAGATAACCAACTAAAAGCACTTGAGGAACCGTTATAATTGGCAACCAAATAGCTGCTCTACGCCCAATATTATTCCATATGAGCCCG
>Ga0315291_10011216_pt1 | contig 10937 bp, 9 predicted proteins | sample YL17G12_20_MG_FD_203070 | JGI IMG/M metagenome (GOLD analysis project Ga0315291, IMG submission 203070) | Sediment microbial communities from Yellowstone Lake, YNP, Wyoming, USA - YL17G12_20 | ecosystem: Environmental > Aquatic > Freshwater > Lake > Sediment | place: USA: Wyoming | collected... | reverse complement strand
CTGTGGCAACTCACGGCCGCCCCCCTCCGTGTAGAAATCGTTTTACAGACAAGTGCTGAGAGGTGCTTAATGAGATTGGGTGGTTCTATCACCAGCTTTAACATTAGTGGCGTAAATTATTGCGGTGAATTCTTGGAGCTCCCCGATGCTGCTATCTCCGCCATCAATGCCTCTTCTTCCAGTCCTATGCAGATGGTTGTTCCCTCGTGGCGCTCATACACCAACTCTGTGACTGTTCCCAATACGACTGCTACACAGTCGTCGTTCCCAATTCCCGCCAAGTTCTCGTCCCTTAAGAACATCGTTGTTGCCTCAAGAAACAATGCCGCGGTTGGCGTTGCTGGTCAATTCCCCCTTTCTCACTGCGCCTTTGGTCTGGGTTCCGCCAACTCTATTGGATACCAGGTAAGAATTGGCTCAGAAGTTTTGCCTTCGACTGCTCCTGTTTCTATGCCCGAAATTTACAGTGAGGCTCTTAAATGCTTTGGCTCAATTGCTGATTTACAGAACCAGCCAAGTATCAACAATGATGCATTTACCTTGGACGCCCCTGTTGCAGTCACAACCCTCGCTAACTCTTATTTGACCAACTCTGGCGGTTTCTTAGTTGGAATTGACACTGAGGTTTACCAGAATGTTGATAAATCCTCCATATTCGCTGGAACTAACACCAACACCAGTGACATTTTCGCCATTATGAATTATTACCAATCATCCGGAGGCACCATCACTGTTCTCCAAACTGCCTTTGCCTGCTTTGACCAAGTGCTGGTCATGGAAGGAGGCGTTATGTATGCCCGGTTTTAAATATAAATGACTTTATAATAATCTATGTGTTTATTATAAAATGGATAAAGAAGTAGCAAAATTATGGTTGAATACAGGTTCTTTAACAACAACACAATCGCAAACTGGAATTACAACTGCAAACTTTATGTCGCAAACATTTAACTTTGATTTGCGGATAGTTTTAGGCGAGACGCTATGGAGCAAATACACATATTTTAAGATGTATATAAATGATACATTCAATGCAACATCAGGACTTGGATTCGCAACTTTATATCAAAATGGTCTGAATCTTATTCAAGCGTCGTATCAGGGCAAAACACCGGGATTTCTAACGGCGATAGATGAATTAAATATGAATACTACTGTGGGATTACCAAATCATCATAATCGTTCATCAAATACACGAACATTTGTAATGATAAAACCAGATGAGAATAATGTTCAATTGACGCTTCAATGGATATCGGAAACGGGAGCAACAGCAACAATGACACCAAGAGTTTATTTTCTTTGTTTTGTTCCAATTGAAGAAAAAAAGATTTACATGAGTCCGTATTCAATGTTGTATCAAACTGAACAAGTCAATTTTACATTAAGCACGAAAATTTTGACTGCAGGTGGGACGAATCAATACGGAACTTTAAATGCAAACAGAACCGTAGCAGTATTCACAAATATCAATATGCGATATATTTTAGGCAATTTGTGGAATAAATATGAGAAGTTCAATCTAATTTTTAATACTATTGGTATATCGGCAAATGCAACCCCCAACACAGTGACAACCCGCCGAATGTGGTGGAATATAGAGGGATTGCAATTTATCAATACGTTACGAGTAACAACGGGATATACACAAGGACAGGCATTTTCTTCACAATTGTTTTATCAAACAGTAAATCAAGCAGATGCCGAGTTCTGTGAGACTCCAATGTCGATAACAACCTTTCGAAAACCAGAGACGGAGAATGTAGATTTAACATTTGCAGCTTGGAATTCAAATAATGGAGGTGAATTATCGGCAGTGAGTATAGGCCTTGCAACATTTACATTTTCAGTAGTCGGTGTTAAGGAATAATAATATACATATAATATAAATGTTATCAGACAGTGCTTCACTTATATTATCTACGACATCAACAGTGAATCCAGTTGTGTTTGCAAATCCCATAACCAAAAGCAGATTTAGTTTCAATATTAACCTCAAAAATGTGATGGGAGAGATGTGGAATAAATATGACCAGTTTGCTTTAAAAGTGGTTAGTTTTTCAACTGTTGGTAGTGTGAGTCTACCAGATAATAATTACGGAACAATGTGCTGGAATTTAAGAGGTTTAGAATGGGTGAATATCTTTAATGAGAACACAGGGACATTTAACAACCAACAATGGGCGCCGATTGTTTTTTCAAGTATCACAAATGCTTCACCGACAACTAATCCACTAATCACAAATACGGGACAATCTTATAATTTCAAAAAAGGAAACGAAGCGGTTACCTTGGATTTTGCACAGTCTTATAATGATACTGGTTCTGTGAATGGATTTAGCGGAAACCCAGACCAATTGCCTGTTTCATATACTTATAATGATATTGAGTTTCACTTTTTATTTGAACCAGTTATCCCAGGTAAAATGAATGAATGTGCGTGTTTCTTATTTAACAATTTCATTACAAATTCAAATCTTGGACGCGTTATGAGCTCGGATAGAAAAATATTCTCGTATCCAAATTTTAATATGCAAAAACTGTGTTCGATGTTTTGGGATAAACATACGGATTTCGAAATACAGATGGCTCAAACAATGCAACGGGGAGGACAAACCATATTATCAGATAGTCGTGTTCTTAATTTACAAATGAGCGGACTCAATTTTGTAAATAATGGAACAAAACAGAGTAACGCACAAACCAGGCTCAATTTATCAACTGATAATGCGTTGTTGGGAGGACTTATAGTTCCGGGGGCAGCCAACGAAACCTACATTCAAATGGCTTACCCAGTTGCACCAGTGCAGTTCAAAAAAGACCAAGATACAGTCCCGCTTACAATCACATATAAAAATTTTGATAATTCAACTCTTTTTACGACAACTCTTAATAGTAATAACATGTATCAAATAGTGTTTTTTGTAAAACCCATTTATGGAGTAGAAAAAGGAACCCTTAATCTAACTGTGGGCGGCTTAACAGACTCAATCACCAACCCATTAGGATTTGTTAATACTGGATACACTACTGCAACCTGGAAAAATGTAAATATTAAACAAGTATGTCGGTCGATGTGGGATAAATATGACCGATTCAATATATTTTTAACCCAGATACAATATGCTGCTGCAGCCGGAAATGCAACCAATGCTGCATGTATGTTGCAATTGGAAGGTTTTGATTTTATAAATCAATTATCTTTAACTGCGTCAAATCGGCAAAATCAAGTGGCGACATTGGGTTCGTTTTATATATCGCCAAGTGCAGACCCGCGGGCGATTGGTGTGATGTCATCGGCAATAACCACATTTTACAAAACAGATTTCGTGGATTTTACATTGACTGCTATTCCGCTTGGAACGACGGCATTCTCCTCACAGCTTCCTCTTAGTGGAAATTTTACATTCACAATTGTTGGCGTTCCAAAAGATAAAGAAGAACCACAACAATTAAAAGAGAATAGAATGTTTTAAACGAAAATCTTAGACCCCTTGATGTTATCCACCGAGTGGGCATTATAGGCATCAATAGCACCAGCAACGCCAATAGCACGTGGGTCTTTAGAAAACATGGAGACAGCGGGGAGAATTTTAAAAGTATGAGGATTTGCTAATGTTTTCACAGCAGGGTTCCAAGCGGTGGTTCCACTAACGACATCGCCGGCCGTCCTGTAAATATTCCTGTTGGGGCCACCCTTCACCTTTTGTCCAATTGTGGAACCAGCGTCCAGAGCGTACACAACATCGTCTTTCTTAGCGATGTCCTGAATTATACGGCCCCCCAAGCTGTGTGCGGTAATAGATGTCTCAGCAGGCGAATACTTAGCTTTTGCCTTCTTTAAGGTTTCGTCAGCCTGTTTGTAACGGTCAGTGTCCTTGAACCCGCCAAATATATTCTCATACCCACGGTCAAATCCTTTCTTCCAGGCGTCAGGAAGCAATGCCTCAACCCCACGTTCAATGATGGGTTTGCCTTCATTCTTGCGAATGCCCAATGCAAGTTTTAAATCGCTATTGACCCAATCGCCCAATGTATGGGAGCCGGTCACATTGTAAAGAAGTTTCTTTGTTTCGGGATTGTAATATACCTGTTGGTTATCATTACTCAATCCCTTATCGATTTGGTAACCATATTTGGCCATCTCCCGGCCCTGTTTGTTTTCATCACCAATATAACCCACGCGGAGACTATCATACAGGCTAAGAGGAGAGTTTGGATTATTCCCAGCATTATTCATTATATATATAACGAATAATTTATTTACGGGATTCCATGTGTTCTAAAGGGGTCTTTAAAATTGCTTGTTCTCGCCATTCCTCGACCATATAATAAAGACATGGGAATTGTCGCAAAAGCCCGGGGAAAGTTCGTTCGAACATTTGCTCGTAGTATTCAATGGTAAGGTATTCGTCAATACCAAATTTTAAAGGCGAAAATGTAAATTCAACCTCTTCCAGCTTATAAATGAGACCACTGGGTAAATTCTCTAAATCAATATTTTCTTCTCTTTCGTTTTCTCTCTCCTCAAATTCAGCCATTATATATTTTAAGTAGATAAAAAATTCCTATCATCGTCCAAATATCGGTCGATGGCCTTTAAATATCCTCTTGCATTTGTAATAGATTCAGGTTCAAAATCCTCTGTATTTGCTAATTCTATATAATAATTTTGTATTTCCTCTGCACTATTTCTGGCCTGTGGAGGTGGTCCCAACCCAATAGATTTAGCTCTTTCGGCACGCTTTTTAATTGCAGGTGTCGCAAATTTACTGGGTTCTTTAAAAATCTTCTGCGCTGGCTTGAGAGGTGCGCCTCCTGTTCCAGGCACCGCGGGAATGCCCTCGTCTTCTTGCCCCTCTGCATAAAAGTTTGTAATATTTTTCCTCTCGACCGGAGGTGCCCCTTCATTTAAGGTTTGTGTGAATTCTCTGTTTTCTACATCAAATTCGCCATCACCCAACAAAATAGGATTTGCCGGTTTGTCGCTTTTAAATCCGTATGATGGACCAGCGGGAGGATTGCCCCTAATTCGGTCACTATACAAAATTTGTCCAAATTGCACAATATCATCAAATCGTTGCTGCTGTTGTCTCTGCACATCTTGTAATCGTTTTTGTTCAACTTCGGCTCCCAATGCAGCGACCGCTGCTTCATTTGCCCGTTGAGCGTCGTCGATTTGCGCTTGAGTCATGGTTTCGTCAATAACCCGCAATGGAAAAGTGGTAGACGCCACCATATCACTCGGTTGTTTAATCTCATCGCCTGGAACCCCCGAACGCTTTGCACGTGGTTTTCGTTTTTCCTTAAATACGCCTAATTTAGCCAGTTGTTCAATCAGTTCAACGATTGAATCCGTTTTTACAGAGATTTTATTGTAATTAGAGTTGTTCGAGGCCATTATATTATATAGGCATATTTTATAATGAGTATTAATAATCTTGATTACACCAGCTATAACTATTTGAGCAATTTAGCATCTGTTAATGCGAATGAAGTAAATACGGATATTTTGACTAAAACCGACCCAGATATCTCAGATTTGCAATTTGATATGTTAGAGGGAATTCACACAAATGAGACAATCCAACAACAGATAGACGGCATTATCGCTGGTTTAGAAACGGTTGGATATTGGGGTGCATTCTGGAGCACAGCAACGCAAACAAATGCTGGAACGACAACTGCTAATTTTATGACGGTCAATAACAGCGATGCAAGCAACAACGGGGTTCAAATAGGGGCAACCAGTTCGCAAATAAAAGTCTTGAATGCAGGCGTTTATAATATTCAATTCTCAGCACAATTGGATAAGACGGACAGTGGAACAGATAATCTTGATGTATGGTTTCGCAAAAATGGAGCCAATATAACAGACTCAAACAGTGAATACAGTTTGGTAGGAAATAACGCAAGAATGATAGCAGCGCTTAATTATATGTTACCACTTGAAGCAAATGATTATATTCAGATTGCGTGGTCGTCAGCTGATATAGATATGCGATTGCTTTACCAAGGAACACAAATAAATCCCACAAGACCAGCGGTGCCCAGTGTGATTATAACGGTTCAACAGGTGACGAATGCATTGGCTGGGCCTACCGGTTCAACCGGAGCTACAGGACCGAGTGGAACAAATGGTGCCACAGGAGAGACGGGACCAACGGGACCGGCGGGAGGACCAGCGGGACCAACGGGACCAACCGGACCATCAGGAGGCCCGACAGGGCCGACGGGACCAACCGGGCATACAGGACCGGCAGGACCAGGAGGAGACGGCCCAGTGGCGTATTCGGCTTTAGCATTGGCCACGACGACGGCGGCAGGGCTTGCTACATATATAACCACAAACAATGCATCGCAGGCGGCACAAGATGTAATCATCGCTACAAACACAGCGGATATAGCAACCGATGAAGCGCGCATAACAACCCTGGAAGTAAAAACGCAGGACCAATCGTGGGGGCTTGCAACAGGCACTACATTTTCAAGAAGGGTTCAAGTAACAAATACTGGGGCATCACCAGGAACAGTCTCTGTTTATTTAGGGTCATCGGATACCTCCACATTTCTCTATGGAATATCTGCAACGAACGGCATCTCCACGGCAAGCACATTTACAAGCACCACAGGAACATCTCAGATGTCGTCGTTACTTGTCAATGCAAATCTTGAAGTAACCAATGATGCATTTATCACGGCAGGCGAAATGTATATAACACGAACCCTACTTACCTCGCAGAAAAAACTGGTTCTCTATGATAATACCACGGGCAACGATTATGACTACTTGGGGTTCTGGACAGACAGCGGGGCGGGAAGCAGAAAGTTTTTAAATGCGGAAATAGATGGAAATGCAAACTCGGCGTTCCAATGGTATTATGGCGACAATTTAGGGTTGTCCAGAACTCTCGCCAAATCGTTGAATAAAACGCTTGAACAGACATTTATCGAGTCGTCCCAGTTTGTAAAGTCTGCGGGGTTTTCGCAGCAAATCGAACTAACCCGCGATATATCAAATAATCAAGTGCTCATAAATATGGTCGGAGACAGTGCCGGCCCCTTAGTGGATTATGACGGACAAATTATTCAAGAGCAAGGAAATGCGATTGACAACAACACAGGCACAATGACGGTTCAATCGGGTGGATTAATACTCAATGCATTATCTGCAGGGGTTCAATCAACCTCAACAACATCGACGACGGTTCAGTCTGGAACCACAATGAATATAATAAGTGGAACCACCCAAAATATAACAAGCGGTTCAACTTTGACTTTAACAAGCACGGGCGAAACAGAAGTGAATTGCACCAATTTTGACATTAACGCCACGGGTTCAATCACACTGGATACATCATCAAATGCGCATTTGAGGGCCCAAGGAATAACAATTGAAGTTCCGGGGGGCGGAGTAGGAAGCGATATTGTTTTAAGAACAAATGATGCATTGAGCGATATTCTTATAAAAACAGTTGGCGTAGCAGATATTAATATTGACTCTTCGTCAAACCTCAATCTGTTATGTGCAGGGAAAGCAACCGTAACAAGCACGGGCGAAACAGAAATAAATTGCGCGACATTTGACTTGAATGTCTTAAATGGAATAACAATTGATTGTTCAAATTCATTCAGCGACATTATAATAAAAGCGTCAAATACGGGCTCAGATATCAAGCTACAATCAACCCAGGCAAATGTAGAACTATTGGCGTCTTCTGGTGAGGTCGATATTACATGTGCTACTTTGGATATTAATACAAGCGGAATTGCAACCGTTGATTCGATGATTTATACTCATCGAAGTTCGGGATTGTCAAGATTTTTGTCTGGAAACAGCATTCACTTCGACGCAAGTAATACAACAAGTCCTTGTTATGTGTTCAACTCAGCATCAACCGGCACTGATATGAGATTGAATAACCCGTCCGGCACGTTTATAGCTCGATTATCCACCACAGGAACTACTCCTGGCGGACTTACATTATATGGGTCAGATACATTAGCACAAGTCTCAGCAGAAGACTCAGACCTAACTATTATATCAGATGGTCAAACCGTTATGAATTGCGCAGCAGGTTTAGATGTAAATAGTTCATCAACCATCACTATTGACTCCACATCAAACCAAACCATTACATCTGGCGGAGATTATACTGTAAATTCGCAAGATACATCTTATATCACATCGACTGCGGGTTCAATTATTTTGACTGCAAATAATGCGGCTGGAACTATTGGTTTAAGTTCTGGTAGCAGTCTCGGTTTGACTTCGGTTAATGAACAAATAAATTTAACAGCAACAGGAACATCAGGAGGACTGAATATAAATACGAAAGACATCGTTTCTACACAAACTGGGAACATTGATTTTACAACATCGGCGGGAGATGTTTTACTGAATGCAACTGGTTCAACGAGCGATATCAATCTTACAGCCAATAAAAATATTACATTGCAATCTACAGATGGAGATATTACTTTAAATGCATTGGACGGAGGAAATCGAAATGTGAATGTAGACCCATTCTGTCTTTTTAATATGATGCCCACTGCGACCATTATAAGCAATGTCTCTAATCAAGTTCCGTCGGGGTTTTTATATTGTAATGGTCAAGCAATTTCTCGAACGACATATGTAAGATTATATGCCGCTATTGGAACTACATATGGAGTTGGAAACGGAAGCACCACATATAATGTTCCGGATTTTCGAGCTGCATTCCTTCGAGCCACCTCGAGCCAGACAGTCGGCGGTGTAACTTATACGGGTCCTGGTATCGGCATTGCCCAGCAAGATGCGGTTTTAACTCCGCTATACGCAAGTAATAATGGTTTTTATAACTTGTCGAGTGGTTCAGGTCGTCAGTGTGTCGCAAGAAATAGAATAGCCACAGACCCAGTTGATGATACAGGTATTCTCCCTCGTTTTGATAGAACAGCAACGGAAAATAGACCGTTCAATTATTCTGTCTATTATTATATCCGCTATTAATATAATGGAACAACCGGGAAAAATAATCATTACCGAAGAATTAGTTGTTGAAATCGCAAAAGGACGGGTGATAAGTGATTTGTGTTTGAAGTATTATAGCGAAACAAATCCCGCAACCAAAAAGGAAATATTCAAACAAATCGAATTATACCAAGATGTGTTATTCAAATAAAGTATTTGCAATAAATATAATGTCAACATTCTCTTTTATAAAACCGCAAAACGGTCTTTGGAAAGATGCAAAAATCGCCAAGGTGCATGCACGCATTCTTGAACGAATAACAAACTTACCGCACGAAATTCGCGAGAACAAGCACAATATGGAATTAGTTTCCCTTGTGTGTAATATGATAGAAAACAGTGGTATTAGCAATAGCGATAAAACCGACAAACTCAAGATAGATAAGAAAGTGTTGCTGATACAAATTTATAAATCTCTTTATGGCCAATTACTGCCTCAGGATATTGACACGCTGGATAAGAATGTGGAGTTTCTCCATGACAACGGACATATTATAAAACACGCTGCGTGGAAGTTATGTGCATATTCAGTTGTGGAATGGTTTAAGCGAAAGGTTCTTTGAAAACTACGGGAATGGGTTGTTGGGTATGTGCAGGATTATTTAGTCGATAAGTTTTTTGAATTAATAAAAACGCCGAAAGTTGTAAAAGCTTTGCTTACCATGGACGCTTTGTATTTTATACAATTGTTTCTTATGAAGTATGGCTTATCAAAATTTCTTAATTATGTTTTGTGGGTTGGTTTATTTATTTAAACGATTAATAATTGGTTAATCGTTTAGGCATATTAATTAAGTTTATTTAGATAAAAAGGCCATAAAGGGGCTTAAAAGGCTAATTAAAAATTTTTAATTATCTCTTTAAGCCCCTTTATTAGTGTTTTAGTGCTTTTTATATAAAAAAAAGGGTTTAATTAATTGAATATAACTCACTTAAGGACTTTTCGGGGATTATTATTATCTTTAGCCAATATATAATGGATTTCTCTGACGAAATAAAAAAGATTAAGCCCAAGATTTCTGTAGCCTCACTCAAGACTTACAATAGTTTGCTGAAGAATGTGCATCGAACCGTATTTGGCGACGATAAACCAAACATTGAAAACTTTAAGAAGGAAAAGCCCATCATGGAATATCTGAATAAAAAGCCCTACAACACCAGGAAAACTTTTATGGCTGCTCTGTTGTGCATCGAGCCAGACATTAAAACCTACAAGGACCAGATGAACGAGGACATTCGCACTTACCGTGAAGAAGTTTCTAAGTCTGAACTCACCGACAAGCTGGACGAATCCGCCATATCGCAGGAAGAGATTGATGATATAATGGCTAAGCTCAAACAGAATGCAAAAGCACTTCTTAAAAAGCAAACCCGCACCATTCCCGACCTTATGGAGATACAGAACTGGGTCATTCTTTCCATGTATTACGGCCATATTGTTCCGAGGCGCGCAAAGGATTATGTTTTAATTCTCCACAAAAACGCCGATAAAAAATATGACAACTACGTTGATATGCAGAACAACCGTTTGGTGTTCAATAAATACAAGACTGCAACCAAAATGGGCGAGACATTGAAGGGCAGACAGGAGTTGGAAATCCCTCCATCATTGAAGAAAATCCTGAAGAAATGGATTGCCGTTATTCCTCCAGAAGTAGACAACCTTTTCTTCAATAGTCAGCTCCTACCATTGAGCAATGTTTCTCTTAACCAACGATTGAACGCCATCTTCGGTGGGAAGCGGGCTTCGGTGAATGCATTGAGGCATTTCTATTTGACTACGAAATATAAAGACCTTATGGAGAAGACCGAAGAGATGGACGAGGAAATGCAACAGATGGGCAGTTCTTCAGCCCAAGCCAAGGTCTATATCAAGATTAACGACAAAGAATAATCTCCGTGTTGTATATAATGACACGCA
>Ga0315291_10011214_pt1 | contig 10938 bp, 8 predicted proteins | sample YL17G12_20_MG_FD_203070 | JGI IMG/M metagenome (GOLD analysis project Ga0315291, IMG submission 203070) | Sediment microbial communities from Yellowstone Lake, YNP, Wyoming, USA - YL17G12_20 | ecosystem: Environmental > Aquatic > Freshwater > Lake > Sediment | place: USA: Wyoming | collected... | reverse complement strand
ACGGAAGGCCTCTTCGTGCAGCGCCAGCAGCGTTTCCAGGCGCTGGTCCAGCGCGATCTCGGCCACCATCGCCCGGGAGTAGCCCAAAGTGAGCACGAAGCCCCATACCCAGCGGCGCTTTCCCTCGCCCTCTTCCAGGTAACCCAGATGGCCCCAGTCCAGCTGCGCCTGCTGGCCGGGCGGGGTCTCGAACCGGCGCACCGCCGTTTCCCTGGCCGCCCGCCGGCGCGGCTGCAGGTAGGCCTTCAGGATCGTGTAGCTGCCGGCGTACCCCCGCTCCCGGAGCTCCCGCAGCAGCACCACCGCATTCCACACCCCCGCGTTCAGCCGCCCCTCCAGGTACCCCTTGAACGCGTCCAGCTTGCTGGGCCGGGGCTCTCTGGGACCATAGCGCGGGATGCCGCCCGCCTGCAGGTACTTGCGGATCGTCTTGCGGTCAAAGCCGGTGAGGCAGCTGATGGCGCTGACCGACACCCCTTCTCGGTATAACGTCTGAATCTCGTTCACGTCGCGACTCCTCAGCAGTGTGGCCACCTCCTCGCAATGAGTTCAGTGGCCTTCTCCTCCCGCCAACGGCGGACTACTGAGGGTGGGGAATTTTACTTCGGCGATTCGGGGAGTTTACTACCGGCGCTGACAGCAGGGGGCTGAGGCAAGGCTTCACTACAACTGCGCTCCGCGGCGGCGGAGTCGCTGGTGCCGAATCGCCGCCTCCTCCCGCCCCTCCCGCCTGCGGCGGCCAGATCGGCGTGGAACCGCCCCAAACCCGCTCTCGGCGGTCAGCGTAGTTGGGGGAGCGTGCGGGGTCTGTCTGTGGTGAGACCGTTCCGCCTATGCTGAAGGTCCACTCAAGGTCGCGGTCGGACAGAGCGTAGGCGAGACGCACCCTTCGCAGCAGAGACCGCTACAGCCGGTTCGGTCCTCGGTCAATCGCGTCCGCTCTGCAAGCACCACTGGCAGACCAGGAACGGCTCTCAGGGCGGTTCCATGCCCGGCTGACCGCCACAGCCGGTTTCATTGCCGCCTGACAAGGGCATCAGGCGTCATGTGACTGCGAAGGCGGTAGGGGAGGGTTGGCGAAGGCAACCTAGTGGTGCGCGAGCGATGGCTCGCCACGCTGCTGGCTGCTGACACTGGAGGCAATCCTGCCCTGGGAGCACGGGCCGGGGGCCACCATCAGCGTGTGCCGTGAGTCTGAGGGTCTGGCTGGCAACGTCACGGGGCGCAGGCCAGGGTCGTGCGGCGCCCGTCCCGGAGGCTCTGCCCGAACGCGCTCGGCGAGCAGGTCAGGGAGTCGAAGATGAAGGTGACTCGATGGACAGCACTCACAGCGCTCGCGCTCTGTGCTATGCTTACTGCCTGTAGTGAATCAGGAAGAAGCGGACAGCCACTAAAGCCGCGGGAGAGAGATATGGGCGTCTCTGCTCAGAACGAACGGTTGGGACGAGGAGTAAACGTCTTCGGGTACGACCCGGGATGGTCGGCGCCGGACCAGCGGAGGATGCAGGAGGAGCACTTCCGGCTGATCAAGGAGGCGGGCTTCTCGCACGTGCGCATCCCGCTGCACCCGTTCCGGCATATGGCCGGCGCTGATGAGGACTACCGGATAGAGGCGGGATGGTTCGTGATGCTGGACTGGGCGCTGGAGCAGGCCCTGGCGAACGACCTGATGGTGATCCTCGATTGCCACGAGTACCACTCCATGGCGCGGGATCCAGAGGGGCTGAAGCCAAAGTGGCTGGCATTCTGGCGGCAGATGGCTCCGCGCTGTGCCAGCGCGCCCGACAGCGTGCTGTTCGAGCTGCTGAACGAGCCGAACCGCGCCCTGACGCCAGAGCTCTGGAACGCGTTCCTTGCCGAGGGGCTGGCCCTCGTGCGTGAGTCGAACCCGAATCGCACCATCGTCATTGGGCCCGGCGATTGGAACAACATCGGCAAGCTGGGCGAGCTAGTACTGCCGGAGGGCGACCGCAACCTCATTGCCACAGTCCACTACTACGAGCCCTTCACGTTCACCCACCAGGGGACGCCGTGGGAAGGGCGCGGGGACGACGTCGGCCACGAGTGGCACGGGACGGAGTCGCAGCGGCGCGCGATCGAGGCCGACTTCCTGACCGCGCAGCGATGGGCGATGAAGAACGAGCGACCGATCCTGCTGGGCGAGTTCGGCGCCTACGATGCGGCCGACATGGATTCGCGCGCGCGGTGGACCTCGTTCATCGCGCGACTGGCCGAGTCGCACGGCTGGACTTGGAGCTACTGGCAGTTCGACAGCGACTTCGTCGTCTACGACATCGACGCCGGTAAGTGGGTGGAGCCCCTTCGCGACGCGCTCATCCCTCCTGCCGAGTGATCCTTTGTCCGCCACCGGTCCTACCAGGGCCAGACACCGTCAGGCTGAGAGCGGGCGATGGTAGCATGTTCTCAAGGCACAGGGAAGCGACAAGCACGCCCCTGCAACGGCTTGGCGGACCCCTAGTTGCCCCATAGGCCAGATCCGTTGCCGCAAGCTGTGGCGGCGTGGATACACAGGGAGCGATATGAACCCACTTCCCGCGCGGTCTCACGAGCGGCTGGCAACCACCTCCGGTTTCAGCGCCGCCGGCCGTTCGCTTCCTTCACGACGGACTGGAGCGCTTTCAGGTACTTCCCCTCCGGGTCGCCTTTAGTGGGCGCGATGTAGCCGCCCTCGCCGAACTCATTCCAGGCGTAAACGAGGATGGTGCGCTCGGAGTCGGTTTCGTCAGCGTGCCCGTCCACCCACGCGATGGCCTCGCGCAGCGTGGCCGCGAACTGCTCCGGCGTGCGATCGGGGAAATACCAGCCGGGGTCCTTTCCCAGTCCCTGCGGGCCCTCCCACGGGCGCGCGTCCCAGCCTGCGGTCACTTCCGGCAGGTAGGGCTGCTCCTTGCTGCCGCGCCACTCGGCCACGTGGGCCGCGGTCAGCTCGGCGTACTTGTGCGCCTCCGCTCCCGCCGTGTAGCCGGGGACGATATTGTAGTGCGTTCGGTGCCTGTAGCCCAGTTCGGGCAGACCGTTTCCGCAGGCTGCGATGGCCACTCCCGGCAGGCCGGCCTTGCGGGCAGCCTCCTGCAAGTACGCGAACCCCTCGCGATCGCCGCCTGCCGAATTGAAGATAATCACCAACGGCTTCCCGTCCATGGTGAGGTACTGCGGGCTCTTGAGGTAAGGCATCCAGAAGTCGGCGGCCTGCTTCCAGGCCTCGGTCCCCTTGATCTCATACCCCCGGTGGTTCGCCACCAGCAGGCAGAACTCCATGCGATCTCTGTTGCGAGCTTCCAGGAACAGCTCCATTCCCCTGTGCAAGGGCTCGTCCGCGATCGCCTGCCTGTTGATGGCCTGTCCGTCGTCATGCCAATACCAACAGAAGGCGAAGAACGAGAGCCCGTGATCGGCGGCAAGATCGATCTGGCGTTCCATGATCGCGAGCGAATCGTCGCGCCAACCCCAGATCGGTTCCCGATCAGTGAACTCCGTCGCCAGCCGCTTCGTCACATGGTTGGTGCCGGCCCAGCCGTCGAAGTAATAGGCGCCTATCCTCACTTCTCCCCGCTCCGTTTCTTGCGCGGCGGTCCAACTGGCCCGAGCCAACGCGGCGCAAGTGACGATCAGAGAAACCAGTGTGAGCATGTGCCTCGTCATGAGGTCGTGTTCCTCTCGCAGCAACGGGCCCGGCGACGACCGCTCCTATCCCCTACTTCTGCTCCCTGCCTTCTCGCCCTGGTGGTGCCAAGAGAGGAGGAGCGCTGTTCGCCGCCGCTGGCTCCACGTGTGCTTGTCCCTATAAGACGGCGTGTCAACAGTCCCCCTGTGCAGTTCCCCGACGATCACTCTGTGGTCTCTATTGAGACATGTCCCTATCGGCGCTGGCAACGCGCACGCTACCGTCGGTTTCGGGGGCCTCTCAGGTCAACCGAGGGCGCTGACATCGGCCAGACAAGGCACAGGAGAGTGCCCCAGATCAAGCTGCGTTGGCAGCGCGAGCGCGAGGCGCCTGGTAGTCTTCCTCCTTCTTGAGCAGATGATAGATTAGGTCCAACAACCTCCGGGCGGCGGCGATCTTGCCGGGGTTGCGTCCGTGGCGGAAGGCGACGGGGAGGAAGATGCGCTTGAGTCGGGGATCCGGGTGGCGCATCTGGGCCATCCGTTGCGTCGCCAGCACCGCGGCATAGCGGAGCCAGGCGTTGCCGGTCTTGGTGAGTGGTCCACGGGCATCCCGGTCTCCGCTCTGGTAGACCGCAGGCACCAGCCCTGAGTAGCCGCGTAGGTGCGGCGGGCTGGGGAATCGGCTGATCTCGCCGATCTCCGCCGCCAGGGCAAGACTGAGGAAGGGCCCGATCCCGGGGATGGTGCGCAGTCGCTGGACTGCAGGATGGGTCGCTGAGGCCTGCTCGACCAGACGCTCAAAGTCATCGGCTTTGGCCTGGATCAACACCACGATCTCCCGCAGCGCAGCCTGCCCTTGTTAGGCGGCAATGAGACCGGCCGGGGAGGGTTAGGGGGACACGAACGCCCGGCGAGCAGCGGGCGTTACGCCAGGCGCCACCCGAACTGCAGTCCCAGGTAGGCATATGTGGGATCCCGGCTTCGCGACTCCCCTGCCCGTCCGCTCTGCGCTCAGATCCCCAGACCCGGGAAAGCCGTCGTAGCCTGTTCCATTGCCGCCTAACAAGGGCATCCAGGGCCGCAAGCCAGGGATGATCTGGGTTGACAACGACGTCGAGCGGGAGAGGGAGGACGAGGAGTGGCTCCGCCGCCGGCGGGAGGGGCTCGGCCTCACCGCCGAGTCACCCGAGACGCGGGTCCCAGCAGACGACTAGGCGGACCCGTTGGTGAGCGATGCTTGATCCCCAGGATTCAGTCGCTCAACGCATGGTGGCTCTCAGCGGCGTCCCATTGTCATCTAACATGCGCAACGGTTCCTGCCCTCTGCTCAGGAGGCCCGGCCGGTCACCACGCGGTCCAGCCGTGGATGCCGTCGGGCGCTCGACTCAGGTAGCGACCGAGCGATCCCGCCCTCCGGGTGTGCAGGGACATCGTGTGCGTCTGGCCCCCGGGCCACCAGACACAGGCCGTCCGCGGTCAGGAACAGATCGCGCCCGGACAGGAGCGCGAGTGGGACTTAGGCTACCGGCCGGAAGACGGGCTGGACCTTCGTGCCCTCCAGCCGCTGTTCGACGGCCCGCGCACCAACCGCCTGCTTCACAATCGTTAGCGCGTCGTGGTATGCCTCGAGCATGTAGTCAATGTCCGCGTCTGTGTGGCTGTAGCACATGAAGTGCTGTCCTGAGTAAAGGACCCCCCGCTTGATGGCTTCCTGTTGGAAGAGGCTCTTTACGGCGAGCGAGTCGGCTCCGCCGGCATCCTTGAATGCCACCATCACACGCGGGGGCAGCCCGCTGATTTCTGCCACGTCTTCAAAACCGGATTCTTCCACCAGCTTGATGCAGCCGTCGCGGAGCCGCCTGCCGAGCCGCCACAAGTGCTCGTGAACGGGCTTTGTCCGAAGCTCGTGGAGGGTGGCCTTGGCGGCTGCCAGTGACAGGCACTCGCCCCCGAAGGTGAAAGAGAAGAAGATCTCGGCGAACTCCTGCATGATCTCAGCGCGGCCGACCACGGCCGAAATGGGAAGACCGTTGCCCAGTCCCTTGCCCACGCAGGTGAGGTCTGGGGCAACCCCGTAGTGCTCCTGCGCCCCTCCCAGGGCAAGCCGGAACCCGGTTACGATCTCGTCGAAGATGACCAGCGCTCCGTGGCTGTGCGCGACTTCGACTACCTCGGTCAGGAAGCTGCCCTGCGGCTCCGTGAGCTGCACTGGCTCCATGATGACCGCAGCCACCTGGTCCGGGTAGGCCGCGAAGATGCGGGCCAGAGAGTCGAGGTCGTTGTAGAGGAAGCCATGCTGAAGTGCGATGTCGCCCTTGGGCACGCCCCGGTTGCGGGTAGTGCAGCCGATGTACCAGTCCTGCCATCCATGATAGCCGCAGTGCGCGACGTGCTCTCTCCCGGTGTGAGCGCGGGCGCACCGCACCGCGCCGGCCGTGGCATCGGACCCATTCTTGGCGAAGCGCACCATCTCCGCGGAGGGGATGGCCTCGATCAGCGCCTCGGACACCTCGACTTCGAGCGGGTGCATGAGCGTCAGGCTGATCGCTTCGCGAAGCTGAGCCTCGACGGCCCGCGTGGTGGCAGGATAGCAGTGGCCCAGCAGGATCGCCCCAAGCCCGAAGGCGCAGTCCAGGTACTCGTTCCCGTCCACATCCCACACGCGCGCTCCCTCGGCGCGCTGTAAGTACTTCGGCGCAATGCCCCCCACGTACTGCGTCGGCCCTTTGCTGAACGTCTGAGTGCCGGCCGGGATGATTGGCTGCGCCCGCTCCCACAGCTCTTCCGACCGAGGATGAGCCAGTATCCTCGCCTTCATCGTTCCAGCCCTTTTTGGCGGAGCCTGGTCAGGGCGCTGTTGCGGGGAACATCCTGGTTCATCCGCAGCAGCTCTGGCTCCCGTTCGAGCAGCTCCAGGATGGCATCCATGCCGAACACCTCTCCCCCCCGGCCAACCCTGGCATAGACCTGGCGGACAAATTCGAGGTCGCGAAGCTCATCTACTGTCCACCGCATGCCGGACAGGTCGGGCTCGTGGATGACCGGGCAATGGCGGAAGGTATCCGGATCGAGGCGGACATAGGGCGTCACGTGCTCCCGCTCATCACCCGTGGCCTCCCGCCACATCAGCCCTAAGATGCGGAAGGGAAACACCTCCGTGTCGAGCCCGTCCGGGAAAGTCTGGGGCTCGATGTTGCTCGCATAGTCGCACTCCGGGGTTGCCAGATAGGCATTGACCACCTTGTCTACCACCTCTGGGCAGATGAGCGGGCAATCTCCGGTAAGGCGCACCACGATATCCGCGCCGTGCTCCTCGGCGCACCGGTAGTAGCGGTCAAGCACATCCGATTCGCTGCCCCGGAATACAGTGCGCCCGCGCGCGGTGAGCAGCTCGGCCAGTGGGTCGTCGCGCGCCAGATCGGAGGTGGCCACCACCAGGGCGTCGAGCGTGGTGCATTGGTCGAGCCGCGCCAGCTCGCGCAGCAGCATCGGCTCTCCGAGCAGATCCATAAGTACCTTGCCGGGCAGTCGCGTCGAACCTGTCCGGGCCTGCACGATTCCCAGTATCATCGGACACTCTCTCCGCTCAGATAGATTCTCGGCATCCGGTCAAGGCGGATCGTGCCGCCGCTTCCACCAACCGGAGAGTTCGCAGCCCATCCCATCCGTTGGGATCGGCTCGGGCACCGCTGCGCGCCGCCGCTATGAACTGCTGCATTTCAACCTGATAGGCGTGCTCCGGCGTGAATCCCTCCCAGTTGCGCTCCTCCCAGCTTCCGGTCTGAGCCCGGAACACGGCCAGCTTCCCCCCGGGGTAATCCCAGATGGCGGTTCCCTCTGTGCCCACCACCTTGCAGGTGCGGCAGTAGGAGCGCTGGATGCAGTCGAGATGCAGCTCCACCATCACACCGCCCTCGAAGCTGCAGATCAACGCGGCCACCTCGTCCACATCCGTTCCCAGGACGCCGGTATTGCGAGTGATACATAATACCGTAGCCGGTTTTCCCAGCAGGTAATGCATCAAGTCTATCTCATGGCACACATCAAGGAGCACGCCGCCGCCCTGGTCCCTCCTGGCGCTATACGTCTCGCGGTGGTCGCGCGTTGGGCGCCAGTTGGGCAGATACCAACCATACTCCGCGCGCGCCCACACGATCTGCCCGATCTCCCCCGCGCGCATGAGCCTCCACAGCTCCTGCACCGCGGGATGAAAGCGCAGGTTGTTGCCCATCATCACGAGGCGCTTGGTCCGGTCGGCCTGCTCCAGAAGGGGCGCCACGCCGTTGCAGCTCATCGCGATCGGCTTCTCAACCAGCGCGTGACATCCATGGGCCAAAGCCTCCCGCAGCCCTTCTAGGTGAAGGTAGGTGGGAGTAGCCACAACCACCGCGTCGGGCCCATGCGCCAGCGCCTCCTCGAGCGTGGCAAAGGGCGTCGCGCCCGCCGCCGCGGCCTCTTGGCGCCGCAGGCCATCAGGGTCCACGGCCGAGAGGCGCGTCACCTCTGGAATCGCGGCCAGGTTTCTGAGGTGGCGCTGGCCGATAGAACCGCAGCCGATCACCACGATTGACAGCCCTTTCATCCTCATGCGCTCGACCCCCACGCTCGCGCGTCACTTATCCCGATTACCCCGGCGTCCTGCTGGGGCGTTCCACACTCTCATGTGTAACCTAGGCTAGGCCAGCTTATCCCACGTGATCGGATCGTGCTCGGCGATGTCCACTCCGGCGGTGCGGCCGATGACGGCGGAGGCGTACTTCGGCTTCAAGCCAGTGCCCGGCCGCAGCACGGTCAGCATCTCCGCCGTGATTCTCGTGCCCTTGGGGATGTCGCAGGCAGCGAAGAGGCTGCGCCTTACCTCGACGTAGAACACGTCTTCGGTGGAGGCCCGCTCCTTGCGGCCCGTGCCAAGAGCCTGCTCCACGGCCCGAATCCCGGCGATCATCTCCTTGAGTTCATCGGGCTCGAGGGCGAAGGGATGATCCGGCCCCGGGAGCTCTCGGCTGATCGTGTAGTGCTTCTCGATGCACGCGGCGCCTCTCGCGGCGGCCGCAATAGCCATCGCAACGCCGCTGGAGTGATCGCTCAGCCCCACGGGAACTCCGAACGCCGCCCGCATGGTGTCCATGGCGCGAAGGTTCATGCTCTCATACGGGGCCGGGTACCCGATGACGCAGTGCATGAGCATCACCTGCTCCCCCCCCGCCGCCGCAACCGTGTCGAGGGCGTCCTCGATGTCGCCCAGACTTGCCATGCCCGTCGACAGGATGATCGGCTTCCCTGTGCGCGCCGCATGATCGATGAGCGGCAGGTGCCATAGTTCGAAAGTGGCGATCTTGTGCGCGGGGACGTTGACATCGGGGGCCTCGAGCAGATCCACCGCCTCTTCATCGAAGGGAGTGCACAGGAAATCCAGGCCAGCCTGCCGCGCGTAGCCGGACAGCTCCGGCAGCCATCCCCGGGGCAGCTCGAGCTCTCGGAAGAGGTCGTTCATCGTCTTCTCGTCACCGTACTTCTCCCGCAGATACTCGGCCAGCTTGCCTTTGCGGGATACGATCCGATCCGCGTTGAAGGCCTGGAACTTGACCGCATCCGCGCCTGCCTCTGCCGCCGCGTCAATGAGCTGCTTCGCCTGCTCCAGCTTGCGGTCGTGGTTGCTGCCCGCTTCGGCGATCACGTAGACGCGGCCGCTGTCCGATGACCATGAGCCGATACGCACGCAGTTCGTTCGCCGAACCCCCATTGCTTACACCCTCACTTGCCGCGTAAGGCGATGCCGGTTCCCGCGCACTGCAATTCCGCTCCAGTCCAGGGGTGGGGCTGGTGCATGAATCCCTCCGTCCTCGGGACCCGGCCAATCTGTTTCACGGTGAGATCGTGAATACTCATACCTTCCACGGCGGGTCCACCCGATCCTCGTTCCGGCCGCCCCTGTCGATCGCGTGCCTCATACCCTCACTCCCCTGTCTGGCTCCCCCCACCGCGAGGCAAGACCAGGCAGATTGCCTCGGGCGTGTCCGACCTTCTCCCTCCCACAGGCGTGAACCCCGCCTTCTGGAAGGCTCTGATCGAGGCGACATTCCCCGGGAGTGCACGGGCGAGAATCCGGCGGACCCCTGGCTGCTCAGAGAAGAGCCGTCGGCAGGAGGCGGAGATAAGGGCCGTCCCCATTCCGCGCCCCCGGTGTTCCGGGGCCACGGTGACGTGGATCTCAGCCTCCTCGCCCGAAACGGAGAAACGCGCCTGTCCGACCACCCCGTGGTCCGCCACCTCGGCGATGTACATCAGGCACCTCTCATCCGAGAGGCGCGCGGCGAGCCACTGGCAATGCCCTTCCCAGGCGATCTCTGCCTTATTGAACGACCACCGTCGGGTGCTTGGGTGGTTTCGCCATAACCACAGGAGACGCGCGTCCGCCGTTGTCGCGTCCCTGAGACGTATAGACGTCTCCCCCATCGCACCCTCCTGGGAAGCCTGGCTAGCGGTCACTCGGTGTCTCCCATGGTAAGCGTCGGATCGACATGAAGCAGAGGCCGCGCGATCTAGCAGCAATGAGCACGCGCACACAGGCTTTCCTCAATCGCCTCCGCTACCCGGCCTGCACCCAGGCCATCGGTCAGTTCCGCTGCCCGGTCCGCCATCTCCTGGCGCGCCGCGGTGTCAGTGAGGAGGCGCTCCAGTTCGGCCGCGATGGCTTCCGGGGTCACCTCCTCGAACCAGCCAAGGTTGACGGCGGCCCCCACCTCTCCCATGCGATGGGCAATCCCTCGCTGGTTGTCCGCCACCGGCATCACGAGCATGGGACGGCCCAGACAGCAAACCTCCCAGGTGGTGGTCCCGGCCGCGCCGACCACGATATCCGCCGCCGCCATCATCCCCTCCACCCCAGGTGGGTTCACCAGCACCCTCACCTCGGGCTTTGCGCCCCTCGCCGCGGCCTCGATCTCCTGGGCGTGGCGACAGCCGACGCCCACCAGCACGGTGGCGCGCACGGGCCGCGCCACCAGCCTCAGTGCCGAGATGACCTTCTCCGTCTGACGGCTGAGGTCGGTGGCGCCGAAGGTGATGAGAACATGGGGCGGATCTCCCATCGGCCGCGCGAGCGCTTCGGCTCGCAGGCGGCGGAACTCGGGCCGGAGCATCGCGTAAGTAGGCCCGAGGAGCTTCCGGGTGTAGGCGGCCGTGTCGTAGGGCAGGTCCACCGCGTCGATGTTCTGGTTGATCAGAAGGTCGGAGGGGAAGTGGAAGGCGGCAATGTCATCGATGCTTGCCACCCTCAAGCCGGCCTCTCGCAGCCCGCGAAAAAAGAAC
>Ga0315291_10011213_pt1 | contig 10938 bp, 13 predicted proteins | sample YL17G12_20_MG_FD_203070 | JGI IMG/M metagenome (GOLD analysis project Ga0315291, IMG submission 203070) | Sediment microbial communities from Yellowstone Lake, YNP, Wyoming, USA - YL17G12_20 | ecosystem: Environmental > Aquatic > Freshwater > Lake > Sediment | place: USA: Wyoming | collected... | reverse complement strand
GATATCTTCTCGAATGGATTCCGTGTTTTCCAGAGTAGTGAGAGCATGAATATCCACCACGCAATAGACGCAGTCATATTCATCCTGGAGGGCCACATAATTCTGCACCGCTCCCAGATAGTTACCAATATGCTGCCGGCCGGTAGGGCGTGCGCCAGAGAAAACTCGTTTTCTCATTTTTTGTGGCGAAGTTTAGCACATGGGAGAAACAGGTAACAAGGCTACAAAGAGATACTTGGTGGTCTGCACTGGAACCACGACGACTGAAGATTCAGCCTTCGATGAATTCTCTAATGTAGGAATTAACCAGCGCCGGCTTTTCATGAATGACCCAGTGCGAGCCATCGGGGATGCGCCTGATGCTCAAGTTGGGTACGTACTCCTCCAGGCCTCCCAGATTCCCTGTAAGCAGCCATCTGTCTTTCTCTCCCCAGATGACCAGCGTCGGCACCCTGACCGTGAACAATGAAGGGTCTGCAGATAGACTATCGTCGCTTCCACCCGTAAAAGAGCCCAGACGGGCGGCTCGATAGTAGTTTAACCCCCCGGTGAGCGCCCCAGGGCACGACCAAGCTTCAATATATGCTTTTTTGTCTTCTTCTGTGAAATAACCCTGTTTTAGCCCGTCCTTCAAAAGGCTACTGACAAGTATTGCATAGTTGTTCTTTGTCAGTATCTCCTCAGCCTCAGGCGTCCGATGCACCAGAATATACTGGCTGGCTTTCTGCTGCGCTGGGTTATCACGGAGTTCGCGTACAAAGGTGACAGGATGTGGGGCATTTAAGATTATGAGCTTCTCCAGATACTCAGGATGTCGCATTGCGAACGGCCAGGCTACCCCACCACCCCAGTCGTGAGCCACGAGGATGAACCTCTTATGCCTAAGGTGTTCAGCAAGGGCACGCACGTCTTCAATTAGATGTCTCATTCGATATTGTGCTACATCGGCAGGTTTTGATGAAAGATTGTAGCCGCGCATATCCGGAGCTACAGCCTCGTAATCTCGTCCGAATTCAGCAAGCTGATTCTTCCACTCGTACCAGAACTCAGGAAAACCATGGAGGAACATTATCAATTTCCCCTTGCCCGCCGTTACATAGTGGAGGCGTATGTTATTGACATCAGCGTATTTGTGTTCGAACAAACCTTTCCCTGGTGGCATAGTATCCTCCCTAATTCCGCATTATCTTCAAACTGATATCACAGTGAATTCAGACTCATTATCAGAGCGAATGTGTCCTGGTATTCCTCTTGCCACTACCCCCGATGAAGATAGAACTTCCTTTGAGGAAGTTCTGCATACCAAGAATTGGTAGCGCATACGGGATTTGCTACTGAACCTCCAACAACTGATTTTAGCATAGAACCACTGAAAACAGGTTTTCCCCCAAAACCCGATTTTGTTCGTAAAATCGCAACAACTGAAAACCAGTGTAATCCAGTCTCTTGACAAATTCTTGACAATTTCTCAGGTACAGTTTGAAGCTAACAGAAAATCAAGGAAATTCTGCCAGGCATAGTAGAATGTATCCCCAGGCGTCCATCGCGCTAATTGCGAAAGTCCCGTTATGTTCCTAAAGTCCCGTTATGTCCCAACCCGTCCCAGGCATTTTAACGTCAAAATAACGGCAAACCCCTCTCTTGGTGTTTGCTCCTGGCCGTCTGCCATCTAACCACCATTTTTTAGATGGATGTTCCTCCATTAAACCACCTATTTCAATGGCCATTTCATTGCTACGGACTCCGTTTAACCACCGTTTTTAACGGCGTTCCAGGTTGGATTAACCCGCGAGAATCGCAATAACAAGCTTGACACCGAGACTTAGAGGTAGTAACTTAAGTCATAGGATGCTTATGAGAACGTGAGGTAAGGTGCGGGAATGACGAAGAGAATCGTGTTTCCAATGGCGATAATCTTATTTGTGGCCTGCCTTGTTCTGACCATACAGGCGAGGACGGCTTATCCCAGGCCGGTTCATGAACTTATTTACCCCGATGACCCCCGGTACACTGGTGAGGTTATAGAATATCTGGACAGAGCGAGTGGCTGGGAAGTCCAGCGGCTATTAGTCTATGACCCGCCCAATCCTCTCTGGGTGAAGGTATTCCAAGGTGATGCAATCTTTTTCCTGTTTATCGGCCTATTTGTCCTTGGAGCCATGTCATATCCCAGGAAAGCAAAATGAGGAAGGCAGCGATTGGTATTGGCATAATCATAGCGGTTGCAGCCCTTGTTATTTGCCTTCGTCCGACAACACCATCTAACTATATATATGAAGATGGGAAAGTACTTGTTGGGGCTGATGGCGAGCCGATTGAGTTAATAAACAATCCCGATGCCACTAATCCTACTTTTGCAGAGCTAATAGCCTTCGTCACGGAAGACCCTACAGATGAGCATTACTATGCCACTGATTTTGATGTTCTCTTTGGTGCTGCTGAAGGTCCTTATGTTTGCAGTGACTTTGCTGGGGATATGCATAATAACGCTGAAGCAGCAGGAATTAGAGCAGCTTGGGTGAGCATAGACTTTGAGGGAGCTGACAAAGGTCATGCCTTAAATGCTTTTGAGACTACAGATAGAGGGTTAGTACATATTGATTGCACAGGGAAACGTTCGTTGAGGCTGCGAGTACCTTACGACCCTTACGACTTAGTCAAAACGGAACAGGGAACTAGTCTTATGGAAAGTGATCCTACCAGTTGGGATAAAGTAGCCTATGTTGAGATAGGTAAGGAATATGGATTAATACCTCTTGACCAGGCGGAATCACCGTCATACAGCTTCTACGAAGAATATGAACAAAAACAGCAGGGGTATGAAAAACTAGTGAGCGATTATAATGATGAGGTCACATTGTATAACCAAGCAGTTACTTCATATGAAGACGCCTCCTATGGAATACCACCACCAGAAGCACCTGACATAAGTGAATATGGGACTTCATTAGAGGAAAGACAAAGGCTCTTCTTTGCTCTGCTGGAATGGGAAACAGAAATGTTAGCTTGGGGCGAGAGAAGATATGGAAGCAAGGAGCAGTGGGTAGAACTTGCAGAGTGGGCAGCAAGATTACAGGAGAAAAAACAATTGATAGACGAATTAGGGGACGGATTGGGTGACTTTCGGTTTGAGCCATTGGGGATCGTTGAAGATATAAACATATATTGGGGAAATAGTTAATGAGAGCCTACATATTCCGTTTGAGGGAAGACCATCGGGTTTCTGCGGTTTAGCTTCGGGCAAAATCGAGTTGATAGACCGAAGCAAATTGAAAGCGAAGAAGAAGTCGGAAAGGGGGCAAAATGCAGAAGGTAATGATTGGTCTTGGCATAGTCGTGGCGATTGCAGCTCTTATGGTTTGTCTTGTCCCCCTGAAAACGGTGGCTTATGAGGTGACTGTTGATTACGAAGATATAGAGACTTACTACGAGGATGAGCCTTACCAGGTTACGGAAAACTACACTGAAAATGTCCCCTTCAGTTTTGAGGCCAATGCCTACCTGGATGAAGATGCAACTTACGAGCACCACCAGATAATCATAGGCGACATCGTTTTTCAGGATGAGATAGTAGAGGTCACAATCTATGTGGCCTGTGTAGAGGTAGAGAACACGGATGATGTCAGTGGGGACTTCTCCATTAGCTTCTCAGGCTTCGAGCCGATGTTCGGCGAGTTTACTTTAACCAGAAGCTTGACCCTGGACCCGGGCGAGACCGAAACGGCAGAGTGCCCGGCCGAGTCCAGTATTGACGATTGGAGCTATGAGGTAACACCTGGTACAAAAGAAATACAGGCAGAGAGAACAGTAACGAAATACCGGCAGGTAGAGAAGCAAAGAACTGTCACAAAACAGCGCCAGGAAACCCGCTATAAGAAAGTAACCCTGCTCGATTACTTTCTCCATTATTAATGAAGTTGCCTCCTACCTGGAGTTGGATAGAGATGCTCTGATTGCGAAGCTATTCAGATAACGAACAGTATTAATTCTGGCTTGGGTTTCTGCTTAAACGATGAGTGGCTTGATAAAACCGGAGGACGTCAGATTTCCTCTATTAAGAGTAATGCATGACTGGAGTTGTGTTAAGGCGTAGGCTTCTGGCTCGGTGGAAGATAATAACTGCTATACTCGTCCTACTTGGTGTAGGCAGTTTATTTAGCCATATCGTAGTATCTCAGTCGTGGCATTACTACCTGCTTACGCAGAGAGGCGAAAACACCCAGGGCTATATCATCGATGTTTGGGAGGATTATGAACCTGCGGAAAGAGGGGGAGGCTTTTGGATTCATGGTGCTACATACACGTACCAACTTCCCGACGGCAGAGAATTCACAGGAAGACTGAATGGTGAAGGACGGCTAAGACCAGAGTTCCGTTCTCTTACACAGCCGTACCCCGTTGAGGTCGCATACTTGCCAGATAACCCAGCTGTGAGTTGTATCTCATCTGACCTACCAGACAACATACTAGGGATATTCCGTCATTCTCCAGGTGAGCTTCTTATAGCAGGTTTTTGCTTTCTTGCTGGATTTTACCTCTTAAGCGTGCTAATTCGAGAGGAACGCATTAACTTGAAGCAAAGATGAACAAAAGCAGAGACAAGAGGGTTTCAATTGCGTTTATAGTCGTATCTGTGATTGTTAACTTTGTTAATTACACGCTCTTTTACAATGTGATAAACCCGTTCTATGAATTTGGCTCTTTTGTAGCCTTTTGTGCGGGAACGCTGGGAATAACAGCCTTCCCTTTGGGTGCAGCAGCTATTATTGCAGCCTTCTTTATCATACCAAAGAAGCACAAACACCGGTATCTATATTACTTTGGCATTGTATTCTTAATCCTTTCCTTACTGTCTGTAGTGGTATCCGTCTCAAATGCATGGTATGTACGACAATTCGTACCTTAAGTAACGAGGCAATTCGATTTATTTCGGTTTTTATCGAAAAAATGTTGACTTCTATCATATTTTTCTAGTTATATTCTTTCTTTTCCTCTTTAATTCTCTGTCATACCGAATAAGACCTATCCCGAAAGACTTCCCCGAAAACCAGTCCTGACATGCCTGGTATGAGCTGGTAATCTCTCTTAATTCTCTAAGTGCTTCTCTGATAACAGCTTTTCTCCGCAACCGAGAGGCAATAAACCTAGCTGACTTCGGCGAATATCCCGCTCGCCTGGCCGCGGCTGCCCCAGTGGAAGGGCCAGTCCAGAGGCCAGAACCGACTCTTATAAGTTCAAAACAGAATGTATACCAACGAGGATCATGATAGAAGAAGCGGTCGGGGTCACGACGGAAAGCATCAAGGGTCGTTTGTCCCCTTGGCCTGCCCCTGGGATTGCCCGACACACCCTTAACCCATGCCGGATTGCCCCTTTTCATTGTTCTTTCTCAGCTTTACAATGATTTGCCACTCACGCTGTCGGTATCAATCTCAGGCATTGAGTCCCCTATGGTTGATACCATTGATACCATCGCTACCGCCTCGCTTTCGTCCTCGGGAATGTAACGTCTCTTGAGTGTTGCCAGCTTTACCGGGTCATAGACAATACATCGCTTTGATTGCGCCTTAATAAACTTCGTCTGTAAGCCAAGCGTTTTGAGAATCTGCCCTATTGCCTGAGGTGTCATGTTCAACGATTCGGCTATATCCCCGGCGCTAATCGGTATCAAGGTGGTATCAAGGGAATCAAAGGTATCAAGGGTATGGGATTCAATCAAAGAGACTAACTTTTCCACCACCTGGCCGTAAATCGTGCTTGCCCTTTGCTCGATTAACTCTCTCTGGTGATGGGTAATGAACGCCTGATAGTCTGCTAATACTTCAGGCTGCCCTGCAAAGAGGCTCGCAAAACAGGCGCTAATCTGTCTTAGTCTAGGCTCTATACCTTTCAGTTCAAGGATAACCCTATTGTCGGCATTTACCCTGTCATAGTTCCTGAGCCTGAATAGCAGCAACTTGTTCCTCAACTCGCCTTCCTCTTTGTAGAAGGCATTATTTAGTGTAGCTGGGATATCCTCCCTGGTGGTTTCTTGCATGATCTCAGTCAAACACCTGGCCTCTAACGCGGTGTCTTTGAATCGCCTTCTAGTGGCAAACACCTTCGGGCCATACGTTGGCAGGATTTGAAGATTCTCGGGATTGTCTTTGACAGCCCTGATAACAGGACGGTTACGCTCGAAGCCACAATTCAGAATCTTAGTGACTTCATGGTATTCATCGCTGTTTTGGAGATCCGCTTCGTCAAGGATGATAGTCCCGGCCCACCGCTTCAACATCCTGTAAATCGGTGCCGGGGTAATGCAACCGCTTGCCGATGTTGCCTTGTAACACAGCCCACCGCAAACATCCAGAGCCCTTGACTTGCCGCACCCGGTGTCACCAATGAACCTCAGATAAGGAAGCGTGTTAAATCTGTCATAGAGCCAGCTCAATAATATGTAGTAACTGGCAAACTTCCTGAAGCTATCGGCCATATCAAGATAGCGGTAAATATGAGCCTCGATTTCCTTCAATAGTCTAAACGTATCGCCGTATTCTGCTGTCCCTGAAGGAAGCCTTACCGCCCCTAAGGTAACTTCCTCACTATCAAGCGGTGCGATCCTGACATCACCATCCATGAACCAGGAAATCGTTTTTGTGTTGGCGTTTTCCTTATAATATTGAAGGAACTTGCCGCCCTCTATCTGCTCAAACAGACAATGCTCAGTCTCCAGGAAGCTCGTATGTCTGGCCTTCGGCTCCCTGTCCTCTTCCTCTGGTCTCGCCTGGGGGACTCTGTCTGTGTATTGTGCAGCCCACTTGTTATCTTTCATTGCCACACCCCCTGGCGCTTTCCACCGCGATGCTTCGCCAATTCCGCCTCAATCGCTTCAACCCGCGCCTGTAGCCAAGAATCATCTGGCAATCTCCGCCACAGAAGGGGCCGCAAAGCATAGAGTTCGTGCCACAACTCCTTGATTTCTAGGTCCGGGAGGTCGTGATGATGGAAGCGCTGATATTCCTGGTCGCTGGCGCAGGGGTCGGGTATCACTTCTATCATTGCCGTACCTCACAATGGAGTACAGCCTTCTTTCTCATTTCACGGCATGGCCGGCAACGACGAGGCTCGATTAGCCCCTTCTGGCGGTAATATAGTTGCTCACCACATGAAAACTTGAAGGATTCCCCGCAGTCACAGCATCTGATTATCTTGTCCTCGAAAACAATATCTCTTGCCATGTGTTAGCTACCCTGTTTACTGGCCGAGGCCAAGAGCTCAGAAATCGCCTTCCTGGGAATAATGATTCGCCGGTCAGAAATCCGAATGGCTGGGAGCCGTCCAGTATTGACGAGCATATACGCTGTCGCTCTGGAAATTCCTAAAGCTGCCCCAGCTTCCTCGACAGTCATCGTGAGCCGTTCTGTTTTGCCCTCGCTAGTCTGCATCGCTCCTGCCCTTTTCCTCTGGTGGGAATAGCTCAGCTTGCGTTGTCTTCAGTACCCGGGCTAGAGCACGTCTCAACTTGGGCCAAGGGGCACGTTGTCCACGCTCTACCTGGCACAGGCTGGGTTCTGCTACGCCAACCATGCGGGCTAGGCGGCTCTGGCTTAATCCATTTTGTTCGCGCATTTCTTTTATGTGATTTTTGAACATTAAACTAGCTCCTTCTATTGACTTCTATCATTTTTCCCTTTATAATAAAGACAAAGTTAACCATTAAGGACTGAGAATTAGTTAATATAGTAATAGTATAAAGGCTAAATTAACCGATGGCAATATATGAACGGTTAAGGTTATTGGTTAAGTTTGGAGACCATAGTTATGAGGCGAAGTAGATTTGCGACTGGTTCTGTTTACCAGGATTGGGAGTGGGAGGCAGTTAAGACTCCCGAAGAATGGTGGTGGGACTACGCACAGGCGCACCCAGAATATGACCCGCGAGTCTTGCCTACAGAGAAAGGCATGTCCATTTATGGGCCCCCATTCAGCCAGTTGAATGAACTTCTGGCTGAAAAACGACTGGAGGAGGGCAGCGACGACGACGTGTACCCATATCTGTTTATGGTTAGTCATTTTGGAGAAGCTTACAAGTACCAGCTGCAGCCTAGGGCTGTCAAGACAAAAGAACGCAAACCCGGTTTCAACTTCGATGACCTTAACGATTCCAGTCCAAAGGCTCACTTTTACGACCCAATGCGAGACGCACCACAGGCTTACCTCCACTTCTGCCGACTCAGTCGCTTACTTGACATGGGGTGGGGTGCCAAAAGGGTAATCAATGAAATTATTAAGTTCGCAGACAAATACGGACCACCTTGGCACCCGGAATGGGTGAAGTGGTGGACACCACCGTTCGAGGATCCCCCCAACAGTCCTCTCACTGTAGACCGCATCCTTTTGGAGTCACAGAATATGGCTTGGGCAGTGGAGGCTTATCATTTGCTCTCGGAACTAAATGAGGATGTTAGGGCCACGCCTCGCCTCAAGGTACACATGGCAAGAGTATTGAGTACACAAGACAAGTATGAGCTTTACTACAACCTAACCAGAGAATACTCGGACTATACATACACAGATTGGGATATAGATACAAGGCCAAGCTTGGACACCGAAGTCCAAGTAGCACATGCTGCTATTGCCCTGATTATGGGAAGTGTCAACGAGGGCGTGAGAATGACCAGTGTGAAGCTTGGATTAACAGCTAAGCTGGAAAAAGATACTGTAGCAGGAAGTTGGGCACCTAAGTACGCCGTTGATAGCCTTTTGGGCGCTATGTGGTTACAGTTCTATCTTGAAATCTTGGACAAAGGAGGACTCAGAGAGTGCGCTAATGAAAACTGCCGTAGATTCTTCCCAGTATCACGCTCAAACAAGGAATACTGCTCTAAAGGATGCGGAGTAAAGCAATATATGCGGGAACATAGAAAACTACCGCAAGGAGGCACAAAATGAGAAGGGAGATGAAAAACGGAATCAGGAAGCGAGGCAAGAACTCATATGCCATCTTTATCAGTCTAGGCAAGGACCCCGTCACCGGGAAATACAACTACCACTGGGAAACGGTAAGGGGCACAAAAAAGGAAGCCGAAAAGCGAAGGACTGAGCTATTGCACCAGCTTGATACTGGCACGTTCATTAAGCCCAGCAAGACAACCTTTGCTGAATACCTGGAAAGGTGGTTACAGGACTACGCCAAGCCCAACATATCACCGCGAGGCTATGAGCGATACGCTGGCATTATCAAGAAGTATTTCATTCCTGAAATGGGGGATATCCCACTCACACAGCTAAAGCCTGAGCACATTCAAGGACACGTTAGAACCATAAGAGACCAGGGCCTTAAGCCTGAGACTATCAAGTTTCACCACGCCGTGATCCACAAGGCACTACAAACAGCCGTCAAATGGGGCCTGTTATATCGCAATGCAGCCGATGGCGTGGACGTGCCCAGGAACGGCCATACTGAAATGCAGACTTGGGATGACTTCCAGGTCCGGCAATTCCTTGATACCGCTAGGGATAGCATCTATTACGCGCTATTCCACACAGCCCTATTTACCGGGATGCGTCGCTCTGAATTACTGGGTTTACAGTGGCGCGATGTCGAAATCCAGCAAATCGATGTCTGCCGGTCATTGCACCACTTGAAGGATGGTAGTTACATATTCACACAGCCGAAGTCGGAAAAGAGCAAGCGCACCATAGCCCTGGCGCCCTCGTCTGTCCTGGTGCTGGCAGAACACAAGGAAAGGCAACAGGCAATACGCACCATGCTAGGGGAAACACTCGGAAAAGACGACCTGGTTTTCAGCACGCCACAAGGGTCACCGCTACGGCCTAACACGATCACCCGAGCATGGACCATACTGGCAGCCAAAGCCGGTGTCAAGCGTATTAGGCTACACGATGCGAGGCATACCCACGCCTCATTGATGCTGAAACAAGGCATACACCCGAAGATAGTCCAGGAGAGGCTAGGCCATTCTACGATCTCGATGACGCTTGATATTTACTCCCACGTGGCCCCTGGACTTCAAGAGGCCGCCGCCAAGAGTTTCGACACCCTGGTCAACCCTGAACGTGAAAAGGAGCTTGTTGAAATCAATTCTTGACAAATTCTTGACAAAATGGCCAAAGCAAGCCCCCTGTTTCCGAAATCTAGCTTCAAAACAGGGGGCAAATCATTCCTTGGTAGCGCATACGGGATTTGAACCCGTGATCTCCTCCTTGAGAGGGAGGTGTCCTAGGCCTCTAGACGAATGCGCCACACTGGCTGGGGATCCAGGATTCGAACCTGGCCTTACGGGTCCAGAGCCCGCTGTCCTACCGCTAGACTAATCCCCAGTATGTTCATATTATAGCTGTTACCCTTCTCTGGAGCAACAGTACAATGCCTGAGAGCGTCCAGTTACGAAACTGTCAAAGTTGGGTTTAAAGAAAATCCCCAGAAACAGCCCCATACGTTACCGAGAGATAAGTTGGAGCACAGTTAGCGCTTGGTATATTGTGGTGCCTTACGAGCTCGCTTCAGTCCGTATTTCTTGCGCTCTTTGATTCTGCTATCCCGAGTAAGCAAGCCTTCTTTACGTAACATGGGCTTAAATAGCTCGTTTTCTTTAGCAAGAGCTCGAGCAATCCCATGGCGAACAGCTCCAGCCTGACCACTGAGGCCACCACCATTCACTTTCACCGTGACACGAAATTTGCCCATGGTATTAGTAGCCTGCAAAGGATGTTCAATCATATGGCGATGCTCGATGCGAGGGAAAGCTTCTTGATAGGGCCTATCATTGACAATTATCTCTCCCTTGCCAGGGAAAAGCCTGGCTTGGGCTATAGCACACTTGCGCTTACCTGTTCCCCAAACGTAACTTTCCTCACTCATAAATCATCACCCTTCCTTTGATCATATTTCGCTTTCTCTATTCCCGGTCATTCTGCTCCCTTCGCTTCGCT
>Ga0315291_10011211_pt1 | contig 10938 bp, 12 predicted proteins | sample YL17G12_20_MG_FD_203070 | JGI IMG/M metagenome (GOLD analysis project Ga0315291, IMG submission 203070) | Sediment microbial communities from Yellowstone Lake, YNP, Wyoming, USA - YL17G12_20 | ecosystem: Environmental > Aquatic > Freshwater > Lake > Sediment | place: USA: Wyoming | collected... | reverse complement strand
TTTTCGTTGTGTTGGCAGAATAAGCAATGGAAAATCTTTTTGTTTCTCTTCTTTGTCTTCTTCTTCAAAAAAGAAGCGATAGCAGTTCTCTGCGGTAATTGGTCCGCTAAAGCCCAACACCCACTTCAGGACATTTAGAAATTGTTGGCGGTCGGTCTTGCGCATGAACGTTAGCATTTCTGAAAAAGCAGGTTTAAGAACGTATGAGCCTTCTGTTTCAACATATTGGTCATAACAAGCAGCGCAACTTGTGTTACTGGGGCTGATTGAATATCCATCTGCGCCTCGTCCGCGAACACTAATGCATTCAATTGGCCTTTTTTTACAATATGGGCATATTTCCTTGACAGGCATTTGCTCACCCTTCTCAAGCAATTCTTCCATGCGCTTTAACAAATTTGGCCGCGATTTTCTAAGATAAGCATAAAGTTTTTGGTTTGATTTTTTAATATTACGTTTCAGGTCTATCAAGTCTTCGTATCTTTCAAACATCATCTCTTCTAAAGTCAAATTCGTAAAAGGTTCAAACCAAAGCCTATACGGTCCTTTTTTGTTTTTCAATAAACTCACCCCCCTAAATATTTTTTAGTGTAAACTAAAGTTTAAAAGAACTATTTCCTTTATATTTACCATTTTTTTGGCTTCCTGTCAAGATTTTTCTTGCACCCCCACCTTTATCCTCCCCCTTTAATAAGGGGGAGGGAGGAGGGGGGTTGACCAAATGTTGTTTTTAAGCTATGATAGGTGCAACTTTGACAGCAAGATTTAAAATTCAAATATAATCCGCTCTTCGCTCAATCTCTTTGAGAAATAGGATATTTATCCTCTTCTCAAATTAGATTTCGCTGCGACGGATGAGCCTTGAAGGCTCAAAAAATAAATAAGGGGGTGGGATTTTGATTACCAACACGCAATATGTAAGAACAGAATTAAAAATCGCAGAAGCCGGCACTGAAGAGTTGTTTCGAATTTATCTTTTCGACGGAACAAACTATCGGTTGAAGGTAAAAAATCCAAAAGAACGGATTGTTACTATTTGGAAGGAAGATTATTTTTGCCCAAATGATATTGTGTCAGGCGAGCGCATTAGTTTTATATCAAAAATCAGTGACCGTACAGAAATGGTCTATGTTAAAAAAATTTGGGATATCACAAGGTTGAAGAAAAAAGAAAGTGAAACAAAAGTAACAAAAAGAAATAGTGAAGGTCTGGGATAAAATCCAGGCCTTTTTTAATGGCCAGCTTGTATAAATTTGTAAATTGGGCTAATCTAAAGTATCAAATTGTTTTTTAATAATTAAATTTTAAAAAGGAGGTGGTCAAAAATGGGCTTAGATGAATGGCCTTCGCTGTTTAGAGTTGATGGAGATGATTCTGGAAATCAAAAGCAGATAGATGACGCGCCAACAAACGACGAGCTTAATGCAATTGAAGGGGAGGAAGAGTCAGAAGAAAAAGAAAAAAAAGAAAAAAAAGAAAAAGAACCAACAAATCCGTGCAAAGAAGAAATAAAGAATTTTAATATTGCGTTTGATGCTTTGGTTGTATTATGGACGTTGATGCATGAGAAAGGAATCGGTCTTTTCAAGGTTCTCGAAAACTTTACTCTTGGAGAGCGCTTAAAAGTTGTTAAAAAAGAAATCGCGGTAAAAAACGGATTTGGAAAACAATACCAAGTTATCAACGAAATGGAGCATCCAATATTTGGTTTCGAAGTCATTAAAAATCAAAACGGCCAAGTTTTGATCTTTCATTTCAAGCCAGCGCCAACCAAAACTAAAAAAATAATACCGAAAAAAGTAAGAGTTCCAAAAAAAGAAGAAATTCCAAAGGCTGAAAAAACTAAAGAGTCTGCAAAGAAAACAGATGAATTGAAAAAAGAAGTTGATCCAGCTGTTTTAGTAAGCCTGCTTTTGAACCATACTCAAAGGTTTGTGATTGCATTGGCCGAGGAAGCGCGAAAAAATCCCAAGAATGTGCACTGGACCAAAGTAGCAAAGCAAATTAACTATAGTCTTTCGGGTACAACTATTAAGCGTTTGGTTAAACAAGGCATTTTGCGAAAAACCAGCCAAGGATTAAAAATTGGGACTAAGCTTTTTGTACTTGAAAAAAAATACAAAAAGATATTGGAAAAGGGAAAAAGGTTATTGAATAAAATGGAACTTTTGCTTTTGGCTTTGGTTGACTCAACTGAAAATGACTTCATTGCATCATTCTATCAAATAGAGATAGCAGTCTGCGGCTATGAAATTGGCAGTAAAGGATTACAGTCTTTTATAAAAAGGAAATATTTGGAGAGAATCGAAAATAGCTGGCAGATTACGGACGAAGGGAAACAACAGGCCAATCTCTTAAGGCAGATCAAGGATGAGAAACAAAAGATATTTTTGAAAAAAATAAAAAGAAAGGGGTCACGCTAAGCGTGACTAATAGGACGCTCAGCGTCGTGGTCACGCTAAGCGTGACTAATAGGACGCTAAGCGTCCAGGTGAAAAAAATGGGGTTTACGGAAAAAGAAATAGGAAAATTTGTGAAAGACATACTGCGGAAAATTATTAGGGGCAAGGGAAAAGATGGACAAAGAATTATGGATGGCAATCGCCACGTTCAGCTTGGCATAGTTTTGAAAGGGCTTGGATATGAGAAAGCAGCGGACAAAATCGTGTTGTCTATGCTCAACGCAGGCTTTATTGAGCAAGTGACCGACGTTGTTTATGAAATTACGCAAAAAGCGATTGAGTTCATCAATTCTTCAAAACCGATTGCCAAAGAGCCGCGCGAGGTTAAGACGAAATCAAAAAAAGAAGTTCTTCTTGAGAAGTTTCAAGAGCTAAGAAAACAAGAAATAAAGCTTTATCAGAATTTTGGCATAAGCGTTAGAAAAAATCATAGCAAAAGGGCGAAGATTCAAAATCAGCTAATTGCTCTTGAGAAAAAAGAAAAACATTTAAAAAGTTAGTTTATTGGGGCCGCGTTGCGGCCCCACTTTTTATTTTTGGCCATAACCCCCTCCTCCCTCCCCCTTATTAAAGGGGGAGGATTAAGGTGGGGGTTGACTAAATGCGCGATTCAGGCTAAACTAAAGTATCAAATTGTTCTTTAATAAATCATTAATGAAAAAAAGGGGTGCGGCAATTCGGTGGGCGTATCTATTAAAACGATTACGGACATTACACATCATTACAAAATTGATAATCTTAAAAAAAGGAGGTGATCTGGAATGCCCAGAGGAATGTTTGAAGAAAGAGATCCTTACGACCCATATAGTGATCCTGATAGTGATTTTTTTGTTGAGCCAGTTGATGAAGATGAACTGACCAGCGATTCAGACGATGCGGACATTCCGCCAAAAAGAACCAAAGTGCGCTTGACGGATGAAAATTTCTTTATCAGACTGATTAGTTTTTGGCATAAATTGCGCGCTAAAAAGGTGAATTTGTCTGATGTTGTACAGGGCTTGGTTTTCGACAAATTAAAAATTGTCGAGAAGCCTCTCAAAAGTGGGTCTGGAAAAGAATATGTGATTGTTGATAAAAAAGATTCAGATCATATTTATTTCGCTTTTGAAGTGATTCAAAAACCAACAGCCTCGCTTCTGGTTGTGCCCTTCAAAGAATATCCGATACCCAAAGTCGAGGATCTAACCGATTTATTGTTGAATAAGAAACAAAAATTTGTTATAGCCTTGTCTGAGAAATTTGAAAAGGATTCCCAAGTGAATATTCACAAAGTGGCTAAAGATATGCACTTTTCTCTTTCAGGGGAAACAAATGGTCAGCTGGCTAAAGAAGGCGTGTTAAAAAAGACCCTGCAAGGCTACAAAATTGGGCCAAAGCTTTTTGCCGATGCAAAAAAATATCAAGATATTTTAAAGCGTGGCAAAAGATATTTGAAAAAAACAGAGCTGTTGAAGATAGCACTTGGAGATCCCGCCAATAGCGAAAAGTCCTTCCATAATATTTGTCTAAGTGTATTTGGACAAGAGGTGGGAAGCGAAGTGAAGAAACCATTGATTAAAGATAAATTAATAAAATTAGTTGGGGATAGGTTTGTTATTACTGAAAAAGCAAAAGAGATAGCAAAAAAGTATCTCCGCATCAAAGAGCCTGAACAACCAATTTACGCCAAAGTGATAAAGAAAAGAATAAGGATTAGAAGATATAAAAAAGCTCAAGGTTTTTTAAAATGAATGCCGCGGACATTTTTTGTTCGCGGTATTTTTTTGCTCTGTGATAAAATTAAAGTGATGACAAAAGAGCAGGCGAAAACGAGAATTGAGAAGTTAAAAGAGGCGATAAATCATTATCGCTATGCTTATCATGTGCTTGATCAGTCTTTAATTTCTGATGAGGCGCTGGATTCTTTGAAGCACGAGCTTTTTAAGTTAGAGCAAGAGTTTCCGGAATTTATTACGCCCGATTCGCCGACGCAGAGGGTGGGCGGCAAGCCCTTGCCTGAATTTAAAAAATTTCGCCACGAAACTCCGATGCTTTCGATGGAAGATGTTTTTTCTTTTGAAGAACTTACTGCATGGCTTGAAAAAGTTCAGCGCGTTGTCCCAAATAGAAATCAGTATGATTTTTTTGCTGAAGTCAAAATGGATGGGCTGGCACTCGAACTTATTTATGAAAATGGGTTATTGGTTACGGGTGCGACGCGGGGAGATGGCCGGATTGGCGAGGATGTGACGGAAAATGTCCGTACGATAGACGCGATTCCGTTGCGCTTGCGCGTGCCGTCGGAAAAGGAGATTAAGGAATTCATTGATCGAAACGGGACTTCGATACAAGTATCGAACTCCCGTTTCTCCGAAGCTATAAGCTATAAGCTAAAAGCTATAAGCTCTTCCAAAATTATCATCCGCGGGGAAGCGTTTATGATGGTTCGGGATTTGCAAAAATTAAATGCCGAACAAGAAAAAAAAGGTTTGCCGGCTTTTGCCAATCCCAGAAACGCGGCGGCAGGTTCTATCCGCCAATTGGATTCCAAAATCACCGCTTCGCGCAAACTTTCTTTTTATGGCTACGATTTGGTGACGGATTTTGGGCAAACAACGCACGAGCAAAAACACGAACTCTTGCGTCTCATCGGCATTCCCACCATCAAAGAAACTCGGCATTGCAAAACTCTTGCAGAAGTGGATAAAATGCATAAGCATATTTTTCAAATTCGCCCCTCATTGCCTTATTGGACAGACGGTGAAGTGGTCAATGTCAACAACATAAAATTATTTGAAGAATTGGGCGTGGTGGGCAAAACGCCGCGCGGCATTGTCGCCTACAAATTTCCGCCCGAGGAAGTCACCACGATAGTTTTAGACATTTTTGCCAATGTTGGCCGCACGGGCAAACTGACGCCGGTGGCGATAATGAAGCCGGTGGTGGTGGCAGGCACGACGGTTGAACGGGCTTCGCTTCACAATCTCGATGAGATTCGCAGGTTGGATATTAGAATTGGCGATACGGTAATTTTGCATAAAGCCGGCGATATTATTCCAGAAATTGAAAAAGTGTTGAAAGAGCTTCGTCCGAGGGGAGCGAAAGAATGGCAAATGCCAGCCAAATGCCCAGTTTGCGGAGGCGAAGTTATTAAAAAAGGCGCTTATCATTTGTGCGTGAATAGATTTTGCCCGACCAAAATGGGTCGGTCAGTTGAACATTTTGCTTCAAAAGGCGCGTTTGACATTGAACATTTGGGCCCGGCGATTATTGATGATTTATTTGAATTGGGATTAATTGCCGATCCAGCTGATTTATTTACGCTTTCTTCAGAAAAATTACTCGCACTGCCGCATTTTAAGGAAAAAGCATCCGAGCGCCTTTTTGAATCAATCCAAAATTCTCGCCATATTTCTCTTCCGCGGTTTTTGTACGGATTGGGCATTTCCAATGTGGGCATCCAAACATCTGAAGATTTAACGCACGCGTTTGGCTCTTTGGAAAAAATCCGCGAGGCATCGTTGGAAGAATTGCAAAAAGTTGAAGGCGTGGGGGTTGTGGTCGGCCAAAGCCTATTTGATTGGTTTAAAGATAAAACGAATGAAAAATATTTAGACAAACTGCTTAAATTTGTTAATGTACTGGTTGAACCAGTACATGGCAAGGGCGGAGCCTTGGAAGGTAAACCCTTCGTATTTACTGGCTCGCTTACAGAGATGTCGCGGGATGAGGCGTGGCACGCGGTGCAGGATAAGGGTGGAGATGTTTCAGAATCAGTAAGCGCCAAAACTTCATACCTTGTTGTCGGAGCTGAACCAGGCTCAAAATACGAAAAAGCCAAAAAGCTGGGGGTCAAAATATTGACAGAAAAAGAGTTTGTTGATATGATCAAGTGACTACGAACCTACGAATTCATCTACGAATTCTACGAATAATTGTCATTTCCGCGCAGGTCGAAGATTCTCGGCTTTACGTCGGAACGGGAATCCATCTTGTATCTTAAAAAATAAATTTGAAAAGGGGGCACAAAATGGTTGATAAATTATTCCGCTTATTCATTGAGTTTGTTATCGTATTTGCTGGTACATCGGCATTTGGAATCCTGATTTTTTCCTTCATTTTCTTGCTTAAAAGACCTTCATCTGTGATTGATAAAGTCGGCCTTTGTTTTTTCTTCTTTATTTCTTTGGTCGCGATGGGATTGGCCCTTTATCAAACTGTATATCAAAGACCTGAGAAAAACGGTATTCCAGAATCTCAAAAATAACTTTGAAAAGGGGGCAAAATGAGTGATAAATATTCTTTAGGTTTTAATGGGTTTGCTCTGTTCATGGCCAATGCTTTTGTTTGGTTTTACGGATATGCACTTTATTACCAAATAAAATTTTGCATAGTTCAGCATTGGCTCACTGGGTTAATCTGTTATTGTTGCTTATCTGTTCTTTGGTATATTGCAGTTTATCTACACATCGTAGCTGACATTCTGTACTGGAAAGCGTTAGGAGATTATCCCCAAATGAAAAATCTAAAACCCAATTGATTTATTAAAATAGGCACCCTGAGTCCCGAGCTAATCGGAATCGAGGGGTGCCTAAAATTTTGTCTGAAGGCACAAATGAATTTGTGCAATCCAAAGTCCGGATTGCCGCGATTCATCGCGGCTAAGCACCGATGAGTCGGTGCATTCCAACCCGGATCGCACCAATTTATTGGTGCGTTTTGTTTTTGAACTTACGTTTTCCCAAAAACTCTTGACAGCTACAGATTTGTCTTGTACTATTTAGATACTGAAAAAATTTGAACCTAAAAAATTTATAAAAAGGAGGTGATTAGTTTGACTGAGGACCAAAAAGCAAAGGAAAACGCAATTGGCGCTACTGCATTAATATTTGTTTCTATCCTTGTCGCGGCATTTGTTTTTAATTATTTCGATGAGAGAAGTTGGAATAACCAAAAGGTAATAGAGATAAAAGACATACCTAAAGAGTCACGAGTTAGTATTGGTAAAGATAAGTTTATTGTTATTCCAAACGAGAAGGAGAGGAAACTTTTTCTTTTTAGAAAATGCTGCGGCAGATGGTTATTTATCAGGATCTTAATAATTTAAAAATAAAAAAGAAAGGGGTGGTCACGCTAAGCGTTGTGGTCACGCTAAGCGTGACTATTAGAACGCTAAGCGTCCGGGTATAAAGAATGAAAAAATTTCTGGTTCGGATGGTTATTGTGCTGTTATTTTTTAGTTGTCTTTGGGCTTGCGGAAAGGTTTATGTATTCTATCACCTCAAAGCCCGTGAGCCTCTCACGGCAGTTGAAACATATTATTCTTCAGATGGATCCGCCAAGCTTGTCGCATTTTCGCCACCTAAAAATCCAGAGAATAGGATTCCATTAGTTATGGCTGGCGGGATGGGAGGTAATTTCCGTTCATGGCACGAATGGCTCAAAAGGCTTAATCGCGATGAAAAAGAAAATTATGTTCTTTATGACTTCGGTTATGATAGTTCCAAATTTCCAATCAGAGAAAATGGCGCGAAACTTGATGAGTGCCTCAAAAAAGCCGGAATAAAAAATCCGCTTTATATGGCTCATAGTTCAGGCGGGCACATTATCCGTTCATGCCAAATTGAGCAGCGCAAAAATTCAGATTTTCGGGCGATGATTGCGATTGCAGTTCCATGGCACGGCGTGCCGACTCTAATAAAAGATTGGGCTGTGGAAGGCGTAAAAACTGTTTTCCCATTTATGTGGAAACTAATAGTTGGAAATGTTTATAACGTTAGCCAGCCAGGACTTGAAGATTTGAGGTGGGACAATTACGATTACGGAATTCCTAAAGGATGTTCTGATTATCTGAATGAACAAACTAATAAGTGTCTTTTTGAATTAAATCAAAAAGATACGAATTGGGAAAAATATTACGCGATTGCGGGAAATAGGAGCTTGGAAAACATAGAATCCACCTTTCCAAAATATATGTTATTGGCTTATGCGACGCTTTGGAAAATGCTTTTCATTGAGGATATATTTGTCCACAACGAGCTGACTTATGGAGCGTTGCTTATGGCAAGTATTCCAAACAAGAAAGGTGATATTTATGAAAGCGACGGAGTTGTGCCAGTTGGGAGTGCGCTTGGGGCAGAGTTGCCTATTATGAGAGACAAAGAGGTTTTTGAGGGTTATGACCACGAAGACCTAATGACGATGTCTCGGGATCCGGAAGATAAACTTTATAAATATGTTAAAGCTATTCTGGATTATGAGGCAAAAAAACGAAATTGAATAATATAGGCGCTCCAATAGCCATCGGAGTGCCTAAAATTTTGCCCAAACAAAGTTATTCCATATATTTCCTTCCCCCCTTGAGGGGGAAGGTTAGGATGAGGGGTAACGTATGCTAACTGACCCCTCACCCCCGCCCTCTCCCACAAGGGGAGAGGGAGATATAAGGAGCAAGATTTAGCTTGACAAATCAGGGGGAATTTGATACAATTTAAAGATCAGAAATGATCAATCTGTACCTTGAAAGGAGGGGTTAAAAATGTCAAAATACTCTGATGCAATAGGAAGAGAGTTTGTCGGAGAAATGGTATTTGCCCCATTTAAAACCACAAAGTTTTGGTTGATTTGGGGCACATGCTGTATCGTTCTTATCATCTCTGTCGTGTTGGCGGTTGGCCAGACGACACTTCTTAAGATGTACTAAAAGTTCAAACTTTAACATTGTAGAAAGGGGGTGAAAAAAGTGAAAAAAGCAATCATTTTGATTATAGTGGCGATTTCTTTTTTCTTGCTGACGGGGTTTGAGGCTGAAAAGGTTGAAATGCCGCAATCATGGATGATCAATACGGATACTGGTGTTGAGCTAATGTCCAAAGATGGGCCGATAGGCATGTTCAGAGTGCTCTACGGCAAGGAGGTCAAAATTCCCCAAGGGAAAAAAGGAGTTGTAGAAATTGAAGGTTTCTTGTCTGGCAGAAATGCAGCTTCGGTGGTTGTGGAAAAATTGGAGTTCATCATTCTGGATGGAAAGGTCACAACAGATGACCAGACCTGGTTTAGAATCTACGACGGGGTCAAAAAGTCCATTTATCTTTTCAGCGCCGTACCGCAGAAAGTTACTGTTTTGGTGTACGGCATCGCAAGATACAAGACTGATTATTTCCAAAAAGAATATAAGACATGGTATGTTTCAAAAGAGGTGGAAATAGAATTTACGAGATAAATCAATAATATAAATGGGCAGGAAATTATCCTGCCCTTTAAATTTGTCTTTTTTTGGCGCCAATAAATTGGTGCGTTCCAGAATCGGAGGGTCGCAATTCATTGCGACATTGCACCAATGAATTGGTGCGTTCCAAATTGGATCGTGGCGATTCATCGCCACGGGCACAAATGAATTTGTGCGATCCGGAATCCGGAATGCCGAAATTTATTTCGGCAAGCATCAATAAATTGATGCGTTCCATCGGCAAATGCGGTAAAATAAAAGAGTAATGATAACTCGTAAGGATGTCGAAAAAGTAGCCAAGCTGGCTCGGCTGGATATTTCAGAGAAAGAAAAAGAGCAATACACCCAACAACTTGAGCGGGTTTTGGAGTTTGTTGAACAATTGAATGAAGTGGACACAAAAAATATCGAACCCACCGCGCAAGTGACGGGGTTGGAAAATGTCTACCGTGAAGATAAGGTTACACAAGGGCAAAACGCTCATTTGTTAGATAACGCTCCTGCCACTGAAGGCGGTTATTTAAAGGTCAAAGCTGTGCTGGGAGGGGCGGAGGAGAAGATATAAGTGACGAGTGACGAGTTTCGAGTTTCGCCTCCGGCCCTTCGGGCCGATAGGCCCGGAGGGAGTTAGTGACGAGTTAAAGAGTTGGAGAGTTGTTTTCGTTTTGTTTAGAATTTGATATTTGAGGTTTGTTTGATTTTTGATATTTGATGTTTGATTTTTAGAGAAACTATGGGCAGACAGGCTAAATTAAGACAGCAGAGGCATATTGAACGGCTGGAGCAGAAAGTCAAAAGCAAGCGCAAAAAGCGTTTCTTTTGGCGAATTTTGCTTGCGGTTGTTATTATTATTCTAATCGGAGGCGGAGTGGTTTTAACAGATTATAAGTTCACACATTTTGTTTTGAATAAGCCGGCTGAACAAGCCCAAAAAATTGCCGACCATAAGTATAATCACGCGCCCATAATGTCTATCGACACTAACAAAACTTATACTGCTACGATTGAAACTTCGCTGGGCAAAATTTCGCTCAAACTTTATGCTAAAGACGCGCCTAATACTGTCAACAATTTTGTTTTCTTAAGTCGGGAAAAATTTTATGACGGCTTGATTTTTCACCGCGTCATCCAGGATTTTATGATTCAGGGCGGAGATCCGGTGGGCGATGGCACGGGCGATCCGGGCTACAAATTCGCGGATGAAATCAACGCTAAATCCTTGGGCCTTACAGATTCGCAAATCAAAGACTTGGAAACGCAGGGCTATAA
>Ga0315291_10011210_pt1 | contig 10939 bp, 6 predicted proteins | sample YL17G12_20_MG_FD_203070 | JGI IMG/M metagenome (GOLD analysis project Ga0315291, IMG submission 203070) | Sediment microbial communities from Yellowstone Lake, YNP, Wyoming, USA - YL17G12_20 | ecosystem: Environmental > Aquatic > Freshwater > Lake > Sediment | place: USA: Wyoming | collected... | reverse complement strand
TCTCGACGACGGGCAATCGGTCCGGCTGGGCGATCTGCCGCTTCGGGATCCGCTCAGCCGAAACCGGCCCGTTTCGCCATTGCCGTTTTCCTTTTTCTACGGCAACCGACCGTCGGATGAATTTCTTTCAACGTGGAATTTCCAGGAGCAGCGCGATTCGTCCCGGCCGGACAGGACCACCCGCGTGCGGACCTACACCGATCCGCAGACCGGCCTGATCGTGCGCTGCTCAGTCGTGGAGTATGCGAACTATCCGACGGTCGAATGGACGCTGTCGTTTAAGAATTCCGGTGATCATGATACGCCGATCCTGGCCGGGATTTTGCCGCTGGATACCCGGCTGGAACGAGGGGCCGAGGGAGAATTTCTCCTGCACCATTTCATCGGCAGCCCGTGCCAGGCCAACGACTATGAGCCCCTAGAAACCATATTGGGGCCGAAAGCCGAGACGCACATCACCACCCAGGGCGGGCGGCCTACCAACAGCGACCTACCGTATTTCAATATCGAGACCGGCAGCAACGGCGGCGTGATTGCCGTGGTCAGTTGGGCCGGCCAATGGGCCGCCCACTTCGCCCGCGATGACGGACGCGGGTTGCGGATCACCGGCGGACAGGAAGCGACCTCCTTCCGGCTGCGTCCCGGCGAGGAAGTCCGCAGTCCCCTGGTCGTTTTGCAGTTCTATCAAGGCGACTGGGTCCGCGCGCAGAACGTGTGGCGCTCCTGGATGCTCGAGCACAACGTCCCTCGCCGAGACGGCAAGATTCTTCAGCCGTTTATCTTCGTGTGCACCGGGAACTACTATCCCGGCCTGATGACCGACGCGGCCACCGAACTGCAATTCTTGCGCGGCTTTCTGGAGCAGGGCATTCAATTCGACTACTGGAACCAGGACGCCGGCTGGTATCCGTGCGATCCGATCGGCTGGCCGAAGGTCGGCACCTGGGAGGTGGACCGCAAGCGTTGGCCGAAGGGGCTTCGCGAGGCCACCGATTTTCTTCATTCCCACGGTGCCAAGGCGATAACCTGGTTCGAGCCGGAGCGGGTAGCCGGCGGAACCTGGCTGGCGGAGAACCACCCGGAATGGATCATGGGCGGAGCTGGCGGCGGAATCCTGAAAATCGGCGAACCGGAATGCCGCAAGTGGATCACCGATCGCGTGGACAAGGTGCTGACCGAGGAGGGCATCGATTTCTATCGGCAGGACTTCAACATTGATCCGCTGTACTACTGGCGCGGCAACGACGCTGAGGACCGTCAGGGCATCACGGAGATCCGCCACGTCGAGGGTTACTTCGCCTATTGGGATGAGCTGGTCAGGCGGCATCCGGCGTTGTGGATCGACTCGTGCGCGTCCGGCGGGCGGCGAAACGACCTGGAAACGCTGCGGCGTGCCGTGCCCATCCTCCGGAGCGACTACGTCGGCGATCCGTATCAGCCCGATTTCGATCCGCTCACCCAGCAAAATCACATCCACGGCATCAGCTTCTGGATGCCCTATCACGGATCGGGATTCAGCGCCATCGACCCCTATGTCGTCCGCAGTCTGATGGGGCCGATCGTCGGCATCGGCACGGATACGCGGATCAAGGATCTCGACTATGCCCTGCTGCGAAAACTCTGTCAACAATATCGGCAGATTTCCGCGTGTTACCTCGGCGATTACTACCCCCTGACGCCGTACCGGAAAACCGCCGATGTCTGGGCGGCGCGGCAATTTGATCGGCCCGATGCCGGCGAGGGCATTGTACAGGCTTTCCGCAGGAAGGACTGCATGGAAGAGTCGCAGGTGTTCAAGCTCCGCGGGCTTGATCCCCAGGCCGTCTATACGCTGGCCGACCTGGATAGCGGCAAGTCAAATGAGTTCACCGGGCGTGAGTTGACCGATGAGGGTCTGCGCGTTACCCTCTCAGACCGTCCCGGCGCCGCCATATTTACCTATCGTCGGATGAAATGACTTTCCTTCGACTGGCTCAGGATGGTGAGCTTGTCGAACCATGGAGTCTCAGACTCGTGACTACGGGAAAGGGATTCCCCAGGGATTTCAAAATATGGTAGATAAAGGGTCCTTTCTTTAAAGGGGTTCATCTGCTCTGTACTGACCGGCGATTTGTGGGAGATGACTATGGGTCAAAATGATCTAAGCCGTCGAGATTTTCTCAAGAGCGCAGGGCTGGGCTCTGCTGCTGTGGCCTTCTCCGGGAAACAGCTTGTGGGACAAGAGGGCAATACGAAGGCTAATGCCTGTATATCTATTGATCCGACACCCAAGTTTGTGCTTTCCCCGTATCTCTACATGCAGTTCATGGAGCCGTTGGGCACAACGGACGGCTCGGTGGATGCCGCCTGGGATTTTGGGGCCGACCGGTGGCGGGAGGATGTGGTTGATATTACACAGCAGCTGGCTCCTGCGCTCATGCGGTGGGGAGGCTGCTTCTGTTCATACTACCGCTGGAAGGAAGGGGTGGGCCCCATGGCCGGGCGTAAACCCATGCTCAACCAGCTCTGGGGCGGGATCTACAACAACCAGGTTGGCACGCACGAGTTCGTGGAATTCTGCCGGCGCGTTGGGGCGGATCCTCTGATCGTGGTCAACTTCGAATCGGATGGACGCAAGGGCTGGGCCGTCTCGCCCAAGGGCGATGTCCGCTCCGGCGACGCCAAAGAGGCCGGCGAATGGGTCGATTACTGCAACAACCCAGCCAGTGCTCTGCGGCTGCAACACGGCGTGAAGGAGCCCTATGGCGTGAGACTCTGGCAGATCGGCAACGAGACATCCTACGGCGCCGAGATCGACGTGGACACCGCAGCAAAGAAGACCTTGGAATTCGCCAGGGCTATGCGAAAGGCTGATCCAACGATTGAAATCATCGGATGGGGAGACAGCCACTGGGCCGGGCGGATGGCGGAAATCGCCGGGGAAGAACTTCAGTATCTGGCCTTCCACAACGGCTTTAGTCCAGGCGGGGGAGGCTCGCCGCTCCACGGTATCGAATACCGAAAAGACCCGGCCAAGACCTGGGAGTATCTTATGAAGGCCTGCAAGGCTCAGGAAGCGGCCATCGATGCTATGCGGCAACAGGTTGCGAAGCACAACATCCCCATAGCCCTGACCGAATGTCACTTCGGCCTGCCCGGGCGAAACCGCTGCGAGGTGCTGTCCACCTGGGCGGCGGGCGTGGCCAATGCGCGCGTTCTGAATGTGCACGAAAGAAACGGCGACCTGCTCAAGATCGCCACCTTGGCGGATTTCTGCGGCACGCGCTGGCAGAACAACGCCATCATGATCCCTGTTCCTGAAGGGAATTCGTTCATGATGCCCGTCGCCATGGTAATGAGCCTCTATCGAAGGCATTCGGGAAGAGAGGGCGTTGAGGTTATTGCGACTCCCGACGGTCTCGATGTGGCGGCCAGCCGAACGGGAGACCGCGTTCTGCTCCATGTAGTCAACACCCATCGAGCTCGGTCCGTGAAATCCGCGTTTCAAATCCAGGGAAGGAGAATCGCAGAGGGGCGAGTTCACTGGTTCGATCTGGACCCGGAGTTCGAGGTCTTTGAATACCGTCCCGAACACACCTTTCCCAGAGAAGGTAGGTTGGATCCAAACGTAGCCTGGATCTTTCCGCCCGCCTCTGTTTCCGCCGTAGAGTTGACCATGGAACCCGTGTAGAATATGAATCCACAATTGGAATGGAAGTCCGTCGATGATTAGAACTATCAAGAACATTCAATCTGCTTTTGCACTCTGTGCCGGGCTCTTGTTTCTGGCGTCTTGCTCTGTGCTTGACGGCAAAGAGGTGCAGGACTCCGGCGGGATTGACAAGAACACAATCGACAGAGAAACACTGGTCAACAAGCCCGACCAGGCCGCAGGGATCAAATACTCGACGCAGCGATTCGTTTACCTTGATATCGGTGAAAGCTGCGCCTTTCGACTCGCAGATGGTACAGAAAAGCGGTTAAATCTGGTATCGGTCAAGGAATATGAGGACCCTGTCATCCACCTCACACGCCGGGCGGACGTGAAGATCGAGATTGACGGCAAGCGGGTCGAGCTGAGCTGCGCCCCTTACGTTATACCCACGCAAGCCGAAGGCGTCAGGATACAGGCGGACACAACCTCGGCGTGGCTGAAGATTCCCAAGCGCGTACAGTTCTCCCTGTGGGACGCCTCAGACCCTATTGTGGACACGAACCTGTTTTGTTTCCCCTTGCCGGGGTACCGCCTTTTCTCCCACGGCGTGCAGGCCTACAACGAGCCCGTTCACCTGGGCGATCGGGACGGAGATCCGCAAGGCCAGCGCTTCTATCACAACTATGGAGTTGATCTGGCAGGGTATGAAGGTCGGCAGAAGGTCCTGAGCTGTATCAGTGGCGTTGTGGCCCAGGCGGATCCCGGTCAAGGAAGCCTGTCAATCCGGGATGATCGAGGTTTTATACTCAACTACGGCCATCTGGATTCGATTCTATCGGGAATCAAGGTGGGATCCCCTGTAAAGCAAGGCCAGTGGGTCGGCGTGCTCGGCAGGCGGGGTGCGTCTGGGAACTTCTCGCACCTGCATGTTGGGGCTTATCTGTCCGAGTCCGCAATGACTATGGATCGTCCCGACCGCAATCTCAATTTGTACCCCTGGCTGGTCGCAGCCTACCAGAAGGAGAGCGGAATTGATCTCTGTGCCGTGGCCCGCCCCCACAAGACGGTGCTCACCGGGGACAAGGTGCTTTTTAACGGCTCGAACTCCATCTCTTTCAAATCGAATCTTGACTGTCGTCAGACAAGTATCACCTCCTTCAAGTGGGAGTTCCACGATGGAACCTCCGCGAGTGGGCCTGTGGCGGAGAAGGTGTACGACAAGCCCGGCTGTTACATAGCTTCTCTGTGGGTCAACAACATTCGCGGAGATGTTGACGTGGATTTCTGCAAGGTGAAGGTCTTTTCCCGGTCTGCTCCTGAGGACGTGATTCCCACACTCTTCGTAACGTACTATCCTTCGGCGGAAGTCTATGTGGATGAGGCCGTCAACTTCCGGGTCTGGCCCCAGGGCATGGAAGTAGAGAATGTTCAGATCGAGTTTGGCGACGGCACGATTGTCCGGGACTATCGCGCCTATTCCGCGATCACCCACAAATTCAAGAGGCCGGGAATCCATATCGCTACAGTCACAGGCACGGCAGGAAAATTGTCCGTGACGCAGAAGGTCAAGGTCGTTGTGCAACAGTAGCGGGCATCCCTGCGGAACTGGCTGAACCCGCCTGATTCTGTCATAGTTTACGAAAGGTGCAGAAATGTGGGAAAACAACGTGAAATTCTTCAAGGGGTCTGTGGCGCCATCGTTCTTTCTTGCTTTGGTTATTTGTTTCACAGTGACACTGCGTACCGGCACAGGAATGGGTGATCAAGAGACCGCGTCCAAACAACCTGTGACATCAAACAACCGCCCAATCCGAGACCGGCGTGATATGGTCCTGACTATCGGGCAGACTCAAGGCGACCTACAAGGTAAAGATGACAAGGTCATCCAGGCCGGCATAGAATATCTAAACCGAGTGGGCGGAGGTACGCTTCACATTCTGCCTGGTGTATATAATCTGCGAAATGCGATTTATCTGCGTCCCAACATCACCATGAGAGGCTCAGGCGAGAAAACCGTACTCAGAAAAGCCAACAGTGTGGTGACGGCTCTAACAAAGGATTCGGATTGGTTCGAGTACGGCGTTCGGGTAAAAGATGTGAGCGGATTTGCGCCTGGAGGAGGGATCATGCTCCGGTCAAAAAAGGGAGCGGGAGACTGGCAGTACGATGTGCTAAGCGCTACCGTCACCGCCATCCATGAAGACATTATCTTCGTGGACCGGTTGACCAAAGAGAACTTTTGGATAGACGCAAATGCCACTGCTGCGACTATTTTCCCGATCCTTACTGCTGAAAACGTGGACAATGTTGTCGTGGAAGACGTGGTGCTCGACGGCAACCGCGACAACAACGAGCACATTAACGGCAATTTCGCCGGCGCCGTCTTCATCCAACGCTGCAACCGGTGGCTTTTCAAGAACGTTATTGCCACAAACTACAATGGCGATGGCTTCAGCTTCCAGGTCTGTGATGACGTTGAATTTCGCGATTGCAAAGCGATAAACAATTCCGACCTCGGCTTCCATCCAGGAAGCGGTTCTCAGCGGCCTGTCTTCCGCAATTGCGCAGCCCACGGAAATAGCCAGGGCATTTTCTTCTGCTGGAGCGTTTCTGATGGGCTTGTGGAGAATTGCATTTTATCGGAGAATACAAAATATGGAGTCAGTATAGGACACCGTGACACGGATAACATTATAAGGCGGTGCAGAATCGAACGTAACGGTGAGGTAGGGATTCTCTTTCGCAACGAGGTCAATGAATTTCGGTGTGGCCACCGCAACCTGATTGAGGATTGTATTGTTCGCGATAATGGTGCGAAACCGTCAGGAATCGGGATCGACATTCAAGGCAAGACCCAGGATATAACCATTCGCAATACAAGTTTGGAGAGTACAGCCGGCGAAAACCAAAAGGTGGGTATTCGCATCAGCCAAGAGGCTGAGCGGATAATTCTGCAGGACAACACCTTTGAGAATTGTCCGGTCGATATGCAGGACTTACGGCCCAAAAATGACTGACCCAGATACTTGTGTGAGTTTTTCGGAGGCGATTATGTGCGGAAATATGAAAAGGATCGGACTGCAATACCTTTTGCTGTTCGCGTGCTCATCCACAGTTCTCGCAGGCGCGGGAGCTGAGCGAGTAGCTATTACGACAGGCTCACTGTTCGATGAGATGGTGGATATGGCGAATCTGGCGACTTTTCCAAAGCCGGCTTTTCGCACCGTTCAGTTCTCCTCATACGATCATCGCAGCCGTCTGCCCGGCGGGCCGGACTGGTTCGCCAATGCCGATGGATTTGGAGGAGAGCCGATTCCTAATTTCGAGAAGGTGTTCAGAGCCCCGGATGCAAATGGGATCGGCGAATACCTGATTGTGGATGTCAATGGGCCCGGCGCCATTGTGCGTCTGTGGACTGCAGCTATCTCCGGAAATGTCCGAGTGTGTATTGATGGTTCGCAGGCGCCGCTCTACGAGGGCAGCGCAGACGACTTCTTCCGCCGTCCCTACGACCGTTTCGCACAGGTCAGTGATATCAATGGGGACAGGTTCCGTCGGACGATATACCAGCGGGATGCCTCGTACGCGCCGATCCCGTTTGCCAAGGGCCTCCGCGTTGTATGGACCGGCAGCATCAAGGATATTCATTTCTATCACCTCCAGGTGCGTCTGTACGATGAAGGTGCCGCCGTAGCGTCTTTCCGCCCCGGCGACATCCACACCTACCGGCAGACTATTGACAGAGTGACGCTGATACTCTCCGACCCGGATAATAATTATGTGCCGCGGCAACGGCCTCCGGGACTTTTTGACCTGAGCATAGGGCCATCTGAGAAGAAAACCCTCGTCCGCCTGGATGGTCCATCGGCCATTGAACAGTTGAGGTTGCAGATAGACGCAAACGATATGGATAGCGCCCTGCGGCAGACGGTGTTGCAGATTACCTTTGATGACTACCCCAGAGGCCAGGTGGAATCGCCCGTTGGGGATTTCTTCGGGGCGGCCCCAGGCATCAATCCATACCAGTCAATGCCGTTTACAGTTCGCCCGGACGGCACGATGATTTGCCGGTTTGTCATGCCCTTTGAACGAGCCTGCAAAATCGAGCTTTATAACTGCGGCAAGCAGCCGGTCAGTGCAAAGGGCACAGTGCTTTCTATGCCGTTTGCCTGGGATGAGCAGGCGATGCACTTTCGCGCCAGGTGGCGTGCGGACCATAACCTGATTGCGTCGAATCGGGAGGTGCAGGACTTGCCGTTTCTACTGGCCTATGGCAAGGGCGTCTATGTGGGAACCGGTGTTTACCTTATGAATCCCTCGGCTGTGCCAACGCCATACGGCAACTGGTGGGGCGAGGGAGATGAAAAAGTCTTTGTGGACGACGACCGTGTGCCGTCTATCTTTGGCACCGGCTCCGAGGACTACTTCAACTACTCGTGGTCTTCGCCGGACATCTTTGCTTTTCCGTATTGTGGTCAGCCGCGAAACGATGGCCCAGGCAATCGAGGCTTTGTTACGAACTATCGCTGGCATGTGCTTGATCCGATTCCTTTCAAGAACAACGTTCGGTTTTACATGGAGCTTTTCAGTCACGAACGGACACCCGGCCTGTCGTACGCCCGCATCGGGTATCACTACGCCAGGCCCGGCCTGACCGATGACCACCAGGCCATTATGCCGGATGACCTTCAGCTTCCCATGCTGCCCGAGAATTGGCAACCGGCTGCGAGAATGGGAGCCGCAAATGCCGTGTTTTTCGCCGCCGAAGACATTGTGGCGGACGCCGAGGCCACAAATCTCGCAGATGGCCGCCTTTGGGCCGGCGGGAAGCTGCTCGTCTGGGCCCCAACGAAGGACCGTGGTCAGAAGAGCTTCAAGATTCCAGTCAGTCTCACGGGCAAGCAGCAAATCCACGTTGCTCTTGCTATGACAGCGCGGTCTGGCAAGATCGCCTTCCGCATAGACGGTCAACCGCTGCTATTGGAGAACGAAGCTGAGGACGTCGATCTGTATTGCCCATACAGGACTCTGCTCCGCAGTATTGCGCTGATGCCTTTGGAACTGGAAACCGGGAACCACACCCTTACGCTCGAATTGAAGGATGCTCCTGACGGGGTCGCCAATCCGCAGGTCGGGATTGACTTCATCTGGGTGCAGCGGAAGTAGTACGCTCAACTAAGATTCAGGACGGATCTATCCAGGGTATCGTGCGGAGCAAAATGCGCGACAACCTTCGGCCAGGCTTCGGTCAATATCATAAGTCCCTATAATTGAGAGAGCTGCTTGTTGACGAGGCCGCCGACCCTCTTCTCCGTATGCCTCATTCTACACCGACGTCATTGAGACCTCAGACCAGAACCCTGTGGACTGGTCCGGCCGGCCTGTGGAGCCAAGTGCGCACAGGGATTGGCGGTTTTGTGGAATTAGGCCTTGTATGCCTTATATGCCGCTTGCTCAGCCGGCAGCTCTTGGCCGGATAATGGGTTTGGTGTCATGAAGGGATAGTAGTCCCAGCGTTCTTCGATTTGAGAGCCATCTTGTTTCTGACGGACGGGCACGAAAGACCAAAGGTGTATTGCACGAATCCCCCGGCACGCACAGTCGTCAATCCATTGACGGTGGTCCGGGTTACTGTTCTGGGAAGCGCATTGGGTCCCGCTATCACCGATTAGCATCAACACTTCGCCTTTGTACTCGATGTAGTGTCCGCTGGGACTGATGTCAAGAGCGTTATGCCTGTCAGAACCTGTGCCCTGGGCGATTAGACAAACGGAGAGGAACACCCCCAGAATGGGCAGGCGGGGCCTGCTGTTAATATCGACCAAGTTCTTCTGCCAACTGTGCAAGTCTTTTCAGCCTTTCAGGTTTGACGTGAGGAGCCACGCTGCACGCCGAAGATAGTATGTAGCCGCTGCCAGGTTTTCCGACTTCAATCCTTTGTTTCACAGCCTCTTCAAAGGTATGCTCATCAGCATTCAACATCTCGTTTACAGCATCCAGATTCCCCTTGAAGAAGAACCTCTTGCCGTACTTTGACTTTGCCTCTGCCAAATCTACAGTCCCCAGCGGTGGAGGATCCAGCGTGTCGATTCCGTCGGCGCAGGTCTCGCTCATAAGGTCCAACCGATCACCAATAGTTCCGCAGGTATGGACATACGATTTCAAGCCGTGATTTCGTACAGCTCGAAAAACCTCATCTTCATAAGGCATCACGAATTCCTTGTACATCTGCCTGCTGATGAAACCTGCTCCGGCAAAGGCTGAGCTTACAAGTATAGCATCAGGCGCATGCCCGGCATATAATCCAACTTGTGCAAGCACTGTTCCTGTAAGAACACCAAGGACCCTGTGGCATTTCTCAGGCTCATCCAACAAGGCGAGAAGAGCCTGCTCATAACCAAACAACTCCATTAGGTGAGTGAAGGGGGAGAATACCTCTGCATGTACAGAGACATCCGGTGCAAGCTGTTGGGCTTTCACAAGTGTACTTGTAAACCACGAAGGATAAGCCGTGGGGTCGGAAAGATCAGCCTGCGGGTCTATGTCCCAGAGTTCAGGCGTATGCCAGGTATTCCAGACATAGCCGGGCAGCCTGTACGCAGCAGGATCGTTGATGTCGATGGATTTGTAGTCTGCCCGCCCCAGAGGTGTTTGACCTGGTTGATATGTTTGAGGATTGTCATCCGGCGGAATGACTGTTTCGAGGCCTGACTCCCAATAAATGTGCTCAACATTGTTGATTCTTTGGGATGACCTGATGTTTGCCGTCCAATCTTGTGGTCTGCCTGGTATATTGACCAGAATGCCGTCAAATTCATATCTCTTCTGCAGGTCAACCAAAGCCTTGGCGAAGATCTCGCTGTCAAACCATATTTCTCGAGGGCTGAAGCTGCAATTTAGAAAATAATGACCGAGTGCAAGCTGGCACATTACTGGAACGCGGTCTGGTTCTTTATGGTTCATTGCTGTTAGAATTCGGCGCTTTGGGTTCATAGCTCTGTTGTCCTGTCCTTCTGAAATTGCTAGTGTGGTGCGTCTAACGCTTCTTTACATTTGGCTATCTTCGCCAAGATGCTTTCAACCGATGCACTCCAGATAAAAACGCGGGGATTCTGGTTGTGAGCGTCGATATATTGTTGTATGGCCGTAACGAGCATCTGTACACTCTTAAATGATCCCCTGCGAATACGCTTGTCGGTTATCTCGCGAAACCATCGCTCCACAAGGTTGAGCCACGAGCTTGATGTCGGCGTAAAGTGCAGCCGGAAACGAGGATGGCGTTTGAGCCATGACTGTACTCGCGGA
>Ga0315291_10011209_pt1 | contig 10939 bp, 5 predicted proteins | sample YL17G12_20_MG_FD_203070 | JGI IMG/M metagenome (GOLD analysis project Ga0315291, IMG submission 203070) | Sediment microbial communities from Yellowstone Lake, YNP, Wyoming, USA - YL17G12_20 | ecosystem: Environmental > Aquatic > Freshwater > Lake > Sediment | place: USA: Wyoming | collected... | reverse complement strand
ACAGGCCTTTTTATTCTTTTTTTATCGCCTGCTGTGTGGCCGTCCTGTTGCTCAATGGCATAGGGCACGCACGAAGAGCCGAATACCTGACCTCAATGCAGAAGAAGGAAGGGGCCATCACGCAAAGAATGAATGCCGCATATTCCGGGGCCTTGTTCCTGGCGCCGGTTCTGCCCTGGATACAATACAAAGACCCCCTGAGGGATCCCAGCGACACTTTTGAAATCATCCCGTCCGGCTGGGAAACTTTTTCCGAGCGATTTTATGATATCATCGGACGCCGCGTGGGAGTCAAGCACGGATATGATCTTTTTCCCCGTTTTTTAAAGTTAAAGAACGCCTATGTCATTGGGAGCACAAATTTTATAAGGGGTTCTTTAAACCAGTATCTCTGGGAGAATTACCGGCTTCGGTGCAAATTCGTCACGGTCGAAATGCTCGATAAATCCCATGGGATATTCAGGGTGGTTGAAAAAATGGCCGATTAGCGAAGATCCAGAACTTCCCCCAATAAATAGATCAGAATTGGTCTAAGTTGTTATTTTCATTCAAAATAAATTAATCTTTTTCACTTTATTACGAATACGTTAGGGTTATTGTTACACTTTCATCAGAATTTTTTTCGTTGGCCGTATGGCGGCGTCAATCTCCAATGTATAAGAATTTGCTTTTCCCGCGGCGTGGGAATTCCCGTCCCGGATAATAAATCCCCCCTCCTAGCTCTGCTGGAAGTATACGGCCGATGCGGGGCGATGTCAATCAGCGTGAAAAGCGGCGGCGGAATCACAGATAGAGACAAAAGACCGTCTCGCGCCGGTCAAATAATAGCAGGCTCCTCCTTCCAATAATCACAATTTACTCAAGGATGGGCCACTCTCTCATCGGCTGCCACCAAGGTGACCTCTTCAAAAGACAGCGGGGCTATAGCCTCTCTAGTGCGAGCCCAACTTCATATTGTCGGTGGCAGGATCGACCGCCTGATGTTTGATAATGGAGACGACGCTCGTCTCCCAAACATGAAAAGATTATGCCTTGAATTATTGGACGCTCGGCAGGATATAAAATTCTCACACCATCTTATTATCTTATAAATACAAGCATTTGCCCCAGCCTTTCCCTTACGCTCCGATAAGGAAATCCGCCCCCTTTGACTCGGATGGGTGATGGAAAGGAGATGCGAATGGGAGCCGGGGGGGAAGGCGATCCTCGCATAAATATCTAAGTCTTGACTTGAATTCGGGCGCGGATCAGCTTGTTGACAGCGCCGCCCGGCCGGTGATAACCTCCCGATGTAGATGTCAAAGGAGCAAACCGTGTATCACGACAGACTGATCGAGTATCAGCGGTCCGGACAACGGATCCGGGTGGCCTTGGTCGGCGCCGGCGCCATGGGTGTCGGAATCGCTTGGCAGATCGGGCGGACGCCGGCGATGGAACTGGTCTCGGTCACAGACATTCATCTCGATGCCGCCGTTAGGGCTGCCAAGGCCTGCGGAAAGCCGTATGCGGTCGTCTCCGCGTCGGATCCCATGCCGAGGAAGGGGGAAGTCCTCGTCACGCGCGATCCCTTCTTCCTCCTGGACAAGGACCGCGGGCTCGGCGTGGACGTGCTCGTCGAGGCCACGAACACGATCGGTTTTGCGGGAAAGCTTTGCCTGGAGGCCCTGGAGAAGAAGATCCATGTCATCCTCATGAACGCGGAGGTGGATCTGGCTCTGGGCCCCATCCTCCATGACACGGCGATCCGCAACGGGGTCGTCGTGACGAGCGACGCCGGCGACCAGCACGGCGTCCTCATGCGGATGATCGACGATATCCGGCTCTGGTCCTTCCGCATCGTCATGGCCGGCAACATCAAGGGGTTCTTGAACCGGTACGCGAGTGCGGACTCCCTTGAGCACGAGGCGCGGATCCGGAACCTGGACGTCGTCCAGTGTTGCTCGTATACGGACGGCACGAAGCTCAACGTGGAGATGGGTCTCATCGCGAACGGCGCGGGGCTTGTTCCCTGGGTACCCGGCATGGAGGGGCCGACGGCGAAGCACGTGAACGACGTTATCAAGCTTTTTGACTTCCGCAAGTATGGCGATACGGGGGTCGTTGACTACATTCTCGGTGCGGAGCCGGGGGGCGGGGTTTTCATCGTCGGCCATTGCGACGATCCCGTTCAGATGCCGTACCTCAAGTACTACAAGCTCGGCGACGGCCCATTCTATCTCTTCTATCGACCGTACCATCTTTGTCACCTGGAGACCCCCTGGGCGATTGCGCGCGCGGTGCTGGACCGTCGTCCACTGCTCTGGCCGCAGCACGGCCGCGTGACGGATGTGTATGCCTACGCGAAGCGCGACGTGAAGGCAGGAGAAGTGGTCCCGCGCGCCATTGGCGGCAACGTCTTCTACGGACTCCTGGAGCTTTCCGCTCCGGCCGACCGGAAGGGCATGGTTCCGATTTCGCTTCTGGAAGGCGAGGACGACAAGCTGTCCCGCATGAAACGGAACGTGCCGAAGGACAAGCCGCTCCTTCGTGACGATGTGGATCTCCTCGACACGTTCCTCGTGCGGACGTTCGCGTACCAGAAACAAGGCCTGTCTGCCGCCGGGGAACGACCGAGCTGAAGCCCATGTCCGGAGGCGCGAAAGTTCTGGTCCTCGGCGGCGGAATGTGCGGGCTCTATGCCGCCCGTGTCCTTGCGGAACGGGGCGTGCCGGTGACTGTCTTTGAGAAGGGCACGGCCCCGGGCGGCCTTGCCGCCAGCCAGGAATTCAACGGAAATTACTACGACCTCGGCGTCCATCATCTTCACGCCTTCGATCACGAGATCTTCGAGGACATGAAGGTCATGATCGGGGAGCGTCTCCACCCGGCCGACCTGACGGCCCTCATCTGCTTTGGCAACGGCTGCCGGCGGTACCCGCTGGAGTTTCGCGATCTGTTGAAAAGCATTCCGTTCTTGACGCTCGCGAAGTCGATCGAGGGGTTGATGTTGCAGATGGTCCGCAACAAGTTCGCGCGGGCGCCGGCGTGGAATGCCGAAGAAGCGCTCATCCGTCTCTATGGGCGTCCCCTTTATGAGCATTTCTTCCGCGGCTTCACGCACGAGTACTGGGGCGTTCCTCCAAGCGGTCTCTCCGCGACGTTCGTGCGCACGCGAATGCCACGCCTGAGCGCCGTGGATGTCGTCAAGAGGGCGCTGGAGTCGGTCGGGATCCGGGGCGAGGACGTCGCCGAAGACAGCGCGCTTGCGCATGAGACCGTCTGGTACACCCCCACCGGCTCGCGGGAAATGCCGATCGCCCTGGCCGAGCATATTCGAAAGCACGGGGGCGAGATCTTCCTGGAGAGCACGGTCTCCGGCATCGAAACGGAGAACGGCCGGGTGACGGCTGTGCAGGTCGAGCGAAACGGCGAGACCCGGCGGATTTCTTGCACGGACTGCATTTCGACCATGCCGATCCCGGAACTCATCCGCTCCATGACCCCGGCGCCTCCCGCGGATGTTCTGGAAGCTTGTGACCACCTCCGCTATAAGCCGATCGCCGTGTACGGTCTGCTCGTCCGCAAGCCCAAGGTCTTTGACGTCTTATTCATTTACTTCCGGCACAGGATCTTCCATCGCATCGCCGAGCCGAAGCACAGCGGGCTGGCCGTGCATCCGCCGGGCCATAGCGTCCTGGTCGTCGAGATGACCTGCGACGAGGGGGACGATAGATGGAACGGCGGCGAAGCGACCCGTCAACGGATCCTGGACGATCTTGAGGCCGAGGGTCTTGTCCATCGCGACGAAGTCGCCGAATTCCATCTCCTTCACTCCGCGTACGGATATCCCATTTTCAAACTCGACTTCGAGCCTTACTACGAGAAGACCAAGGGCTACCTGGCCGGATTCCGGAATCTCTCTTCGGTCGGACGGCAGGGAAGCTTCTGCTATCCCACCATGCACGTCGCGATGCGGATGGGATCGGATGCCGCGAAGAAGGTCATCGAGCGTCGATGCCAGCACATCGTTACGATGGGATCCGCGAGCACGAACGCCAGGGTTTCATAGAGCACAGGCAGGTCCGAGCCTGATCTGCTCCCCGGATCTTGGTCCGGATCGGATGTTAGATTTTTATGTTAGAATCGGCATCCGGGAGGGAGCGAAGGATGAAGAAAAGTCGGTTCACGGAGGCTCAGATCGCCTTTGCCCTGCGCCAGGCGGAGAGCGGGACCCCGGTGGCGGAGATCATCCGGAAACTGGGGATTGCGGAGCAGACTTTTTTTCCGCTGGAAAAAGAGGTTCGCGGGGATGGGTGTCGCGGAGCTCAGGCGATTGCGGCAGCTCGAGGATGAAAACCGGCGTATTGACACCGCCATGCGGCCGGACATATACTTCGGGCAGAGAGAGGCGGGAATTCGCCGCGTCGTGGAAAAGGGAAAATCCCGTCATTGGAACGGGAAATTTTTGAGGAGTGCGAATGACGGTAGAATAGGGGGCATGCGGTACCAAGTGTTGGGGTGGAGCCATGTTCGGATTCACCTCGGGAAAAAGAGGTTAGGAAAGCATGAAAAGGCGGATCAAATCGAATGAAAAATAAGCTGTTATTTCTACTGCTCATCATTTGCGTAGCGACCGCTGGAACGGCTTTCGCCCAGGTCACGCCGGAAGGGAAGATCACCGGAAAGGTTATGGATAACCAGGGGAGCCCTCTTCCCGGAGTGACGGTCGAAGCCACCAGCCCCAAGCTTGTCGGCAAGGCCTCCACGGTCACCGATGGCAACGGGATATATCGTTTAATGGCCCTTCCGTCCGGGACTTATGATATTACATTCTCACTTCCCGGGTTCAACACCCTGGTCAGAAAGGATATTTATCTTGAATTGTCCCAGACCCTGGCCATGAACGTGACTCTGGAACAGGCCGCCATCAGCGAGCTGGTCACGGTCGTCGGCCAATCCCCTATAATCGATGTCAAGAGCACTACCAAGGGCCAGGTTATGACCAAGGACCTTTTCTTGACGCTTCCTCGAGGGAGGAGCTTTGATTCCCTGGTAAGCACCATGCCCGGCGTTTCAAACGATGATATCACTGCCGGGATCTCGGTCGACGGCGCCACTGGGGCGGAGAATATGTTCTACACGGACGGCGCGGACACAACGAATTTCCACTTGGGAGTTTCGGGCCAGAACATCGTTCTTGAGCTTCTCGACGAGGTCAGGGTCACGGCTTCCGGCTATAACGCCGAATTCGGCGGCTCGGTCGGCGGTGTGGTCAACATCATCACCAGGTCCGGAGGCAACGAGTTCCACGGCGATGTCATGGTCTTCTATGAAAACAATAAACAATGGATGCAAGGAGGTTCAAGGGACTATCTCCGGCTGAACCCGTACGATGCCACGATCGCTGAATATGTGAACAATGACGACCTCTACTACAATGGCGGGGATGACAGGGACCCCTATTATCGGACTGAAGGAGTCTTCAGCCTCGGCGGCTATTTCATCAAGGACAAGCTGTGGTTCTTCGGCTCTTTCAACCCGGTCTACTACCACACGACGGCGCAGAGGGATTTCAACGCCCGGGAGGGACCGTTCTCCACATTCACAAACAAGAACACCGAATACAATGGCTCCATAAAGATCTCGGCCGCCCCCGCGAAAGGGTTCCGGCTCGCCGCGAGCTTCGTCAGCAATTTCAACAACTATCGGGGGAGCATCCCCCCCATAGAAGGCACGGGCACGGATCCGGCAATATATCCATGGGACAAGACGGGCTTTGATTATCCCAACTATAGCGCAGCACTGACCGCGGATTACACGATCGGCAATAACCTGCTCATAAGCTACCGGGGCGGCTGGCACCTTCAGAACGAGAATAACCAACAGCTCCCGGTGCCGGACGGTCCGACCTACTACTTCTACTATTCGAACGAAATCTACAGCGATGATCCCTTTTATCAAGATCATCCGGACCTGCTCCATTACGAAAATTGGGTGAACTGGGACGATTATATGGTGGTAGACAGATACAAGCAGCAGAAGGTCAGTAACAACATTGATGTCTCCTATTTTGCGAACTGGATGGGCGAGCACGCCCTGAAGGCCGGCCTCGGCTATATCTATCTTAATGAAAACGTTAGGGACATAGCCCCGCACCCCCATGTCACTCTATACTTTGACGATACTAACAGCAACTTGGGCTTTAAAATCGGCGCCGGTGCCGACCCAAGCAGTCCCAGTTATGGCCCCTATGGCTGGTATTCCATCGCGAGCGGTTGGCATGGGGGTATTTACGGAGGCCTCTGGAACGTTAGTGCCAACAATTTTTCGGTCTACGCTCAGGATTCCTGGACGATTAAAAACAGGCTGACCATCAATTTCGGCCTCCGAGCCGAAGGCCAGGTCATCCCGGCCATGACAACTAACACGTCCTACCCGGGTTACACACCCGACCCCATCAAATTCAATCTGGGCGATACGCTGGCCCCGCGCGTAGGTGTGATCTATGACGTCTTCGGGAATTCCAGCCTCAAGGTCTTCGGAAGCTTCGGGATCTATTACGACGTCATGAAGCTCTACATGGCCGAGCTCACGTTCGGCGGCTGGAAGCGCATCGAAGATTATTACGCTCTCAAGGATCCGGATTGGACGAAGATCGCTGCGAGCGGCAAGATCGACGACCAGGCCAGCCAGACGGCCGACAACTATTATGCCGGAAGTGAAGACTATCTGCCGCCTTCGTTTAACCGGGTCGACCCGGACCTTAAGCCGATGGCCCAGAGGGAAATCTCTTTCGGCGTCGAGAAGAAACTGCTGGAGGATCTTTCCCTCTCCGCAAGGTTTGTCAATAAGCACCTCCTCCGGGCAATCGAAGACGTCGGCAATTGGGTGACGGTAGTCGACCCAGTTACGGGAAAAGAGACTTTGGAGCAACAGTACTGGATCGCTAATCCCGGATTCGGCGTAACCAGGCCGGTCACCCAGGGCGGACTTTTCCCAATCAATACTTGGCCGTGCCCGAAAGCGACAAGGGATTATTACGGGGTAAACATCGCCCTGGAAAAGAGGTTTAGCCACAACTGGCAGGGCGGGCTCAACTATACATGGAGCCGGATCGAGGGTGATTACTCCGGCTTGGCCAGCACCGACGAAGCGGGGGGGGCGAATTCCGCGGGGCCGGGCATCGCCCGCCTCGGCGCGAATGTCGAGCAGGACTTTGACAAGTGGTTTATGGGGTATGACGCTTTGGGAAACGTCCTCAAGGGCTCCCTGCCCCAGGATAGGACTCACTACATCAAGGCTTACGGCTCCTATACCTTCCCGTTCGGTCTGACCGTTGGCCTAACCGCCTACGGCCGGAGCGGTCTACCCAAGACCACAAAAGTCAGATACGGCAATAAGTATATCTATCCCAACAACCGCGCCGACCTGGGCCGTAACCCGTTTGCCTTCTTTTCCGACCTTTTCCTCGAATATACACTGAAATTCGGCAACGAGTACCGGGCCTCCGTTAACCTTCAGATCAATAACCTGTTTGGTACAAGCACGATCCAGCGCTGGTGGCAGACGGCCAACAGGAGGAGCTTCTCAGGCTACGATGAGGAGCTCCTCAACGGGGAATTTGCCCAGCACTACATGGAGTATATCGTTGACGCAGGTAAAGAGGATCCGCGATACAACATGTGGGAAGCCCGATATAGTCCCTGGTCCGCGCGTCTAGGCCTCAAGTTCTCCTTCTGATCCTCGAGCACGAGCAGCAGCTAACAAAAAAGGCCCGTCCTTCGAGAGAGGGACGGGCCTTTTTCTTGACTATTTTAAAAAATGCCTTAAGCTGGAATCTCGGGCCAAGATCATTGTTTCGTTCGATACTAAGAAGTGAAACTGCTTCGATGAGGAATTTCGAGAATCGGACTTGATGAGCAACAAAACGAAGACAAAACCCCCGAAAAAAAGGAACGTTTCTGGGAAGCATCCAGCCCAGAAAAGCCGCCGGCGGTCAGGGATCGTCTGGTGGGCTATTGGGGCAGCCGCGACGCTGGGCTGCCTGGCTTATTTTTTTGTTATTGGCCCGGGGAAAAGCAAAATCAAGTCACCGGATTCGTCCGCATTTAATATCCTGCTCATAACACTCGACACAACCCGGGCAGATCATCTGGGCTGTTACGGATATCCGCGGGCGAAGACCCCCTCTCTCGACGGCTTGGCCCGGGAGGGAATCCGGTTTGCCCGGGTTTATTGTCCCGCCCCCGTGACCCTGCCTTCTCATATATCGATCTTATCTGGCCTCTATCCCGTAACGCACGGAGTGCGCAACAACGGCCATCATCTGCAGTCGGGAATAAAGACGTTGGCCGAAATCCTGAAAGGCCGCGGCTACGCGACGGCGGCTTTTGTGTCGTCATTTTCAGTCGACTCCCGATTCGGCATCGGCCGGGGCTTCGATGTTTACGACGATACCTTTCAAGCGCAGGCGTCACTAAAAAGCGCGAATGCGGAACGGCGGGCCGAGGGGACTTTTAGCCGCTTTTCCCGATGGCTAGAGAACAACTCGGGTAACCGGTTTTTCGCTTGGGTTCATTACTACGACCCGCATCTGCCGTATGACCCGCCTCCACCTTATAGAGAGGAATTCAGCGGCCGCCTCTACGACGGCGAAATCGCCTACATGGACAATTACGTGGGCGCCATCATGGAACGGCTTGAAACAAAGGGGATTTTGGAGAAGACCATCATCGTCGTCGCCGGGGACCACGGCGAAGGGCTGGGCGACAAGGTGGAAATCGGTCACGGGATCTTCCTTTATGAAGGAGTGCTCCGGGTGCCGCTCATCTTCCATAACCTCAAAATTTTTCCGCGCCCTCGAGCCAGCGAAAGCGAGGTCCGGCTGGTCGATGTGGCTCCGACCATTCTGGACCTCATCGGCCTCAAAGACGAAGCCGCGGGTATGCAGGGACAGAGCCTGGTCCCCCGACTCAAGGGAAAGGCTGGGAAAGACCTCGACAGCTTGATCGAAACATTTTTGCCCCGGGAAAGCTTCGGTTGGTCAGAACTCGTCGGAATCATCTCCGGTCCCTGGAAATTTATCCAGGCCCCGCGGCCGGAGCTTTATGACCTGAAGAGCGATCCCGAAGAAAAGAAGAATCTTTATGATTTAGAGGCGAATAAGTCTGCAGCGCTAAAGACAAAGCTGGAAAGCGAACTTCTCCGGCTGGGTTCCGACAGCAAGGCCTCAGGCGAGCCCGCGACCGCCCGAGCCGAAGACCTGGAAAAACTCAGGTCCCTGGGTTATGTGAATTTCGCTCCGGCCAAGCCGGGCTCGGTTTTTCCCGACCCAAAGGACAAAATTGACCTCATCAGACTGATCCAGCAGGCGCAGGCCTTTGAGTTTGAACAACAATATCCCGAGGCCGAGAGGGTCTATAGCCAGATTCTGAAGGATATCCCCGATTCTCCCGCCTCCTATGTCAATCTGGCGATTGTTCAGGCGATGCAGAAAAAGTTCGACCAAGCAATCGGGGCCCTGAACCAGGGCATCGCCCGCATCCCGGATTCCAGGATTCTCTTGGTCCGGCTGGGACACACATATCTGGTCATGGGGAAATCGCGGGAGGCTTTGGAGACGATGGAGAAGGTCCTGGCTTCGGACCCTCGGAACATAGATGCCCTGACCGTCTGCGCCAGCATCCTGGATCAGACGGGCCGGACGGAAGAGGCCCGGACGTATTATGAGCGCGCCCTGTCCGTCGAACCGGAAAGCCGGTACTTGAGAACGAACTATGCGGGGAACCTGGCCTCGAGCGGAAAATTTAGAGAAGCGATCAAAGTTTACAAAACATTGATCGCGGATTTTCCCGAAGAGCAGGCCTTCTATCAATTCGCCGGCATCGCTCATTCTTACCTCGGCGAAATTGACCAGGCGATAGCCCTCCTTCAGCAGGCTGTGGCTATCGGGCCGACACCAAACGGCTATTTCAACCTGGCCGTAGCTTATGAAAAAAGCGGCAATCTAGAGCAAGCGATAAAGTATTTCAGGCTTTACCTGGAGAACTCGAGCGGTGAAAAGAAACTTGATGTCCAAAAGGCCAAGGCCATTCTCGAAATGCTGGAAAAGAAACTGGGGCATTGACATCGCTCGGCAGCCGAGGATACGCTTTTCGTCCGAAGGGCAGTATCAATTCCGATATTTGCGGGAGTGATCGCGGTGCAGCTCGAAATGAGCAGAAGTTGATAAAAAAAGGCTCGTCCTTCCCGAGTGGGACGGACCTTTTTTCTTGATTATTCTGTAAAATGGGGTAAGCTGGAATCATGAAACGGGCTGTTTGAGGAGCTCCGCGGGCCACACTTGATGAGCAACAAAACAAGGACAACTCTTCCCAAGAAAAGGAACGGTTCTGGAAAGCCTCCAACCCAGAAAACCGGCCGGCGGTCAGGGCTCGTCTGGTGGGCTATCGGGGCAGCCGCGGCGCTGGGTTGCCTGATTTATTTTTTTGTCATCACCCCCCGGGGAAAAGCAGAGTCAAGTCACCAGATGCGTCTACTTATAATGTTCTGCTCATAACTCTCGACACAACCCGGGCCGATCATCTCGGCTGTTATGGTCATAAGCCGGCAGGAACCCCCAATCTCGACAGGCTGGCCCGGGAAGGGATCCGATTCGCCCGGGCCTATTGTCCGGCTCCGCTGACCCTGCCTTCTCATGCTTCGATTATGACCGGCCTCTATCCCGTGACGCACGGGGTTCGCAATAACGGCCACGATCTCCCTTCCGGGATAAGGACCCTGGCGGAGATTCTGAAAGGGCGGGGCTATTCCACCGCGGCTTTCGTCTCCTCCTTTTCGGTGGATTCCCGGTTCGGGCTCGACCGAGGCTTCGACGTTTATGACGACACGTTCCGATCGGAGTCGCCGTTCAAGACCCAAAACGCGGAGCGCCGGGCCGAGGAGACCTTCGCCGGGTTCT
>Ga0315291_10011208_pt1 | contig 10941 bp, 10 predicted proteins | sample YL17G12_20_MG_FD_203070 | JGI IMG/M metagenome (GOLD analysis project Ga0315291, IMG submission 203070) | Sediment microbial communities from Yellowstone Lake, YNP, Wyoming, USA - YL17G12_20 | ecosystem: Environmental > Aquatic > Freshwater > Lake > Sediment | place: USA: Wyoming | collected... | reverse complement strand
CCCCCTACCCCCCCCGTGTCAAATACTTCAAGTTTCGCCCCCGGACTCGTCGTCCCGATGCCGACGTTGCCGGAGGTATTGATAAACATTCCGGAACTACCGGAATTACTCCAGTTGGTGCCGGTTGTAACCGGGAAATACCAGCCGAGGTTATTCCCAAGATATCCGGACAGCACTGATCCGCTTGAGCCGCTTCCCGATGACTGTGTTAGAGTGGAATTTGTCTCTACATAGATATAAGCCGTACCTGAATGTGTACCGCCATATTTAAGTCTGACACGGAGATATACGCCATCCGTAGAAACATTTTTTGCATCAACCGCAAATTGTTGTTGCGTGTAATAGCCCATTCCGTTTCTTAAGGGCAGTTCAACCCAGCTTGCGCTCAATCCCCCATCATAGTAGGTTGCGTTAAATTCGTACTGTTCTACTGCCAGGTGATCGTTCCAGTGCCCTTCAACCGTTATTTTTGCGTAATATGCCCGTCCATTCGTATTAATCTTTCCAATTTCCACCCAATCACCGACAGCGCCGGTAGAAAACGTACGTGAAAGATAGTGTTTGGAAATCTGGGCTCCTCTAAAATCGCCGTTAACATCCAATAACGCTCCCGGACTCGTCGTCCCGATGCCGACGTTAGTGCCGTTGTCGTAAATTACTGAATTGGTGACACTGCCGCTTGTTAGCCATTTGGTGACATAATTTGCCGTTCCAGAACCGCTTACTCCTTGAACTGCTGACCAGTCGGTTTTGCAGTCCGAGCCGATACACAATCCTGTGCTTCCTTTAACATAGCCAGTGGCATTGACATCGCCGCCAGCAGTCACCGTGCCTGAGAAATAGCCGTTTTTCCAGCTCGGATTGGACGCGCCCACTGAATACAAATTATTGCTTGCTGGCAAAATATCAGAATCAAAAGTAATGGCGCTCGCCCGGTTTACCGTTGAAAGCAAACTTTTGGTGAAAGCCAATTCCGGATTGTTTGGCGCTTTATAAGAAAGCGTGATGTCCACCTTGACCCCGCCCTTGGCTCCGGCCATAGAAATTTTTTCAAAGCTTAAAGAATCAACATTAACCCTATTGGAAGTAATTGCCACTGCCTGACCGCTTCCTTCCTGAATAGACAAAACTCCGTCTGAGACGCTGAAGGTGGTCGGACTTGAGAAGGAGTTTGGCATCGTCAAAACCAAGGTGCTGCCGGTGGCTGAATCAATCAAGCTTGCCTCCCGCACTTTCTCATTGATGAGGTTCATGGCGTAACGAAGATTGCTGTCCACCTCACTGCTCGCCAATTGCGTGGAATGAATTTTGGTGACATTCCAAACAATAGTTATCAAAGATGTCGCTATCGCGCCGAAAATGGCGACATAAATAAGAATTTCTACTAAACCTTGGCCTTTTTGCCGAAATTCTTTTTTTTGTTTGTTCATATTTTTTACTCTCATACCTGCCTTCGGCAGATAGTGGCGGGCGAATTTAAAATTTGGCCTTTATACTTCTATTATAGTTTATATAAAAATGGCAAGCAAGCCCCCACACTTATACATAAGTGTGGGGGCAAGCCCATTTACAATAAAACTCCATCAATTTATAAAAAATAAAGAGTCCTTTTGCCCCACAAGGCAAAAGGACTCTTTTCTGTTGTTAGTTTCTACGTTCTACATAGAGCTTTCTGTTCTCGTCTTCACGCGCGGTAAAGACGTAGGAATAACGATAGTAGCTGGAGAAATAGACTACATCCGACCAAGACTGATTACTCTTCCTGTCCAGAACCGTGACGCTTACCTGAATAGACCACTGGTAAGCACCGCCCCCGACCCAGTAACCGAAAGATTGAGTTTGGGCCGGTGAAACAACCACCTTTTCCACACCATCAATCAGAAATGAAAGGGGGGAATTGGTGTTGTTGATAAAGGTAATTCTGGTGGTCTGAAGAGGGAGATTGGTGTCCAGCCGGATATAGCCGCAGTCGCAGAGCAAAAAGAGCACTGCCAAGAACAAGAGAATGAGTAGGCTGATTTTGCACCGACGATTCAATTCGTTTTCCATCGTCGCCTCCTTAATTTAAGATTTCATTGATATCAAACTCCATCTTGCGGTATTGATGATTCCAATGCCAGCGCGGAATTTGAATATCAATTTTCTGATCAGGGCTAAAATGAAGTAAGTCCCGAACCATGTCCCTCAGGTCATTATCTCCGGTCAGAAGCTTCACCACATCGCCTTGGTCCTTTTCCTTCAGACGCACGCAGGTTGCCAGAACCCGGAGATCATTGACCTCGTTCGAGTTCAAGTCTTTCGGCCGGCAACCAAAGTACTTCGTCAGTCTGTAGAACAAGCCAGTTTGATAAGAACCGGCAACCATCCAGCCATTGCCGCTCTGCTCTTTAATGGCATCACGGACCAACGGCCAGAATTTCAGGGCCAGGCGCCATTTAGCCAATTTGTCTCCGCGAAAGCGATTCCCTCGTTTGATACGGAACATAGCTTTGTTGTTGGCGCCCTCAAGCTCTTCGTAAACTGCCCGCGGGATAACCACGGTGACGCCGCTCTGGCTGAGCTTCAGCAGCAATCCCCAGCATTGAAAAATGATGTTGGAGTCCACGACTACAAACACTTTCATTTAATCCTCCTTGATTGGATTTTCCTGTATGTAGTTTTTAAAATGGCTTAAAATTGCTAAGCCAATGCTAACTATTCTAACTGCCCCTATTATATCAGATATGATATTCGGTGTCAAGGGGCAAAGGTGCGCCAAAATTAGCCAATGCTTTCTTTAAATCTTCGGGTAAATCAGCTTCCAGACGCATAACCTCCCCTTCCCGGAGAGGCAATTCCAGCAGATAGGCGTGCAAAAACATTCTGTCTAAGTCAAAAGGTAAGCTAATTTTTTTTGAACCATAAACTTTATCGCCCGCCACCGGGTGACTAATGCTTGCCAAGTGCACTCTAATCTGATTGGTGCGGCCGGTTTTAGGATATACTTCTAAAAGCGCAAAACCCGGACCGCCATTATGCCAATTCCAAATAACGCGATAATCGGTACGCGCCTCTTTTAAATTTTTCATTTTTTGAGCGGCAGTAGAACGCCTGACGCTTGAGGCGACGCGGCCAATCGGCTTCTCAATCGTGCCGGTTTTATTTTTAAAAACACCTGAAACCAATACTAAATAGCCTTTCTTGATTTTTTTCTCTTGGAACAATTTTTTCAGGTAAAAAAATGCTTCACTGTTTTTGGCCACAATCATAATGCCGGAAGTTTCGCGGTCCAGACGATGAACAATCCCGGGCCGTAAATTCTCTTGCCCTGAGCCTGTCGAAGGGTCAACCACCTTGGTAATTGCCGGGTATTTTTCTTTCAGCCAATCAACTAAAGTGGTTTCTTTATCTCCCGCTCGAATCGGATGCACTAGTAATCCTGCTGGTTTGTTGATGACCAGAAAATCATTATTTTCAAAAATTATTTTAATTTGGCTAAATAATTTTTCACTTTCCATTTTGGGATATTACCATTAATAAGACGTTTTTTCAAACAGAAAAGCCTCGATATCCGATATCAAGGCCTTAAGATTTTAAAAAACAAGGTGCGCCCTGGAGGGATTGAACCTCCGACCTTTTCGATGTCAACGAAACGCTCTACCACTGAGCTAAGGGCGCAAAGAATGGCTAATGAACAGTTTCGGATGGCGCTTCCAGCGCCTCTTTGATTTCTTTTTTGGCTGCCTCTCTGTTTCCGTTATGCTTCAAGATAATGTCGGCTGCAATATCTCTGAATATCGCCGAATTTTTTTTAATCCATTCTGCCGGTTCCAGTCGCGATTCCTTGATTAATTCCCTTTCCATTTTAATCAAATCAATTTCGATTGGATAATTTTCTTCAATTATTTCTAAAGACATATTTGTTTATTCTTTGGTGGGCACAGATGGATTCGAACCATCAACCCCCACTTTATATTTTGCGCTTTCCACAAATATTTTATAAGAAGCGCAACAATATATCAAATGATTTCATTAATTAAAACAGTGGGTGCAGATGGATTCGAACCATCGACCACGCGCTTATAAGGCGCGTGCTCTAACCGCTGAGCTATGCACCCATAATGAAAAATCATTTGATATAAGACAACCGCTCTACCATTGAGCTATGTGCCCCCACACCTAATCAGTTTATTAAATTTTTAAACTTTCAGTAATTCTTCTTTTCAATTGGTTGAAGGCATTAGCTCTTAATTTCAAATTATGCTCTCTTTTTCTAGCTGCTTGTTCTGAAAGATAAGCTTCATAATATACAAGTTTGAAAGGTCTTCTAATTTTGGTGGAGAAAACTTTTCCTGAATTATGTTCTTCCATTCTCCTTTTTAAATCATTGGTGGAGCCTATGTATAAATTGTCATCTTTTAAGCTTTTCAGTATATAGACATAGAACATAATTCTAAAACTGATTAGGTGTGGGGGTGTGCCCACCGAATTTAGGCGGACATCAATTTTTCAAACTCCTCTTTCTCAATAATCTCTTTTTTCATTAAAGTGTCGGCCAACAAATCTAATTTCTGACGATGCGTTTTAATTATTTTTTCCGCCGTTTTTTCGGCGTTTGTAATTGTCTTTTTTACCTCGGCGTCAATTTCCGTTGCCATTTTTTCCGAATAATTCTTTTCGGTTGTGATTTCCCGACCCAAAAACACCATTTCTTCGGTCTTGCCGTAAGTAATCGGCCCTAATTTATCGGACATTCCGAATTGAGTTACTAATTTCCTCGTCAAAGCCGACGCCTCTTTCAAATCATTGGTGGCGCCAGTGCTGATATCGCCCAAAACTAATCTTTCTGAAGCATAACCAGCCAAAAGCACTGCCAATTCCGCCAAAAATTGTCTGCGGCTTCTGAGCCGCCTATCTTCCAAGGGCACTTTCAAAGTATAGCCGCCGGCTTGACCGCGAGAAATCACGGAAATTTTTTGGACCGGGTCAGCTTCAGGCGAGTAATAAGTAACGAGGGCGTGACCGGCTTCGTGATAAGCAATGATTTTCTTTTCTTTTCCGGAAATCATCCGGCTTCTCCGCTCTGGCCCCAAAATCACTTTTTCAATTGATTCAAAAAGTTCATCTTGGGTCACTTCGTGCTTGTTTCGGCGCGCCGCTAAAATCGCCGCCTCATTAACTAAGTTGGCCAAATCCGCGCCGGAAAATCCGGGAGTGCGTTCGGCGATGCGGCGCAAATTAACTTCTTTAGCCAATGGCTTTTGCCGCGAATGAATTTTCAAAATTTCTTCGCGCCCGCGAATATCGGGTAAATCCAAAATAATGCGGCGGTCAAAACGACCTGGCCTTAAGAGGGCTACATCCAAAATATCCGGCCGGTTAGTCGCTGCCATCACAATCACATTGCTATCCCGTTCAAAACCGTCCATCTCCACCAAAATCTGATTTAAAGTTTGTTCGCGCTCATCATGGCCGCCGCCCAATCCCGCTCCCCGCTCCCGACCAACGGCGTCAATTTCATCAATAAACAAAATAGAGGGCGCTGCTTTTTTAGCAGTCATAAAAACGTCTCTGACCCGGGCAGCTCCAACGCCCACAAACATTTCCACGAATTCCGCGCCAGACATATGGAAAAACGGCACATTGGCTTCGCCGGAGACCGCCCGCGCCAAAAGCGTCTTTCCGCTTCCTGGCGGCCCCATTAAAAGCACGCCCCGCGGGATTCGCGCGCCCATGTCCAGGAATTTTTTCGGATTTTTCAAAAACTCCACAATTTCTTTTAATTCTTCTTTGGCCTCATCCAGTCCGGCTGCGTCTTGAAAGGTCACTTTTTCTTTATTGGGAATAGAAAGCTTCAAGCGCACCTTGCCGAAAGAAAAGGCCTGATTTACTCCTTTTTGGGATTGCCGCATTATCAGCCAGAAGAAAAGAACAATCAGGATGAAAGGCAGAAGTGTTTGCACTAAAATCCCCAGCCAAAAACTCCAGCTGGATTGGCTTTTTACATCAATTTGCAAACTGCTTAATTGCTCCGGCGTAACGCCGTAATTTTTTAAAGTTTCGGTTAAGCTGGCATCCGGCTCTTTAGACGATTTGAAAATTTTATTGTCTTTGGTCAGAAGCGTTAAATCGCTGCCGCTGACGGTAATTTTGGCTGCTTCATCGTTTTTAATTTTTGCGACGATTTCATTCAGGCCGACGGTTTCTGATTTCTCTGCTGGACCGCTCCAGAAATAAGAAAAGATAACGCTGATGATTAAAAGCAGCAGTAAAGCCCAAGAAATATTTTTAATAAAATTTCTCATATTTTGAATCTACTCAACAACAAATGTTTTTTTATTTTAACAATTAAAAAAGAAAAAAGCAAATCGCTCCATTAAATACAGAAATAAAGAATAAAAAAGAGGGGGTGTTACACTCAACGCTCCCCTCTACCACTTTTTTACACGGTGGGTTTCCCGCAACCGGTTGTCAGCCGGGTTTCGACACTTCTTTCAGAGCATGCTCATCGTCCTTTCGTAGCCTTTGCAACAGGCCGGAAAAAACTCAGTCCTCGGGCTTGAAGTCCTCGGAGTTTGCGCCCGGTTTGACACGGGGCGCGTCTTCCTGGGCTTCGGCCTTGGGCTTGGGTCCCTGCCTGTCACTGCACTCGTGGCGACGCTCTTTTTTGTCGCGCGGCGCCTCGGCCTTGACAGGAGCAGGCCGGTCAGCTTCGGGCTTGGGTTTGCCCGCTTCCTTGAGGGTCTGAAGGCCGTTAACCCATTCGGGGTTATTCACGGCCTTTTTCAAAAGATCCATGCTGATCTCCAAGAGATCAGCCGTGACCTTACCCTGCAGGAAGCCGGAAATCTCCCGATCCTGGACATAACCCGGGACCAAAAAGTCCAGGCGCTGGTCCACAATCAGGAAATAACCCTGGCCCTGCTTCCGGACAGCGACATAGTCCGCGAGCAACCGGCGGTTCGTAAAAACCCTGACTACCGTGCCGTTTCGGAACGAAACGACAGAACGGTAGTCGTCGATGGGCGTCGGGAAAAGCTTCCCGACCTCGCTGACCACGCCGATCCTCGGGCACTTCTCCGATTGTGTCTCGGAGCAGCTGATTTTGAACCAGCTCACCTGGGCCATCTGGTAAACCGGCTTGATCTCGCCGTTTGCCAGAAGCTCGCAATTGACCCTCACCCGCGATCGCTGCTGATCCACCGAAACGCCCTCAATTGCCTTGTTTTTCGACATGGCAATCAGGCGCTCCTGTTCGTCCTCGGCGACACGATCCGTCACCGCGACGATGCGAAGAAAGTTTTTTAAGTCGGACATGAAAACCTCCTGATTAAGTTGTCAACGTCAGAATGTGGTCCACCTATAAAAATAGGCAAGATTCACTCTGAGCTGTTTATATTATATACCGAGAAAATGAAAATGTCAACCCCATTAGAAATCGGGCAACTCCAGATAAGAATTAAGCTGAAACCCGCATTCGCTGCGGAATCAATTTTTCATCCAAAGGCAAAGTGAAATGAAAGATGGTTCCTCTATTCTCAGTTGATTCCACCCAAATTTTTCCGCCATGAGCTTTCACAATGTTTCTGGTAATATACAAACCCAAGCCCGTACCCTCGGTTTCATATTTCAAAACATTGGAGGCGCGGAAAAACTTAATGAACATTTTCGGCAATTCTTCTTTGGGAATGCCGATGCCCGTATCTTGAACGCTCACTTCCAAATATGGCGGTTTTTTTCCCAATTTAATCGCCACTTCGCCGTTTTCCACATTGTAGCGAATGGCATTTTCAATCAAATTCTGAAAAACAATTTTAATTCTCAATGGGTCAAACTTGAATGGTTCCAATCCATCCGGAGGCGGCTCAAGATAAATTTTAATATTGTGCTGTCCGGCCACCGGCAAATAACCCTCAATCATTTTGGAAACCAAAGAAATTAAATCCGATTGAACAAAATCATAGCCGAATTTTCCGGACTCAATGTTGGCGGTATCCAATAAATCATTGGCTAATTTCAAAACTCTGTCGGCGGATATCAAGCCGTTATTCAAAGCTTCTTTTTGACTGTCAGTCACCGCTCCATAATCGCCGTTTATCACTGATTCAAAAGTCCATTTGATGGTTGAAAGCGGGGTCCGCATTTGGTGAGCGGCCACAGTCAAAAATTCGGATTTCGCCGATAATATCTCCTCTCCGCGAGTCCGGTCTTTAATGATTTTAAAAAAACCCATAATCTGGCCGGTTGAATCCAAAATCCGGACAGTGGTTACGGTCAGTTCCAGGCGCGGCTCAACAAGCGAAATGTCTGCTACCCGCGGGTAGACATCGCCATCAGTCCGCCAAGAAACATTTGGCGCCAAACTCGGAAACAAAACCTGGGTCAAAACTTGGGTCCGGCTTGATTTCACCCATTCCGGCGAAACAATCTTCCCCAAAACTTCTTCCGGCTTTAAACCAAACAATTCTTCAGCCGCTCGGTTAAAAGCTGTGATTTTGAAATCGCTTTCATAAGCCACTATCGCGTCGGTGAAACTGGCGATGATGGCGCGAATTTGGTTGCGTTCATTAAGTAAATTAAAACGGGCCCTTGCCGAACGAAGGCTCACAAAAAAAATTACAACTAAAGACAAGATGCTAATAGCCAAAGAAAACAGGCCCCATTGATAAGACAAAAAATAAAAATTAAGAAAAATCAAAGCTAAAAGCGGCACTAAGATTATCCAAAAAGGCCGCATCTCCGGTAATCCTAAATAAAGCAAAAGCTTGTTTTTAGACATCTTAAAAAATATTATCTATGGTAATTATATCATTTTCACCTTTAAAAACAAAACCGCCCCGCCAAAGGCGGGGCGGAACGGCATTAGCAAGCTTTATTTGCCAATCATCCTTTCCAATTCCGGACGATTAAAACCAGTTATTATCTGGCCATCAATTTCAATGATTGGCACGCGCATCTGGCCGGATTTGGCAATCATTTCCTGTAATGCTGCTTCATCTTCTGCCACATTAACCTCGCTAAATTCCAGGTTCTTTTCCCGAAAAAAGTCTTTGGCCAACTGGCAATAAGGGCAAGAAGGCGTGCTGTAAATTTTTATTGTCATTTACTTAAGCAACTTATCAATTTCCGTTTGATAAACAGAAGCGGGTTGAGCGCCAATAATCATTGTGCCGCCGTCAAACGGAATGATGTAATTTCCTTTCTGAGCTTCAGAGGCCACAAGATTGGGGTCAATCTTAAGAGGCAGTTTTTTGGCAATCACCACAGTCGGCGTGCCGCTGATGCCAATATCCTGAGCAGATTGGGCGTTTTTCAACACCCGACTTTGATATTTATTGGAATCCAAACACGATGCAAAGGTTGCGGCATTTAATCCCAAATCACTGGCATATTTTTTAATATTATCAACAGAAAGGGCATCGCTCTGTCCTGATTCCTGCTTAGCAAAAAGCGCGTCGTGCATTTCCCAATATTTTCCTTGTTCTCCCGCGCACCAAACTGCTTCAGAGGCTTTTTGAGCGTATTCGTGGAAGGGCAAGGGGAAATCACGAAAAGTGATTTTCGCCTGGCCGGTCTTCACATATTTCTCTACGATGGTTGGCCGAGAAAGCTGCTCATAACGAACGCAATAAGGACATTGGTAATCGCTGAATTCAAAAATCGTTAAAGATGCCTTGGCATCGCCCAAGAATTTTTCATCAGAAAAAACATTCAGGTCTTTGGTCGCGCCAGTGACCGGCGTATTCGCCAAGCTGCCGGCTTTTGGAACGCTCTTTAAGCCATTGGTATAAATAATAGCGCCGCCAATGATTAGTCCCGCGATTAAAATTGCAACTGGTAAGAAATAATCTTTTTTGTTCATCTTTTTATCTGTTTTTTATCCGACAATTGCCTTGTATTCTACTCCTCTTTAAATAAAAGTCAACCCCTAATAAATTTTCCAATTGAAAACAGACGGAAACAAAAAGCCCTTGACGGACAAGGGCAAGGCGCAACAAAAACTTTTCAGCTTAAGGAATTAGGGAGTGAACAAATCCTTATTGATTTTGTCAATGACAACCAAAGCATCAACGCAGTGGCCGGCTTTCAAATAATTATTCGCCTCCAAAATCTGACTGGCAATATCTTTCTGGCTACTTTCGGCAATCTGCGTCGAATTAATATAATTGGTTAAATCAGAAACCTGCTTAGAAATATGAGCCGGACAATTACTGATTTTGTCTTCCGCTTCCTTCATTACTGCGACAACTTCCGCATTAATTTGATCAACCGTCGCATTAACCTGTTTTAAAGAGTCGGAAAGCTGGGCGTTATTTTGAGAAAAATCATTTAAATTAGTTTTTATTTGAGAAGTTTCCTCCTGGATTTTTTTAGACAAAGCCACGGCTTTTTCCGGATGAGAAACTTTTTTCAAATCAGAGGTGATATCATTAAGATTTTGGCTGATGTCTTGCGCCGCCGCCACCACTTTGCCATCCCGCGTCACTTTCTGCAAATCACCAATCATCTGATAGGCAAAAGCAATTTTTAAATCCAGGCGATATTGAGAGGGCATCAAAACTATCAGCGCTTTCTGGCTAAAAGTTTTTACGGCATAAAGCGGGCTGTTGATACCGACGGTTTGAGCAGATACAAATAATCCCCCAAAAACCAAGCCTAATGAAGCAAGGCCAACGGTTAATTTTGAAGCCAAAGAAAAATAAAATCCCCCCCTGATTAAGGGAACTGGGGTGAACGAAGCTACATAAGCCACTAGAGTGGTCCTAACAGAAGAAACCCAACTCGGGTCGGGTTTAATGTTTTTCAGCGTTTTTATTTTGCTGATGGTCTCTTTTTTATCCATAACCGAAAAAAGGGAGATAACCCCTCTAACACTATATATAACGATAAAACAGCCAAAATATTACTCTTTTTCAGTTATTGGCTGAGCTGATTATTGACTAAAGTTCTGGTCAATGGCCC
>Ga0315291_10011207_pt1 | contig 10941 bp, 8 predicted proteins | sample YL17G12_20_MG_FD_203070 | JGI IMG/M metagenome (GOLD analysis project Ga0315291, IMG submission 203070) | Sediment microbial communities from Yellowstone Lake, YNP, Wyoming, USA - YL17G12_20 | ecosystem: Environmental > Aquatic > Freshwater > Lake > Sediment | place: USA: Wyoming | collected... | reverse complement strand
TTTCTCCTGCTTCCTGACCGCAAATCACTTTCCTGAATACCTTCTCCCTTCACGATCTTCCTCGCCAGAGATGCAAAATCAACCATTTTCTTTGAAAGCCTCAAGATATCCTTCTCTTTTCGATCTGCCTCCGACAATAACCGGGAAACAAAATCGCTGCCCCCTAAGATTCTTGCATCCGATACCAACCCCATTCCCCTTTGTCTCAATGAAAGTACCTCTGACCATCCTCCCATACTCCGAACCAGTCCTCCCCCGACTAAATCCGGCCTTCTTCCCTCGGGGACCCCTTCGGAAACATATTCGGAATAGCTTTTCACCGCATCTCTTCTCTGCCTCCCGAAAAAGCTCAGAATGGTCTCCGTATCCTGCCATTCCCTCTTAATCACCCCCATCAACACGGAATGCCCCGCCCAAGGATACCGTTTCAATTCTTCCAGATTTTTCACCAGGCCGGCTCGCAAGGGGTTTAAATGAATATATCGCGTGAGTTCCAACAAATAAGGATCATCCTCACAGACAATCGACTTGTACCGGTTTTGGAATAGATGACCGAAGCGACCATGCCTGCGATTAAAATTAACCACATAACCCGTAAGAAGCTTTCTCATGCTTTTCGGAAGCCCTTGCTTTCCTGTTCGGATTAACAAATGAAAATGGTTGGATAAAAACGCCCAAGCGTAGATGATCCAACTTCTTTCTCGGCTTAGATCCTCTAGCCGGCATAGGAAATCCGCCCGATCAAAATCGTTCCGAAAAATCTCGCTTCTCTCAATCCCGCGTCCTATCACATGATGGAGGGTTCCTGGAGAATCCAGTCTGGCTTGTCTCGGCATAGCCTATTCCTGGCGCATCCACCTGAATTTGTCAAGTTGTTTCAGCACCAACGTCCCCTTTCTCTGAGGGGGCTAGAGTTATTTGAGAAACATTCTTACATCATTTTCTAAAGCAAAAACCAAAGGTAAATCCCCCGGTGTTAGGAGACCCGGCTTTGCATTGATAACATGGGGAATAGCATTAATTAATGTGTTCGCAGTGGCTTGAATGCTCCCGATACAAGGTTTGATCACCAGACTGATGGGAGGCACCCCTTCTATAGTAATGCTGTCCATTGTCTCCATATCGGGGTCGATAAAGGCTTCGAGTTCTAACGCAATCTTCACGTCACCCCCCTTTGTTCCCCAGACAGAGGTCTTGGTGCTTACAAATTGCCCCTGGAGGTTGTGAACTGGTTCCACGTTCCTTTGGACCGTATCCAAGTCCCACCCGAAACGATCGATGATCGTTTTAAGAGATTCCATAAAGCCGATATGCCCGATGATCACGCCTTCCTCGACTCCCCGTTTGAACTCCTCAGCTGAGAGCCCGAGTCCGAAATGTCGTCCAACCGTCCCCTTCATATAGGGTCGAGCATTCGCCCGTCTCACGTAGGTGATTTTCTCGACATCGCTGCATGCGGCAGTAAGAGCCAAGATCAAATAGTCTGAGCAGAAACCAGGACTGAATCCCGTGCCCAGCACTGTTACCCCGTGGGTCTTGGCCAGCTTTTCCAGCTTTGCCGCGTAGGCCGGCTCACTCACGTATGGATTTCCGAGAGCCTCGGAGGCTGATATCACATTGATGCCTTGCTGAATGGGCTTGATGATTTGGGGATAGATCTCATGCAAGTGAACGTCAACCGCATGAATGACCACATCCGCGAAGGTATCAGAAAACAGCGCATCTGCATCATCAGTGACAACAATATTGAGCTTCGTGTTCAGTTCCGCAACCTCACCGAGGTCCTTCCCTGCCTTGCCACTGTCAAGGTCTAGCGCACCCACCACCTCCATGCCTTTCTTCTTGATCAGACTCTTTGTCACTGCCTTTCCCACCGTACCGATACCCATTTGGATGACTCTTACTTTCCGCATCGAGACCTCCCTGGCCCATCGTTGATCTTGTAAAGACGTACGCAAAGTCCAATCTTCTGACTATTTGCAGGACTTTCAAGAACCTATCAATTCCCTTTTACCCTTTTACCTCATTATCGTCCTGCCTGATTGTCCTAAGATATCTCAACTTCCACTATGTCTTCGAATATTTCTTTTGAAGCACGTCCTTTTGAATTTTGCCCATGGTGTTTCTCGGTAATTGATCAACCAGGATGACCTGTTTGGGACACTTGTAACCGGCCAGATGCTGTTTGCAGTAGCTCAGGATCTCTTCTGTGGACGTCTCTGTCTGGTCTTTTTTCGGCACCACCACGGCAGTCACTCTCTCCCCGTAATCCTCATCCGGAAGTCCGATCACTGCCGCTTCGTGCACTGCTTCGTGCTTCTCCAGAACATTTTCAATCTCTTTGGGATAGACATTGTATCCTCCAGTGATGATCAGCTCCCTGGCTCGCCCTACGAGATAAAGCCTCAGATTGTCACCGGGATCCTGATATCCCACATCCCCCGTTTTCAACCACCCTTCTTCAAAGGACTCTTGAGTCTTTTCAGGCATCCCCCAGTATCCCTTGAACACATTGTCACCTCGAATCCACACTTCACCGATCTCTCCCGGTTTGACATCGATGCCCTTGTCAGACACCACTCGGGCTTTGACTCCTGGGAGTGGATATCCCACGCTTTTCGCTTTTCTTCCAGGGAGGTCAATGAGGTTCGAAGTAATCATCCCCGCCTCAGTCATTCCGTATCGCTCGAGAATCCGGAAGCCCGTGGTCTCTTCGAAGCGATGGAACAGGGGCTCCGACAATGGAGCCGATCCAGAGATGAAGACCCTCATGGATGACAGATTGGGCTTTACATGGTCCCATTCGCTCAAGAGCCGGTGATAGAGGGTAGGAACAGCCATGAAGAGTGTGCATCGTTCCTCCTCGATCGTTTTCCATGTCCTCTTGGGATCGAACCTCTCGTGCATGATGATCGTGGATCCAGTCGCAATTCCACCGTGCAACGCCACACAGAGTCCATGAACGTGAATCAACGGAAGGACATGGAGCAATTTATCTCGATCCGTCCACCCCCAGACTTCCTTAAAGGCCATCATGTTGGTGACGAGATTTCGGTGTGTGATCATGGCTCCTTTAGACTTTCCCGTGGTCCCCGAGGTGTACATAAACATTGCAACGTCATCGTCCTGAGTCGGATACGTTCGAGGATCTCTACCCTCCACCTTTCCAAGCGCCGGAGAAAGTGGACCGAGTCCATCGGGTGAAGTTCTATCCACCAGAAGAGTCCTCATTCCTTGGATACCCTTCACGAGATCTCGGTTGAGTTTAAATCCTTTTGTATAGTTAACGAATAACGACGCCCCCGAATCGGAGAGGTAGTAGTGAACTTCCTCAGGCGCATAATCAGGATTGAGTGGCAACGTGATCGCTCCGATCGACAAGACAGCCAGGTGAATAAAGAAAAATTCCATGCTCTTGGGTAGCTGCAGGGCAACCCGGTCGCCTTTCTGAATGCCCAGTCCATTGAGCCAGAGGGCCCGCCTTCTCACCTCTTCATCGATCTCTTGAAACAGGTACTTCTTCCCCTCAAAAACGACGGCCCGTTGATCCCCATATTTCTTGCAGGCCTCGGAAAGAACTTGGGCTAGATTCATTCAGGATTCCTCCCAATGATGATGTCCTCTTTTCAGGAAGTCGCAACCTCTGACTTTGAAGGTTCTTTGATGAATAGCACCAAAACGTTCGACAAAAGCAATACTGCTCCCAAGAAATAGAACGTGTACATTAATCCCCAGCGATCTGCAATCCATCCTCCCAAAACGGGTGCGATCGCGGAAAGAGCAGACTGAAACGTAAATTGAATCCCCACGACACTCCCTCCAAGCTCCTTGGGGGCTACCTCCATGGCCCAGGCGATGAGGACGGGTCGAAGTGAGTAAAGAAAAAATCCCACGACCGCGAGAAAGACAACAAAGAGCCATGGAATATTGAGAAAGGCAAGAAGGAAGACGGCGACGCTCGTGGAAATGAGCGCTGCAGTGACGATTCGTTTCCGGCCATACTGATCTGAAAGGCGTCCCGAGATAGGAGCCGCGACAATGCCTGCACCTTGAATGATCGTCATGTACACTCCGCTTACCCACGGGGAGAGCATCAGAGAGTGCATGAAAAAACTCGGCAGAAAAGTAGAGAGCCCGTTCTGCGTTAGCGACCGGACCCCGTTGACGAGGGAAAGAAAAAGGATACTCGGATTAACCAGGAGATTGCTCAGGCCTCTGAAATATTCTCCCATAGACAGTTTCTTCTTCCCTTTGGGTTGTTTTTCTCTTGCCAGGTTCCCCGCCTCACTCCCTGACGATTTTCTCAGACCTCCTAACAGCCACAAGATCAGCAAGCTCATCCCCAACCCGGGAACACAACTCCCTACGAGAATCTGGCGCCAGGTCACCCAGGCCAGGAAAATACCGCTCAGGAACGGCCCCAACGCATCTCCAATATTGGCCGCTGAGGCATTCCAGCCCATGGCCCATCCTTTTCTTTGAGGATAAGTTTCAGTGAGGAGAGTAAGAGCGGCAGGATGCCAGAGGTTGTTTCCAATCCCGATGAGGGTCATACATAGGAGTAAAAGTGTGTAGCTCGAGGAAAGGCCCACGAAGAGGTAGGGAATTCCCACCCAGGCGAGTGCGATCGCCAAAATGAGATGATGTCTCCCCACCAGATCTGCGATCATTCCACTCGGGAAATTGGCGGCCGTGCCTGCAATGTATCGGACTGTTACGAGGAGGCCCATCTCCGTGTAGCTCAGACCCAATTCATCTTTGATCAGTGGCAACAGAAGATAGAATGTAGACGGGAACCAATGAGTGAACGCATGTCCAAGACTCACTCCCCAAAGAACCGGGTGGTCTTGAGTAAGGCCGAACATCTGTCGGATGTTCTTAGACAGACCCATCAGATTTCCCTTTCAGCAGTCCATGGCCATGAAATAGTAATGTGAAAGGTTTGCTCGGTCAAGAAAAATCTTAATCAATCCACTTCATCCCGGCAGTAGGAAACCCCCCGATACTAATCGGGGGAGGAATGCGCCATCTTTTGACCGGGATGTCGCCCCACACGGGCGCTTGAATGGAACCACGGGCTTGCCCGTGGGGCTCCATTTGACACCCTTTTCCGGCGAATATTATAATGGAAGCCAAGAAAAGGAAGAATTGGAAGTTCCCCGCGCCTGCCTTGGCCGAAGCGGCTTCGCGCAGGCAGGCACAGCGCGGGGCTTCCCGGCAATGATTTATCATCATATGTTGTGCCCCTTGACCCCGCCCGGAGGGCGGGGCTTGCGGGGCACGCCCCGGTCAATACCGTGTATGAGCCTCGGACTTACCGGAACCTTGTCAGGACCGATGATCTTGTGAATTTTGAAGTCATCGTTAAAGAGACCGACCTTTTCGTCCGCGCAAAAGGAGACCTTTCTAGAGAAACCCGAGAATCGGTTCTCAAATATCGGCACCAGCTTGAAACTTATATTTCCACCCATTCCGAGTTTCATCGGAGCCTCATCCCTCTCGAGGAGGCCCCCTTTGCTCCGGAGATTGTTCAGGACATGATTCGAGCCTCGCAACGAGCATCCGTCGGTCCCATGGCTGCCGTGGCAGGAGCCGTAGCCCAATTCGTCTCCAAGGACCTCCTTCCTCTTTCAGAAGAACTGATCGTCGAGAATGGCGGAGACCTCTATCTCGTAACATCGAAGGAGCGCACCATTGGAATCTACGCCGGAAGTTCCCCTCTAAGCCTAAAGATAGGGATTACGGTTGGTCCGAAGGATAGTCCTCTCGGTATCTGTACCTCTTCTGGAACCGTCGGCCCTTCCCTGAGTCTCGGCAAGGCCGATGCCATCTGTATTTTGTCCAAATCGGCTTCCCTCGCTGACGCCGCAGCCACGGCCGTAGGAAACATCATTCGAGAGAAAAAAGACGTGGAAGCCGGTTTGGAAAAAGCGAAAGAGATTTCAGGCATCCTAGGCGCGGTGATCATCGTCGGCGACACAGTGGGCGCTTGGGGAGATTTGAACTTAGTTCAACTTTAGTGAAGCTCTCCGCCCCTGCCTACCGCAGGCAGGCACAGGGCGGGGCTTCCGGGAAATGTAGATATGATTACACGGTCGGCTTTCCTCCCCGCCTAGAAGGCGGGGCATCCAGCCGACTTGCCCTCGAGATGCCATGACCACCGTCACCATTGCCACTCTGGGCTGTAAAGTCAATCAGTTCGAATCGGAAGCCATCATCGATTCCCTGGAACACCAGGGATACCGCACCGTCCCTTTTGGAGACCCGGCGGATATTACCCTCATCAACACCTGTACGGTCACCCATCGTGCCGATTTCCAGTCACGGCAGATGGTTCGAAAGGCTCTTCGGTTTAGCCCCAATTCGCTCGTCATCGTGACCGGCTGTTATGCCCAAGTTGACCCTCAAGCATTTGCGGAGATGAAGGGAGTAACTTGTCTTCTGGGAAATAGGGAGAAGGTCCTTATTTCAGAACTGCTTCCTCAAATTGAACAAGGCCGCGTGGAGCGACTTCAGATCAGCGACATCGAGAAGGAAACCCAATTTCTCGATGTTCCACTCACCTCTTTTCATCGACACACGAGAGCGTTTCTGAAGATCCAGGATGGATGTGATGCCCATTGCTCTTACTGTATCGTTCCCCATGCCCGCGGCCGATCGAGGAGTCTTTCTCCCGAGAGAATCATCGAGCATTGCGCCCTATTGAAGGAGAAAGGATTCAAAGAGGTTGTCCTCACGGGAATCCACATCGGTGCCTACGGGCAGGATATCTCTCCTCCCTTTTCCTTGGAGAAACTTCTTGAACGACTGGAACAGGCTGAGACTCCGCCCAGAATTCGGCTCAGCTCGATTGAGCCCCTCGATTTTTCGCCAGCTCTCATTTCCTTTCTCACTCAGTCCGCCAAGGTGTGCCCTCATCTCCACATTCCAATTCAGAGTGCAGATGATGACATTCTGAGAAAGATGAACAGGAACTATGCCTCATCGTTCCTCTCTTCTCTCATCCACGAGCTCCACCGTAGAATTCCGCAAATCTCACTCGGCGTCGATGTGATCGTGGGCTTTCCCGGAGAAACAGAGGAACAGTTCCAACACACCCAAGAACTCATTGAAAACCTTCCCCTTTCTTATCTCCATGTCTTTCCCTTCTCAAGAAGGAAAGGAACTCCGGCCTCTCGGTTTCCCCGCCAGGTCAGAGACAGCGTCATTACGGAAAGGGCTGAGATCCTGAGGACCCTGGGGAAGAGAAAACGCCAGAGTTTCTATGAAAGGTTTCTTCATCAGGAACTGAATGTGCTCGTCCAAGATCGGCAGGACAAGCGAACAGGATACTGGAAAGGCCTTTCACGCAACTATGTCCCTGTGTTGATCACTCAAGACGGCAATTCAAGAGAAGAACAGCCCTCGATCAATCAGGAATGGAAAGTGCACATTATCGATGTTACGGATACAGATGTGATTGGGACCGCAGCGGAGAGGATCCATGGATGAGGAAAGGCTTGTGTCTTTGAGGGACCTGGAAGAGCGACTCGATTATCGATTTAAGGACATCGGGTGGCTGGACAAGGCTCTCACCCACAAATCATTCGTCCATCAGTCGAACACAGTTCAGAACCCTGCCTTGGATAAAGCGGCCAATGAGGTTCTTGAATTCTTGGGAGATGCGGTCCTCAATCTTGCCGTGAGCCACCTCCTTTTCCAACAATTCCCTGAGGCCCACGAAGGGACTCTTTCCCAGAAGAGGTCTCACCTCGTCAAGCAAGCCTCTCTGTCTTCACTCTCTCGCAAACTTCAATTGGAGCCTTTTCTTCTTCTCGGGAAGAGTGAACTTCTGGATGGAGGACGGAAAAAGTCCTCAATCCTCGCCAACACGTACGAGGCTGTTCTCGGAGCCGTTTATATGGATGCGGGCTTCGATCCCGCTCTCGAAATGGTCCAGCGCCACCTCGAAACCTATTTTCCATCCGGCACAACTTCTCTTCACTCGGATGACTACAAGAGTCTTCTGCAGGAATTGACTCAGCGAACCCTCGGGATTTCTCCGGATTACCATGTTTTGGAGGAATTTGGACCCGATCATGATAAGCGTTTCCAGGTTTCCTTGACTGTCAGCGAAAAGGTAAAGGTTGTGGGCTGGGGGAAAAGCAAGAAAAAGGCAGAACAGGAAGCAGCAAAAAAAGCACTGGAGGAGATAAGCACCAAAATACAAGCACCAAATGTCAATGGACAAACTCCAAATGAACTCTAATTTCACAGTTACAAGAAACCTATAAAATTTTTTGGCTCATTGGGTATTGGAATTTGGGATTGATTTGACATTTGTAGTTTGTGGATTGGGATTTGAGCTCATCCCTAGCAAACAAAGAAATTGAATAATATGCCTCACGCTCCTCTCATCCTCCCCATCTTTCTTCCCTATGCGGGCTGTCGCAAACGGTGCCTTTTCTGCAATCAAAGAACGATGTCCGCTGAGACACCCTCTCCGCTTGCGGTAAGGGAGCAGATTGCCGCTTCAATCGAAAAGATCGATACGCGTCAAAAAGACCGAGAGAAACAAGTCGCTTTCTATGGTGGCAGTTTTACAGCCATGGAACGAAGCGATCAAATCTCTTATCTCCAAGAAGTCCAACCTTTTATGTCCAGTAACGAGATCGATTCGATTCGACTTTCAACCCGGCCCGATGCCTTAGATCAGAAGAGCTTCGATTTCCTCGCATCCTTTGGAGTGAAGACCGTGGAAATCGGAGCACAGTCGATGGATGACCATGTGCTCTTCCTCTCTGATCGAGGCCACACAGCGGAGGACACAGTCTCCGCCGTCCGTCGGTTGATGGATTACGGATTTGAGGTAGGGGTTCAGCTCATGATCGGTCTTCCCGGAGACAGCCTTGAACTTTTTCTCCACGCTCTTAATACAATCATCGAACTCAGACCTCACTTCGTAAGGATCCACCCAACCTTGGTCCTTAAAGGAGCGCCTCTGGAGTCGCTTTGGCGAACCCAAAGGTATTCACCTTTGTCCCTTGAAGAGGCTACCCAATGGCTTAAGGTCGGCCTGGTCAAAATGGAGCGGGCCTCTATCCCGGTGGTACGCTTAGGTTTGCAGCCCACAGAGGAGTTAAGAGATCACGTCCTCGCAGGCCCCTATCACCCTGCCTTCCGGCACCTCGTGGAATCAGCCATCGCTTTTGATATGCTAGCTCAACTTCTCAAACCCTGTTCAGAGAAGGAGGAGGTGCTTCTATTGTGCGATCAGAGAGAAACGTCTAATCTCAGAGGCCAGAGAAATGAAAATATTCGAAACCTGAAAGAGCGGTTCAGACTGGGTGAGATCCGTGTCCAGGCTTCAGAGCAGGTGGAAGTTGGAACCTTTCTTCTTCAGATGCCCTGGAAGAAAGTGTTGATTCGTAGGCGAGATCTCGTATATGATGGCTATGGCAAACCGCAATTCGATGGGAATTGACGTGCGAAGATACATAATCATCGTTTCTTTGACTCTACTCTTCTCGATGCTTCTTTTGACTGCCTGCGGACCCAAGCGCCAGGTTACCGGGGTCAGAAAGGCACCTCCTGCACCTAAGGAGGAAAAACTCGCCTACGCGAAGGTAGAGAAAAGAGAGACCCAGGGGGTCCAATACGGAGTCGCTTCTTGGTACGGACCTGACTTCCACGGGAAAACAACCTCGAGTGGTGAGATTTACGACATGTATCAGCTCACCTGTGCCCATAACACCCTCCCTCTGGGCACCATGGTCATTGTCACCAATCTCGAGAACGGAAAATCTCTTGAGTTAAAGGTCAATGATCGGGGCCCCTTCGCGAAGGACCGGATCATCGACCTCTCTTATGCCGCAGCCAGTATCCTCGGAGTCTATGAGAAGGGAACGGCTTGGGTTAAGGTTGAGACCATCGGACCCTGGATTGAAGAAATCCAACAACTTACTTTGCAGGTTGCTTCTTTCACCGATGAAACCAACGCCCAGAGATTGGCAGAGCAGCTTCGCAGAGACTTCGATCACGTCTATGTCGCCACGGTGGAAACTTCGACCCAAAAGTACCATCGCGTCAGGGTAGGACAGTTTGAGGAGAGGGACTCTGCCCTCAGGACGGCGGAAAGACTCTCCCAGATGGGATTTAGTGTCTTGGTCACCACCCGGTAAGAAGTTCAGTCACCTGGGCAAGAACCCTTGAATGACAACCGAAGATGGCAAGACCTCGTCCGCGCTGATATTTTTAGTCCTCCTCTGGGAAAATCTTCCCAGGATTCAGGATTCCATTGGGATCCAGCAATTGTTTGATCTGTCTCATCAGTCGAAGACTCTCTCCGTGCTCTTTCCTCATGAACTTCCGCTTGCCCATGCCCACCCCGTGCTCGCCCGTGGCTGTGCCACCCACGGAAAGGGCAAATAAGACCATCTCTTCGTTTGTCTGATCCAACCGTTTCATAAAATCGGAATCTCCGAAATTTCCCGCCACGATGAGATGGAGATTCCCGTCCCCTGCATGACCCAGGATATATCCCTTGATTCCGTGTTTCTTGATGGTCTCTCGAGCAAACTGGATCATCCGGGAGTAGCAGGAGAGAGGGACCGCTGTGTCGATAATCATATAAGCGAGACCCGGGTTATTTCGTTTGATGAGCTCATAGGCCTGGTGGCGAGCCTCCCACAGTCGGTTCCTCTCCTCCCGACCAACGCCCGGCTGGAAACGGGTTGATTGATTGGCCTTGCAGATCTCCTCGCTCCGAAACAAGTCCTCTTTGAGGCTCGCTTCACTGGCCCCTGTGAATTCAAGAAAGAGCGTGGGTGTCTCTTTCAAGCCGAGGTGGCCTTCGATGTTGATGACCCTGATCGTCTCCTCATCGAGCAGCTCCAGGGCTGCAGGCCCCAGTCCTGAGCCCATGATATCATAGACTGCCTTGCTTGCATCTTCGACAGAATT
>Ga0315291_10011205_pt1 | contig 10942 bp, 9 predicted proteins | sample YL17G12_20_MG_FD_203070 | JGI IMG/M metagenome (GOLD analysis project Ga0315291, IMG submission 203070) | Sediment microbial communities from Yellowstone Lake, YNP, Wyoming, USA - YL17G12_20 | ecosystem: Environmental > Aquatic > Freshwater > Lake > Sediment | place: USA: Wyoming | collected... | reverse complement strand
GAAGTGGACCACCGGCGCATTCATCGTAATTGACGGCGGATTCATGCTGTAACGCCGCGAACGGCATCCGCGAATCCTGGGAATATGTACATCGAGTTCTGCTGATTCGCCGAGGCGAACGGGAGACAACTCCCATGCTGGAAACGAAAACACTGAGCCTGCCCGTGACGCTCCCGACGGGCTTTGAGGAATGCGAGCGGTGCATAGGCCGCCTGCGGGACTCCCTCCTCCAAATGGGGGGAGTGCAATCCGTCGAGGTGGACACAGAAACCTCGACGATGACCCTGGTTTACGACCCGCACCTGGCGCCCATCGAGGAAGTAGAAAGGCGGGCCGGCCAGATCGGCGTTGACCTTCGAGAGCGATTTGAGCACAAGACTTTCAGCCTGGTCGGTCTGGACTGCCCGGACTGCGCGCTGAAGCTCGAAAAAGGCGTCGGCAGGTTGAACGGCGTGCTCTGGGTCTCCACCAACTTTGCCTCCTCCAGGATGTCCGTCGAGTACGAGCCCGATAAGACGGATGTGTCTACAATATCCAGGCGCGTCCGCGATCTGGGATACAGCGTTAGAGAGCTGGGGTTGGCGCCTGGAGCCGGGGAGGCTGTTCGCATACCGGGGCGCTGGCAGTTGAGCCGGCAGACCGTGCTGACCGCAATCTCCGGGATGTCGCTCCTCGTGGCTGTGGTGCTCTCCCGGCAGGGATTCGACGCGCCCGCCAGGGCGCTCTTTGCGCTCGCAGCCATCGCCGGCGGGCTCTACGCGGCGAGGGGCGCGATCTACAGCCTCCGCTCACTCGTCCTGGACATGAATTTCCTGATGACCGCCGCGGCGGTCGGCGCAATCGCCATCGGCAAGTGGCCGGATGCCGCAATGGTGATGTTCCTATTCTCGCTTGGGAACGCCCTGGAGGCCCACGCCATGGAACGCACAAGGGAATCTGTGCAATCGCTCGTCGAGCTGTTCCCTACGCAGGCGCGGGTCAGGCGTGATGGAAAGGAGGTTCTCGTCCCGGTCGGCGAAGTGCGCGTTGGCGACCTCTTCATCGTGCGTCCGGGCGAGAAGATACCCACGGACGGCAAAGTCGCAGCGGGAGCATCCACTGTGAACCAGGCGCCCATCACGGGCGAATCCGCGCCTGTCGAAAAGTCGCCGGGGGATGAAGTATTTGCTGGAACAGTCAACCAGCGCGGCTCGCTCGATATTACTGCAACCGCAACCGCCGAGGACAATACGCTGGCCAGGATCGTGCATCTCGTCGAGGAGGCGCAGGCGGAAAAGGCGCCGTCCCAGAGGTTCACGGAGGTTTTCGGAAGGTATTACACTCCCATCGTTATAGGGCTGGCGGTCATCGTGGCCGTTCTGCCGCCCATCGCCTGGGGGACGGAGTTCCGAACGGCGCTCTATATCGCCCTCACTCTGCTGGTAGTATCGTGTCCGTGCGCGCTCGTGATCTCGACGCCGGTGAGCATAGTTTCCGCGATCGGGAACGCCGCCAGAAACGGAGTGCTCATCAAGGGAGGATCGCATCTGGAAGCGGCCGCCGATGTTCGCATCGTGGCTTTCGACAAGACGGGCACCATCACCACCGGCGAGGCGATGGTCACCGATGTTATCCCGGCGGATGGCTTCAGCCGCGAGGAAGTTCTCTCGCTTGCGGCTGGCGTTGAAAGCCGGTCCGAGCATCCGGTGGCCGAGGCGATTCGCCAGGCAGCCGTTCATCAGGGCGTTCCTATCGCTGAGATCACGGATTTTGAGGCTCTGACGGGGATGGGCGCGGCGGCGAAATTCGACGAGTCCACCTGCGTGGTCGGGAACTCGCGGCTGATGGAGCAACTCGGCGTGGACATGAGCCTTCAGGCGGATGTGCTCGACGGCCTGCAAAGGGAGGGAAAGACGGCGGTGCTGGTCGCATCAGATGGACGGTTAGCAGGCATCATCGCGCTGATGGATACGGTGCGCGAGACCGCCAGGGAGGCTTTTCGGAAGCTCAGGCGCGTCGGTGTGGAGCGTATAGTCATGATTACCGGCGACAACGAGGCCACCGCGCGTGCGGTCGCCCAGGACCTCGATGTGGACGAGTACTATGCGGAGCTTCTGCCGCAGGACAAGGTGGACATCGTGCGGCTGCTGATCGAGAGGTTCGGCAGCCGGGTGGCGGTCGTGGGCGATGGAGTGAACGACGCCCCCGCATTGGCCGCGTCCACCGTCGGCATTGCGATGGGCGCAGCGGGATCGCCTACCGCCCTCGAGACGGCGGACATAGCCCTGATGTCGGACGATCTCGGCAGGCTGGCGTATACGATTCGACTCAGCCGCCGGGCGCTTCGGACGGTCAGGCAGAATATCGCCTTCTCGCTCGTCGTTATCGGGGTGCTGATTTCGACGGCCCTGCTTGGGCGGCTCACGCTGTCGCTCGGCGTTCTCGGCCATGAGGGCAGCGCCCTGATAGTGATCGCCAACGGCATGCGCTTACTCAGATTTAGATAGTTAAATTTAGCGCAAAGCCAGCAGTGGAGTATTGGAGTATTGGGAACCCATCACTCCATCACTCCAGTACTCCATTACTCCAATTTCTGCCAGGAGGGTTGGAAATAAACACGGCGAACTTAAATGCCTCCGAGCTGATCGCTATGCGCGCGCTGGTTGCGATTGTCGCAGCCACGGCTGGCGCGCTCCTGGCAATGGGCAAGGGCCGGGTGAGCCACCGCCTGCTGTGCGGCATGGTAAGCTTCGCCGCCGGTGCGCTTCTGGCGGTGACTGTAGCCCATGTAGTGCCCGAGGCAATCGGGATGGTGGGGGCCATCCCCGCCGTAGCCAGCGTGGCCTGCGGAACGCTCGTCTTCGCTGGGATCGGCAGGTATGTCTATTTCCTCTGCCCCGCCTGTGCTGCGTCCGCCACCGAGCACGGCACCGGCTACCTCAGGCTTGGCATGCTGCTGATGATCGCGCTGGGCATCCACAGCACGGTTGACGGCCTGGCAATCAGCGCGGGGGCGGCGACTCCCTCCATCGGGCTGCTCATCCTCTTTGCGGTTTCGTACCACAAAGTACCCGAGGGGCTTGCACTTGCGAGCGTGGCAAGGCTCGCGGGCTACAGCCGCGCAAAGGCCCTTGGGCTCACCATACTGCTCGAGCTGACGACCGCCCTGGGAGCTTTTGTCGGGCTGGTATTTCTGCGAAGCGTCACTGAGTTCTGGTTCGGCGTAATCCTGGGCGTGGTAGCGGGGAGCTTCCTCTACACCGTGGGTTTTGCCCTGCTGAAGGAGATGTACGCGCACGAGAAGGGCTCCATCATCCTCTACGTGGCATTGGGTTTCGCCTCGATGCTTGCGCTCGGCGCCGCAGTCGCCAACCTCGGAGTGCTGGCCTGTGGTATTTTGCTAGGGCCCACACTACCTGTTCCAGTTTGACCCGTGGGGGAAAATGTGCGATACTAGGAGCACTTGAACCGGTGTATTTCGCTTGCCGGTTCGCTGCAGCAAGCAGGCTGCGCTTAAACATTAGTGCGTTTCAGGACGTATATAAATGGTGTGACACTGGCATTTGGTTCGTGCGAGGGTATCATACGCGGGCGCAGGACGCTCCTGGGAGTCCTGCTTGTCCTGGGTCTTCTGGCTGTATTCGGTCCGGCGGGCTGCCGCAAGGCGGTTAGCCCCCGTCGGGCGGATTCGAGCAGGAGACCGCCGGTTCCTGCCGCCACTGGGGATGAACAGGGCAAAGCGGGCGCTCTCAAGGCGGAGTTCCACGGCGCGAAGATGACCTGGGATGACGAGAAGGGCGCGCGTGTGTGGGAGGCGCGGTTCAAGGAGGCTGCCGCCTCGCAAACGGGCAAGAGCGCGGTCGTGGAGCTTCGCGGAGTCGAGGCCGGTCTCTACAGGAACGGAAAAATCGCGAGCAGGCTCGTTGCCCCGCGTGTCGTCGCCGACAGCCGGACAAGGGAGGTCAAAGCATCCGGCGGCGTGAAGGTCACATCCGCCATATACGATGCCTCGGTCCGCGCGGAGCGGCTCCTCTGGAGGTCTCGCGAGGACAAGCTTCTCGGCGCTGGCGGAGTCAGGATGAGGAAAGGGAATCTGTCCATAACGGCGCGCAGCTTCGAGGCCGATACCGCGCTGAAAAAGGCCAAATTCACCGATGCCGAAATGAGCCTGGAATAAAACAGTCGCCAGTCGCCAGTGGTCAGTATGTGGAATTACGCGATACGCATCACATATCACTCGTCACTCATCATCCGCCGCAGGCGGACCGGAGGTTCGCAATGAGAAAAGTTGCCGCGGCTCTTGCGCTCATCGCCGCGCTGGGTTTGTATGCGGCGCTCGGCAGAGCTGACAGCTATTCCATCGGGAAGACGACGCTTTCAGGAGACGTGATCGTGTTTGAGAACACCACGGTTACGGCGACCGGCAGCGCGAAGCTCGTTCACATATCCCAGTCCAGCCCAATCGAGCCGGGCACGATGCGTCTCGACTCAATCCAGGCGAAAAGTATTCGCGCGGATCTGGTCGAAGGCAAAGGGAAAACCCTGACCCTGAAGGAGGCCTCGGCGTCCGGCGGAGTTATCATAGAAGCGAGGCGCGCCGATAGAATCACCGATCCGAGCGGCCAGCCGATCACTGTAATCAGGAACGTCCACGCTACCGCCGAATCCGCAAAGCTGTCGGAGGGCAGGGATACCGTCTTGTTGACAGGCAGCGTTGTCGTGAAGATCACCGAGCCCGGGAGAGCCGAGCCTGTCGCCGTGATTGACGGGCAAAACGTGACATATTTCCTGAAGGCAAACAAGATTGAGATTAAGGGGCAGCCCGGCAAGCCTGCTGGGCTCACCGTAACTTCCAAGGAGGGAAAGCAGAAATAGCAACCGCTTCAGGAATACGCACTGAAAACCTGACCAAAGCGTACAAGGGCAGGACGGTCGTTGATCGGGTCTCGCTCGAGATAAAGCAGGGCGAGATCGTCGGCTTGCTCGGGCCGAACGGAGCCGGCAAGACGACGACTTTCTATATGATCGTGGGCCTCGTGCGACCGAATTCGGGCAGGGTCCACCTGGACGGCCAGGACATAACCGACATGCCGATGTATATGCGCGCCAGGCACGGCCTCGGCTACCTCGCCCAGGAGCCCTCGGTCTTCCGCAAGCTTACTGTATCCGAGAACATCCTGCTGGTGCTGGAGTCGGCCGCCGTGCCCGTTAAGGAGCGCAAGGCCAGGCTGGCCCAGCTTCTCGACGAGCTGAAGCTGGGCGATGTGAGGGACCAGAAGGGCTGCGTCCTATCCGGAGGCGAGCGCCGACGCACCGAGATCGCCCGGGCGCTCGCGGTTTCACCAAAGTTTATGCTCCTGGACGAGCCATTCACCGGAGTTGACCCCATCGCCATCGGGGACATCCAAGACATCATCGCCGACCTGCGCAAAAAGGACATCGGCATAATCATCACCGACCACAACGTCCGAGAGACTCTCGCCATCACGGATCACGCCTATATCCTGTCCGAGGGACAGATAAAGACCTCCGGCCTGTCCAGCGAGCTTCCAAACGATCCCATCGCGCGGAAATACTACCTGGGCGACAGGTATGAGGTGTGAGACGTATTGCGTATTGCGTAATGTGTAATGCGTAATTTCAAAAACTGATCATTGGCGACCGTGAACGCATGAAACTACTCGACCGCCATATACTTGGGGAATTGATTGGGCCGTTCCTGTTCGGCGTGGCCGCCTTCACGAGCCTGATGTTCGCCGGCAAGGAGCTGTTCAAGCTCACCGAGCTGCTGTCGGAGTGCGGCGCTCCGCTTCTCACGGCGGCGAAGCTCATGGCGTTTCACATACCGTCGCTGGTGGTTGTCACGCTCCCGATGGCGATGCTGCTTGCCGCGCTGCTCGGCTTCAGTCGGCTCTCCGGGGACAGCGAAGTGGTGGCGTTGTTCGCCTGCGGAGTGAGCCTGTACCGGATCGCGCTGCCGGTCATCGGCGTCTCGGTCGTGGTAACCGGCCTGAGCTTCGTGCTGAACGAAGTCATCGTGCCGCAGACGAATAGCGCGCACGAGCGCATATTCCAGGAATTGAAGAACGAGCCGCCGCCGAGCGCGAAGCCGTTCCTGGTAGTTGATGCGGAGAATGGGATAACGAACAGCGTCATCTACGTGCAGGAGGGATTCGATCCGTCAACGCAGACGATGCGCGACGTCTGGGTCGTCCAATACTGGAACGACAAACCGGCGATTTTCGTATATGGCAGAGAAGCCACGTGGAAAGCGGGGACGGAGTGGGCCTTCAGGGACGGCTATCAGAAGGTGATCGGCGAAAAGGGCATCGGCGGCCAGACGATCACCATGTCGTTCCGGGAATCGAGGACGGTCAAGATCGGCAAGACGCCCGACCAGTTGGCCCTTTATCAGAAGAAGCACGACGAGTTGAGCTTCTCCCAGCTCAGGGAATACATCCGAATGCTCCAGAGCCAGGGCGCGGATGTGAATGAATACAGGGTGCGGCTCTACGAGAAGGTTTCACTGCCGCTCGCGAGCCTGGTGTTCGCCCTGATCGGCACTCCGCTGGGGCTGAGGCCGCATCGAAGCAGCTCGGCGATGGGACTGGGACTCTCGATCGTGATTATACTCGCGTATTGGATATTTATGCACTACATGACTATACTGGGGAACACCGGCGCGATGTCTCCGGCGGCCGCAAGCTTCATTCCAACGCTCGCAGGCGCGTGCCTCGGTGTCGCGCTCATCGCCCGGGCGGCAAAGTGAACAAAAAGGAGGACCGGCAGGCAGTCCGCAGTTCCGCCTGAGGCGGATCTGCAGTCTTTTTAACAGATGACCTGGCCTAACGTACTGGCATTGGCCGTATTCGTATGCGTGTGCGGCTTCATAGCTTACTGGGGCGACGTGCTCGGCAGGCGGATGGGCAAGCGAAGGCTCAGCATCTTCGGCCTGCGCCCGCGTTACACCGCCATCATGACCACCACCGTCACCGGGATGCTGATCGCCATCATGACGATGGCGGTCATGGCGACCGTGAGCCAGCGCGTCAAACTCCTGATGCTTCAGGGCGTGGAGATCATCCAGAAATACCAGACCGCCCGCGAGGAGTCCGCCAAGGCGATGAAGCAGTTGAAGGAGCAGAGGCGCGTGGCCGAAGAAGCGCGCGAAGCGGCGGAGAAGGCTGTGGAGCAGCGGGACATCCTCACCGCCCGGATCGCTGAGGTAAAAAAGAAGTTGGAGAAGCTCAGGGCCGATCTGGCGCGCAAGACCGCCGACCTCGCAGAACTCAAACGCGAGATCGCGAAGCGGGAAAAGGAGATCGAGCGGCTGGAGAGTTTGCGCGCCAGGCTCGATAGGTGGCGTATAGAGGTATTGGCGCCGCAGTATAGGGCGTTGCTCGACCGTCCTATCGTCTTTGGCGCGAGAGAGGAAATCGCGCGCAGAGTGATCCGCTGCGATCAGCCGAGGCCACACATCAAGCAGGAGGTGCTCGCGCTGCTCGACGAAGCTGACAACATTGGCCGATCCCGTGGCGCGAAGGTCGGACGCAAGAGCCGCTCAGTCGAGGTCGTTCCTGTGAAGGTCGAAACCGGCGAACCGGGCGAGGTGGTTTCCGTCACCGAGTCCCAGATCATTGATGCCGTTGTGGACAATATCTCCAAGGAATCCGGCAGCGTGGTCGTGCTCGTTGTCTCAATGGAGAACTCGGTCGAGGGCGAGCCGGCTCTAGTGAACTTCGTTCCTTACCGCAACGTTCTCGTCTACTCGGCAGGCGGTGAGATCGCGGATACCACCATTGATGGCAGTCTGTCTCGGGGTCAAATACTTGGCAGTCTGGTCGCGTTCCTGCAGACCAAGGTACGCGACGCGGCAATGGCAGGGGGCGTCATACCGCACCGTGACGAAGAGGGCCAGCTCTCCGTCGGGACAATTGATGACTGGGATCAGGTTTTCGACCTGGTAGATCGCGTCAGGGCGGCCGGCAGGCCGGTGCGAGTAAAGGCGATCGCCAAGAAGGACACCTGGTCGGCTGATACTCTACCGTTAGACCTGGTCGTGGGTGATTCGCAGTGAGAACCGTACTCGCAATTGATCCCGGCCGCGAGAAGTGCGGCCTGGCCCTGGTGTCAGGCAAGGGCGCGCTCCACAAGGAGGTCGTCCCGCGGGAGGACGTCGCGCTCATTGTCGCGCATCTCGCCGCCGAGCATATACTGGACAAGGTAATCGTCGGGAATGGAACCGGCGGCGGCGGATTGGCCGAGGATCTCCGGGCGTCCGTGGCCGTCCCCGTCGAGATGGTTGATGAAACGCTCTCATCCCGCAGGGCTAGGGACAGATTCTTCGAAGACAATCCACCCAGAGGACTCCGCCGCCTCATTCCCCGAGGCCTCCTGACTCCCGACCGCCCCTACGATGACTACGTCGCCCTCATCCTCGCGGAGGACTACCTCAACAGAGTCTGACCCCCCGCGTCTAGATGGGGAGTGTGGGAGTGTGGGGGAATGGGGGAATACGAGAGAACGTCGAACGTCTCCCGCCTCTGGTGGGATCCCGTCCGTAGGCGGGACAGCATCCAGCATCACTCGTCACTCATCACCCATCACCCATCATTCCTTCCTCCTTACGCACTACGCATCCAGCATCGCTCCCCGATCCCGCCGGAGTTTATTCCATTCCAGCTCATGGGTAATTTTTGCATGGCGCCGTGCCGATAATCGCGTTCGGGGCGGGCTCGCAAAAGTTTGGTTGTAACCCGACGGGCGCGGCGGTCGTATAAGTATTCGAAACCGGCTTAGCGCAGGGCGTTTTTCCTTGTGGAAAATCATGCGCCGGCACGGCCTGAATGGGGTTGTATAGGAATTTGACAAGAAATTTGTCAGTAACCCCTTGACAAAACCTGGTAATTTTGCTAGTATGGCTGACAAGCTAGGCTATCATACTGCGCGGCACAAGGTTGAAAGGAGGTGAAACAATCCTTGAGTGGCCTGTGAATACCCGCGCGGTGATAGGGATAGGCAAGAGGATGGAGCGAAGTTCAGCGCGCTCGGCGAAGTTAGAGGCAACATGGATACTCCAGCGGATGCCGGGTCGCGCGGAAAATCAGATACATCCTCTAGCCCGAGTAACACAAAATACATTCAAGGAGGATGTAAATGAAAAAGGCAGCGTTCTTAATGATCGCTGGGATTCTGCTTGCGATCTGCCTTCCTGCGTTCGCTCAGGAATTTCCTGACGTTCCGCCGGATCACTGGGCATACGACGCAGTGCAGGATCTCGTGGAGAAGGGGATCATTCAGGGCTACCCTGATGGCACCTTCGGCGGCAAGCGCGCCATGACTCGCTATGAGTTCGCCGAGGCTCTGTCCAAGGCGATTCCGGCGATCCTAGAGTTGGCAAAGCAACCTGCTCCGCCACCTCCTATCGGCACCGAGGGGGTTACACCGCCTCCGCCTGCTGCTGGACCGCAGGTAACGAAGGAGGAGTTCGACGCCCTCCGCAAGCTGGTGGACGAGTTCCGCGATGAGCTTGCGGCTGTGGGCGTTGATGTGGAGGCTCTCCGTAGGGATGTCGCCGCTCTGGCCGAGCGCGTCATCGTTATAGAAGAGGAGATCGTGCGCGTTAAGCTGACCGGCGAGGGCAACCTGATCGGCCGCGGTGGAGTGCAGAACAGCGCAACCCCCGCGCTCGACAGGGACGCGCGACAGATCGGCGGAGCCCCCCTTGGCAAGGAGGACAACCTGCTCGCCAACTCGTCGGTCTTTACCGACCTGATGCTCGGTATGAAGGCCAAAGTCGGCGAGGATGCGAAGCTGAACGTTGACATCAACGTCGGCGACTACACGCGCTTCGCGCTGCGCAATCCGGCCTTGCAGGACTTCATCCTGTATAACGCGAACCTGGATGCCCCAGTGAAGCTGGGCCGGATCGTAGTGGGACGGTTCCCGTTCCAGTTGACCCCGTTGACCCTGAAGTTCGTTGATCCTGACAGCTACACCAACGTAGCCAGGTTCGACGATGGCAACTTCGTGCTCGACGGCGGCAAGGCCGAGCTCAACTTTGGTCGTGTATCCCTCACCGCGTTCGCGGCGAAGGCTGATCCGATCTCTGATCTGCTCAGTCCCGACCTGCTGCTTGGTGGACTCAGCGGCGTTGAGGTGTCGCAACTCGGCGGCGCTAGGGCTGTAATCGGCGCCGGATCCATCGGCAATATCGGTCTGACCTGGTACCAGGCGGGTCTGTCTGTTGCTTTGGGCACGGCCAACGTCACGGGCGCCGATATCAACACGTCAATCGGCAGCCTCGGCCTGGCGGCTGAGTGGGCGCAGACCGAGCCGAACGACTTCCCCACTCTGGGCGACAACAACACCGCCTGGAACGCGAAGCTGAACTGGCAGATGGGCAATCTGGCTCTCGGAGCCGGATTCACCACTGTCGAGCAGAACTACTGCGCGCCCGGTTACTGGAGCAGGACGGGTGCGGCGGTTAACCTGGTGAACGTTTCCGGCCCCGTCGCCAACCTGAGCTACACGCTCAGCCCGGCGCTCAGCATAACCGCTGAGGGCCAGTTCCTGGAGCCGGATGACAGTGCGCAGCCGGTTCGCGGCCGCTTAGCTACTGGGGCTCAGGGACCGGTGATCGGCACTGGGGCGGGTGTTCTCGACAAGATCACCCACTGGAAGGCCGGTATCAAGTACGGCCTGAGCGCCGCCAGCTCGATTGATCTCGGCTGGGAGCAGGTGAACTGGGAGCCTCTGGCAGCAGGCAAAAACACCGAGGAGCGATATATCACCATCGGCCTCGGCCATGACTTCAGCACCAGCGCCAGCCTGAAGCTCCTCTACCAGATCGTAGAGTACGAGCAGGGCGTTCCCAACCCGTACTTTCTGGGTTCGGACAGGCGCGGTGGCGTTGCGACCGCTCAGTTCCAGTTGAAGTACTAAACTGGCCTGACTGACTGAT
>Ga0315291_10011203_pt1 | contig 10944 bp, 16 predicted proteins | sample YL17G12_20_MG_FD_203070 | JGI IMG/M metagenome (GOLD analysis project Ga0315291, IMG submission 203070) | Sediment microbial communities from Yellowstone Lake, YNP, Wyoming, USA - YL17G12_20 | ecosystem: Environmental > Aquatic > Freshwater > Lake > Sediment | place: USA: Wyoming | collected... | reverse complement strand
ACGAGGAGACGGTCGAGGATCTTGGCGCAACGATCGGCGTCGAGGGCAATACCCTGCGCCTCCTGGACAAGTCGTGGCAGATCCACCCCAAGAGCGGACTGATGCACCTGATGGTCTCGCTCGACGGCAAGGTCAAGGAGGCGTACACGGATCGGGTCTGGGCGCCGGACTGGAAGGGCTGCGTCTTCTATATGAAGAGTCTGGTGACGGACGACACCATCAAGGGCGACGACGGCAAGGACCGACCCATCACGTACAAGGTGGTGGACAGGGTGGTCAGGGGGCCCGGCGAAGGCAAGAGCAAGGAGCAGGCGAAGGCGAAGACGGCGACTGGCACTGCGAAGAAGGGTGCCGGCGAGGCCGAGGAGATGGCGGGCAAGGTGATGACCCGGCTCGCGACCGATCAGAAGGGGGCCACCCTCACCGTGAAGTCGCTGGGAGTAGCAGTTGGCCAACTGCTCAACAAACACAAGGTGGACAGCAAGCTCCACGTCCCCATCATCACCCTCATCAAGGACGTAGCCTGGGTTCAGCGCAACCAGGCGAAGTTCGGCTACCAACTCGATACCACGGAGGGCACCATCACATTCGGCCCCGAGGAAGACGTACTGGCGGGGCTCTGACCGACTGGCCGCGGGACGCCCGGCCTCAAGACTCGTGGTCGCCATGCAGACGCCTCCCACGAGTCAGGCGTCCCTCGAATCCAGGGCTTCAGCCAAGCCAATGGCCGGTTGCCAAGGGAAGCGCGTTTCCATTGAGGCAACTTGGAGCCCTGGATTGGGGACATCCAATTGCCAACACTTATCTCCGAGTCCGAGGTGCGCCTAACCTGGGACGATCTCCGCAACCACCGAGTCAGAAGGCCCCCCGCCTCCGCCAAGGTGCGTTCTCATGGCATCCACGTGTCGGGCATCCTCAAGGCCAGTGGAGCATTCGAGTCGCAGGAACCGGACGACGACGAAGAGGTGCCGCTGAGAATGGCTGTCGGTCAGGCCTGGGAGAACTTTGTGGTGGGCCTGTACCCCGACCTGTTGTGGCAGCCGGGGGAGATCGAGCGGGATGGAGTGTTTGCGACGCCAGATGGGCTGAGCGTGATGGATGTGCAGTGGGAGCAGAAGGCTCAGGTAGGCGCTGGGAGCCTGTACCATACGGAGACCGATGCCACTGTGCTGGAGGAGTTCAAGGCCACGTGGCAGTCCCAGCGGCAGAAGTCCGACAAGAAAGGGAGTCTCCCAGCGTACAAGCGCATCACCGACCAGCGCCGGTGGATGTGGCAGATGGCCGCTTACTGTGCGATGGGGGGCTGGCGATACGGCCGCCTGCACGTGCTCTGGATCAATGGGGACTACCGGCCCCCCGCGCCCATCTACACCACCCACCTGTTGCACTTCCCGCTGGCCGAGGTGGAGGCGTTCTGGGCCAACGTGATTTTGAAGAACAAGGAGAAAGCGGTACCCGAATGAAGACACTGACAATCCCCGGCTTTACCAACGACACTACGCCCGACAACAAGCCGGCCATGTGCGTGTTCGGCGACGGCAACACGGGCAAGACCAGATTTGGCTGCACGATGCCCGAGCCGATCGCCTTCATCTGCCTCGACAAGAACAGTAAGGGGACCATCGACGATTGGAAGAAGGCTTACGGCACCCAGATCCTCGTCCCTGAGAAGCCCTTCGTCGGCGACAAGAAGGCCATCGAGTTGGCGGTGAAGGACGCCACCGTGGCCAAGGACCGGGACCTCATCAAGAAGGCGTACACGGATATAGTGGCCCAGATATTCGAGTACGGGATGAAGGCCGCGGCCCACCCATCCATCGCCTCGGTGGCGGTCGATACGTCCCAGCTATTCGACTACATCCTCTTCAGTTACTTTGGCCGGCGCAACCAGATCGAAAGCTTTATGCGTGGGGGCGCCAACCAGGATCTGATCGAGTTCATCACGGCGCTCAGGTACAAGAATCTCTGCCTGATGAATCGGTCGCAGGAGATCTGGAAGGACACGGGGGAAGTGGACGAACAGGGCCGTAAGAAGCAAGCGCCAAGTGGGGTGTTCAAACCTGATGGGTATGGCAAGGTGGGCAGCTACGTGACCTGCGTCCTGGAGCTGACGGCCAAGCACGGTAAGATGGGCCAACCGGAACGCGACGACCAGCTCGACGCCAAGTACAGGGCGCGGGTAATCACGTGCAAGGGCAACACTCTGCTGGAGGGGCAGGACCTGGGAGAGAGTGGGGTTAAGGGCGAGCGGATCACCTGGGCCAATGTGCTCACCGCGATCTCGTCCGACCCGGCTGGGGAAGTGGAAGACACACTATGAAGGTGGTAAGGATGATGGCCGCGTTCATGCTCAGCCTATTCGTTGGCATCACCCTCTTCGTGCTGTTGATAAAGTGGTGTGTCTTCCCGATGCGGGTGCTGTGGTGATCCGCCTCGACGACAGGAAGGGCTCGGGCGAGCTGGAACGCCACTTTCTCCCCTATGGCATCAAGGTGGTCAAGACCCGCCTGGACTTCGGGGACTTCGACTTCCTCGGGAATGGGCCAAGGGGAGTGTGTGCTATCGTCGTCGAGCGCAAGACCATCTCGGACCTACTGGATTCGATGAAGTCCAGGCGCCTGAGTGGGCACCAGTTGCCGGGGATCGGCGAGGGCTACGACTATGCCTACCTGATCGTGGAGGGGGTGTGGCGGTTGGGCGTGGATGGATCGGTGGAGGTACCGTCGGGCAAGAGTTGGCGGTCGGAGGGCGTCCACTACCGGGCTGTGGACAACTACCTGGACAGCCTGATGCTCAGGGCCGGCGTCAACGTGTGGCGCACCTACGGCGAGTTGGAGACGGTGGCGGCGGTGGTGGACAGATACCGCGGTTGGAACGACAAGAAGTGGCACGATCACCACGCTCACGATCAGGTGTATGCGCCGGCCACCCCCACTGACGGCAGGCGTGTGCTATTACGGCGCAGGGAAGTGAGCCTGTGCGAGATGTGGGCTATGCAGTTGCCCGGCGTGGACCGGAAGGCCCGCACGGCAGCTGAGTGCTTTCGATCGGCGCAGGTAATGGCCAACGCTGAGGAGTCGGCGTGGCTGGAGATCGAGGGCATCGGGAAGAAGATTGCCGCGCGGTCGGTGTGGGAGATACGCAAGAGACTGTAGGCTTCCGGGGCGTCGGGTCACAAACCCCAATTCAACGGGGGAATAGTGCTGACAGCCCGGCGTCCCGGATCGAAGGAGAGGGTATGGGAAAAGAGTTGATAGTGGTGACCACATTGACTTGGGCCATCCTGGTAGCGGGATTCGTGCTGGCGCATGGCCTGCCCGAAGCCTGCCGCGCAGTGGCCCTATGGCTGCTGGTGTTCGCGCGCAAGACAGAGGACTGGCGCGGAAAGAAAGCAGTAGCAGTGAACGAGGAGTTGGCGAAGGAGGCGTGATGCAGAACTTTGACGTGATCGAATTCCTTGACGGCATCCCGGTGAGAACCGTGGAGGACCCGCCACAGGAGATGGCCTACCTGCTCAAGGCCGATGGGTGGACCAAGCGGATGGCCGACCAAGCACACCGGGCGTTCAGGCCCCAGGACTTCGAGCCCAGCCAGCCCACGCCCCACTGGTAACCCTGATGTCCCGCTGCCCCGCCTGCGATCCCAACTGCCGCATCGTGCTTGGCCAAGGACCACTCCCCTGCCCCGCGTTGCTGATCGGGGAGAAGCCCGGCCGAGAAGAGGCGAGTAGGGGGAGACCATTCGTCGGCGACACTGGGCAAGAGCTGGATGCCACCTACCTGGGGCTGGCAGGCTGGGAACGGCCGGAGGTGCGAGTCACCAACGCCGTGAAGTGCAGGCTCGGGGACAACAACAATCAACCGAGCCCCGCCCAAGTCCGTCACTGTGCCTCTCACTGGCTCCCCGGGGAGATAGCCGACTGCCAGCCCTCCATCATCGTGCTCATGGGGGCCACCGCCTGCTCCCTCGTGCCCAAGATAGAGCTGGAGCTGGATCACGGCCGGCCAGTGTGGGTGCAGGCAGAAGATTCGGAGTTCCTGGGGGACTGGGAAGGGTGGGTCTGGCCCTCCTTCCACCCCGCGGCCGGCCTGCACGAATCCCGCATGATGACCCCCCTGCTGGAGGACTGGGAGCGGCTGGGCAGGTGGCGGAGGGGGAAGTGGAAGGCACCGAGACCGCCAGTGGAAGCGCTGGACTACGGCGTTGTGCAGGACATCACCGAGTTGGAACGAGATTTCCTGGGGTTCGACAGGCAATGGGTGGCGGTGGACACCGAGAATGATGGTCCCTGCCCCTGGAGCCTTCAGTACTCGTTGCGTCCCGGTCACTCCCGCCTGATACGTGCCTCCGACCCCGAGATACTGATGTGGTTCTCCCGGCTCGCGTACCGCTCGACCTTCATCCTCCACCACGCCGTCCACGATCTTGACGTGCTGGAGAATATGGGCATCCGGCCCCAGCGCTTCCGAGACACCATGCAAGAGGCGTTCCAACTGGGCAATCGGCCCCAGGGACTCAAAGCACTGGGCTGGCGCCTGCTGGGCATACGTATGCGCTCGTGGGAAGACCTGGTGATGCCCTACTCCCGGCGCGCCGCTCAGGACTGGCTGATACGGGAGTGGGACGAGGAATCGGGCAGGCGAGAGAAGGTTGAAGTTCAACTAGTGACCAAGGTGAAAATTTCTTGGAGGCCTTCTCAGCGCGAGAGGGATCTGAAGCGCCTCCTCACCCACGCCCCCAAGCCTACCTACGAGCTATGGGACAAGATGAAGGAAGCTGGACTGACAGGGTATCCGATTCCCTCCATCGCCCACGTGCCTGAAGCCGAGGCCGTGCGGTATGCCTGCCAGGACGCCGACGTGACGGGGCAGGTGGCGGCCATATTGAAGGGGCTGAGAGAGGGGATCGTGGACAAGGAGTGGCGGGTAGACGAGGGGGACTACGACACATGAGCCTCTACGCTGGCATCACGCTACCCGGCCGCCCTGCCCCTGCCAACGTGCAAAAGTTGGACTTACTCCCCCTCCACCAGATACGCCGGATGCAGCGCGTCGGAGTGGCTGTCGATCGGGAGTGGCTCTGGGACCTGAGCGGGCGCCTGGAGGTCCGCAAGGGGGAGTTGCGGGCAGAGATCATCGAGCACATCCCAGCCGACCAGTTGGAGCGGTTCGTGGGCGAGGCTGGCGATGACCTCTCCTTTAATCCGGACAGCTACGAGCAGGTGGGGGAGTTGCTGTACCGGATCTTGCAGGTGGGCAGGGGGTCAAGGCTCAAGCGCACCAAGAGTGGCAAGGCTATCAGCACGGGGAAGAAACAGTTGGAGGCGTTGAAGTGGGAGCACCCGGCCATCGCCAAGATCCTGGAGTACCGGGAAGTCAGCAAATTGAAGGGCACCTTTTGCGACGCGCTACCACTGAAGGCCCGGCTGCACACGGCAGGAGACTGTGGGGTGTGCGGCTTCGTGCATCAGGCCGACCACTGGCGCATCCACGCCACCATCAACACCACCCGCACCGTGGCTGGCAGACTGTCCTGCACAGCAAGTTGGACGCCTGTGAAGACGACGCGGGGAACCGTGTCCATCAAGAGCATCGTCGTAGGCGACTTGGTGTGGACTCACAGATTGCGCTGGCGGAGGATCACGGCCAGATGGACTCACGGTCCCGAGCAGATGTACGATGTCCTATTGAGTACTGGGGACACGTTGACTTGCACCGGATACCATCGAGTGTTAGAATATACCTATGAGCATCTCGAAAACTTGGGTACAGGAACCAAAGAACATCGAGAAAACGCTGACTCTCTACCGCTCACCAGAACTACCAATCATGACCGGGATCGCCGGGAAGTTGGGGACGACGTATCACAATGTCCGATGGGTATGTCGGCACAACCTTCCCCCTGCGGAGTACGAGGCCCTGATGAAGGTCCGGTACTCCAGATCCAAGATGGGGGCCAAGAACCCAATGTTTGGAAAGGTGGAGGGTCAGCACCACAACTGGATTGGACAGGTACACGATGGACACGGGTATCTGACCTGTATGAAAGACGGCAGGCGCCAGTTTGTACATCGGGTTGTGATGGCAGAGGCACTTGGGTTGAAGGAACTTCCCGAGGGTTGGAATCCACATCACATCGACGGCGACAGGCAGAACAACGACCCGGAGAACCTCGCTCTGGTGACCAATCGTGGACATCTGCAATTGCACTTCCTACAGGTGAAGGATTCGGTATCTGTTATGTTGAAGCGATCAACCCTGTGGGATGCTTTGAAGTCTTTGACCTCGAAGTAGAAGAAGACGAAAGCTACGAGACCTGTGGTGTCTTCTCCCACAACTGCAAAAGCCCAAACCTGCAACAGATCCCCGTGCGCACCAAGATGGGCAGAGAGGTGCGTAAGGGATTCATCGCCGGCCCCGGCAAACTGCTGGTGAGCTGCGACCTCAGCCAACTCCACCTCCGCTTGGTTGCCCATCTCGCCCAGGAGCCCGCCATGATCCGGGTGTTCCAAGAGGGGGGCGACATACACACGGAGACGGCCCGGCGCGCGTTCGGGTTGGGGCCAGACGAGACGCCGGACAAGCTGACCCAGCGCGACCCCTCCAAGACCACTAACTTTTTCATCCTCAACCGCGGCGGCTGGCAGGGATTGTTCGACGTGCTGGTGGTGAACTTCGCGCTCGCCGGCATGAGCAGGCCGAGTTGGCTCACTGGCATGTGGTGCGACCAGTTCATCGCCAAGTGGTTCGGGATGTACTCGCACATCGGGGACTGGTTCGACGTGCAGGACTATCGGATGAAGCGGTACGGGATCGTGTGGGATATGTTCGGCCGAGTGCGCAGGGTGCCGGAGATGCGCAGTGTCCACGAGCGCGTTCGAGATGCCGGCTTGAGACAGGGGGGCAACCACCCACTGATCGGTGGAGAGGCCGGTATATACAAGATCGCGCAGGCCCGAATCGAGGACCGTCTATGCCTGCTGAGGGCGCAAGGGGTGGGAGTCGAGGCTGTGATCCCTGTCCACGACGAGTTGGTCCTGGAGGCCGACGACGAGTGGGCCGACTATGTGGCCTCGACGGTGTGCCAGGAGATGGAGCAGGCCCTTGTCGATGAGCAGACAGGGGAGTTGCAGTGCAGGGTGCCGATCACGGCAGAGAGCAAGATCGGCGAGAGGTGGAGCAAGGAGTAGGACAATGGCAAAGACAGACGATAGCATTTCTTTTATGGATCTGCCCGTGATATCGAAACTTCGGAAGAGGCAGGAGCAGGCGTATGCGGCAGAGTTGCTCAACGAGTTGGAGACCCACACGTTCTTCACGGACGACTCTGGCGCAGAGGTAAAGCGCGAGGACCGCATCGACCAGGTAAAAAACGAGTTGGAGGAGATCCAGCGCAACAATGGGCTGGCAGGGATGCGCTATGGTCGGCTCTGCTTCTCCGCCCAGCCAACAGCAGGTCGCAAGACGATAGTGAAGGCGCTGCTCATGGAAAAGTTGGGCCTCACCAAGGAGCAGATCGACGACTGCACCACCCCCGGCGAACCTGGGATGCGCCGCACCTTCAAAAAGATCGACGAGGAGTGAAGCGGGTGTTACAATTTAACCATGCCCACCCTTCTGCGTGACAAGGATATGGCGGCGTCGATCTGGTCCCTGCGAAACCGGGGCCAGATATCCAAGATTGCCGCCCGCATCCGCCCCCCAGTCAGCCCCCAATTCGTCCACTTGGTGCTGCACGGGAAGCGGAAGTCGAGGGGGGGCAAGGTGGAGAGAATGCTGAGAGAGGCAGGGGCGCCGGTATGAAACTCGACACGACGAGGCCGATTCCGTTACTGATTCTGGGGGATGGGCCCGACCTCCACACCGGCTTGGGGCGCATCGGCCACGACCTCGCTTGGCTTCTCTCCTCGATGCCGGAGTTTCGCGTCGGCTACCTCGGCCGCCAGTCCATGGGCCGCGCCAAGTATCCCTGGGCCAACTACAGCTACCCTGAATCCGGCCAGTGGGGCGAGCACTACCTGGAGACAGCGTGGGAGGATCTCAGCCAAGGACGCCGGGGGGTCATCTTCACCATCTGGGACGCCCATCGCCTCCTCTGGTTCGCCGATCCCCAAGGCATAGGCGGGTGGCTGGAGAAGTTCCTGCGCTCGGGCAAGTTCGAGCGGTGGGGCTACTTTATGCAGGACGGCGACGGGGTGAAGAGCGGGTGTCTGCCGGTTGAGGCCGCTCACATCATGTCCCAGTACCAGCGCGTGCTCCTGGCCAGTAAGTGGGCTTGGGAGATAACGCGAGGAGAGTTGGAGACGGTCGGCATCGACTGGCTCCCCCACGGCATCAACCGCTCCACCTTCAAGCCTCTCGACCGCCTGCCCCTGCGCTCGGCCTGGAATCTCAAGGACGACGACACACTTATCGGATGCGTCATGAGCAATCAGGAGCGCAAGTCGTGGCCCGTGGTAATGGAGGCTGTTTCCATGCTCGACTCGGCCTATCTCTGGGTCCACACCGACCGGATGTTCGGCTCCTGGAACCTCTGGGCGCTGGCCAAGGAGTATGGGCTGGAGGACCGGCTCATCGTTGAGGACCGAGCACTCACCGATAAGGAACTCGCGCTCCGATACTGTGCCTGTGACTGCACCGTGCTGATCTCGGGCGGGGAGGGATTCTGCTACCCGGTCGCTGAGAGTCTGAGCTGCGGCACACCCGTGGTGACTGGCAGTTACGGGGCTCAGGCCGAACTGTGCCCCTCCCACCTCCTCGCCAACCCAGTGGCGTTCGAGATCCGCACCAACCATAACCTGCGCCGGGCTGTATACACAGGCGAGAAAGTGGCCGCGAGGCTGAGGTGGGTGGTCGAGGAGCAGAGGAAGGCCAGGCGCGGAGAGGTGGAGCCGCTGGATTATTCCTGCTATGTCGAGCACCTGGACTGGCCCCTACTGTCGGTGCAGTGGAAGAAGTGGGCGAGGGGGGGGCTACAGGCATGATTGCTCTCACTGCTACCGCTATGAACGCCACCACCCCAACGCCAGATCACGATGTCGGATACTTCCTGAAAGCAGTCGAGATGGTCGGCCTGGATTCCGACATTTGGCAGAACTACCCCAACAATCTCGGCATGGTCCCGGCGTTTCACAAGCTCTGGGAGAGCCACCAGGACGAGGACGCTCTCATATACATGCACACCGACCTGGAGATCCTGGACGACAACTGGGCCGAGCGGCTGGCCTTCGAGCTGATGGAGCCGGACGTAGGCGTGGTGGGGTTCGGAGGCGCCATGAGCATGGGCCACCCCGACCTGTACAAGCGCCCCTACCGCCTGGAGCAACTGGCCCGCGACGATTACTGGTCGAATCAGGTGGGGTGGGAGACGCATGGCCGGCAGGAGACCGGCGAGAGGGACGTGGCTGTGCTGGATGGGTTCCTGCTGGCCGTCAAGGGGAGCCTGCTAAAGCGTCTGGGGGGCTGGGCGTGGTTCCCCTTTGGCTTCCACTGCTATGACACCTCCCTGTGCCTGATGGCCCACAGGCTTGGGTATCGGGTGCGCATGGTGGGGGTGCGGTGCGATCACCACGGCGGGGGGACATCCACGAAGGCCGAGTATGTGGAGTGGCTCAGGGACAGGGGGCGAACGGTGGAGCAGGACCACTGGGAGCCCCACATTTGGCAAGCCCGCGAGTTCAGGGACATCCTGCCTATTCGGGTGAAGCCATGCTGAGCCTACGCAGAGCACCTAGGAAGTAGAGTTATGCAGGTTCTCCTCGTCAACCCCGACTCGCCGTTCCTGATCGACTCAGCCGCTTTCCCGCCGCTCGGACTGCTCTATCTGGGAGCGGCCCTGGAAGCCAACGACATCGACGTGCGGGTGGTGGATCTGGGGATCCAACAGGGCGTGGTGAGGGAGCAGCTATGGGGGCACCGTCCCACGCTGATCGGCGTCTCCGTCCTTACCGATTGCCTGCCTCAGATCCCCCAGATCATAGCCGCGTGCCGGGACCTATACCCAGACGTGCCCATCGCGGTCGGCGGCCCCCATATCAGTATGCACCCCGAGGACCTGCTTGGGGCGAATGCCGCCGGCCTGGGGGACTGCGAAGAGGCAATCCTTGGGATGCTTGGGGGCCCCGATCAGGGTGGCCGGTACTGTTCCCCCAATTGGACCGTCGATGTCAACCGCTACCCCATCCCCGCCCGTTACCTGTTGCCCCTGCACAAGTATCGCTACGAGATCGGGGGACTGAGGGCGACGAGCATGATGACCCAGCGCGGCTGTCCCTACGCCTGCACCTTCTGCGCCCACTGGACTGGTTATCAAACGGTGCGGACGCGGGACATCGCCAATTGCATGGAGGAGATCCGGCGACTGAAGGGGATGGGCTTCGGAGCGGTCCAGTTCTTCGACGACGAGTTCAACCTGGACCGCGGGCGGGTGACGGAGTTCTGCCGGGCGTTGCGGGGGGAGCCGATCCAATGGAGAGCCTTCATCCGTGTCAACCTGTTTGGCGGTGAGCAAGCCGAGGAGATGGCGGGGGCGGGGTGCTACGAGTTGTGCGCCGGCGTGGAGAGCGGCAGCAACTACATCCTTCGCGGGGTCAACAAGGGAGCAACCGTCGAGCAGGCTACGCGGGCGCGGGAACTGTGCCGGTCGCTGGGCATCCGCTTCAAGGCGTTTATGATCCTTGGCCTGCCCGGCGAGGCCATCGAGACCGCTGAACTTACCCGCCGTTGGTTGCTCGACAACCGCCCCGACAACTTCGACCTGATCGTGTATCGGGACTGGGACGATCCAGACGGGGGCGCATATAAGGGAAGGCCAGGAGAGTACAGCGGGCCTTGGGGCGAGTTGCGGGACAGTATCGACGCGGAAGTAAGAAGGGAGCTTGGATTATGACCGGCAAGGATATCGCCGACGCCGGCTCCACCGACGGCACCCTCGCCGCTGCCGAAC
>Ga0315291_10011201_pt1 | contig 10945 bp, 12 predicted proteins | sample YL17G12_20_MG_FD_203070 | JGI IMG/M metagenome (GOLD analysis project Ga0315291, IMG submission 203070) | Sediment microbial communities from Yellowstone Lake, YNP, Wyoming, USA - YL17G12_20 | ecosystem: Environmental > Aquatic > Freshwater > Lake > Sediment | place: USA: Wyoming | collected... | reverse complement strand
TCTTGTAAATAAGTCTCTTCCATATTTGTCTCCTTAATCAAAAATATCTAATGCTATCAATATATTTGTAATATCTTTCTTTCCTTTAATATTATATTTGCTATCTGTTTTAATTAATTTACTTCCTAATAATTCAATTTTATTACTAAAATCAAATTGTTTACTTTCTCCAGCAGAAACAATTCCTAAATCTAAATCTTGAATTTCTTCAATTAAAGAACTATCCTTAAATATTCTCATTTTTTCTCCCAAGTAATCGGTCTAACAAACTCAATTTTTTATTTTTAAGTTCTAATTCTAATATTTCTTCTGCTAATTTATCGTTTGTTTCTGGATGTTCTAAAACAGATTTAACTAATTCCGCATTAGAAGTATTTTTTGCTTTTGCCCATGCTGTCTTAAACGCCATTGTCTCGGCTCTTTTTGCATCCCCAAATTTCTTCAAATAAAAATGATATGCTGAATTCCAAATTGTCATCCAACTTCTCTGTCCTTCTATACTTAATCTTTTCCTAACAGAAGGTGGTAAATCTGCAAGTTCTGAATAAGGTGCTCCTGTTAATTCTTTTCTTCCTTGTCTATGTTTATTAATCCATTCAGAAGCGGATTCTTTTGTAAATTTTTCTTTATCCAATAAATAAGATTGAATAGAAGTAGTATCTTGTCCTTTTTGTTTACCAATTACTGCTTTAATTCCTTTGGATTCTGATAACCAAATAGTTTTAAAAAAACCTTTCTCAAATTTATCTGGACTTGTTTGCCCAAATCTATAATATTGAGCAGGTGCTCTATTTTTAACCCATTTAGCTAATTCCAATTCTTCTTCCTTAGAAAATACTAGTTCATCATTTATTTCTTCGTCTTCTTCTAACATTGCGTTTACAAAATTCTTTTTTTCAATTCCTTTTTTATCCTCTGGAATATTTTCTTTTAATTTTTTCTCTGGTGTAGATTTTTTTTCTCCTTGAATATCAATTCCTTTGTCTTCCATATTCTGAACCATCTTAGGATACATTGTATATTCATCACCATTTTTTATTTCTTTAACTCTATTTCTAACTTCCATATCATAATTAAGTCCTCCACAAATAAATACTGTAGTTGCATTAGAAACCAATCCTCTATCAGAAAGGCTTCTTATTAATGTTTTAAATTCTTCTGACATAAATTCTGTTATTGATTTATAATTTACTATCCAAGTTTTTGCATTGTGCTTTCTTGAATCTGGATTTTCTTCTTTTATTAAATCTAATAAATCTTTTAATACAGTGTTTACAAAATCAGTAATTCCTTGATTACATTCTTTAATAAATGGTCGGGGATTTAAAACACTTTCACTCCTAGAAGAAGTAACTGCGTTTGCAATATCAATAAAACCAAGTCCTGCTAAAATTTGTTTTTCAGCAGAAGCAAATAATTCTGCTTGAAACATTGCTTTTAAATCTGGAATCAAATGAGTTATTTCTTCATCCCAATTTCTTGCTCTAATTGGTGTTTTTTTACCTAACTGTCCATCATCAGTAAATTGAACCTGATTTAATTTATTAATTAATTCTTGAACTTTAGATTTTACTCCCTCTAAATCATCATCGGTATAAGTAATTTCTTTATTTAATAATTGTTCGTTTCCTTTACTAATTAATAAAAGATAAGGAATAATTTGGTCTACTAATTCTATTTCCTTATTCTTTATCATATCAATTAATTTCCAGTTTTTATAAACTCCTCTCCTAATTAAATAAGGGGTGGGATATTTATCAAACCAACGGACAAAAAGTTTATACATTAAATAAGCTTTACCTTTTATTTTTTCGCTTTTCGCTTTTCCTAAATAATAATTATAATTAATCAAATCTATTGTTTCCGAATTAGTTTTTTCTACTGCATAAATACTTTCGCCTTTTGCAAAAACCATTGAAATAGGAAGATTCATTCCATCAATTTCTTTCCATTTTGTAATTTTTAATACTGGAAAAGAACCACCTCTCCATCTTTCTTTTAAATATTCTTTTAATAATCCTCGAATACCTGTCTCAATTCCTTGTCCTCTATATTCAGAATTAATATTTTGTAACCAATCATTAAAAGTTTCATCCAGAGCATCACTTTCAGTATCTATATTTATATCTACTGTAGCACAATCTACCTGAAATTGAGTCAACGAATCTACTAAACCAGAAGTATCAGATGATAACATCATATTTACTAAAGTTGCTTGTTCGTGAAACTCCGTCGGTACTATTATTTTCGATAATAACAAAGACATTACTAAATTTAAATAATTAACTGTCTGGTCTGGCATTTAAATCTCCTTTTTAATTTATTTACAATTATTACATACATTTATTTCTTTAACAATTTCTTGTCCTGAAGTAATATATTCTTTTAAAATTTTATATCCTTTTTCATTTTTTAAATTGTCTAATATTTGTAAATCTTTTTCTCTATACTGAAAAAATTTTTTGGTCTTTGTAATAAAATCTAATACAACTACATTCCAATAAGTTCGTTTTCGCTGAGTAATTATTTTCTTATTTTGTTTTTCTTCTAATTTAGAAATATTTTTACATTGTTCGCATTTATACATATTATGCTCCGCATTTACCATGTCTTTGTTTTAACGTACTTATTGTTTTAGAAAATCCTTCGTATGCTATTTTCCATTCACAAATAGCAAATACTTGAAATGCTTGCCAAAGATGGTCTTCTTCAGTTGCACATTCATATGAAATGGTATTTCCTCGTATAATTGCAACAACCGCATTTAATTGTTCATCTAATTTATAATCCAATGGTAAAAATAATAATGCTTCATATAATAAATGACATAATCTTTCAACCGACCAAATAGTTGTGTTTTCAAATTTTTGAATTAATTTACCATTATCTCTAATAGGATTTCCTTTAACATCTTTTTCAATACCTACTTCAATTTTTTCTCCAAAGTCTACCCATATCAATCTACTTTTATCAATTTCGGGGTCTGATTCTAAATATCCATATACTCCTCGACCTGGACTACCACCTGTACAATCTAATGCTAAATAATTTGGGTCTAATCTTTGATATAAATATTTAAATATTAAATAAGAATCTTTCTCTGGTAAATTTCTTACTGTAATATTATAAAGATAACGCCATTTATTATTTATTTCTGCCATCACAATAATTTCTGTTGTACCACCTATTTCTCCAACATCAGAAGCAATTACCAATCTATCAATATGTTGGGGTTTATCTACAACACACAAGGCTCGATACATTCCAAAATTCTTTTTATCAATTTCAATGTTTTTAATTGTAACATTTTCATCCAATGTTCCATCTTTTTTTCGAGGATAACATAATTCACTTATTCTCTGCATATCAAGTGCAGAAACACCTTCTTGAATTACATCTCCATCTACAAAAACTCTAAAACCTATTGATTGTTTGCCACCATATTTTTTAATTGCTTTTTTTTCTTCCTTCTCATCATAATTAGGATTACAATATTGTGGAAGATTAAGTACTTGTTCTGGATGTTCATTTTCAAAGAACATTTTTCCAGCAGGAGAATTTTTTGTAAAATTCGTCATGCCAGCTATTCGTTCTACACAATTATGAACAATAAATCCATTTGCTATAAAATTTCCTGTAGAAGTAGTTAAATCATAACAATCTATATTTTTTTCAAATCCATTTAATTTTATTTCTAAAGAATCTCCCCATAAAATACCTTTATAATTATCTTTTGCAATATCTATATAATTTATTGTTTGTGTTTTATAAGTTGTCAAAGAACATTTGATTGCTTCGTTCCATCTATAAATTCTGTGTCCTTTGCTTAAAACTCTAATTTTATGGTCTGGAGTAAGCCAAAGATTATGACCATTTTCTTGTAAAATATTGATTACATTTTTATTGCCTTGATAAATAACATTTAAAATTTTAGCTTTGCATGTTTGATTTTTTTCTTCGTCATAAGCCAAAATTTCATCTCCAATTTTACAGTCTTCTATATTCTTTGTTTTTAAATCGCTTAATAAAATTTTTGAACCTTTTGCTACACAGCCCATTTCGTGTCGAGAATCTGCACGTTTTTCGTATACTATTTTATTTTCTTTGCTTGCTTCTTCAATATAAAGTCTTTTAAAATGTTTTTGAAAAAATTGGTCTCCTGCTCTTTTACCATCGGCTATATTCATATTTACCGATTCTATAGTTACTCCATTACGAGTAGTTATTCTATAATTCAAACCTCTATTAATACTTTTTTTAAAAATTTTCAATATTGGATGATATTCCAATGCTTTTATAATTGTTTCAAGAACTCCCCTGATATGCATCATGTCAAAAGAACTAAATCCTGCTTCTTCGTTTTCACCAAACATTACATATTCACATGTATCAATTTTTTCTACTGTCCAAGTCTTACCATAACCTCTACCACCAAATTGAAAAATATTTCCACAATTTTCTTTAAGTGCCATTTTATCTTTTTCTGATAATCCTGGTATATCACTAAAAATACCATACTCCCAAGAAAGCATAGGAATTTGTGCTAATCTCATATGAATAAAATCTTCTTCTGTAAAAAGAGCAAGATTATCTGGATTAGAAAATAAACATTCTGCTACACATTGAGAATCATAAAAAAGTTCCATCCATTCTAATTCAGATTCATTTAATTTTTCTTCTAACATAATTTCCTTATAAGGGCGTGGTATTAACTAAGGACTCACCCTTTCGTATATCCACGCATCGTGATACAATTGTTTTATGTATTTATGTTTTTTATAAATACTAAAACATAAGAATTATTACTAATAATTCTATTAATCAATAATTAGCTTTCTTAAAGAAAGCTTTTAATTCATATACTATATTAATATTATAATAGAACTTAAACCGAAAGGATTTGAAACGAAAAACAAAAGCGGAAATTAATCCTGTCCTGATTCTTTTATATCCCCACTCTCTTTAAGTGGGTCAATATTCTCTTGAACATTATAAATCTTTTTTTCTAACCAATCTATGTATAATATACTTTTACATTCTTTGCCTAATAAAATTTTAGACATATCCTCTTTAGTAAGTTTTCCTAATTTATAACATTCCCATAACCAATCATTTGCAAGAACTTTATCTTTAAACCAGGGATGTTTACAACTCTCCCAAACATCGGGTCTCATATAAAACATGATAGGCTTTGAGCAGTGAGGACATATTCTGAATCTGCTTGCTTGATATTGTTCTCTAGCCCATTTAAGACACTTCTTTTTAAATTGATTTATATAAAGCAAAGGGTCATCTCCCTTTTGCTCTTGAGCCAATCCTAAAACTTTCTTAATTTCAATAATTCTTTCATTTATTTCATTTATTGTTTTAAGTTCCTGAGAAGGAACATCATACATTTCTTTTTCTTTTAATTTTCTAGTATATTCATCATTTACAGCATTATAAATTCTTTGTAATTGCATTTCATAAAAAATTAAATTTTTCAAAAGAGCAACATCCGAAGGGTCTTCTATACTTCTAGATTTTACATAAATATCAAATAATTTTTTTGCTTCCTGTGCTTCTTCTTTACTAACCCAAATACCAACTTCATTTTTTATCGTAATACATTTAGAAGTATCTAATAATTTTTTTTCAATATCAGTTCCATATTTCTTATTATAAAGTTCAGAAGCAATTTTAGAAAATTCTTCTTCTGGTGTATCTTTGTACTGTTTAAATTTTCTTAATCTAATTTTATATCCTTCAAAATCTGGTCTTTTAGTCATAAGTCCTTCTTAGATAATGAGTTAAGAAATTAAAGTGTATTCCTATCCCTTTGTCTATTTATATATAAAAATTTAATTATTCCCCAAAACTATCCAGAGGAAATATATTTTTACAATTTTTACAAAGTAAATAAATATTCGTAATCCCATTTCGAGTAACAGTCGCATGATACCTTTTACAATTTCTATGTAAATAATCCCATTCCAAGAGGTTAAGACTTGTTTCAAATATAGCTTCTTCTCCCTCATTAATATCATCGGAACTGTCAAACATTTTATTGCCTCTAAGTATTTATATTTAAATGACTTATATCTAAATAAATTGGGCTAAAATCTACCGACCAGGAATCCCCAGTCCATCGTAAACTTTAGCCCGATAAGAGGGAGGCGATTCATTCCTCCCTTTGAGTTTGTTCTGAACATGTTCAGAACTATTTGAATAACCTTCTTCGAGGCTTCAACGTCTTAAAGCAGTCAAAGAAGGAGTAAATACGGGAAGAGGAGCATATTTAGTGAATTACTTTCGTAATCAGGCAAAAGCTCCTCTTTGAGTGTGTCTTATAGACATATTTAATCACTCCTCTTTATGCCTCTCACTATAAGTATAACATATTTTAAGGTAGTTTGTCAAGTCTGGAGGAAAAATATTTTCCCAACTACTACTTTTAGTACACCCCCTTGCTAAATAAAACCTCGCCTCTGGCTCGGTGGCTCTATAACTCCCAAAGAAGTAAATAATAGCTAAGAATCATCCTTGTCTGCCTTTCGGCAGGGATTCTCTTAGCCATAGCGTTCCTACGCTTAACCAGACCTATCTTAAAAAGATATAAGGAAAATGTAATAAATGAATAAAGCTGTGAATACATTAAAAAGTTAATATATTCCAATATATTAATAAATAAAACGGATATAAAATCCGTAACCTATTGGTATTATTAAAGATATATTTTTTATATTTTAAAAATAAATATTAAGTAAATATTGACCTAACTAATTGATATTATTATACTTATATTTATTCTATTATAATTAATTCTGGCTTCTTCTAAGTTATTAATATTGTATATCGGGCTTTTTTCTTGTAGGAACGGAGATGATTTCTATCCGTTCCGAGATTGAAATGATGATACGGTCGTAGGCTTTTTATCGTTTTTTGTCCGTTCTGCTAAAAATGACCCTACCTCCTTAGATTGTTGTAACTTGTTGTAAGACAACAAGGTTTATCATCTTAAAATGTATGATTTTGGGATTCAGTTCTAATAATTGAATTATTTTATCAAATAAATTTGATGTAAGCCATTGTCCCCCAACAGTTTACATTAATTCCTTATTTTTTAATTCTTTATAACCTTATTAATTCCAATAAGTTACATTAATTTAATAAATTGATTAATTAAATCAATTTTTTTGATCCTGGTCTATACCAGGCAACAGACTAAGCTTATTGATCCTTAGTCTATTAGTACCTTGTTTATTATTTATCTATTCTTTTAGGTTATTATTTACTTTTTATTATTTATTGCTTTTAATGATTTAATTTATAATACTACCAAGAAAAAAGATTTATTATTAATTAGTATAACTTCTTTAATTACAATAACTTATAATAATAAAACTATTTTTTAAATTTATTATAACTTATTTAATTATAATGGGTTACATTAAAAATATTTATTTGACAAGTATTTATTTATGAGTTATACTTAATTAGAAAAACAAAGGATATTAAAATGGCAAGATTAATTAAAAAAATAAAAAATAGGATAAAAGAATTAAGACAGTCAAAATCTTTAACAGTAGATTATGTTTTTGTTTTTTATGGCTGGAATTAATAAGGATAACTAAAAATGATTAAATTGTTGATACCTATTGACAAAACAAAAAAGTATAAATCAGATTTACGCGGTTTTTGGTATAGCCAAGAATCAAAAAAATTGTATTATGATTACATTATAACAAAAAGATATAAAAACTCAAATAAAAATTATTTAGAATATTTAAAACAAAAGTATAATCAAGAGAGTTTATTTTACCTTCAGAACGGGCAAGCTAAAATTTTTTATAATCCTGGTAAAACAGAAGTATTAAATAGAAGATTATATTTTACTGCTAAGAATAAAAAAGATTTAAAGCCTTTATTAAAAAAATTAATTAAAAAATATAATGGATGTACTGTATATGATTTAAGCTTTGGTTGTTTAGATTATAGATATAAAATTGAAGTCTGGATAAAATCAGATAAAATTGAAAAAAGAAAAAAATTAATCTATGATTTAATTAAAAAAAATATACCTTCTGATTTTAATAGGAAACTAACAATTAAAATTATTGATAAAGACGATACATCAAGGGGTTTTTCTAGGATTAAATCCTGTTTTAATCCCAAAACAGGCAAAACAAAATCTAATATATATATTGACTTAATTGCATTAAAAGACCGTATTAAATCAGGATATTCCGATGATTACTACAAAGGAAGGAAAAACAAGTTAAACTTTGTATTACATAATAAAAAACTTGCTTTACATTTTGTAATATTGCATGAATTAGGGCATATAGTAAATACTTCATTTAATCACAATTCGGATGTATACGCGGATGATTACGCTATCTCTGAATTAAAAAATCAAGGACTATTAAAAGAAATTAGGTATATAGAAGATTGGAGTTGCGATTAAATGAATGAACAAGTTATAAAATCTCTTTTAAGCCAGGCAGGAATTAAATATATAGGCATACAGCAAGGATATAAAGATATTCCTTGCAGTGTATTATTTAATAATAACAAAGGGTTTACTTTAGCTATATCAATTAATGAATTTTCTATTGACAAAGTTAAACAAAAAATATTAAAATCATTAGAGGTCAAATAATGAACATTATTAAATTATATCATTATAGCCAAACAGATATTAAGGATAAAAAATTAAAAGTAAAATATTTTGCTATTAATTCCTTTTCAAAGGCTAGCCAAAAATTAAGCAATATAAAAAGACTATATTTTTATTTGAACCCTAAAAAAAGGGAATATTATTTTAATAATTCAAATTTTTTGTATATTGTTAGAATTAATAAAAATATATTATATGATTTAAATAAAGATTTGTTGCATGTACAAGATAAAAATATAATTGATATATATACGTATTTAAAAAAGAAAAAATATAAAGGATTAATAGGATATAATCAGGTACATTTATTTAATGATATATCTATTTTTAAAAAAATAAATTTGACAAGTAATTAAATATATGGTATACTTGAGTAAAGACAACGGTTGCTATATATCCGTAGAATATAGCAAAAGCAAATAATAATGGAGGTAAAAAATGTTATACAAAGCAAAAAATAACGGTGATATAGGTATAAAAGGTTGTAAAGTTATTGGGAATATAATCCCATTGGGATACGAATTGACAAATACTTTTTTTGTAGATAACAGCGGTTTTGGTACGTCGGATGAATCCGCGTTAACTTTTAATAATTTTTTAACAAAGGTTAAAAAAGATTATTTTTACGGGATTAAAGAATCAGGGCAATTTCAAGTTTATATTGCTGAATTCAAAAAAATAGCCAGGACAAGAGCCGAGATATTAACCGAGCAAGGAATTTTAAACAGTAAATTAATATCTAAATCTTGCCGAGTAATAAACTATATTAACGGGTATAAAACAATTCGATTATATGCAACAGATATTTTGCAATTTAAAAAAGATAAAATTATTTTAAACTCTGGCGGTTATAAAACTACTACTACCAAAGCCAGGATTAATCAATTTTTACCTTGTAATATTAGAGTATATCAAAAAAATTATACCTGGTATATTGATAATAATGGAAAAACTTTAGAATTTATTGACGGTATAGAGATAACAATATAATAATTAATAGGATTAAGGGTTGACTGTCTTCGTGGCTGATACAGTCAATCCTTGCCTATTAAAAAAAGAATATATAAGTATTACCTAACCTTAAAATTATTAAGCCTTAAGGTTTTTAGAGGTTATTTTTTAAAGGATAAAATGATAAACTATATAAAATATAAATCTTGGTATATAGATTGCCATGATAAACTTAAAATTAAATATGGTATAGACTTAAATTTTATTTGTGGTTTAATAGCTTCTATATCTCCGCAAATGAATGTAAGAAGGAATTTAGATATTGCAGAGGCTATATACAGGGATTATCAAACAGACCGCAATAAATTTTATAAAGTATTAAAAAACAAAACAAAATTTTATAATACATACGGATTATTTAAACCTCATTATAATAACATTGTTAAAGTAATATTCCATGATTTCAACGAACCTTTAATATTAAATGGTAATAAAGTACAAAATTTTTATCTAAATTTAAGCGGAGATTATAACGCTGTAACAATTGATACCTGGATGTTACGATATTTTAATCATCGTAATTTAAATTATTTAAACAAAACAGATTATATAAAATATTCTAATATTATAAAAGAAGAGGCTTCAAAATTAAATTTAAAACCTGCTGAATATCAAGCTATAATCTGGATTAAAATAAGAATTGAAAATAATGAATCTCCTATATGTTTTGCAGATTTAATTAATTAAATATTTTTTGTACTTATTATAAACTATTGAAAATAAAGAAGTTATATAAAAATAAAAAACTTGACAAAATACATAGTTATATGTTATACTTAATTAAGAAAAAAACTTTTAATAAAGGAGGAAAATATGTGTGAATTTGCAAGCTGGAAAGAGTATAAGGGTAAAGTATATTTTCTTAAAGACTCTGATTTAAGCACTAAAGAAGGTAATGAACTATTAAAACCTAATGTGATAGCTGACCTTTGCGGACATGGTGCAATTGAAAGTTATTATCCTGAACTCAAAGGTAAAGGTGAAAACAAAGAATGTATAAATTTTTCATCTCCCAAGAATTTTCCTAAAGAGATAGTACAGGCAATCAAGGCAGGGAAGATGACCAGGTTTGGGATAACAAAAGAATTATTGACACAGCAAGCCTATGCAGAATACGAGAAGATTGAACAGCAAGCCTGGGCAGAATACGAGAAGATTAAACAACAAGCCTGGGTAGAATACAAGAAGATTGAACAGCAAGCCTGGGCAGAATACGAGAAGATTAAACAGCAAGCCTATGCAGAATACTTGAAGATTAAACAGCAAACCCAGGCA
>Ga0315291_10011199_pt1 | contig 10947 bp, 8 predicted proteins | sample YL17G12_20_MG_FD_203070 | JGI IMG/M metagenome (GOLD analysis project Ga0315291, IMG submission 203070) | Sediment microbial communities from Yellowstone Lake, YNP, Wyoming, USA - YL17G12_20 | ecosystem: Environmental > Aquatic > Freshwater > Lake > Sediment | place: USA: Wyoming | collected... | reverse complement strand
ACAATCCGCGCCTTCGGGTACAGAATCGCGAAGTCGGTCACGATCGTCAGATACGTCCGATCCCACTGCTGGTTGATCAGCTTGTCGCTTTCCACAAGCAGATCCTGTTCAGTCAGCTTCGTAACCGCGTACCCCGCGTCCAGCACCGTCAACTTGTGCGCCGCCTGACCTTCCATCGGAACCAGCCGCATCCCCAGCGCCGTCGGCAGATTCCCCGTTTTCGCGAAGTCGAACAGCGCCGCATCCTTGAACTCCTCAAGGTTCAGGATCGTCCTGCACAAGTCGCCGTCCGCCAACACGTGCGTCGGCGTGAAATAGTGCTCGAGCGTGAGTTTCATGAACCCGTTGACGATGTCGCCATAGGCCCACGTCCCGCTCGCAGCCGTGTTCACCGTCACCGGCTCGCTCACCTCACCGGAGCCATCTCCGTAGACCAGCACCGAAGCCACGCGTTCGTCCAAAGAACGGCCCAGGCGCTCCCCGATGCGCTGAAGATGCACGCGCAACATGTCCACGGACATGCGGCGGATCGCCTCATACGACGCCAGCACCCCGCGCCCCATCTTCCGCAGGCGCACGATGCGATCGCCGTATGAGATCTCCGACTCGGGGATCGCGGACCCCTCCGCTACCGACCGCATTTCCTCCTCCGGCTCCGATTCCGTCACGTACGGAATGTCGTATGCCGTTCCCTCGATGTGCTCGTCACGTACGATCAGCGACGGATACACCGGCTTGCGCTTCATCCCGGAGATCACCGCTTCACGCACGATGTCCGGAAACAGCCATTTCGCGTTCGAGTCCGACAGGAAGAACCGCTCCACCGTGAGCTTGTTCACATCCATGCCGAATTCCTGCGCGCAGTAGTCCTGCAGATCCGTTCCAAGCGCGCGGAAAAACTGGCCGTGCGTAAGGCCCAGTTGACCCAACGTCTCGTACAGCTCCCGCCCGCGAACCCCGCGAAGCCGTTCCGCGTCTTGACTCAGGAACTTCACCCGTTCCTTCACGATGCCATCCTGGTAAACCATCGTTTCCCTTGCCTCCTATAGCAGCACGTGGACCAACTTGTTCGTCGTGTCCACCTTTAGGTTGATCCCCTTGCCGTTGCCGGACGCCGGCGGTTTCACCTTCCCGTCCGTCGCCGAGGCCACAATCCCTGCGGTCCCATTAACGGTCGGCGCCGTTTCTCCGGTGTACTCGAATATGCACACGCCGCGGACCGTCACCGGGACGGCCTGGTCATTCTCGTCCGCGCCCGCCAGGGTCTGGCCGAGAACTGCGTCCTCAGCGTCCGTTGCGTTCGTCACGGTATAGCCGCCCGTCAACTTGACCGCGTCACCCTTTGCTATGCTCACATCACCGGATGACGGCGTCTTGCACGTGACCACCAACTCGGTGACGGCGCCTCCTACGTCTCCAAATGCCATTGTTCACTTCCTCCTAATCCGGGCGTGATCGCCCGATGTTTGCCGCGAGACATACGCCCCACGGCCGTGTCTCGTTACCTTCAGCCAAAATGCCGTTTGCCACTACTCACGTGCGATGGCCATCGCGCCATCCACACGCGTGCTCCTCGCCGGTTCCGCCCCGTCCGTATCGGGCAATTCTTCCGGACGCGACACGGGGCTGGGCGGATACTTCTGGTCGAACCGCACTTCAAACGCCCGAAGCTGCGAGTGGATCTCCTCCAAGCTGAGGCCCGCCAGGACGCGCCGCCAGACAGCATCGTCAAAGGCGGACCCGTCCAGCTCGCGACCCAGCCCGCACAACCGCTCGACGGCCCGGCGCCGTGCGGACGCCCCGTCGATGATCAACCGGCCCGCATCCTCCGTACGCATCCCAGTCGCTCGAAGCGCACCCCAAACCGATCGCACCATGGACACCGGCACCCCCAGATCGTGCTCGATCCGTAGCTGGCGCACCCCATGACGTCCGTGGAGAACCACTACACGCCGCTCCTGGCCGCATTCCTGCCACGCATAGACACCGGCATCAACCTGCAAGACGTCGCCATCCCGCTCAAGCCACGAAACCGGGTGGGGCGACTTCCTCGTTGCCCAGGGTTCCCCGTCCAGAGAATCTCCTTCGATGCGCCAACCCACAAGATAACCATCCTGCTCCAAGCGCAGGTCCAAGTGCGGCCCCATCGCGTCAACATGCCGATGCAGGACGAACCGTCCATCACTCTGTTCCACGTCTGGAACCGCCCCTCGCTCCTCACAGATCACTTTCCAAAACATCGCCGCTCCTTTTCGCGTCCGCCTTCAGGCCGGCCCGCTACTTGATCAACTGCTGCGCCAGGGTGATCACCATTCCCACCAGGTTTGCCACCAACAGCATCACGCCGCGTTCCAACGTCGTCTCAAGGCGGTGAACACGCTCCTTCAGCTCATTCAAGTCGCCCCGCAGGCTCTCAAACTGCACCGCATGCGCCTTTTCGTACAGGCAGAACTCACCTTCATTCCTCATGGCTTGTCCCCGTCGGGCGTTGTCCCCTCCAGCGATTCAATCCGCCCCGATACGCCTTGCACCAACGCGTCATCGGAACCCAGTCCTATCCGCTTCAATATGGTCTGAACCTGCTTGTAGGCGCTTTGCCTTTCATCGTTGCCTGGCTCCGGAAACATCGCCTTCTCCAGCGCCTCCACCTGCTCCTGCGACAAGACGCTCTCCAGCAACTTCACCGCTGCATCCGGCCTGTTGTCCAGGAACTGTTGCACGCGTTCCGGATCCGTGAAGTGTGGGTGTCGTTCGTCCTGACCGGAGTCCGCCGCAAATGCAACGCTGCGGAAGGCGCCGCAGGACGCCCAAACTCCGCCCAGAATTAGTGCCAACCCACAAATCACAACTGCTCCAATCTGCTTACGCATGGCCTCTCCTTTTCTAAGGGTCTCGGCGTACCCGAGACCCTACACCCCAAACCCGAAACCCTAGACCCTAGTTGTCGGCCCTGCTCGTCTCGTACCAGTCTGTCCCGTCAAACACTAACCTCAACGTCTTGCCCGCGGCAGCCGTCCAGTTGCCTGCAAGCGCGAGATGCCCCCCGTCCACCACAACGCAGTCGCTGTCGCCGCCAATGACCACGATCTCTTGACCCGCAACAGCGCTGTCGAACATGGTGATGTTGTTCCCCGTCGTCCATGTCCCCGGTACTCGGAATAACCGACCCCCGCTGATACTCGGTGTTGTATCGTTCGTCGTGAACGTCGTGACCGTTGAGCTGAACTGCGAGCCCACTTCAATCCCGTCCGAATTACTGCCGGGAAGCGCACTGTGAACCTTCAACGTCCCATCGTCCTCGGCGAAGAAATAGCGAACCGTACCGTTAGGGGAGGCCAGTTTCAGAACACCGGGCGTGTTGCCGCTCGCGCCATGATAGGCTGTGAGTACGCCGCGAGTCTGGGAGCCAACGCCGCAAATCAGATCGCCTCCCTCGACGGTGGCGTCATTGACCACGGTTAGGCCGCCCGCAAGGGTTGTCAGCAAGTTGTGATCAAAGGTCGCCACGGGCTCGGCCCCATTCGTACCCGCGTAGATAACCGCCTTGCCCTCAGTGTCCGCGCCATCACGTACCGCACCAACCCCGCCGAACACCTTATTCGACGCCCCCGAATCCGTGGCCTCGAATTGAAAAGACGGCCCAAACCCATCAACCATGTCCCCCGTCGTCTGTGCGATTAGCCGACTCACCGGAATGATCGCGTTTGTCCCGCTCCCCAGCAGACGATCTGAAGCCGACGGATATGCGCTTGCAAGTGTTACTTGTCCTGCGTTGAAATAAGCCGCTCCGCCGACACCGAACGTGCCGTTTACGCGGGCATCGCCGCCAACGAGTTTTACCGTCACATCGTCAATGTAAAACGTCTGTACGCTGTCGATATAGAAATCGATTTTGCAGGTGTTCGCCGCTGCAAACGACACATAATAGGTCGCGCTCTGCCACGATGCTGCCGGCGTTACGGTCGTATAGCCCTGCGTCGAGGAACTCGTCCAGCCATAGATGCGCGAGGTAAGCGATCCCCCGGTGCCGTAATACCAAAAGGTAACGGCAAATCGTGCACCAGGCAAATAGGCCCCCGGCAGATTCTGGTAGATCCCATCACCCGATGTGGCACTCACGATCTTCCATGAATATGTTCCGGCATGTTTCTGTTCGCTCGATTGCGCTTGGCTTGTGGGCGTTCCTTTTGCAACCCAGGTGCTCGCCGCCTCCATGTCGCCGTTCGTCACAACCTCCGAACCGATCAGCGTGGCATCATCGCGCGCATAGAGTTCATTGGCCCATACCCCGTTCGGCGTAGTTGAACCGATGTCCGGCGGGGCCGTCATCGTGCACAACGTTCCGACGTTGATCGCATTTGAAGCGGAAGAAGCGGTCACCGCGCCCGTCGCCTCCAGGGTCGTGAATTTCCCAGAGGCTGGCGTCGTCCCGCCAATGGCGGGCGGCGAACTCAGGTCCGTCACGGTTTTCGCTTTCAGCCAATTGCCGTCCGTGTCCGACGTGGGCAACGAACTGCTGATCCTAAGCCCGGAGCGGTCATTTGACATGAACACATAGCCAGCGGTGCCGTCCGTGGATCCAAGCTTCAGCGTCCCCGGCGCATTTGTACCGGCGCCGTCCCAAGCCGTGACCAGTCCGCGCGAGGTCGAGTCCTTTCCCGCCTCCATTTCCCCCGTGGCCTTTACGCTTCCGTCCGTCGCGATGTTGCCCGACTTGTCGAAGTCGGCGCCTCCATCCGCCGCATCTCCATAACCGCCCCCGATCCGCAATTCCTCCAGATACCGAGGGGCCGTCCCAATTCCTATCAGCGCCAAGGCGCAGATCCCGATCACCACAGTCCGCTTACGCATAGCAGCCCTCTTCCTTCAGCCTTCTTGCTCTTACTCGTCTTCCCAGAAACGCTTCGACCACAATTCCACCGGCCGGTGATAGATCTGACGCGCGCTGTCCAAAGCCTTTGCCAGCGGCAGCGTCCGTTCCTGCGCCACGAAACCCGTCCCCTGCGATCCGGAAGGGACCACCGACCCCTCAATCACCTCGATCACGTCCCGCATGACGTAGTGACACGGCGCATCTCCATACGTCCGTCCAGGCACGTGATCACACGCGCGCAGGTCGCGCTTGCACACCGAACACTCCGGCATCCTGAACGAAAACCCGATCGAGGTCTCCCGGTACACCCCGCCCTCGATGTTCAGGATAAAATCCGCATTGTCCTTCGTACGAAGCACGTAAACGTCGGGGCGAACCGACACCTTCTCCCCATCCCGATGAAGGGCCGACCGGAAAAACGTCCCTCTCGGAAGCGTCCCCCGCAGGTCATGTCGCTCCATCAAGGGCCGGCCCGGCACCATCCCGTTTATCCGATCGAGCTCCTCCTCCGGAAACCGGCTGAAGTGCCGGTCAATCTGGTTGTGACACAGGTCAAGCGTGAACACCACGAACTCCTCCGCCTTCAAAGGGCGCAGCGCAAAATGATTCACGTCGCCTGCCACCTGATCTCCCTCCGCAGATGAGACATGCTCGCGCATTCCCACCAAGATGCCCTCACGACTAAATACAAACGGTTCCAATTCCATCCCAAGACCTCCTCAACTCCAGCCCACTCCACACCGCGCTTCACTCTTCACACCTCGCACCTCGCACTTCGCACTTCGCACTACCCAATTCCCAACAGCTTCGCCGCTGCCGCATGCTCCAGAAATCCCGCGTCACGCAACGCCACTGCGTTAGCGATCTCCTTGCCGCGCGCATTGGCCTCCTTCAGAACATCCACTGTCCGATTTGTCCGCATATGTACCCGCGCCTGCGCCTCACCCCACATCAGCGCCAACTCGAAGTTGTATAGCCTCTCCAGGAGCCGCTTGATGCTCCGGTTCACCGCCTCCACCTGACGATTGATGATCTCGAACTGCGCCGTACCGTACGTCTCCGTAGTGCCATAGTTTCGCCCGAGCAAAATCGGCATCAGGTGCATCCCCGTAATCACCTGCTCCTCGATGGCCTTATGGTTCTCGTAGAAGACCTGCGAATGCTGGTCGCCGCGGACTACCTCAATCGCAACGTTGTCATAAGTGACCAGGTTCTGGTCCGTCTCAAGCCCGCTCAACTTCGCCCGAAGCTGCTCGAAGTTCCCCTCAACCCGTCGCATGTAGGCATCCACCGACTCGCCCCGCTGGCGCTCTTCCGGCTTGTACTTCACGTGCAGTTTCGTCCAACCCGCGTTATGCGTCGCCTTCGCCATGTCCTCCATCAACCGCTGCTGGATCTTGATGACGAACGGGATCGAACGAAGCATCGAACGCCCGTACGGATTCGTCCCGTCGCGGTCCATGCCCACATAGATGAACCGTTCCGCCGGCAGACGTATCTCTTCTCCGTCGTGAACCTGATACGGCTGAAGTACCCCGTTCTCACGTTTGAACCGGACCGTCCATACGTCGACCGGCGCCACGTCCCAGATCGATTCGCGGCTTTGCGACAGCACGATCTCCAGCGCCGCCGCCCCGTACGTGAACAGCGACCCAAGGAACACGTCCAACAAACCGTCCATCCCCCGATCCCCGCCGTTCACCCGCATGTCCAACTCGCGAAGCAGACGTTCCGCGCGCCGTTTCGCCACGTCCGAAGAAGCGTTGACGATCTCGATGTCATATCCCGTCTGACACAGCCGTTTCCACGTCCAGATCGCGTCAGAGACGTCGGGAATCGCGTCGCGCAAAAAACGGTAGACCTGCAGCATGAAGAACGGCGTCGAATTCGGAAGCGAAACAAAGCTCTCAATAGCATTGCTCCACGCAGAGACATCTTCAGCGATCGAGACGGTCGGAAACGTCCCCACCGTTCGCGCCCTGCGAGTCTCCGCCGCCCCTCGAGTTCTCAATCCCCAATCCCCAATCCGCAATCCCCAATCGGCAATCACCTTCAGCCAGTTTGCCATCGCGTCAACCTCACTCTGTCGTTTCACATCCCTTACTTATTAGCCCACGGCATTGCACTCCTCGCGAGCCCGACAATAGTCACAAGTCCCTGTCCTATTAGCCGTTCTGCGACAAAACCGTCACGAAAAAACGTGCAATTCGGTCGACCGCCGAGGCATTGTTCACGTTGTGTTGCCCAGCGTGAGTGAAAGGGCGCGAATGCGCAGCGAAACCCGCCGTCTTGAATGCGGCAGTCTGTGGCCGCGCCCGCCGGGGCATGATCTCGTTCGACGGCTATAAGCCGAAGACGACGGGCGGGTTCTGCTCCCCTTCACCCGCCCCTACACTGCTCCCCACGATGATCTCTGGAGGTTGCAGTGCGAAGAGTTGTCGTTTGCCCGGCCTGCGGCGGCTTGTCGGCAGGTGCGCCGATGCGTGCTCAAGTCGGCAGGGCATCTGATGTCGCGCGTTGCAGCTCGATGCTGTCACGACTCCGGCGCGGACTCCATCTTAAGCGCCAAAGCCTTGATGGCTTTGATGTCCATCTTGCCCGTTCCAAGGACGGGAATCGAGTCAATCCTGTGGAAACCGTTGGAGCGGGGTCTCCATAGATTCGGAAGGCCGGACTGGTCGAGTCTCTCAAGGAGCGTGTTAAGTTGGTCCTCCTGGAGGGTATGGAGAACGACTAATCTCTCGCCGCGGGCTTCGTCGGGCACGCCGGTCACGGCCAACGTCTGCTCGGTCAGCCCGAGGAGGCCGTGGAGTGTTTCCTCGACCTTTGTGTGCGAGATCATCTCTCCGCCGATCTTGCTGAAGCGAGCCAGCCGGTCGGTTATCGTGATGAAGCCGTCGTCGTCAATGAACGCGATATCTCCGGTGGAATACCATCCGTTCCTGAGCACGGCGGCCGTCTTCTCGGGCATGCCGAGATATCCCTGCATGACGTTCGGGCCTTTGACCTCGAGAAGGCCGGGCACGTTTGCGCTCAACACCTCGCCGGTATCCGGATCGACAATCCTGACGGCCACGCCCGGCAGCGACACGCCGATGGTGCCCCGCTTGAAGCCTTTCTGATGGTACCCGGGGCCGCGGAAATCCGGGACGTTAATGGCGACCACGGGACTGCACTCGGTAGTGCCGTATCCCTCGAGTGGTTCGATGCCGAACTTTTCGGCAAAAGCGTCGCGCACCCGGTCGGGCATTTTCTCAGCGCCGCACACGACAAAGCGCAGGCTCTTCATCTCCTCTGCGGAGCACCGGCGCGTGAAGTTTTGGAGGAACGTGGGCGTCGCGACAAAGAAGAAAGCCTTGTATTTCTGGACGAGTTGTCCGATGGCTTTCGGTTCAAGGGGACTGGCATGGAATACAGCCGCCATACCTAGTGTAAGGGGCGCCCAGAGCGTGCCCGTGAATCCGAACGAATGAAACAGGGGCAGGAAGCCCATCATCACATCGCCGCGTTTATGAGGCACGGCCTGCTCCAGGGAGCCGATGTTGTAGTTGATGTTCCCGTGGGTGAGGATCACGCCCTTGGGTTCACCTTCGCTGCCGCTCGAGAAAATGATCGTGGCGACGTCGTCGCGGGAGCGTCGCGCGGGAGCGCCCAGCGAACGTTCAATCCATTTCACGGGACAAAACAGGGCTGTGAGCATGCCGACGATCTGGTCCTTCTTCGTGACGGACGCGCGAAGGTCCTCAAGATAGACGGCCGTCCCCGGGACTTCCACGGGAAATCGCTCGAGGAAAGCCCTGGCCGTGATCGTGTGCGAGATCCGGCACCGGCGGGCACAAGACGCGATGGTCTCCGCCGATGAAGTGTAGTTCAGATTGACAGGCACGCGCCCCATGAAGAATAGGGCGATGTTGGCTAAGGCCCCGCCCACGGAAGGAGGAACGAGTACGCCGACCATTTTCTGGTCGTCCAAAGTGTGCTTCAGCTTCTGGGCCAGGATGAGCGCTCCGGCTAACGTCCGAATGTACGACAGGGAGCCCGAACGTGTGTCCGCAACGCCCAGAAGCCGTGGATGGCGCCGCGCCTGGTGGAGAAACCGATGGTGAAGAAGGTCATGGGGCATCTTGCGCATGCTGTAGGTTTCAGCGCCCAGTTCCTGAATGACTTGGCGGAGGCCGAACCTCGTCATGTTCGAAGGCAGCGGCGTGCCGATGTTCACCGTGATGCGGTATGGAATCCGCTTTGGGAATTTCCAGAAAAAACGGCCCTCGGAGAAGCTGAAGCGGCTGCCCCACAGGCCGTCAAGGTAGATAGGGATGATGGGCGCGTCCACGCCGCTCATGATGTGCTCGAACCCCTTGCGAAAGGGTTGCAGCATGCCGGTGCGCGTGATCTCGCCTTCCGGGAACACGCATACCAGTTCGCCGGCCTTGATCGCGTCCCCGGCCGCTGCCAGCGATTTCAGGATCTCGCGGGGACCATCCTTCGCGGCGATAGGAATCCCGCCGAACATCTTCGCGACGGGTTTGAGCCACCACTTCTCGTAGTAGCCGCGGAACACCAAGAACCGTACCGGACGGTCGACCGAGGCGACGATCACGAGCGGGTCAATGAACGATACATGATTGGCAACCAACAGCGCGCCGCCCCTTATTGGAATGTTCTCCCGCCCGATAACCCGCGTGCGATAGAGGGTGTTGTTGAAGAGCCACAGAAGCGACCGCACCGGCATAAAAGGCAGCCGCACACACAGGTAAAGCCCAACGGCAATCGATGAAGCCATGGCAATCAGGAAGACGTGATATGTGCTCATCTGCATCTTACTGCCGAGGAACCAGTACAGCGCGCCCGCGAACAACATGCCCACGAAGGTCAACATATTGGTGGCGGCCATCATGCCGCCCTTGATGTCGTTCGGACTGCGGTGTTGAAGCATGGCGGCAAGGGGCACGTCGAAAAAGCCCGCGAAGTATCCCAGGCCGAACAGGAAAACAAGGGACGTCACATAGGAGACCCCCGGAATGGCAAGCAGCCCGCTGAACAGGGCCAAACCCAACGTGCCGACAGGGACCAATCCCAACTCGATGCCTCCGCGAGAGAGGAACCCGGCGCAAGTCGCGCCCACTCCGATGCCCACGGCCAGACTCGCCAGCACGGGACCGGTTCCCGCTTCACTGAGGCCCATGTTCACGGTTGCGTAGATTAACACGTTGGCTTGCACCAGGGCGCCCACGAACCAGAAGTAGGTATAGCCGACCACGGTATAGCGCAACAGGCGGTCACGCCACAGGACTTTGAAGTAGCGCCCCATTCCCAGCCATGGGTTCAGCCTTATCCGTTGTTGGGGGTTGGCGGCAGGCGGGCGGCTGATGAACTGCGCCGTGAACAGGCCGATGAGCGTAAAGCTCAGCAGCACAAACGTCGAAAGGTAGGCGCGTCCCCCCAAGGCGGAGTATAGCGGCCCAGCAAGACCTATGCCCAGGATGATCGCAACCATTGTGAACATCTGGAGAATGCCGTTTCCCCAGGAAAGCCGCTCTTCGGGAAGTATCTCGGGCAGGATGCCGTACTTCGCCGGACTGAAGAAGGCGCTGTGGGTAGCCATGAAGAAGAGCATCACCCATAGGAACATGGGCATTTTCAGATAGAAGGCAAAGAACCCGAAACAGACGATGAACACTTCCCAGTACTTGACCCAGACTGCAATGCGCTGCTTGCTGAAGCGGTCAGAGAGAGCGCCGGCGATCCCCGGAAAAATCAAGAACGGCAGGGCGAAAATGATAGTGGCTATTGCGGGAACGGCCTTTGCCGCCGCCTCATCCGGCTTCTCCATGCCGGGCAGAACCAGTGCGGCAAGGATTGTGTATTGGATCAGGAGTCTGAAAAGGTTGTCGTTGAACGCCCCTTGGAACTGCGTGGCAATCAGGGCCCAGAATCCACCCATGCCATGGCGCTTGATCGTGGCCTCGACTGCCGCTTTCGATGCATTCATCGTCCTCGTCTCCTCGCGGGGCGGAATCATTCCGCTCCTGCAATTGCGCGCCCCAACGGGGCCTTGGAGGTCTACGCCACTT
>Ga0315291_10011198_pt1 | contig 10947 bp, 7 predicted proteins | sample YL17G12_20_MG_FD_203070 | JGI IMG/M metagenome (GOLD analysis project Ga0315291, IMG submission 203070) | Sediment microbial communities from Yellowstone Lake, YNP, Wyoming, USA - YL17G12_20 | ecosystem: Environmental > Aquatic > Freshwater > Lake > Sediment | place: USA: Wyoming | collected... | reverse complement strand
AAATAGCTGAGCTTCATGTTCGTGACGCCGATGATCTCGCCGCGCATGTTCAGCAGCGGCCCGCCGCTGTTGCCCGGGTTGATGGGCGCTGTGGTTTGGATCAGCAGCATCTCCTCGGCCTGACGCGCCTTCTGGCTCACGATGCCCTCCGAGACGGAACGCTCCAGGCCGAAGGGATTTCCGATGGCGAAGACCGGCTCGCCGGTCTTGACCCGATCCATGTCGCCGAAGTAGAGCGGCGTGATCTCCACGTCCGCCGGCCTTTTGACCTTCAGCAGGGCCAGGTCCACGTTGGGGTTGACGGCCACGATCTCCACGTCCTTCACCTGGCGGCGCGTGAACGACTCGCCCTGCTTGATGAACATGCTCACCGTGATCTGCGTCTCGCCCTCGATCACGTGGGCGTTCGTGATGATGTAGCCGTCCTTGTTGATGAAGAAACCGCTCCCGACGGCCTGGGGCGTCTGCACCTTGACCAGGCCGGCCCCGAACGTCGCGACCAGCTCGCGGACGGTCTGGGGCTTCAGGTCCGCGGTCATGTAGAGCGTGTTCTCCTCCACGCGGCCGGCCGGGGCGGCGTTCTGGGTCGTCTCCTGCTCGATGGAGGCCACCTGCTCCCGGGGAATCTCCAGGACGCCATAGCCGAGGTCCACGGCGACGAACTCCGCCTTGTCGGCCAGGACCTTGCCGGTGACGATGTTGCCGTTTTTGAGGCGGATCGTCTCCGCGCGCACGGCCGCCGTCAGCGCAAGCATTGCAGCCGCTGCCAGTGCGAGCGCGCTGCCCTTTCCCATTCCTTCGCCCTCCGCGATACTCGTCTGACGGCGGCCCACTATAACCGCTTCCGGCCGGCGTTTCAATCCGAATGCCCGCCGGTCCCCTCCGCCTTAGTGCATCTCCGCCTCCACCGTTCCGATGCCCTTGCGGTAGAAGTTGAACTGCACGTTCGGGTGCTCGGCGAGCAGGGACATGGGCACGGAGGAGTCGGGGACCCGCTTCCCGATCATCAGCGTAGTGAGCCGCATGCCGAAGGGGTTGTCGTGGGCCCCGGCGTGCCAGATGGACACCTTCTCTGCCTTCCAGGTCTCCACCGGGCCGACGGTGGCGGCCTGAGACGGCACGAGCGCCACGTTCCCCCCGCCTGAGGTGCGCGCGTTCTGCATGAGGGTCACCGGGTGGAGGTCAACGATGCGCGTTCTGAGCTTGCGGTACTCCTCCGGCGAGGCGGGCTCGTCCCGGTAGCGCCCCCTCCGGGGCAGGGGGTCGTTGAAGGCCCAGTGTTTGACCTCGCCCTGTCCTCCCTGCATGACCACGCAGCGCACTTCGTCGAAGCTGGCGCTGTAGGCCGCGAGGTCGTCCGTGGGAAAGTGCAGATGAGAGTCGGGCATGCGGAGGCGTCTGTCCATGCGGCGGAAGCAGAGATCGAGGTCGGCCTTCTTGAACGAGAGCGGATGTGACACGGCGACGGGCCTGCCGCCCTCCACCCATTCGTCCATGCCCCAGAAGTGGGCGTCATGGAGCTTCAGCTCCACGCTGTTCACGATCCGTGCCACGAGGGGGAGCTGCTCGGTGGGCCCTATGGGCCCGCAGATGCCCGCAGGGGCGTCAGCGGTCGCCTGCTTCCATGCCGCTACGTACTCCAGGGCCTCGGCCAGGTAGAACTCCTCGAGGGTCTCATAGAAGACCACCTTGAAGCCCGGCCGAGAGAGGCCCAGGAGGTCCCTCTCCTGAAGCTGCGCGGCGTCGCGGAGGATCTCCGCGTCCAGCGTCGTGTAGTCCCACCAACCTGGCGCCAGCTTGCTCAAAGGACGTGCCATGCTCCTCCTCCCGTGCGTCACTCCAGAGACCGCTCGTACTGGGGGTCAGTCCAGCACCTGGCCCCGAGGAGCTCGGACAGGGGGTCATAGCCCGGAGCACAGAGGCCGAGGTGCAGGTGCCGCCGCCAGCCCTCGGCGTGCCGGAACCGCCCGGACATGCTCCCTGCTTGGCGGCACATCTGCTCCATCTGCTCCAGGTAAGCGTCCGCGCCCTGGCTGATGTCCAGCCATTCCTTCTGCGTCTGGTGCTGCGCAAGCATGCGCCTCTTGCCGGCCAAGACGGAACCCACGTCCACGTACTGGCCGGCGCGGACCGGGCGGCGGAGCCCGTCACGAAGCCCGTAAGGCAGGGCATGATAGACGGCCACGTCGCCGGTCCAGGGCTCAACGGCGGGAGAGGTCGGGAAGTTGCGCATGCCCCGGACGAAAGCGGCGCTGACCGCGAGCCGGCACGCGTTCTGGTGGTCCTCCATGTAGTCCCCGGGCGAATGGGTCAGGATGATGTTGGGCTTGACCTTGCGAACAAGCGCGGCAGCCCGGGCCAGGAGCTTCTCTTCGTAGTATACGGCTATGTCATCCGCTATGGGCGGGTATACGGCGGCCCCGGCCTCCCGCGCTGAGGCCTGCGCCTCCTCCCAGCGCAGGCGGACTATCTCCTCCTTCGTGTGCTCGACTGTCCCGCAGGAACCGTTGGCGACGTTCCACATGTGGATCTCTGCGCCTACCTCGCGGAGAAGCAGAAGCGTGCCGGCCATCATGAACTCTATGTCGTCGGGATGCGCTCCCACGGCCAGTGCGACCGGCTTCTGCTTTCCGCCGTCGGAGGCTGCCATGACGATCCCGTCCTTTCCGTAGTGGCCGTCGGACCTGGGCCCGGTCCCGGGGAAAGCGGCCTCACGCCGGCTGGTTCCCCGGGCGAGCGCCTCATGATTGTAGTGACGGCCGCCCGGGTGCTGCAACAGGTCTGCGCAGGGCGCCTTCCGCCCGGCGGAGTCCGCCAGGCTTTGCCAAGCCCCCGCCGCCCATGTAGAATGGCACTGCCGCGTCCCCTTCGCCCGACCGGCCGGCGCCGCTTCTGAGGGCGCGGAGAGAAAGGCAGCATTGTTCGAAATACTGGCAAAGGACCGTCTGGCCGAGGACGTCTACCGCATGACGGTGCGCGCCCCGCGGATCGCGGTGCGTCGCAAGGTCGGCCAGTTCGTCATCGTGCGGGCGTGCGAGCGAGGCGAGCGCATCCCGCTGACCATAGCCGCCGCCGACCCGCAGGCCCTGTCCATCACCATCGTCTTTCAGGCCGTCGGCGAGAGCACGCGCGAGCTGGCGGCGATGGACCGGGGCGACTTCATCCCGGACGTCACGGGCCCGCTCGGCACGCCCACGGAGCTTCCTCCGGAGACGGTTGCACACGCCGCGGCCGTCGGCGGCGGCGTGGGCATCGCCCTCATCTGGCCCATCGCCGACGCGCTCAGCCGCCGCTGCTCGCGCCTGACCGGCATCATCAGCGCCCGCCGGGCGGACCTCCTCATCCTGCGCGACGAGATCGCCGCCGTCTGCGACGAGCTGAAGGTCGCCACCGACGACGGCTCATGCGGCTACCACGGCTTCCCCACGGACCTGCTGCGCGAGATGCTCGAGTCGGGCGAGCGCCTGGACGCCGTCTACGCCGTCGGCCCGGTGCCGATGATGGCGGCCGTCAGCGAGGTCACCCGGCCCTTCGGCGTGAAGACTATCGTCAGCCTGAACCCGATCATGGTGGACGGCACGGGCATGTGCGGCGGCTGCCGCGTGACGGTCGGCGGCCGGACGCGGTTCGCCTGTGTGGACGGGCCGGAGTTCGACGGCCACCAGGTGGACTTCAAGGAACTTACGCGTCGGCTCGGGCAGTACGGCCGCGACCCGAAGGCGAGGAGCCTGCCCCGCTACGAGCCCGCCCACGCCTGCGACGCCAGCCATACGGCCCTCCAGGAGGCCATGCTGGAAGCGGGCCGCGGCGCCACGCGTGCCGCCGAGATACCCCGCCAGCCGATGCCTGAGCAGCCCGCCGAGGCGCGCATCCGGAACTTCGAGGAGGTTCCCCTCGGCCTCCGCCCCGAGCAGGCCGTCATGGAGGCGCAGCGCTGCCTCCAGTGCAAGAAACCACAGTGCGTCGAGGGCTGCCCCGTCGGCATTGACATCCCCGGCTTCATCCGGCTCATTGCCGAGCGCGACTTCCTCGGCGCCGCCCGGAAGCTCAAAGAGGACAACACGCTGCCGGCCGTCTGCGGGCGCGTCTGCCCCCAGGAGGACCAGTGCGAGGCGACCTGCGTCACGGGGCGGCGCGGCGCGCCGGTGGCGATCGGCAACCTGGAACGCTTCGCCGCCGACTATGAGCGGCTGGCAGGGAAGGTGGAACCTCCCGCGATGGCGCCCCGCAACGGCCGCAAGGTGGCCGTCGTCGGCTCCGGCCCGGCCGGTCTGACCGCCGCGGCGGAGCTGGCGCGTCTCGGCTACTCGCCTACGATCTTCGAAGCCCTCCACGAGCCGGGCGGCGTGCTCATGTACGGCATCCCCGCTTTCCGCCTGCCCAAGGAGATCGTGCAGACCGAGATTGACCTGCTGCGCCGCATGGGCGTGGAGATCGTCTGCGACTTCGTGGTGGGGAAGACGGCCACCGTCCAGGAGCTGCTAAGCGAGGGCTACCAGGCCGTCTTCATCGGCTCCGGCGCCGGGCTGCCCATCTTCGGCGACGTGCCGGGCGAGAACCTGAACGGCGTCCTGAGCGCGAACGAGTACCTCACGCGCGCGAACCTCATGCGCGGCTACCGCGCGGACTACGCGACTCCCGTCATGGTGAAGGACCGCGTGGCCGTCCTCGGCGGCGGCAATGTGGCCATGGACGCCGCACGCACCGCGCTCAGGCTCGGGGCGAAGGAGGTCCGGGTCGTCTACCGCCGGAGCGTGGAGGAGGCGCCCGCCCGGGACGAAGAGCTGAAGCATGCCGAGCAGGAAGGCATCCGGCTCATGTGGCTCACGAACGCCATCGAAGTGCTCGGCGACGAGCGGGGCTGGGTCCAGGGCCTGCGCTGCGTGAAGATGGCGCTGGGCGAGCCGGGCGCGGACGGTCGCAGGCGCCCGCACGCCGTCCAGGGCTCGGAGTTCGAGTTCCCCATGGACATGGTCATCGTCGCCTACGGGAACCGGCCGCACCCGTTGGTGCCGCGGACGACGGACGGGCTGGCCGTGACCGACTGGGGCGGGATCGTGGCCGACGAGGCGACCGGGCTGACGAACCTGAAGGGCGTCTACGCCGGGGGGGACATCGTCACGGGCGCGGCGACCGTCATCCAGGCGATGGGAGCGGGCAAGCGCGCCGCCGAGGCGATTGACAGGTATCTCCAGGCACGCAGCTCCGGCTCTCCCCCAGCTCCGCTCGGCGCAGGTCCCGATTGAGGTCGGCCCGCCTCGTCAGTCATAACATCTTGATGCTAACCCTCTTACGGAGCCCCCTACAATACCCGGGCTGTGTTCTTATGCATGATCTATCAGACAATTATCAGTTCGCATCAGACTGATATTTCCTCTTGACAGGCCGTACGTGACCGGTTAAACTATCAGTATGACACGTATTGATAGTTATCTGATAGGTACAACGACATGGCAAAAGACTGGGAAACGCCGCCCCGGGTAGACAAAGTGTCGCTCCCAGCTATGGCGGCAATGCTCTGGACGCGCGGCGAGCTGGCGCGACGTGCGAACGATGACTACTGGCCGTGGCACATCCTGCGCCACAAGGCCGAGGCAGCGGGGATCCAGCCGGAGCTGCTCTGGGTCGGCGTGAGACTCACGCGCAGGCTGGAGCAGCGCGAGTTCCCTCTTGTTGATACCTCCGGGAAGCGTTTCGGCTTCTGGCTGCCGTCGGGCGCCCAAGAGAACCTGCACTTCCTCGACCGCCGGCTGGGGGGTCTGCTTGCCACGGAACGGCCCGAGGTCGTCGGCGCGGCGGGCGAGCAGTACCTGATCAGCTCCCTTATGGAGGAGGCCATCGCTTCCAGCATACTAGAGGGCGCCGCCACCACGCGGGCCGCTGCCAAAGAGATGCTCCAACGCGGCAGGCATCCCCGGAACCGTGCCGAACGCATGGTCCTGAACAACTACCGGACAGTAGCGCGTCTGAAGGATCTCGCAGGGGAGCCGTTGACCGAAGAGCTGCTTCTGGAGATCCATGCCTCCATTACGGAAGGGACGCTGGAAAGCGCCGACATGTGCGGCAGGTTCCGGACGGCGAGCGAACCTGTTCTGGTCTCCGACCGCTTGAGCGGGGAGACCCTGCACACGCCGCCGCCTGCGGATGAACTGCCGGAGCGGGTGCAAAGGATGTGTGAGTTCGCCAATGAGGCCCGCAAGGAACGCTTCATCCACCCCATCGTTCGTGCGACTCTCCTGCATTTCTGGCTGGCATATGACCACCCATTCGTAGACGGGAATGGGCGCGCGGCGCGTGCGCTGCTCTACTGGTATCTCCTGCGAAAGGGCTATTGGCTTGCGGAGTTCGTCTCCATCTCGCGGGTCATCCGCAAGGCGCCTGTCCAGTACCGACGGGCCTTCCTGTGGTCCGAACTGGACGATGCGGACGCCACCTACTTCGTTGTCTTCCATCTGAAGAAGCTGCGGGAGGCGGTCGCCGGGTTCGAAGCCTATCTGGAGCGCAAAACGCAAGAGGCGAGGCGTGCGCTTGACGTGCTGAAGGGGGCGGAGGGGCTGAACCTCCGGCAGTGCGCACTCGTCCAACACGCGCTGGAGCAGCCGGACGCCCTCTACACCATCAAGTCGCATCGGAACACCCACGGTGTCGCCTACGCCACCGCGCGGGGCGACCTGTACCAGTTGGAGGCGCGGGGCTTGCTGGAAAGGCGGAAGGTCGGCAGGGAGTTTGTCTTCATGGCTGTGGCGGACATCGCCGCGAAGCTCAGCATGAGCGGCCGACCGTAAGGCGTGTCTCCGCCGGGGCACGGCCTGCTACGCTCCGAACTGCTTCTGGAGCCAGGAGACGACGGCGGCGTTCAGTTCGGGGGCGAGGATGACCTCGAGTCGGTTCCAGAAGGGCGGCAGCACGAGCCGATGGAGATCCACCTGCGCGCCGGCCGCGCGGTAGGCCTCGCAGGCGGCCTCGAGCTCCGGCTCTGGCTTCTCGTTGAAATGCACCTGGCAGACAAGAACCGGCCCTCCGAACCTGACCTCGCCCTTGCGGATGCCGAGCGCCGTCAGTTCGCGGTAGGTCGCGCCGCGCACGCCGAAGCCGTCCATGTCCAGCACGGCGTCGTCGCGCTCGAGTTCCTTGAGCATCTCTTCGCGCGACGCACCCCCGCGGCCCTCAGTGATCATCTGGCGGACCAGCTTCCGGCGCAGTTCGCCGCCGAAGTATGCCGCGCCGTCCGTGACCGGCTCGACAAGGACGAGGCCGGCGCAGTCCTTCAGTTCATACGTGGCGAGCGAGGCGAGCGTGCCGCCGAGCCGCAGGCCGAGCAGGCAGTCTGCCGCGATCCCCGTGCGTTCGCGCAGGAAAGCGGCGGCGGACTGGATGTCGTCCAGCCGCGTGCGGACTGTGGCGTCAACGAACTCGCCTTCGGAGTCGCCGCAGCCGTAGTAGTCGAACCGGAGCGCCGGGAAGCCGGCAGCCGCCACGGCCCTGGCGAGGCGGGCCATGACGAGGGCGGCGGACTTGCGTTCCTCTCCGAACGGGTCGCAGAAGACCACGCCGGTCCCCGCGGTCGCCCCTCCGGGCGTGTGGAGGATCCCCACGAGCGCTCCGCGCGGCGTCTGCATCACCACCGCCTTGTCAATGGTTGCCTGTTTGGTGGTGTTCACGCGGCGGGCTTGCCTCCTGCCTGCTCAGCCTGACGGGCGGCCAAGCCTCTCTGGAACCGGCGCGCGCCGAATAGGCCTGCCAACGCGCCGGCGAGTACGAAGCCAACGCACCACGGGAGCACTACGGTGGAGGTCCCCCGCGGAAGGCCCATCAGAAAGGCGAGCAGGGGCAGCGCTGCTGCCACCCCTCCCCAAAAAGCGCCGCGGGTGCCTGCGCGCCAACCACCCCAGAACCCGGCGCAGACCGCTGGCACCAGCAACATGACGCCTGCCCCGACGAGAAAGAGCACGCCGGGGACGTGCAGAAGCAAACCAGGGCGACACAGTTCCACCAGGAACGCCAGAATCGCCAGTACGAAGATAGGCACGGTACCTGCCAGGGAATAGAGCGTTCCCCCCGTCGGCACCATGATCGCCGACTTCGCCACCTGGAATGACTGGCGTTGCCCCAGCCATCTATGCAGCAGGACCCACGCCAGCCAGCCAAGGCCCAGGGCGAGGATAAGGAAGACGCCCGATCCTAAGGCTTCATAGTCCATCTCGGCCCCCTGCGGCAGCAAACCCAGTCTCTCCACGGCGGGCCCCGCCAAGCGACCGATGGCGGCATCGGCGCTGCCAAGCAGGAGCAAGAGAACTACGGCCAGATGCAGGCCGTCATGCCAGCCTTTGGTGTTCGCAATCCAGCTTTGGCTCTGGCCCGAACTCATGGGTGCCTCCAATGCATAGCCCCGCGCTCGGCGTGCGTCTGGACATAGACCCATTCAGCATCACATAGCCGTGCTGTCTCCGTGCTCTCCGTGTTGAAGGCAGTTCAGGTGGGGCGGGAGCGCAGGGCGCGGATGTACTCCATGCAGTATTCGTCGCGCCCGGCCAGGGCCTCGGCCGCCCGCACCGTGTCCATGATGCCCTCGGCCGTCGGGTCCACGATGGCCGAGTCGAGCCCCGCCGCGATCAGACAGGCGAGGTAGGTGCGGTTCAGGAGCGCCCTGTCGGGCAGGCCGAAGCTGATGTTCGACAGGCCGCAGGTGGTGTGGACGCCGGGGAGGGCGCGCATGATCTCGCCGACGGCGGCGCGCACGGCCTCCGCCTGGGCCGGGCTGGTGCTCAGGGGCTGGATGCAGGGGTCCAAGTAGATGCGGGCGCGCTCGACGCCGTGTGCTTCCGCAGCTTTTACTATCTTAGATGCTATCTCGACTCGCTTCTGGGCCGTCTCCGGCAGGCCGCGGTCGTCCATGGCGAGCGCCACCAGCAGGCACCCGAACTCCGCCGCGAGCGGGAGGACGGCCTTCATCTTCGCGGCCTCACCGGTGACGGAGTTGATCATGGCCGGGCCGCCCTTGAGCAGCTCCAGGCCGCGCCGCAGGACCGCCGGGTTCGGCGAGTCAATGCAGAGGGGCAGGTCGGTGCTCTGCCGGACGATGCCGACGGCCCACTCGAGGTCTTCGATCTCCCGGGCGGGGACGGCGCCGGCGTTCACGTCTATATAGCTTGCGCCGGCCTCGGTCTGGACGCGCGCCTCGCGGGCGATGACGGCAGCGTCCCGCTGGCGCAGGGCGCGGGCGATGCGGCTGCGGGTCGCGTTGATCCGTTCGGCGATGATCAGCATGACGGTCTCCGTGGGCGAACCGCGCCGGAATATAAGAGCGCCGCCCGGCCAAGTCAACTGCGCTCAAGCTTCGTTCAACACGGAGACACGTCGCCCTTCCAGAGGAAGGGCGCGCACACGGAGAACGACGACCGGCCTCACCACAACGGCACAACGAACACGGCGGACGGCGACGTACGCTCAACAGGGATGGACAGGATGAACAGGATAGGACAAGCTGGGATGCGCGGGAGGCGTTCGCTTGGGACGAACGCTCGCCGCAGCGCACGCCTCGCCGTTCCGTGCATCCTGCATATCCTGTCCATCCTGTTATCCTGTCCGTTCCCCATGCGCTCCGTGTTGGGGCCTGGGCGGCGGGGGATTCGGTTGCGCGCGGCGGCGGGGATATGGTACCTTACGCGGTGCGGTCCCGCGGACGGGCGAAAGCGGGGCGCGCCTTTGACAGCGAGCGAATGCGCGGGCCGTGCTAAGCGGGGAGACAGCGGTGCCCTGTAACCTGCAAACCGCTTCAGCAGGGCTGACCACTCCGTGAGGCGTCCGGCTGCGGGCAGCCAGGGGCTGTGCGTACGGCGTTGAAGGGCGGGTCCCATGGAGTCGGGTGGCTGTGAACCTGGTCAGGGGCGGAAGCCAGCAGCCATAAACAGTACCCCGACCTGCCGTGGGGGAGCTTGCCCCGAGCCGTCGTGCAGCTACAGCGCCGCGGGCGGCTTCGATCGGAGCGCACGGCCCGCTTACGTTGCGCGTCGTTGGGAGAGCCGGGCCTCACGGGAAGGTGGAGCATGTACCTCGTCTTCGCACGCAAGTACCGCCCCCAGCGCTTCGAGGAAGTGGTCGGCCAGGAGCACATCACCCGGACCCTTCAGAACGCCGTGAAGATGGACCGCGTGGCGCAGGCCTACCTCTTCTGCGGCTCGCGGGGCGTGGGGAAGACGACCGTCGCGCGCATCCTGGCCAAGGCGCTGAACTGTAAGGAAGGCCCCACTGCCGAGCCCTGCGGCCGGTGCGAGTCCTGCCGCCGCATCGCCACGGGCGACGACCTGGACGTGCTCGAGATAGACGGCGCCTCCAACCGCGGCATAGACGAGGTGCGGGCCCTGAGGCAGAACGTGCGGCTGGCGCCGGCCCGCAGCCGGTTCAAGGTCTACTACATTGACGAAGTGCACATGCTCACGGAGCCGGCCTTCAACGCCCTCCTGAAGACCCTCGAAGAGCCGCCGCAGCACGTGAAGTTCATCTTCTCGACGACCGACCCTCAGCAACTTCCGGAGACGGTGCGCAGCCGCTGCCAGCGCTTCGACTTCCGCCGCATCCCGGACGCCGGCATCGTGCGCCTGCTGGAGGACGTCTGCAAGTCTGAAGGCATCAAGCTGGGCAGGGACGCGACGGCGGCCGTCGCCCGCGCCGCGCGCGGCAGCATGCGGGACGCCCTCGGCACTCTCGACCAACTCGCCGCCCTCGGCGCGCCTGCTGGGACCGGCGCCGAGGTCGGCATGGACGAGGTGCTGGCGGTCCTCGGCGCGGTGGGGCGGCAGGTGCTCGGGCAGATCGTGGACGCAGTGGCCCAGGAGGACGCGGCCGCCGCCCTGCGGGCCGCGCACACGGTCCTCTTCGGCGGCACGGCCCCCGAGGACTTCGCCGACCAGCTCGGCGAATACCTGCGCGACCTGATGGTGGCCTCGT
>Ga0315291_10011196_pt1 | contig 10947 bp, 9 predicted proteins | sample YL17G12_20_MG_FD_203070 | JGI IMG/M metagenome (GOLD analysis project Ga0315291, IMG submission 203070) | Sediment microbial communities from Yellowstone Lake, YNP, Wyoming, USA - YL17G12_20 | ecosystem: Environmental > Aquatic > Freshwater > Lake > Sediment | place: USA: Wyoming | collected... | reverse complement strand
TGGGTGGGGTGGCGCGCGCGCGCGCTCGGTCGCGCGCCGTCTCTCTCCGTGGTGGTGGGGGGGTCGGAAGCCAAGCGTTCAAGAAAGGAGTGCGCGTTCGTCAGCGAAAGCCGGCGCGCGGCCCCGTTTGATCGGCGGGGCGGTGCGCGCCTTCGGACACAAGGTGCAGGTTTCGTCACGCCCCCCGCCGCGCGCCGCCCCGCGCCCCCCCCCCCCGCACCTCGCCCAGCGTCGGCCGCTCCACGTCGCCATCGGACGCCAGGATGACGCCGCCGTCGGTCTCCTTCTTGGCTTCGAGCGCGCGCAGCAGGACGCGGTCGGCGAGCGGGGAGAGCGCGGCGGGGTCCGTGCCGGGCTGCGTCCCCAGCACGTCTTCCTCTTTGAGGAGCACGTACGCGTCCCCGCCGAGCTTGACCTCCGTGCCCGCGTACTTGCTGTACACGACGCGGTCGCCGGACGCCAGGGCCCCCGCTTTCGGCGCGGCCGACTTGACGACGCCCGCCGTCGCCTTCTCCTGCGCCGACCCCGGCAGCAGGATGCCGCCCGCGGACGTCGCTTCCGCGGCGTCCACCTTGACGAAGACGCGGTCGCCGAGGGGGGCGACGGTCTTGAACTGGAGGGGGGAGGGAGGGGGGGAGGGGGGAGGGTTGGAGGGGGGCGTGCGCAGTGGCGGCCGCGCCTCGAGCGCTCGCGCCGCGCCCCGGCCGGAGCCGAGGGCGCGCAATGCGGCGCATGGGGGGCGGCAGGCACGCGGTGGTGAGCTGGCGCCCGCCACCGCGGCGCGCGCCGCCGCCGCCGAGCCGGCGGCCCGCGCGCGCCGCCTCCACGCGCTCGCCGCCACCCGCAGCCGCCGCGCCAGGAGGCGTGCGCGCGTGCCACGGGCCCGCCGAGCGCCCAATGCGCCCCCCACACCCCCCAATCTCTTCTCACGTCGGTCGGCACGACGGTCGCCGCGGCGGCCACGCCCCGGCGCGCGCCCGGCGCGGGGCCACGGGAAGTGGGGGCCAGGCGGGGGCGCACGGTCAGGGAGGACAGCATGGTGGAGGGTGGGAGGGCGGCGGTTGTGGGCTCGGCTCCGGAAAGCGGAAGGGGTGTTGCCGTCGCGAGAGGCGCTGGCTGCCCGGCCCGCTGCGACCGCTCCCCAACCGAGCCCGACGATCGCCACGGTCGACGGCGGCCGCGGCGGGGCGGTTCGGTGGGGCTCGTCGAGACCCTGCCAGGCGCAAGACTCGCCCGCCGGCCGACGCACTCGAGAACGCGCCGGCGGCGGCGCCGATGGCTGAACGGGATGATGACTCGCCACGGACGGCGCCGTTGGGCTGCGGCCCTCGGGGCAGCCAGCCTCGAGAGCGCGCGCGCGCGCGCGCCGCTCCACACCCCAACCGCCGCCGCTCCCGGCCGCAGGTGCGCGGTCCCCGCCCCACGCTCGCGCATCGGCTTGCACCGCTCCCCCGCCGGCGGCGCGCCCGTCCGCCGGCGGCGGCGAGGCGATTGCCGGAGGGGCGGCCAGGCTGGCCGCGCCCGCGCGCCGCGGGACGGCCGCGGCCGCCGGCCCGCGCCCGCGTTCGATGTCGCGCTGCTCAGCGCGCGTCGCCAGCGATTGGCGCGCGCGCCGCGGGCCGGATGTGGCCGCGCTCCCGCGCCGTGCGCGCCGCGCGCTCCCTCCCGCCCCCTCCCCACCCCCGCCGACCTCCACCACCCCCACCATCAGGTTACACACATCCCGTCGTCATGCTGCGGCGCAACCTGGCGTCCAAGGCGGCCGCCAAGCGCACGGTGCGCGCGCGGGGAGGGCGCTGCTGCAGGGGCGGCAGGGCGGCGGGCGCGCATTGCGCGCCCGTCCGCCCCGGGATCACCTTGACGCATTGATAGCCGCTTCCGCGGCGGGCGAATCGCCGCGCCGGCGGCGCGAGTCGAGCCCGCCGCCCCACGCAACCCCAACCACCCCCCCTCCCCCCTCTTTCAGCCCGCCCCCGCCGCCGACCTGTGGCACGGCGACGAGGCCGAAGCCCACATGTCCCAGCTGGCGGTGCTGGAAAACTTCTCGAGGCACGGGCTCTACGTCAAATTCACGGACGAAGAGGCGGCCGCCCTCGAAGGCCGCGCGCTCGCCATCGCCCTCGCCGCCTCCAAAACGGTCGACAAACATGGCTCCACCGTCGCCACCATCCGGCCCGCGGGCCGGGGCGGCTTTGGCGCGCCGCTCCCGGTCGCGCTGCCGTCCGAGCCGCTCGGCGAGGCTGGCGCGGCCGCCGTCCTCAAAGCGCTCCGCCCCGCGGGCGCGGTCATCGACCTGCCGTCCGGGCGCAAGGACGGCGCGCTGGCGCGGGTGGCGACGCTGCTCACGCCGAGAGGCGGCCGCCCCGGCCGCGCTGCCCCGGCCGCAGCCGACGCCGCCACCCTCGCCCGCGACGCGGCCGACGCCGGCATGGACACGCTCAACGGATTCGTCGTGCCCATCGACGAGGCGGAGATGCAGGCCGCGCTCGAGGCGAAACGCGCGGCGGTCGCGCGCGCGCTCGCCGAGGACGAAGCGCGCGCGGCCAAGGCGCGCGAGGCGGTGGCGGCCGCTGAACGGCGGGCGGCCGACGCGGCTGACGCGGCCGAGCGCAAGCGGGCGGCTGCCGTCGAGGCCGCCGCCAAGAAAGCCGCCGACGCCGAGGCGCGCCGCTTGGCCGCCGCCGACGCGGCCGAGAAGAAGCGCGTCGCGGCCGAGGCCGCCGCCAAGAAAAAGGCCGACGACGCGGCCCTGCGCGCGGCGGCGGCCGAGGCCGCCGCCGCCAAAAAGCGCGAGGCCGGCCGGGTCCAAGCCGAGGCCGACGGCGCCAAGGCGACCGCCGCGTTTGAAGAGGCCGAGCGGCGCCGGGTCGAGGCTGCCGCTAAGAAGGCGGCCGACGACGAGCGCAAGGCGGCCGAGGCCGAGGCGCGCGCGGTGGTCGCCGCGGCGAAGCGCGCAGCGGCCGGCAAGCGCGCCGCAGAGAAGGCGGACGACGCGCGCAAGCGCGCCCTGGAAAAGGCCGAGGAAGCTCGCAAGCGCGCTGCTGAGAAGGAGGCGGCCGACGCGGCGCGCGCGGCGGCCAAGGCGGCGGCCGACGAGGCGCGCGCCGCGGAACGGGCGCGCGCGGCGGAAGCCGACGCCGCGAAAGCGGCCAAAGTGGCCGCCGAGCAGGCGTTGGCCGACAGGCTGGAGGCTGAGCGCAAAGCGGTCGAGGAGCACGCGGCGAAAGAGGAGGCGGAAGCCGAGGTAGGGAGAGAGCGAGGGGGGGGCGAGCCCGCGGCCACCGGGCCTTCTTCACACACGCCCCTTCACCGTTGGCGGCCGCGCTCCACTCCCATGGGCCGGCCACCTCCATTCGGGGGCCACATGGACGCCCGCCGCGCGCGCCGGCGCGCTGTGGCCCGCGGCGGGGAGGGCGCGAGCGGGGCGGGCCCTCCACCACCGCCCCGCCCGCGCCCGCCACGCTGGGAGCCGTTTCACCGCTCCCAGCACCCTGCCGCGAGCCCGGGGGCGGAGTCTTTCCGGCCCCGCCGCGCCGGCGCGGGCCGCAAGGCTTGCCGGGACAGGCCGCGGCGGCGACACTCCGGCGGCACACGCCGACCCGCCCCTTTCTCTCCTCCAGGCCGCCCGCACCGCGTTCATGGTGGCCGCCATCGTCAAAGAGATCCGCGGCGTGCGCGCCGACGTGGAGACGGAAGCCCTGCGCGCGGGCAAGGGCGCCGCCGCCGGCCGCCGCGAGGCCGACGCGGCGGCCGCGGCCGCCGCCTCGATGCGCGCGCCGCCCTCGGCCGCGCGCGCGGCCGCCGTGGCCGAGCACGCGGCCAAAGCCAGCGCGCGCGCCGCGCTCGTCGCGCAGCAGGCGGTCGTCGAACTGAAAGGCCTCGAAGCGTTTGTCGCCTCGGCCGACCTCGCCTCCGCGCCCGCCACCGCCCTCGCCAACGCCGTCACCCGGTGCGCCCTCGCCCGCTGCGCGGCGGCGGGCGTCCCGGTCGACGTGCCCGCCGAGCGCGGGGTCCACCCCAAGGCCGACCTCGCGCGCACCCTGGCCCGCTTCCGCCGGGTCGTGCCCGAGCCCGCGCCGCTGCCGCCGCTGGCCCCGCTGGAGCTGCCGGTGGAGGAGGAGGCGGTGGTTGTGGCGCCGCCGCCGCGCGCGCCTGCCGCAGCCGCCGCGCCCAAGGCGGCGCGCCCCCTCGGCGCGGCCGCCTTTTTCCTGCGCGGCGAGTCGCGCAAGAGCTCGGCCGCGAGCGAGGCCAAGGAGGCTTGGGAGATGAAGGGCACAAAGGCGGCGGCGCCCGCGCGCGCGCCTGCGTCGCCCGTCATTGCGCCCAAGGCCGCCGCCCCCGCGGCGCCACCCACACCCGACCCCGTCGTCACCCCCACGCGCGCCACATCCGACGCCGGGGGCGTGGCGGACACGGGCGCGCTCGCCGCGGCCGCCGCCGCCGCGGCCGCCGCGTCGGCTGCTGCAGCCGCGGCCGCCGCCGCCGCCCCTCCCGCCCCCATCAAGCGCGAGCGCCGCGCGCGCCGCTCCGCCAAGCTGGCCGCTGCCGACGGCGACGACGACGCCACGGCCGCCCCCGCGGGCCTGCGCCGGTCGGCCGGCGTTGTGTCTCTTTTCGCCGAGCTCGCCCGCGTCATGCCCGACGGCGTGATGGGCGCCGACTATGCGCCCCCCAGCGCGGCGACGTCGCCGCCCTGGGCGCGCGCCGCGGGCGGCGACGAGTCGGACGACGACGGCGACGCCGACCCGGCGGCCGCGGCGGCCGACGCGGCGCGCCACGCGCGCCTGCTAAAAAAGGCGGCGTCCGACGTCGTCGACTTTGGCGCCAAGGCGCCCGCGTCGGTCGCCGACCTGGAGGCCGCGGTCGCGGCGGTGCGCTCGCGCCTGTCGCCGCTCGTGCGCCCGGCGCCCACGCTCGCCGCCCTCGGCGACGCCTGGCCCGCGGCCAAGTGGGCCGCCATGACCGCGTCGTCCGACGCGCACGCCGAGCTGGACGAAGCGGCGGCGCGGCTCGGGCGCTGGGTGCTCCAGCGCGGGTCGGCGGCGGACGAGGGGCGCCGCGTCGAGGCGTTCCTCGACGCCGTCCGCGCCCGCGTCGACGCCCTGGGGAAGACCATCGACGCCGCGTCCGCCGAGTGGGCCGGGATGGGGGTGCCGGCGGACACCGCGACCGTGGCTCGCGCGCGCGCCGCGGGCCTGCACGTCGCCTCGTTGTACATGGCGCGCGTCCTCGCCGAGGTCGCCTCCCTGGAGCGCGCCCCCGCCCTGGCGCACGGCAAATGCTTGGCCCACCTGGCGGACGCGGCGCGCGTCGCGCACAAGGCGCACGCGTTTGCCGGCGGGTTTGATTCCGACACGGCCGCCGCCTTCGACTCTGTGCGCTCCCTCACCCGCTACTACATTCGCTGCCTGGACCCCACCTGGCTCAAGGACGGCACCAAGCTGACGACGGCGTGATGGAGAGGGCGGGGGTGGAGGACGGCAAGAATGGTGTTGGGGGACACGGGGGGAGGACTGGCCCCGGCTTGGGCGCGGCACGCGCTGCGCGCGGCCGCACACACTCCGCACTGGGCGCGGGGGGGGGGGCGGTGAGGGGAAGGCGCGTGCAACACGCGCGCCCGGCCACCGCGACCCCTCTCACGGCCCCAGCACGCTCGTCGCCCACCCCTCCCCCCGTTTCTCGTACACCAGGCGCTCGTGCAGGCGGCTGGACCGCCCCGTCCAAAACTCGACGCGGTCGGGCGCGACGGCGAAGCCGCCCCAGTGCCGCGGGCGCGGGACGGGGAGGGCCGCGTCGGCAAACCGGGCCGCGGCCGCCTCGGCCGCCGCCTCCAGCTCGGCCCGCCCAGCCATCGGCTCCGACTGGCGCGACGCCCAGGCGCCCACTTGGGAGGGTCTGGGGCGGGAGGCGAAGTAGGCGTCCGCCTCGGCGTCGGCCACCCGGCTCACCACGCCCTCGACGCGCACCGACCGCCGCAGCCGCTCCCAGTAGAAGACGAGCGCGGCGCGTGCGCCGGGGCGGGCCAGGTCGCGGCCCTTGGCCGAGGTGGCGTGCGAGTAGAATTGAAAGCGGCCGGCGTCGTCGATGCCCTTGAGCAGGACAAACCGCGCGCTCGGCGCCCCCGCCTCCGACACCGTGGCCAAGCACATGGCGTTGGGCTCGTCGCAGCCCGCCCTCGCGACCGCGTCGGCGAGCCAGCCGCGAAAGTCGGCCACCGGGTCGCCCGAGCCGCCGGCGGCGACGGGGTCGCCGTCGCGGGGGGGGGTGCCGTAGTCGGCGCGCATGGAGGCGACGTCCAGAGGAGGAGAGGAGGGGGCGGGCGACGCCGGGTCGAGCGTCGAAGGGAGGCGCGCGATCTGTGCCGACCCCTCGTACCGCGGCAGGGCCAGGGAGTACTTGGCCGCCAGCGCGGGCGGCACGAAGCGGCCGCCGACGTAGTGCGCGCCGGGGAAGGCGGACGCGGCGCCCTGGGGGTGGGGCGGGGTCGAACCAAGGAGAAGAAGAAAACTCGACCCGCCCCCTCTCTCGTTGGTGGCTGACGCCCGCGTCGCACGCGGGTGTCGCGGGTGTCTTGGGCCGCGCGGAGGCGCCTCCTCTCTCCCTCCCCTACCTTGGGCGCGGTCAGCGACACGAGCACGGCAGGCCGCATGCCGGCCCCACCAACATCGCCCGCGTCCACGTGCCACCCGGTGGGCACATCGACGGCAACGATCGGGGGCGGGGAGGACGGAGGGAGCATGCGCGCGAGCAGGCCGTCGTACGGCGCGCGCAGCGGCAGCCGCGCGGAAAAGCCAAACAGGGCGTCCACGACGACATCCCAATCGCCGGCGAGGGACGCGGGCAGGGCCTCGCCGTCGAGGAGGGGGACGTCGAGGGCCGCGAGCTGCGCGAGCAGCCCTTGGTAGAGCGGCTTCCTCTGCGCCCCTCCCGCGGGCCCCGGGCACACGACGCCCACCCGATACCCAAAGTGGGCCATGTGGCGGGCGGCGGCAAGGCCGTCGCCGCCGTTGTTGCCGGGGCCGGCGAGGACGAGGGCGCGCGGGGCGGTGGTCGGCGGCAGGGCGTCGAAAGTCGCCTGGGCCACGGCCAAGCCCGCCAACTCCATCAACTGGTCGATGGAGAAGCCGCCGGCGGGGGACATGAGGTCGGCGTCGAGCGCCGCGGCGTCGGCCGCGGAGCTGGTGAGGGAGACAGAGGGGTGTCGGACGCCTACCTCTCCAACTCGGCCCACGGCTTGGTCGGCCGCATGCAGCGCATTGGCGTGGCCGCCGCACGCCAGCCCCGGCAGCCCGACAACTCACAGGAACGGGCGCGCCGCGCGCGCCGCGCCCGCGGCGGCCGCCATCGCGCGGACCGGGCGTGCGCGAGGGTGGCGGGTCGCGGTCGCGGTCGGGCGCCGGACCGCGGGCAGGCGCCGCGCGGCGAGGCGGAGCATCGGTGTGACGCCGCGCGCCGTCGGCAACCCTCCCCACTCTCCCCACCCCGTCACCATGGCGCACACCGTCGCCCTCCCCCTCGTCTCCAAGGGCGTCAACGACCTGCTCCTGTGGCGCGTCCCCGCCAAGTCGGCCGCCGTCGTCGGCGGCGCGACGGCCGCGTACCTGATTCTGGAGTGGTCTGGCCTGTCGATCATCTCCATCGGCGCCAACGCACTGCTGCTGCTGGTGGCGGCCGCGTTTGTGTGGAACAACGTGGCGGGCTTCATCGGCAAGTGAGTTGCAACGAGGGGGGGGGGGAGGGGGGGGGGAGCGGGTGCGGGTGCCTGCTTCGGGTCCCGCGCCGGCGCCCTCTCGGGCGGGGCGCTGGGCGTGCGCGGCGACGTGCGGTGGGGCGGCGCGCGCGGAGTCGCTCCCCCCGCGGCGGGCGCGCGCCATCGCCGCGCGCGCGCCCCGGCGCGTCCCCCACGCGCCCGGCGCGCCCGCACCTCCTCTCGCCGGCCGGCGCTCCGTTCGCGCCGCCCGCGGGCGCGACGGGTCGCGCCCGCGCGCCCGCGTCGCTCACGCCTTTCCCCCCGATCCAGGCCTGGCTTCCCCGTGCCCGCCTTCCTCAAGGCCGGCGTCACCGACGCCCAGGCCAAGGCGGCGACCGACGCGGCGGTCGTGTACCTCAACAAGTTCTTGGGTGAGAGGAGGGAGGGGGAGGGGAGCGCGGATGCGCGCGGGCGGCGCTTCCCGCGGCGGGGGCGAGGGAGGGAGGGGTGGGCGGCGAGGCCAGCGTCCCCCGTCGACGCGCGGCTCGTCGACGTCTCGATCGGGGGGCGGGCTGGCCGCGGCGACCAGGGCGGCCCTAGCGCGCCAGCGCGCGGCACGCGCGGCGGGCGCGCCTCCCCTCAACCGCCGCCTCCTCCCCTCCCCCAGCGTTTGCCTACCGCCTGGTCTCCGGCAAGGACATCGTGCTGGCCGCCCAGGTGAGGGAGAAGGGCGCGGGGCGGCGCGCGGGCCGCGGCGCATCAAACCCTCGCGCCGACCCTCCTCCCTCCCCCCAGGCCGCCGCGACGCTCTTCCTCGTCGGCAAGGTGTCGTCCTGGTTCACCTCGCTCGGCCTCGTGTTTGTTGGTAGGAGAAGGGAGGGAGGCGAGGGCGGGGAGGGCCGCCCGCGCGCGCGCCAGCCCACCGCCCCCCCCCGTCCCCATGTGCAGCCGTCGTGCTCGCCTTCTCCCTGCCCAAGATTTACGAGCTGCGGAAGCCGGAGGTGGACGCCCTGGCCGCGCGCGCGGCGGCGGCTGGGTGAGGAGAGGGGGGAGAGGGGCGAGGCGCGCCGGCGCCGCGCGCGCGCTCCGACGCGCGCCACCTCCCCCCCTTTTCTCCGCAGCTCCGGCCACTACAAGAAGTTTGTGGAGCCGTACGTGGCCAAGATCCCGCGCGCGTCCACGGTGGCGGGCGGGCCGGCGGCCAAGAAGGCCGAGTGAGGGGGGGTCGGGAGGGGAGAGCGAGGGCGCCGCGGGCCGGCCGCGCCGCCCCCCGCCGCGCGTGTTAGGAGCATTCGGTCCACGGTTGATGATGACACACACACAAGTGCTGGGGGTGGGGGCGCGCGTCACGCGCGCGCGGCGGCGGCCGCCTTGGCCCGCTTCGCCGCCGCGCCGCCCCCGAACGAGGGCGGCCCGCCCCCGCCCTCTTCCCGGTCCGCGGCCGGCACCCACCGCTCCACCAGGCGCTCCTCGATCGTCACCCGGTGGGCCAGGTCGGCCGGGGTCGGCGGTGGGGGAGCGGGGGCGCCGTCGGCGGCGGCGCCTCGACCGCCGTCGACCACCACGTGCAACAGCAACAACCGCTTGCCCACCTGGCACGCCAGCCGGTTGCCGATCTCGACGTCGAGCCAGGCCAGGGGGCGCGCGGGGCGGGTGGAAGGGTGGGGAGGCGGCGCGGCGTCGACCGCCGCCGCGCGCGCGCCGCGCCCCCCCCTCGCGCCTCCCTCTTCGAGCGCCAGCACGCACACGTCCGCGTGGTGGGACGCGGGGTGCCCCTTGTACAGGACGTAGTCGGTGCCGTACCGCAGGCCGGAGCGCACGGTCCAGCCCTTGGGGAGAGGGGGAGGGAGCGGGGGGGGACCGCGGGCGGGTCGGCGCGCCGGCCGCGCGACGCGGTTCCTCCGACCACCGCCCCCCTCCCCACCACCGGCTCACCCTCGCCCGGAACACGGAGTACGCGACGTAGGACGCCAGGAAGCCCGGGCGCGCGGCGGCGGCGGCCGCCCAGAACGCGGCGGGCGTCGTCCGAGCGGGCGGGTCGGCTTCGCCGTCGACCACGTCGAGCTCGCCGCGCGCCACCATGAACGTGGCCTCTTCCAGGGAGAAACGCATCAGCACGTCGGGCGCGGGGTGGTGCGGCGCGCCCGCGGCGGCCGCGACCGCGGCGACCGCGGCCGCCGCGTGCCGGCCGCCGCCGCGCGCTCCCACGCACGCCTTGGCAAACAGGGCCGCCTGCTTGCCGCTGGCGGGCGCCCACACGGCGCCGCCGTCGAGGGTGGCGGGGAGGGGGGAGGACGCGAGCGCGAGTTCGGCGAGCGCCTAGGGGAGAGAGTGGGCGTCGGCCGGCGGTCGCGCCCCCCTAGTGGCGTTCGCGCGCAGTGTGGCTACGCATGGGCAGAGCGCGCGACGGCGCGTGCCGCCCCGCTGCCGCGGCAGCCGCCGGCGCCAATCCCCACCTCGCGCGGCGGCGGCCGGCGCCAGCCGCGCTTGACGCTGCTTTTGGTGGGGCCCCAGATGCGCGGCGGGGGGTCCATCGGGAGCAGAGGGGGGGCGAGGCGCGCGCGGCGCGCGCGCACACTGTCGCGGCGAGAAAAGGCGCGCCCGCCTCGGTCGACCCCCCAAATGGTTGCAGTGCGCCCGCGGGACGTGTGCAGGCTCTCGCTGGAGCCGGAACCAACCCCCCTCGCTCACTCCGCCTTGACGCGGCCGCCACGGCGTCCGGCCGCGGCCGCGACCGCGGCCGCCACCTCGGCCTCGGCCGCCAGCTCGGCCTCGGTCAAGCGCCGGGTGACAGCGGTGCGCGGGCGGGCGGAGGGCGGGGCAGAGGCGGAGAGGGTGGGTGGGCCGGCCGAGGCCGGGTCGCGGCCGCGCAGCGCGTAGAGGGCCACGAGCAGCACCTCCACGCACAGCGCGCACCCCATGCCCACGATGCCGCCCAGCGGGCGCTGTTGGGAGAGGTGGGGCGGGGTGGGGCGGGCGCGCGCGCCCCTGCCTCAACCCCCCTCGCCTCCCCCCTCCCCCCTCTCCCACCTTGGCCTCGTCCTTGAACACGCCCGCCGCGGCGGCCGACCCCGCCGCATACCCGGTGCCGACCGCGACGGCGACGTGGGCGGCGAGGGCCACCTGGCGCCGAAAGTCTCGCACGGTCGCGGCCGCGGCCGAACCGCGCCCCCCCCCCGCGCCCCCCCCCCCCCCCCCCGCGGCCCCCCACGGGGCGGGGGGGCGGGGGGCGGGGCGGGGGCGCCGGGGGGGGCGGC